>WNFL01345092.1_pt5 | contig 13968 bp, 15 predicted proteins | sample 5400361 | NCBI WGS metagenome assembly WNFL01 (sample SAMN13153351, study PRJNA577476) | soil metagenome | isolation source: 40 cm soil on Douglas fir-dominated hillslope | place: USA:California | collected 2013-09-17
GCCGGACGAGGAAAGCCAAGTTTAAGGAGGATACGGACGGTGGGTGAAGATTAGGTGAAGAAGGTGTAGCGGTACGGAGCGCAATACAAACACGAATACTTTAAACGACCGGTCGGTCACGACAAACGGCGCTGAGTGTTTACTTTCCAGAACATCTAAGCTTTTGTAGGGGCCAGCAACTCTTCCAGTGCGGCATCGAGATGATGCATTGTTTCCGCCACGGTGAGCGAATACATCTCTTGTCCACTGTGCTCGCCGGTTTCGATTGCGGTCTTCAAGTAGTGGCCGGCAATCTGGATGGCCAGAGGGTCGGTGATCACCTTGCCCGTGCGCGTTTGATACTCCTCCCAGGCACGATGCGGTAGCGCAATCCACACCGGTTTCCCGTCGGCTAGGAACTTGACGTCCACGGCATCAGCGTGGCGCGTGGCGATGGCTACGACGAGGCCTTGATAAATACAATGCACATCTTTTTTCGACCAGCGGTCGTGAGCGTGGAAGTTGTCAAACATGGCAAAGGAAGTATAGCGTTCGTGGTTGCAGGTGGGCAAACGACGTTGGGCTATGTTGCGCGGGAACGGCCACCCTCGGCCGTTCGTTCGTGAAGGAGCGGATGCCCTCGCGTGTCTGCGCGGAGCAAAACATCGTGGCCTGAGTCCTCCACGCTAAGATAGAAGTGTGAGCACGAAGACCATTCCGCGGCGCAACACCCGGTCCCAGGCAAGAACGAAAGTAAAAGCCGAGTCCGCATCCAAAATGCGGGCAGTCGCCCCACAAGTGATCACGATTGAACCGTGGGCCAAGTTTCCTTGGTTGCTGCACGGCTTCAGCACGCGTACGGGTGGTTTCAGCAAGGCGTACGGTGCGCCGAGCCTGAACTTGGGCTATACGAAGAAAGACCGCCGGGAAACGGTGGAACGAAATCGCGCGCTGTTTTTGCAGAGCCTCGGTGCGGTGAGTAATGAAAAGGGATGCTCGCCGGTCGTTACGTTGCGCCAAGTTCATTCCGATCTTATTCACACCGTTGCCGCCGTGCCCGACTCTCCTCCCGTGGGAGACGGCATCATCACTAACACACCCGATTTGGTTCTTGCCGTGCAAACTGCCGATTGCCTGCCCGTCATTCTCATCGACCCGAAGCGGAAAGCTGTGGGCGTGTTCCATGCCGGATGGCGCGGCACGCTGCGCCGTATTGTGGAGAAGGGTGTGGGAGAGATGCGGCGCAACTTCGGCAGCGATCCGAAGCATCTTCAAGCCGCAATCGGCCCGGGTATTCGCGAATGCTGCTTCGAGGTCGGCCCCGAGGTGCGCGTGCAGTTCGAAGCGCAGTTCGTCTACGCCGACAAGCTGTTTCGGGAAATCAAAGAGCTGGATCCCGTCCGCGAGAAATATCCCATGCTCTTCCTGACCGCTCGTGCCCCGGGACACAGCGAATTGCCTATCCAGCTCTTCCTCGACTTGGCTGAAGCCAACCGCTTACAGCTTCTCGACGCCGGCCTCGTCGCCAAGAACATCCACGTATCGCCACTTTGCACCGCGTGCCGCACCGATCTCTTGTTTTCATACCGGAAAGAAAAAGGGGTAACCGGACGGATGTTGGCAGCCGTTGGAATTCGACTTTAAGAGCCAGATCGCGGTGCTCTTTGCGTTGAGACAAACTGCTCACTCCAAAGGGCTTATTTGTTTCGGCCCGGCTGTTTTCCTGCCATAATCGGAGTGTCTGGACCTCACCATTGGTTAGTGGCCACGTCTAAAGTCCAGAGTCCAGCGGAGACCAAGTGTTCACACCGTCACAGCGCGCGAGCAAAAGCCGGATGCATGCCATACTGCTCTCCACCACCGGACATGGCCTATTCCTGCTTTTGCTAATCTTTCGGCCGCTTACCGCAAGTATCGTGAAGCCGTCCGACCTCATGTTCGGGCGCGGGGCAGTTGTCACCGAGTTGGTGTACTCGCCGCCACTGGAGTTGCGCGAATCAGCAGTGCCGTCTCCGATTGCATTCCGCAAGCGCTCTTCGCAGCGAACCGCGAATGCTCGCGCTGCCAATCCGGTGACTGATCCATTGCAGGCGGGCTCACAGCTCGGATCCTTAGCGGACGGCCCAAGCGTTGGCTTCGTTCGACAACCCGCCCTGCCCATCGTCGGCCCAGACGTGCCGCGTTCCTCCCTCCCTCCCGGAATTGAAGGCGACGTGATTGTGGAAATTACGATCGACACCCAGGGCAACGTCGCCGAGACTCGCGTGCTGCAATCCCTTGGCCCCGAAGTGGACGACAAAGTCGTGGCGACGCTTCACGCCTGGCATTTCCGTCCCGCTACCACCGACGGCGTGGCGAATGTGTCCAAGCAGGATGTGCACTTCCACTTTCCGAGCTAGAAGGCTGCCTACACCAGCTTCTTCAAGATCGCAATCTGTCCGGCATGATAGAGATCGTGCTGCACGGCTCCGTGCATGGTGACGTAAAAGGAGTAATCGCCGCCGCCAAGGTTGCGGTTGAGCTTGGCGTCTGGGAACTTTCGCATGGCCGCAGCTAGCGCCTTATGCTGCTTCTCCAGTTCTTTCAGCGTCTTCTTCCAGGCAGCCTCGCTGGTATCGACGACGGCGGGGAAGTTCTGTTCCGGAGGCAGCTTGATCGTCTTACCGGCGAGGATGCGCTCGCAAACCACCCGGTCCCAGGCTGCGGTATGCAAAACCAGCTCCCAGATCGTATGCGCGTTCGGGATAGGTCTCTGGGCTGCTTGCTCGGCTGAAACTCCGCGCAGCAGGGCACGCAAGGACGGCCCGTGCCAGGCTTTGCCGGAATAGGCCCGTTCCAATTGATCGGCAATACGCGCCGTTTCTTTCATAGTGCCTCTAAGCTATTGAATTGCGGCTGTTTGGCAGCCGAAGGCTGGTTGAGATTAGGCGTGGGGCGTCGAGGCTGCCGGAGCACTGGCTGTATCGACTCCGTTATTTACCAAGTCCTTTAACTCCTTGCTGGGCTTGAAGAAAGGGATCTTTTTCGCAGGAACTTCCACTTTATCGCCGGTCTTGGGGTTGCGGCCGATGCGAGGCTTGCGCTGGCGCGTTCGGAAGCTGCCAAAGCCGCGGATTTCGATTTTGTCCCCCACGCGCAGCGAGCGCACGATGCTGTCAAAAATCGTCTCCACGATTACTTCGCCATCTTTGCGCGTAACTTCCGCCAGCCGGGAGACATCTTCGATCAGATCGGCCTTAGTCATAGTGAATTCGCTCCGTTTTTCCGCTACGGGAATCTCCTAACTCTCTCAAATTTCAGGACTTCGTGCAAGTAGGAGGGATCGTGCTACTTTGGGAACCCCTGCCGGGTGTTCCCCTATTTCCAGAGGTAATAAAACCCTACGTGGCTTTCCAGGAGCTTTTCCTTGGTGGGGAGCCAGTCGGAAACGTCGCCAAACAGGAGATCGCCGAGGGTCTTTCGGTCGCGCTCGGGACGCACCAGACGGGGTTCGCCGGTAATGCCGACGGTTTTGGCCGTATCTTTGATGGCGCCCTCGAAATCCGTGATTTGGTCCACCATTTTGAGCGTAAGCGCCTGCTGACCGGTCCAGACTTTGCCGTCGGCAATGGCGCGAACGTCCTCCACCTTCATCTTGCGGCCTTCGGCCACGGCCCCGATGAACTGGCCGTGCATCTCATTGATCAGACTCTGCAAATATGCCTGCTCGGCAGGGGTCATGTCGCGGGCAGGGTTGCCGGTGTCCTTGAAATCGCCGGCCTTCATGGTTACATCCTTCAACTTGGCCCACTTCAGCAGTTCGCCATAGTTCATGGATTGAGAAATCACCCCGATCGATCCGACAATGCTGCCCTGGTCGGCGTAAATCTTATTGGTGGCGGAAGATACATAATATGCTCCGCTGGCGCCGACGGATTCGATGGAGGCTACAATGTGCTTCTTCTTCTCGTCGCGGATGCGCTTGACCTCGCGGTAAATCTCTTCGGAAGCGGCAACACCACCGCCGGGCGAGTTGACGTGGAGGACAATGGCCTTGACCGAGTCATCGTCGGCAAACTTCTTCAACTGCTCCACGACGATCTTGGGCGAGAGAATTACGCCTTCCAGATCTACGACAGCGATCTTATCGCCAAAGCTCGTGAGCGAAGTCTTGTCGTCGCCATTGTGCATGGTGACATAAACAAGCGAAAACACGGCGAGCACAAAGAGAAAAAATGCCCCGCCGCCGATGAGAATCCAGAGCCAAACGCGTGAACGCCCTTCCGCCATAATGCGTAGAGTGTAGCACTGGAGCGGGGTTTGGCGCTGGCGGAATCGCGGTCGCGCTTCTTCGTGTTGATCCCTGTGGGGAAATCCTTGACGCTTCTTGTGTCTCTACTTAAGATGGCTGCGACTTTCCAGAGGAGAAACCATCATGGCTGGATTTTGTAACGGGTGTGGAGCCCCCATGGGCGACGGAGTGCGATTTTGTCCCGCGTGCGGGAAGCCCTCGAGTGCGGAGATTGTTCCAGCGGCAACGCCCGGCCCGATGTTCACCGGATCCACCCCTCCTACCGCATCGGGCGGTGCGATGAAGATCGTCCTGATTATCGTTGGGGTCATCGGACTGATCGGCGTCTTGATGATTGGGAGCTGCTTCTACATCGGGTATCACTTCAAGAAGGCAGCGGGCGATCTCACCAGCCACAGCAAGCCCTATACCGGGAAAAGAGAACCGTGTTCTTTCGTCAGCGTGTCGGAAGCCGCTGATGCCCTGGGCGTTCCGGTGCAGGATGCGACGCCGCACGCCACCATAGGCTGTGATTACACGTTGGGCGCGGAAGGCAACCACATGTTGGTTCAGTTCATGTGGCAAGGTGGTACCGGCATGATGAAGTTGACCCACACCGCCATCCAGTACGGCGGCAAGAATACGTTCACCGAGGTGCCAGGGTTGGGAGACGAAGCCTTTATTGCTCCCGGTAACTCGCAGATCATGATGCGCAAGGGCGATGTGCTCGTGACCATTAACCTGCAAACCGGATCGGTTGGGAGACTGAAGTTGGGAGGATCTGCGGGCACACGCGATTGTGAACGCCGGGCAGGACGCGCAGGATCTGACGACGGAGCAGGTGCGCTTTCTGGGATTCAACCGACACCGCTTACGGCGCAGTCGCCGCCTTGGTTTTAGGGCGCGCGATCGCGTCCATCTCTCGTGTGATTTGTTCGTCCAGGCCACCGTCGTACAGGTTGCCGTGATCCTTTCCCGGCACAAAGGTGAACTGAATATTGATATTCAGTTCCTTGGCAGTTTCCTCCAGCAGGCGCGCTGGCTGGTCGAGACGGTAGGTGTCTTCGGTGCCCACGGTCAGGTGGATGCGGCCGTCCAGTAAGGGACGCAGGCGGTCCGCGTTCTTGCGCAGGATTTCTGCAATGTCGTAGGCCTCCCATGCCTTGGCCACGTCGGGATCGACCACGCCGGTATCGCGATCGAAGAGCGGCATGGGCCGGCCATCCTTGCCCCGCGGGCTGAAGACCCACTCGAATGACGCCATTTGCCCGCCAAAGTCTCCCAGAACGCGTTCCTGCTGCGAAGCCTGCATCATCGACATGGTTTCCTTGCCATGCTCTCGCACCAGAGGCCAGGGTTTGCCGTTTGGTTGGTGATACAGGTTTTGCGGTGGAGAGGCGCGCAAATCCGGCCCAGTGAAGTTGCGAAAATCCGAAGGATCGGGAGCTGTTGGCCAACTTCCGCCAAACACTTCAGGATAAGTTACCTCGAGCCACAGCGCGGCCCACCCTCCGGAAGAGTGGCCGGTGAGAAAGCGGCTATCGCGTTTGCCTTCGCCACGATAGTGATTTTCTATATAAGGAACAAATTCTTGCGTGAGGGCCTGGCCCCAGGGGCCATTGTTGACCGAGTCGGCAAACTCATGCGTGCCGCCGGGGCAGGATTCGTCGAGCAAGACCCAAATCATCTCCGGGTACTTCCCGGCAGCCAATTTTTTCTGCACCCGTGCAGCGGCGACGTTGGCCGTATCCGAAAAGGGATGGCCGAAGCCGTGCGTCCAATACACAGTGGGAAACGATGGCTTGGCCTCGTTTCCATAACTAGGCGGAAGCACCACGACCGCGCGCATGTGAATCGGGCGACCCCAGAACGCCGAAAGCAGCGGGCTGACGAAGTCAACAACTTCCGAGGAGGGCGGAAGGCTCAGCTTAGGTTCTGGAATGCGCGTGGTGAGCACCAGCTCCATGGTGCCGGCGCGCAGCGGATCCAGGTCCGGGAGCGAAATCACCGGACTGCGAATGTCTCCCGTGAAGCTGCCTGCGTAGGCGTAGTCGTGGTTCACGTCCAGCAGCGCCATGACCTGGTAGTCGCCGCGGGGCCGAGTGGAGAATGGCGCAGGAAAGGCAAGCTCATCGGGATTGAGGCTGATTACGGTATCAGGTGTGACGTTGGACACCTCGCGGGCGGCAATCCAGACCTTCTCCCAGCCAGCGCCGAATGCAGGAGTCATTTCCTCGGAAGCCGACTGCAATGGTCCCAAGAACACAAGCAACCGGCCTGAGACTGGAGCCTTGATGCTGGCGCCTACCCGGACGGTAAAGCGCAGTGGCCCCCCCTCGGAGTCCGCAGCGGCAACCTGAGCACTGCCGGCCAGCAAGCAGAGGAGCAGGAGACGAGCCATCTGTTGCGTCTTCATATGGGAAAAATTGTATGCCGCTGGCGGCACCTTTCCTACCTCGCAATGGTGTCACGGCCGGGGCGTACCCATGTGAGATAATGGGTCAAAACCCGATAAAACCCTAAGGAAACCCGAAATGAGCCGCAACGTATTTTGTGTGAAATTGAAGCAGGAACTTCCCGGTTTGGATGACCTGCCTTTCGACACGGAGCTCGGCCAACGCGTGTACGACAACGTCTCGCAAAAGGCCTGGGGTATGTGGGCTGAGCACTGCAAGATGCTGCTGAACGAGTACCGCCTCAACCCCGCCCGGCGGGAAGACCAGGAAGTGATTGCCAAGCAGCTGGAACAGTATTTCTTCGGCGAGGGAGCGCAGGCGCCCGCGCAGTATGTGCCGCCCGCTCACTGAGACCTGCTAACTGGCGATGGAGACGCGGGCAGGAAGCCCAAGCCTCCACCGAGACACACTTGCGGTATCAAGCTAAGGAGCCCAGACCCCCTTTGTTTTCGTTGGTTACTTTGGTTCATTCTTTGTACATTCGCACCGTATTCATCATCCCGTAATAACGAGGCAATAAGCTACTCATCAAGGAGCGGGCCCGTGACTGACACCCTGATCCTGTCCGATGTCCACCTTGGCTCGGAAGTGAGCCAAGCGCGCGAGGCTGTCCGCATGCTGGAAGGGCAGACTTTTCGCCGGTTGATTCTGCTGGGCGACATTTTTTCCGATCTCAATTTCCGTCGTCTGAAGAAGGAACACTGGCAGTTCCTCGGCTACATCCGCAAGCTTTCCAATCCCAAGCGGCGCGTGGAAGTGGTTTGGGTGGAAGGCAACCACGACGCCGGGTTGACCAACGTGATGTCGCACCTGGTCGGCGTGAAAGTCTACGAAGAATACGTTTGGGATTACGGCGGGAAGAAGCACCTGGCGGTGCACGGGCACCAGTTTGACCGCTTCATCGTCAACAACATCTTGCTGAGCCACGTGGGGACGGCTCTGCATCTGTTACTGCAGAAGCTGGATTTTAAGACCAAGCCTTTCGCGCGTTTTGCCGATCGCGCGAATACGAGTTGGCTGCGACTTTCAAAAAAGGTGTGTGCGGGCGCATTGCTGCACGCACGCTTTCGCGGCGCGGACAGGGTTTTCTGCGGGCATACGCATGAAGCCATGCATGGCGAAAAGGACGGCATCGACTATTACAATACCGGCAGCTGGACGGATACGAAGCTGACCTATGTCACTGTGAACGAGGAAGGCGCCCAAATTCATGAGTACACCCGAACTAACGATCGTGATTCCGGCGAAGAACGAAGCGAAACTTATTCCGCGTCTGCTGACTTCACTGACGATGCAGGACTATTCGAAGATGCGGATTACGCCGGTATTGGTCGCTGATGCCGGCTCCACCGATGGAACACCAGATATTGTCCGCAGCTTTGGCGACCGGCTCACGATCGATGTGATTCCGGGCGGGATGCCCGCCGTCGGCCGCAATCGGGGCGCGGCGCTGGCCGAGACGCTGTACGTTCTGTTTCTGGATGCCGATATTGAGCTGGCCGAAACGAATCTCATCCGCCGCTGCCTGGAGAAGATGCATGAGAAACAACTGCACCTCGCCACCACTAATATCCTGTGCCAGGGATCTTTCGCCGACAAGGTTCTTTATTGGGGCAGCGACTTCTTCCAATATTTATCCTGCATCTATAAGCCCTTCGCGACCGGAATGTTCATGATGTTCGACCGCGAACGCTTCCAGGAACTCGGCGGCTTTAACGAAGAAGCTCAGTTCGCGGAAGACTATTTGCTAAGCCAGAAAGTGGCGCGCCGCAAGTTCACCATCGTACGCGGCGGCGTTTTCACCACCAACCGGCGCTTCCAGAAAATGGGCCACCTGCGCGTGTTCTTCCTTTTCTTCCGCACTGCGCTGAACACGCACAACGCACGCTTCTACCTGCGCGACCACAAGTATTGGGGCGCGTACAAGGGCTGAGCGGCCTAGCGCCGCTGGAAGCGGTAATTCCCGCCGCGCGCGACCGCATAGGCTTCCGCGACCTTCAAGAACGCCTGCGCCGCGTGCGATAGATTCGCTTTCTTCCGATACACCAGCCGCAGCTTCCGGTTCAGGTCCAACTCCCGCACTGGGATCCGCACCAGTTCACCCGTGGCAATTTCAGTTTCCGCGCTGATGTGCGGCACGAACGCCACGCCATTTCCCATTGCCACGAAGCGCTTAATCGATTGCAGAGTTGGCAGTTCCACATCCATGTGCAGCGGTGTTTTGTACTTGCGGAAGGAATCGATCACCTTATCGCGATAGGGCGAGGGCACATTGTGCGCCACAAAGGTTTCCGCTCCCAACTGTTTGATGCTGATTTCCTTGGAACCCGCCAACGGATGCGTCGGTGGCACCACGAATGCCAGTTCATCTGAGTACACGACGACAGAACTCAGCAGCGGCTCTTGGGGATCGAATGAGAGCACGCCAAAATCCGCCGCGTGCCGCAGAACCTGGTCCCCGATGCGGCTGCCCAGCGAGCGCAGGACGGTGATCTTGATCATGGGATGCAGCCGCCGAAAATTGCCCAGCACCGGCAGCAAGTACAATGCCGTGAACTCGTTCGCGGCGATGACGAGCTGGCCGCGCTGGACTTCGCGGAGTTCTTTCAGGGCATCGTGAGCGCCCGAGCGCAGGTTTAGCAAGCGCTCGGCATACTCCTGCAAAACTCGTCCCGCGTCGGTCAACGCACCCTCGCGCGACGACCGGTCAAAGAGCGGCTCGCCCAGTTCCTGCTCCAGCTTACGAATGGTCTGGCTTACAGCTGACTGGGTGCGGTGCATCTTCTCCGCTGCGCGGGAGAAGCGGCCTTCCCGCGTAACTGTAAGAAAAACCTCAAGTTCCGCCAGGTCCATGACGATTCTGTCCTTAAGAGAAACTTAATCGGCCATTAACGTCCACGATGATTGTAAGTAAAACTAATGATATTTTCAATATTATAAGCTTGTGTTAAGGGACAGACTGCCTAAAAATAGAAACTGTACCCTCGAGCTGGACCTACGGAGAGGAAAATGCCGAGCATGGAACCTGGGGTTGAAAAGCCTCAAATTACGATTTTCGATACCACGCTGCGAGATGGCGAGCAGTCGCCTGGCTGCAGCATGAATGTGGAGGAAAAGCTCCGCATGGCGCAGCAACTCGACCGCCTAGGAGTGGATGTAATTGAGGCTGGGTTCCCTATCGCTTCGGAAGGTGAATTCCAAGCGGTTCGGCTGGTGGCCAAGTCTGTCCGCCGCCCTAAGATCGCAGCGCTTGCCCGCTGTACTACACTGGACGTCGAGCGCGCGGCGCAGGCCCTGGAGGTTGCTGCCAACGCGCGCATCCATCTAGTTCTCGCTACCTCGGATATTCATCTCACGTCCAAACTGAAAATGTCGCGCGAGCAGTGCATTGCCGCGGCTTGCGAATCCGTGCGTCTGGCGCGCGCGCACTGCGACGACGTTGAGTTTTCTCCGGAAGACGCCACGCGGACGGATCTCGATTTCCTCTGCCAGGTGGTGCAGGCCGTGGTCGATGAAGGCGCGACTACCGTCAACATTCCGGACACGGTCGGCTATACCATGCCGGAAGAATACGGGCACATTATCCGAACCCTACGCGAACGAGTGCGAGGGATCGATAAAGTCGTGATTTCGACGCATTGCCACAACGATCTCGGTATGGCCGTCGCCAACTCGCTGGCTGCCATTTCCGCCGGCGCCCGGCAGATTGAGTGCACCATCAATGGCATCGGCGAGCGCGCGGGCAACGCCGCTCTTGAAGAAGTCGTCATGGCGATGCGAGTGCGCCCCGACCGCTATCCCTTTACCACCGCTATTGTGGGCGAGGAGATTTTTCCGACCAGCCAGTTGCTCAGCGAAATCACCCATGTCGCCGTGCAGCCCAACAAGGCAATCACCGGACGCAATGCTTTTGTACACGAAGCCGGCATTCATCAGCACGGCATGTTGCAGAATCCTCTTACGTACGAGATCATGACGCCGCGCTCCGTGGGGGTTCCGGATTCGAAACTTGTCCTCGGCAAGCACTCCGGCCGCCATGCTCTCGCTGTGCGTTGTAGTGCCCTGGGTTACACGTTCGACCGACGCGATCTCGACGAAATCTATCGTCGCTTCGTGGTCCTGGCCGACCGCATTAAGCTCGTTGAAGACCACGACCTGCTGCCGTTGGTTCTGGAAGTGCACAGCCAAAGTGCGGCCCTGCCGGCGTCGGGAAAAGCCCAAACCAGCACCGGCTTTGCGCAAGCGTAGAATCAGTCTTTAAGGACAAGAGAATCGGAATCAGAAACTCGAACCTGTACCGAAGTCAGGAGCTGTTTATGGCACGACCCCAGACCATCACCGAGAAGATCCTGGCCGCCCACTCGGATCGCGAGACCGTGCGCCCGGGCGAGATCGTTAATGCCCGCATTGATCTTGTTGTCTGCCACGAAATCACCACGCCGCCAGCCATCCGCATGATGGCGCAGATGGGTGTCACCAAAGTCTTCGACGCCTCGAAAATCGTCGTCACCCCCGACCATTTCGTTCCCAACAAAGACATCCAAACCGCGGAATTGACGAAGGAACTTCGCCACTGGGTGAAGGAACAGGGAATCGCCCGCTACCACGAACTGGGCGAGCACGGCATCTGCCACGCCCTTGTTCCAGAAAAAGGCTACATCCTACCCGGTATGACCGCCGTCTGCGGCGACTCGCACACCACCACGCTCGGCGCCTTTGGAGCGTTCGCTTCCGGCGTGGGCTCGACGGACGTCGCTGCCGTCCTCACTACAGGCGAGCTTTGGTTCAAGGTTCCAGAAACCATTCGCTTCAACGTCACTGGCAAGCTGCCGCACGGCGTTTACTCGAAAGATCTCATACTCCACATCATTTCCAAGATCGGTGTCGACGGTGCCCGTTACTGCGCCATGGAATACCACGGCGGCGCCATCGCCGCCATGTCCATGGAAGCGCGCATGACCATTACCAACATGGCTGTGGAGGCCGGCGGCAAGACCGGCATCATGGAAGCCGACGACATTACCAAGAATTACCTCAGCGCGCGCACCGACGAGACCTACACGGTCTACAAGTCCGACTCCGACGCCACTTACGCCGCCGTCCACAACATCGACGCGTCGTCACTCGAACCGGTTGTCGCCCTGCCCAGCCTGCCCTCAAACGGACGCTTCATCGGCGAAGTTGGCCACGTGGCGATTGATCAGGCCTATATCGGCTCTTGCACTAACGCCCGCATTGAAGACCTGCGCATCGCTGCTCGCGTGATGAAGGGCCGCCGCGTGGCCGATGGCGTGCGCTGCATCGTCGTTCCCTCAACGTCTGGCGTCTGGCGGCAAGCGTTGCGCGAAGGTCTCTTCGAAGTTTTTGCCGAAGCCGGCTGCGTGGTCTCCACCGCGACCTGCGGCGCGTGCCTCGGCGGCAGCATGGGGGTGCTGGGCAAGCAGGAAGTTTGCATCTCATCCACCAATCGCAACTTTGTCGGGCGCATGGGCCACGCGGAAGCTCTCGTCTATCTAGCGAGCCCGGCAACCGTCGCCGCTTCTGCCATTGCCGGACACATTGTCGATCCGCGCGAATTCCTCGAGCGTCCACTGCGCAGGGATAAAGACAAGGAAGCCGGCGTGCCGGTGGGCGCTGTTGCAGGAAGTGAACAGGAGGATTATCTGTGGGGGGTCTAGATCGAAAGAGTGAAGACCAGGGAAGCATAATTCGAGGCCGCGCGCACGTCTACCCGCGTGCCCACATCAATACCGACGAGATTATTCCTGCGCGCTATCTCAATACGCACGACCACGCTGAGCTGGCCAAGCACGCCATGGAAGACATCGACGCGGAATTTGTTTCCCGCGTGAAGCAAGGCGACATCATGGTTGGCGGCGAGGACTTCGGTTGCGGTTCGTCGCGCGAACATGCCGTGTGGGCGCTGCGTACTGCTGGCATCTCCTGCGTCATTGCCTCCAACTTTGCCCGCATTTTCTTCCGCAATTCGCTGAACAACGGATTTCTCTCCATTGAATGCGCCGGTTTCGCCGACAAAGCCAAAAACGGCGATGACCTCGAAGTCGATCTCGCCAAGGGCGTGATCCTCAATCACACGCAGGGCACGGAACATACCTTCGTTCCGCAAACTCCATTTGTCCAGGAAATGATTGCCGCCGTGTTGCCCATGGTCGCGAAGAAGCGCGGTACCGTCTATAACCCAGCCATCGCCGCCGCTAAGCCCGACATTAGCGTGGCCCAACTCAAGACCGTTCGCGTTGTCTCGTAAGGATTGCTGGAGATTGCCGCTGTCACCGTTTCAACGGAGCAAGCCCCGCTGTCTTTCCGCTAAGATGACTCTCTGTAATTTCCGCCCATCCTAATGAGGAAGCCTTGCTTCTAAGAATCACCGCACTCCCCGGCGACGGCATCGGCCCTGAAGTCACTGACGAAGCCCTCCGCGTCCTCAACGCCGTCGCTAAAGTCTTCTGCCACCAAATACAGCTCACCACCAAGCCCGTAGGCGGCGCAGGCCTCACCGCCAGTAACCATCCGTTGCCGGACGACACGCTCCAAGCCTGCCTAGCCTCGGATGCCGTTCTCCTCGGCGCGGTGGGCGGCCCAGCCTTCGACCACTACCCCATCGATCTCCGTCCGGAAAAAGGCCTTCTCAAACTTCGCCAGGCGTTGGGCTGCTTCGCCAATCTGCGCCCCGCCGTGCTGTTTCCATCGCTGCTTGATTCCTCTCCGCTCCGCCCGGAAGCCGTCAAGGGCACGGACATGATGATCGTCCGCGAACTCCTCGGTGGCCTCTACTTCGGCGAGCCTCGTACCACCACTGGAACCACTCCCAACCGCGAAGCCGTCGACACCATGCGCTACACCGAAGCCAGCATCGATCGCATTGCCCGCGTCGCGTTCGATCTCGCCCGCCACAGTCGCAAGCAGGTTCTCTCTGTCGATAAGGCCAACGTCCTCGACTGTTCCCGCCTCTGGCGCGAAGTTGTCACCACCGTGGCGAAGGACTATCCCGACGTGACTCTCACGCACAACTACGTTGATTCCTGCGCCATGGTCCTCGTCGCCCGCCCCGCGCAGTACGATGTCATCCTTACCGAAAACATGTTCGGGGACATCTTGTCCGATTTAGCCGGAGGCGTCGTCGGCTCCCTCGGCCTGCTCGCCTCCGCCAGCGTCGGCGGCAAAATCGACCTCTACGAGCCGGTCCATGGATCAGCCCCAGACATTGCTGGAAAGGGCATTGCCAATCCGCTCGGTGCGATT
>WNFL01299132.1_pt4 | contig 13966 bp, 14 predicted proteins | sample 5400361 | NCBI WGS metagenome assembly WNFL01 (sample SAMN13153351, study PRJNA577476) | soil metagenome | isolation source: 40 cm soil on Douglas fir-dominated hillslope | place: USA:California | collected 2013-09-17
CAACGTCATCTTCGGCTCGGTCATCGATCCCAACATGGACGGCGATCTCATGATCACCGTGATCGCGACCGGGTTCGGCCGTCCCGAGGTCCGCGTCAAGGCGGCCGAGCGCGTGGTCGAGAGCGAGGACATGCGCAAGCCGTCGTGGCGTCCGGAGCGCGAGCCGCACCAGCCCAACCGGTCCGAGCGCTGGCAGAAGAACGGGCGCGGCTCCGAATCCATGGAGGTGCCCGCCTTCCTGCGGCGCGGACAGAACGACTAGCCCGCGGACGGGGGTGCCAGGGCCGCCGCGCGAGGGCGGCCGAACCATCGGAGGTCCCGCTGTCCCTTTTTTCCGCGCTGCTCAAGTGGGGTCACAACCGGCACTACAACCGCGGCATGGTGCACTTCAACCGCGGCGAGTACGAGCAGGCAGCGGCGTGCTTCGAGACCGTGCTGTCCGAAGTGCGCGATTCCAGCGATCCGGACTACAGCCTGGCGCTGTGCTACGCGGCCGAGGCGCGCGCCCACCTCGGGCTGGCGTTCTTCCACGCCGGGCAGTACCCGCGCGCCGAGGAGCAATTCACCCGGGCCCTCGACGAGAACCCGACCTTCCCCGACCTGCGCTACTACCGGGCGCGGGTCTACGAGCGCTCGGGGCGGCTGCGCGAGGCGATCGAGGACCTCGACCGCGCGCTCGGCGACCATCCGCGCTACGCCGAGGCCCACCTGCTGCGCGCGGTGTGCCTGGGCCAGCTCGGCGAGCGTGAGCTGTCGGTCGAGGCGCTGGGCCAGGCCCTGGTGCTGGGCTTCCAGCCGCCGGCGCGGCTGGCGCTGGCGAGCGCCTCGGAGTGGCGCGCGCCGGAGTGGCGCGAGCTGCTGCCCGAGACCGTGCCCGCCGCCGCGACCGGGCGTCGCGGGGCGCTCGAGAGCGCGCTCGAGCGCTACCACACCGGGGACCTCGCCGGGGCGGTCGAGGAGCTGGCGGCGGCGGTGCAGCAGAGTCCCGAGTACGCCGACCTGCGCTGCCGCTATGCCGGGCTGCTGCTCGAGACCGGGCGCGCCGACGAGGCGCTCGAGCAGCTCGCGGCGGCGCTGCGCATCAACCCGCGCTACCTTGAGGCGCGCCTGCTGGCGGCGCGCGCCTGCCTCGAGCGCGGCGCCGCCGCCGAGGCGATCGGCCACCTCGAGCCGGCGATCGCCTCGTACCCGCGCTACCCCGATCTTCACTTCTGGCTCGGCCTGGCGCACTTCCGCGCCGGCGACCTGGCGGGCGCGCTGCCGCCGCTCGAGCGCGCGATCGAGCTCAACCGCCAGTTCGGGCGCGCCCAGCGCCTGCTCGGGCTCATCTACCACGCGCTCGGGCGCCAGGACGAGGCGCTGCGGGCGGTGCGCCGCGGGCTGACCCGCGACCGCGAGCTGCCGCGCGAGGCCCTCGACTCGGCCGCGATGCTGCTGTCGATCGGGGACACCGCCGCGGCCGAGGGCGAGATCCAGCGCGCGCTCTCGCTCCAGCCCGACTTCCCCGACCTCCACCTGGCGCTGGCCCGCATCCGCGCCGCGCGCGGCGAGCTGGACGGGGCGCGCGACAGCTACCGGACCGCGCTGGCGCTGAGGCCCGGCTACGCGCCGGCGACCCTGGGGCTGGCCGCGGTCGAGATGGCGCGTGGGGCGGCGCCGGCGGCCGAAGCCCTGCTGGCGGAGCTGGTGCGGGAGCACGCCGACTGGGCCGACGCCCAGGCGATGCTGGGCCGCGCCCGGCTGCTGCGCGGCGACGCGGCGCGCGCCGAGGAGCCGCTGCGGGCGGCGCTCGGCATCAACCCGCGCTACGCGGCGGCGCGCGCCGATCTGGGCTGGGCGCTGCTGGCGCTGTCGCGCAGCGCGGAGGCGGACGCCGAGTTCGCGCTGGCCCTGGAGCTGGATCCGTTCCAGGTGCTGCCGCGCCAGCAGCTCGAATGGCGGGAGCTGCTCGCGACCCGGCGCCCGGGAAGCGGCTGACCGGGCCGTCGATGCGGAATCAGGCGGTCTTCAGGGCGCGCCGTCCGCGGACGGCCTTGACCACCTTGTGGCCGCGCAGGCAGCGCGTGCAGGCGTCGATGTTCCGGACCCTGCCCTCGAACACGGCGCGCACCCGCTGGAGATTCGGGTTCCACACCCGCTTCGAGATGTTGTGAGCATGGCTCACCTGGTTGCCCCACATCGGGCCCTTGCCGCACACGTCACATCGCTGCGCCATCGACGACCTCCGAGAATCCAGCCCCTGGCCCAAATGGACGGGATACCCTAGCAGGCCCGCCCGGGGCTGTAAAGCGGGCCGCCGCGGTCCCGCTGTGGTAGAAAGGGCGCATGCACAGCGCTCTCTCCGGGCCCGCCGCCGCGACGCTCGAGCCCCAATCGCGGCTCCAGTACCTGCCCGGCATCGGCCCGCGCCGCGCCGAGGTGTTCGCCCGCCTCGGCCTCACCACGCTCGAGCAGCTGGTGCGCCACTACCCGCGCGCCTGGCTCGATGCGCGGCGCTTCGTCCGCATCGCCGACCTGGCGCCCGGGCAGCTGGTCACGGTCGTGGGTCGGGTGCGCAGCAGCGCGCTGCGGCCCACGCGCGCCGGGCGCACCGACTTCGTGGCGCTGATCGAGGACGGCAGCGGCAGCCTGACCGGCTACTTCTTCGGCCAGCCCTTCCTGTCGCGCACCCTCAAGCCCGGCACCCCGGTGGTGGTGAGCGGCGAGCTCGATCCGGTCGAGCGCCGCATGCTCAACCCGATGTTCGAGGTGCTCGAGGGCGAGATCGAATCGCTGCTCCACACCGGGCGCCTGGTGCCGGTGCACGCACTGACCCGCGGGCTCACGGCGCGCGGGATGCGCGGCGCGGTGCGCCACGCGCTCGACGCGCTCGGCGGGCGGCTGCCCGACCCGCTGCCCGACGCGGTGCGCGTCGGCGCCGGGGACGAGCCCGAGCTGATGCCGCTCGCCGAGGCGCTGCCCCGCATCCACTTCCCGGACGACGACGCCGCGCTCGAGGGCGCGCGCCGCCGCCTGGCGTTCGAGGAGCTGTTCCTGCTCCAGACCGTGCTGGCGCTGCGCCGCCGCGCCCTGGGCGAGGCGGGCCGCGGGCTCATGACCGCGGGCCCGGGGGAGCTGGCGGCGCGCGCCACCCGGGCGCTGCCCTGGGCGCTCACCGCCGACCAGCGCCGGGCGCTCGACGAGATCGTCGCCGACATGCGGAGCGAGCGCCCGATGCACCGCATGCTGGGCCTCCAGGTCGCGTTCATGGCGCCCACCGAGGTGCTGGCGCGCCAGCACGGCGCCACCCTGGCCCGGCTCGGGGCGCCGGCCGGCGTCGGGGCCGAGGTGCTCACCGGCGCCACGCCGGCCGCGGAGCGCCGCCGCCTCGCGACGCGGCTCGAGACCGGCGAACCGCTGCTGGTGGTCGGGACCCACGCGCTGCTCGAGGAGAAGGTGCGCCTGCCGCGCCTCGGGCTCGCGATCGTGGACGAGCAGCACCGCTTCGGCGTGCGCCAGCGCGCCACGCTGGCGCGCAAGGCGGCGATCCCCGACGTGCTGGTCATGACCGCGACCCCGATCCCGCGCACCCTGATGCTGGCCTGCTACGGCGACCTCGAGATCAGCACGCTGCACGCCCGCCCGCCCGGTCGCGGGCGGCTGGTCACGCGGGTGGCGGGCGAGGAGAAGTTCCCGCAGGTGGTCGAGTTCGTGGCCCGCGAGCTCGAGTCCGGCCGCCAGGCCTTCGTCGTGGTGCCGCTGATCGAGGAGGGCGGCGGCCTCGAGGCGCGCGCCGCCGAGGCCGAGCTCAAGCGGCTCACGGCGCACCCGCTGTTGCGCCGCTTCACGCTCGCGCTGCTCCACGGCCGCCTCAAGCCCGACGAGAAACTGCGGGTGATGCAGGCGTTCGCGGCCGGCGAGGTCCACCTGCTGGTCACGACCACGGTGGTCGAGGTCGGGGTGGACGTGCCCAACGCCACCGTCATGGTGATCGAGAACGCCGACCGCTTCGGGCTCACCCAGCTCCACCAGCTGCGCGGCCGCGTGGGACGGGGGGGTGGGCGCTCGGTGTGCGTTCTGGTGCCCTCGCCCGGCATGACGACGCTGGGCGGCGAGCGCCTCGAGCTCATGACGCGCACCGACGACGGCTTCGCGCTCGCCGAGGCCGACCTGCGCCTGCGCGGCCCCGGGGAGCTGTGGGGCACGCGCCAGAGCGGGGTGCCGCGCTTCCGGATCGCGGACCTGGCGCGCGACGCCGCCCTGCTCGACCGCGCCAGCCGCGCCGCGCGGGCGCTGGTGGATGCCGATCCCCAGCTGCGCGAGCCCGGGCACGCGGCGTTGCGCCAGGCGCTGTGGGACGGCTACCGGGAGCCGCTCGAGCTGGCGCTGGCGGGGTAGCGACACCTCGCGGTCCCGCGATGGAGGCGTTGTCCCGGCGCGTCCTTTGGGGCACACTCCGCACGAGCGTCGCCGTCGCGGGCGCTCCCGGAGGCCGACGATGACGGTCCGCTGCCCACACTGCGCCACCCGCTACGAGTTGCCCGACGCGCTCATGGGGCCGGCGGGCGCCCAGGTGCGCTGCCCGAGCTGCAAGGGGGTGTTCGCGGTGTCGCCCGCCGGCGAGGTGCGGCCGGTGTCGGCCCCGCCCGGCCGCGCGGCCGTGACGGCCGCGCCCGCGGCCCCGGCGCCGCCGGCGCCCGCAGTTCCGCCCGAGACCGTGGCCCGGGCGCTGGTCAGCGAGCTCGCGAGCCGCGCCGGCGAGGGTCCGAGCGAGGCGTTCGGGCGCGGCCGCCTGTTTTCGGAGTGGGGCCCGGCGCTGATGGACCTGTTCGGCGAGTACCGGCGGCGGGTCGGCGCCGACGCCAGCGGAGCGCCGCTGCGCGCCGCCCTGCGCGACCGCTGGGGCATCGACCTGCCCGAAGGCGATCCGCGCCTGACGGGCTAGGGGCGGGCCCGCGGCCGCCGCGGCCGGCTCACGACGGCGGTGGGGGCTCCGCAGGCGGCGACGCGCGCGGCACGCGCATGAGCTCGGGGCTGCGGCGACCCCAGCCCAGCGACAGCGCCCCGACGGCGACCAGGCAGCGGGCCGCGACCAGCAGCGTGACCTCGCCACCCACGGCGCGCGACAGCGAGCCCGCCACCACCACGCTGATGATGAAGGCGAGCCGCATCAGGAAGTCGCGCAGGCTGAAGATCCGGCCGCGCTGCGCGAGCTCGGTGCCCTCCTGGAGCAGGGTCTCGGTCAGCACGAACGACGGGGCGGCGAAGGTGCCGATCAGGAACGCCGCGATCGCGAACACCGCGAAGCGGCGCGTGACCGCGAACGCGACCACCCCGAGCCCGGCGAGCATGAGCCCGACCCCGAGCAGCACCGGCCGCGGCCAGGCGCGCCCGCGCGTGTTCACGAACCAGGTGCCGAGCCCGGCGCCGAGCCCGAGCACGAACAGCAGCACGCCCACCCGCTCCATACCCGGGACGCTCGCGCCCTGCTGGATGTGCTGGTTGCCGGCGACGTGCAGGAACCCGCCGCCGATCCACACCGCGGCCAGCGCGGTGAGCCCGAGCCCGACGAACGGGTTGTGGCGCACCGTGGCCCAGCCCTCCTGGACCTCACGCAGGTAGCGCTGCGGGTTGCCCGGCGCCACGGCGGTCCGGTGTTCGGCGGGCCGGTAGCGCACCAGCGCGATCGTACCCACCGAGACCAGGTAGGTCAGCGCGTCGATCTGCATCGCCGCCGACCAGCCCCAGTGGTCCACGACCCAGCCGCCGCCCAGCGCGCCCACCGCGGTGGCGGCGATGCCGGCCACCGAGAGCCACGAGTTGGCGGCGAGCAGCGCCCCGGGCGGAACGATCTCGGGCGTGATGGCGCTCTTGGCGGGCAGGAAGAACACGTTGCAGGTGAAGAGCGCGAACACCAGCGCGAAGGTGGTGCCGGTGTGCCCGGTGAGCGCGTAGGTCCAGGGGATGCCGAGCACGACCACGGCGCGCAGCAGGTCCGAGACGATCAGCACGCGCTTGAGGTTCATGCGGTCGACCCAGGCGCCGGTGAAGGGCGAGAACAGCAGCACCGGTGCGGCCATGACGTTGCCGAGCAGGGCGAGCAGGACCGGGTAGCCCGCGTCGGCGCCGCGATGGGTGTGCTGGAGCAGCAGCCCGCCGAGCGCCAGGTAGGTGAGACGGTCGCCCAGCAGCGAGATGAGCTGCCCCCACCACAACGCCGCGAAGTCGCGCTGCAGCAGCAGCGACGAGCGCGGCGCTTCCGCTCTCACGGCACCGCTAGGCGGCGCTGTGGACCGCGCCGCGGCGCGCGACCACCTCGCGGTACACCGCCTCGATGCGGTCGGTGACGCGCGGCCAGGCGAACTCGAGCGCGCGGGCGCGCCCGCGCGTCGCCAGCGCCTGCCGGCGCTCGGGATCGTCCGCCAGCGCCGCCAGCGTGCGCGCCAGGCCGGCGCGATCGCCGGGCTCGAACATCACGCCGTTGACCTCGGGCTGGACCACCGAGCGGTAGCCGGGGATGTCGGACGCCACCACCGCGCGCCCGCAGGCCATCGCCTCGAGGAGCACGATCCCGAAGCTCTCGTTGCCCGAGGCGGGGGAGACGAAGATGTCGCCGGTCGCGTACCAGCGCGCCAGGTCGGCGCTCGGGACGTGGCCGAGGAAGCGCACGTGCTCGCGCAGGGCGTGGGGCACCGAGGCCTCGAACCTGGACCGCAGGTAGGAGTCGCCCACCACCAGCAGCCGCGCGCGCCCGCCGGTGCGCTCGACCACCTCGGGCATGGCGTCGAGCAGCAACTGCACCCCCTTGCGCGGGTCGAGCCGCCCCACGAACAGCAGGTTGACGCGGCCCGGCTCGCGCCACGCCTCGAACGGCGCCACGCCGGGGTGGAAGCGCTCGATGTCCACACCGTTGGGAATGATCTCGTAGCGGCCCGGGAAGTAGGCGGCGGCGTAGTCGCGCGCGGTGGCCGAGACCGCGATGCGCGCGTCGAGCTTGTCGATCAGCGGGCTCAGGTAGCCCTTCATGAGCTCGAGCAGCCGGCTGCGGCCGCCGGTGGTGTGGAAGGTGCCGACCTGGGCGCAGGCGGCGGCCTTGACCGCCATGAGCGGCAGCGTGGGCACGACCGGGGCGTGGGTGTGCAGCACGTCGAAATCGAAGCGGCGCAGCAGCACCCGCATCTCCTGCTCGAGCCGGAACCCCACCGCCAGGTCCACGAACGCGCCGTTGAACGGGATGAGCAGGTTGTGGCCGATGCGCACCACGCCGTCACCGTTCTCGGATTCGCCGCGGCGGAAGTGGCTGGTGATGATGACCACCTCGTGCCCGCGGCGGCTCAGCTCGACCGCGGTGTGGTGGACGTGCTCGGTGACGCCGCCGTAGCGCGGGTAGTACGACTGCGAAACGATGCCGATCTTCACGCCTCGACGCTCCGCGCCGCGCCCTCCGGGGAGGTCTGGGCGGCGGGTTCGCCCTCCCAGAGCGGGCGGAAGATGCACCACTGGTCGAGGTGCTCGCGGATGTGGCGCTCGGAGGTGGCGGCGACCGCGGCGTTGAGCGCGGCGGTGGTGGGGATGACCATCGGGTCGAGCGCCGGCTCCAGGACGATTCGGAACCGGCCGGGCGCGCCCCGCTCGCAGTAGCCGCAGATGATGGGTGCGCCGGTGCGCTGCGCCAGCACGCCCGGGCCCGAGGGCCAGCGCGTCTCGCGGCCGAACAGCTCGACCGTGGAGCCGTGGCTGTAGACGTCGCCGTCCACCATCAGCGCCACCAGGTCGTTGTGCTCCAGCGCCCGCAACAGCTTGCGGAACCCGTCCTCGGGGGCCACGGTGTGGATCGCGAGCTCGGCCTTGGCCTCGCGCACCGCGGGCGTCAGCCAGCGGCTCAGCTGGACTCCGGCCACGGCGTGGAGCGTGTGGCCCCAGTGGGCGAGCACCACCCCGGCCAGCTCCCAGTTGCCGATGTGGGTGCCGGTGAGGATCACGCCCCGGCCGCGCGCCACCGCGCGCTCGAGGTGCTCGCGGCCCACGACCTCGACCGAGCGCAGCAGCTCCCCGCGGGTCAGGTAGGGGAGCCGGAAGAACTCGAACATCATGCAGTTGTAGCTGGTCATCATGCGGCGCACGACCCGCAGGCGCTCGCGCCGGGTGGCGCGCGGCAGGGCGCTGGCCAGGTTGGTGAGCGCGGCGTGGCGGCGGGAGGGGAAAAGCCGGAGGTGGGCCTCGGTCAGCATGCGCGCCAGCAGGTAGCCCAGGCTGAGCGGCATGCCGGCGATCAGCGCGCTGATCCAGCCGAACACCAGTCGAGACATCCGGTCCCCTGCTCCTTAGGACGGCCGTAACCCCGGCGCATGGGTGAGGCCCGGGCAAACTACGGCCTGGCCGGAAACGCTGTCAAGGCGCCGGCGCCGCGCCGCGCGCGGGAGCGCGATGCGCGGCTTGCACTTGGCCGCCCTCGGCGATTGACCGTCGGGGGCGCTCGGCGCTACATTGGCCGGGTTCGCGCGCCGTTCCGTGGTCCCACCGCGGAGACCCCGTCCATGCCGAGCCAGAAGCTGGTGCGATGCCACATCCGCCGGCCCGCCCCCGAGGGCGCGGACACCGAGCGCTTCGTGCCGCTCGAGATCTTCGGGCTGTGGGAATACCTGATGCGCACCAAGCACGAGTTCGAGATCGTCAAGCCGCTGGCGTCGCTGTGGCTCGACATGGAGGACTCGCCCGAGGCCGCCTACACCGAGAGCCAGTTCGACCGCGTCACCGAGGTCACGGCGTTCGTCTACTCGGGGCGCGACGAGATGTTCATGCGCGCCTGCCGGTACTTCCCCACCCACGAGTGCGCGAAGCTCAAGGAGATCTTCCTGAGCCACTACCGCGCGGCGGCGGGGAAGCTCCAGACCCAGGTGCGCGAGCGCCCCGGGATCTGGCTCCACCGCGACCCCGCCCTGGTGGCCGAGTAGCCCGCCCCGGGTCCTCCGCCGCGGCGCCCGAAAGGGCGTAAAGGTTCCCGGAGCCCGCGCCGATAAGCCCCATGGACGGAAGGCGGCAGCGGCGTCGCAGTGCGCCCGAGCCGCCCCGGCCGGCAGGACGCCGGCGGACGGTCTTCGCGGCCCCATCCGGTGTGGCAGGGCTCGTTCGGGCATCGTGCTCTAAGCATCGAGGCTGATGAACGGTTCGCACCACCCTCAGGACCCTGTGGAGAAAGGGCGGCAAGGGGCTCCATGGGACGCAATCCTGTGACAGGGTGGGGTCGCAAAGGGAGGAACTGACCGTGGTGGTCGTGAGCTATTCGGGCAAGGAGATCAACGCCAAGCTCGTGTATTACGGCGCGGGTTTGTGCGGCAAGACCACGAACCTCGAAGCGATCTACGAGGCGGTGCCCGATACCAGCCGCGGCAAGATGGTCAGCATGAAGACGCAGTCCGACCGGACGCTGTTCTTCGACCTGCTGCCGCTCGACCTCGGCGAGATCATGGGCTTCAAGACCCGGTTCCTGCTCTACACCGTGCCCGGTCAGGTGTTCTACAACGCGACCCGCAAGCTGGTCCTCAAGGGCGCCGACGCGATCGTGTTCGTGGCCGACAGCGAGGTCGGCAAGATGGAGGAGAACAAGGAGAGCCTCACCAACCTGCGCACCAACCTCGCCGAGTACCACCTGAGCATCGACGACATCCCCTGGGTGCTGCAGTACAACAAGCGCGACCTGCCGAACATCTACACCATCGACGAGCTCAACGCCGAGCTCAACCCCGGCAACAAGGTCCAGGCCTTCGAGGCGGTCGCGGTCAAGGGCAAGGGCGTGTTCGAGACCTTCCGCGGCGTGTCGCACCTGCTCATGGAGAAGGTGACGAAGGACCTGCGGCGCACCCCGTTCGGAACCGCCGGCGGCGCACGTCCCGGCGCCGCTGCGCCCGCCGCTGCCGCGCCGGCACGCCCGGCCGCCGTCGAGCCGGTCCGCGCCGCGGCCCCGCCGCAGGCGCCGGCGCCGCGCCCGGTCGCCCCGGCGCGCGAGCACGAGCCCAACCAGACGACCGTGGACTACGGGCGCGAGATCAACCTCGACGGCCCGGCCGCGACCCCGCCGCCCGCGCCCGCCGCGGTCGAACGGCTCGCGGTCGAGCCGCCGCCCACCTTCACGCCGCCGCCGCCGCCCGCGCCGGCCCGCGTCGCGCCCGCCGCGCCCGCACCCGCGCCCGCGCCGCGCATGCCGATGGGCGCTCCGCCCGCGCCGGTTGCGCGCGCCGCGGTGGTTCATCCGCAGCCCGCAGCACCCGCCACGCCCGTGTCGGTCGAGGCGACGATGACGGGCGACACGATGGTGGTGCCGATCCCGCTGCCCCGCAACGGGCCGGGCGAGATCGTGCTCAAGATCGTCCTCAAGCTCGAAGACGCCGCCTGATCCGGTGACCGCGCCGCGGCCCCGATCGCGGCGCCGTTGACACCGGGACGCCGGATTCCTACCGTGGCGCGCCATGCGCCACCCCGGATGCCACGCCCGATCCGCCCCCCGTCCGACGCGCGGCACCCGGTGTTGAGCCGGCCCGGCGCATGAGCCGCCTCGCCGCGGCCTTCGAGCGTGCGCGCGGCCGCACCGGCCTCATCCCCTTCGTCACCGCCGGCTATCCCTCGCTCGATGCGAGCCTCGAGATGGTGCGCGGCTTCGCGGCGCTGGGCGCGCGTGCGGTCGAGATCGGCATTCCGTTCTCGGACCCGATCGCCGACGGGCCCGAGATCCAGCGCGCCTCGGAGTGGGCGCTGCGCGCCGGCGTCGGGGTGGACGCGGTGCTGGAGCTGGTGGGGCGGGTGCGGCGCGAATCCGACCTCCCGATCGTGCTGATGACCTACGCCAACCCCATCCTGCGCCCGGGCATCGGCGACTTCGCGACACGGGCGCGCGACGTGGGCGTGGACGGCGTGCTGGTCTCGGACCTGCCGCCCGACGAATCGCCCGAGGTGTGGGCGGCGCTCGACGGGGCCGGGCTCGACACCGTGGTGCTGGTGGCGCCCACCACCGCGCCCGGACGGCTGCCGTTGCTCGCGGGACGCAGCCGCGGGTTCCTCTACTGCCTGGCCCGCACCGGCGTCACCGGCCAGTCGGCGGGGGAGGCGGGGGCGCTGCCCGAGCGGCTGGCCGCGCTGCGCCGGATGACCCCGCTGCCGATCGCGGTGGGGTTCGGCATCTCGAGCGCCGATCAGGCGCGCGCGCTGCGCGGTCAGGCCGACGCGGTCGTGGTGGGGGCCGCGTTCATGCGCCGCGTGAGCGCCGACCCCGAGCACGGCGCCGCGACGCGCGTTCTGGCGCTGGCGCGCGAGCTCGCGACGGCGCTGGAGGCCGGTTAGCCTCGAGCCGTGGCGTCACCTGAGCCAAACGCTCTAATCGATTGCGATCATGCGCGCTAATTCCCAATGGTACGGCGTCGACGATGCCCGCCGGCGTGCCGGCCCGCGACGCGGGACCGCGAGCGGTTCGAGGGTTGCCGCGGGCCGGTGCGCGGCCATCCGGGGGGGCCCGGACAATCCGTACTTTGAGCGGCGAGCCCGAAACCGCTATTCTGCCTCAAGTCGCTTGCGGCGCTTGCCGATACGCAAGATGTCCCAGTGCGGCACGACACGGTGCCGGAGTGGAGGGTGTCGTACCATGCTGGTCCTAACAAGGAAGTTAGGAGAGAACATCCGGATCGGTGATTCGGTGAAGATTACCGTGCTCGAGGTTCGCTCCGGACAGGTCAAGCTGGGCATCGAGGCGCCACCGGAAGTCAAGGTGCACCGCGAGGAGATCTACGCCCGGATCCAGGAGGAGAATCGTCGCGCCCAGCGCGCGAAGCCCGATGCGCCGCCGGGGCCGGGAACGGCCCGCGACGGCGAGAAGAAGGACCCCTTCGGCTCGTCGCAGTGACGGGGCCGGCGCGGGTCCGGCCGACGGTTCCGAACATCGTGGCGCGATGCGCGCCCGACCTCGGGGGAACATGACCCGCACACCTCACGCACGCAACCCCAAGCGAGGCTCCGCCCGGATCACCCCGTTTCCCTCCCGAGACGGTCGCGACGGCATCCGGAGCGCCCGCGTCGTGACCGCGCGCGCCCGCATCAGCACCGGCTACTACGAGCGCGCCGACGTGCAGGACCTGGTGGTGCGCGCGGTGCTGGCCGAGCTGCGCCGCCCCTGATCCCCGCGCCGGCTTGGCCGCGCGCGTCCCCTTGCTATACTGCGGCGGATGGAACGAATCCGCCTGTGAAACGCGCACGGATGCCGACGGTTCACCGGGCGGCGCCGGTGGAGGCGCTGGGCCGCGCCCTGATGGCCGATGCCGAGACCGCGGTCCTGCTGGTGGATCCGCGCGGGCGCATCGCCAGCGTCAACGACGCCGCGCGGCGCCTGCTCTCGCTGACACCCGCGCGCGCGCGCGGCCGCCCCGCAGCCGAGGTGCTGCGCCCCCTGGTCGCGGGCGACGAGGTGGTGCACGACGCCTTCCGCAGCCCGCGGCTCGAGCGCGACGTGTGGCTGCACGGCAGCGGCGGCGAGATCGCGGTGCGCCTCCACGGCTACCGCATCGGCCGGCCGCCCTGGGTGCTGCTCACGCTCCGCGACCTGACCCAGACCCGGCGCGTCCAGCAGGAGCTGCGGCGCCACGAGCGCCTCGCCACCCTGGGCCAGCTCTCGGCCGGCGTGGCACACGAGATCCGCAACCCGCTCGCCGGCATCGGCACCAGCGCCCAGGCGTGCGCGTCATCCTCGAGGAGGTCGCGCGCCTCGACCGCATCGTGACCAGCCTGCTCCAGTACGCGCGCCCGCGCCTGCCGGTGCTCAAGCCCGGCTCGCTCGAGGCCTGCATCGAACGGGTGCGCGAGCTCCAGGACGAGGCGCTGGCCCGCGCCCGGGTCCGGGTCGAGGTGGACGTGGCGCCGCGGCTGCCGACGGTCTACTTTGACGGCGACCTGATCACCCAGGTGTTGCTCAACGTGACGCTCAACGCGCTGCAGGCGATGCCGCGGGGCGGCACGCTGCGCTTCGAGGTGCGCGGCCTGCGCCGCCGCCACGCGCCGCGCGCGCCGGGGCGCCGGGCGACCGACCCCGCGGGGGAGAGGCGCCCGGCCCCGCCCGGCTGGCTCGCCTACCTCCAGGTGCGGGTGAGCGACACCGGCGCCGGGATTCCGCGCGGCATGCTCGACAAGCTGTTCGATCCGTTCTTCTCGACCAAACCGCAGGGCACCGGCCTCGGCCTTGCCATCTCACAGACCATCATGCACGAGCACGGCGGCAGCATCGAGATCGCGAGCCGCGAGCATCGGGGCACCACCGTCCTGCTCAACTTCCCCGTGGAGAGACGTCATGGCCAGAGGCGAAAGCCCGACCCGCGCTGACACCGCCCACACCCTGCTGATCGTGGACGACGAGCGCTCGCTGCGCTTCAGCATCAGCGAGTGGGCCCGCGACAGCGGCTTCCAGCCGCTCGAGGCGGTGAGCGGGCGGGAAGCACTCGAGCAGGTGCACGAGCAGCCGGTCGGGGCGGTGCTGCTCGACCTCAAGCTCGGCACCGAGGACGGGCTCGAGGTGTTGAAGCGCCTGCGCCAGGAGGACCCGGGTCTGCCGGTCATCATGCTCACCGGCCACGGGTCGCTTCAGCACGCGGTCGAGGCCACGCGGCTCGGCGCCTTCGACTTCGCGTTCGACTTCATGGTCAAGCCCCCCGATCTCGATCACCTGGGGGTGGTGCTGGAGCGGGCGATCGAGCACGCGCGGCTCAAGCGCGAGGTGGACGACCACCGGCGCCAGAAGCTCGAGCCGCTGGTGGGCGACAGCGGCGGCCTGAAGCGCGCGCTCCAGAGGCTCGAGAAGGCGGGGCGCAGCAGCACCGCGACGGTGCTGATCCAGGGCGAGACCGGTTCGGGCAAGGGGCTGCTGGCGCGCTACCTCCACGCCCACAGCGCGCGCGAGCACGGCCCGTTCGTCGAGCTCAACTGCAGCGCCATCCCCGAGCAGCTGCTCGAGAGC
>WNFL01356113.1_pt1 | contig 13966 bp, 12 predicted proteins | sample 5400361 | NCBI WGS metagenome assembly WNFL01 (sample SAMN13153351, study PRJNA577476) | soil metagenome | isolation source: 40 cm soil on Douglas fir-dominated hillslope | place: USA:California | collected 2013-09-17
CGCTCTCCAGCGCGATGAAGTGATGCACCTGCCCCGGCATCGGACCAAAGCCGCCCATCTGCCACATCAGCCATTCATACACCGGGATGCGTTCGATCAACGGCACGGGCAAGAACTTGCCGGTCTTCTCGCCGAGATAGAGCAGGATCGCGCCGGATTCGAACACGCTGACGCGCTTGCCGCCCGGGCCGTCCGGATCGACGATCGCGGGGATCTTGTTGTTGGGGCTGATCGCCAGGAACGCCGGCGCCATCTGCTCGCCCTTGGTGATGTTGACCGGGACAACCTTGTACGGCAGCCCCATCTCCTCCAGCCCGACGCTGATCTTGCGCCCGTTCGGCGTGTTCCAGGTGTGGAGTTCGATGGTCATTTTTGTCATACCCCGCGAAAAAGCGGGGTATCCAGTACCCCGGAACGTCTCGGCCTTACAACCACCCTTTCCACTGATTGTTGACGGCGCGACATCGGCTCTGGAATGTACGGGGATCCGCCGATAGATTGCGGCCCGCGCCCACGCGAGTAAAACGCCTTGTCCAAATCAGCCTCCCGCGCCCGCCTCTTCGAGATCATCCGCAAGCGTTCGTTCGGCCGTGGCGAAATCACGCTGGCTTCGGGCCGCAAGAGCGATTTCTATTTCAACCTCAAGCCGACCATGCTCGATCCCGAGGGCGCCGCATTGCTCGCGGAACTGACCTTTGAGGCGCTGAAGGACGACAACCTCGATTATGTCGGTGGGCTGGAAATGGGCGCGGTGCCGCTCGCCGGCTCAATCGCGCAGCTGTCCTGGATCAAGGGCCATCCGATCGCGGCGTTCTTCGTGCGCAAGAAGGCAAAGGAGCATGGCGCCCGGCTCGCGGTCGAGGGACTCGCGAAGGGCGAAAGCCTGCAAGGCAAGCGCGTCGTGATCGTTGAGGACGTCACCACGACCGGCGGCTCGGTGCTGAAGGCGGTCGAGGCGGTGCGCGAAGCCGGCGGCGAGGTCGCGCTGGTGTTCACCATGGTGGACCGCGAAGAAGGTGCGACCGAAACTTTTGCGCAAGCGGGCCTTCCATTTCGCTCGCTCTACAAGGCCGGTGAATTCTTGAAGGATTGATTTCTATCTTCTCCCACGCCCCGCTCTTGCGGGGTCGAGACGAGCGAAGCTCGCTCTTAGAGGGTTCTGGTGAGGGGCTCTTTCCGCGAATGCCGAATGTGTGGCGCGTGCAGTGCCTTGCCCCTCACCCGGATTCGCGCGGTCGCGCGAATCCGACCTCTCCCCGCAAGCGGGGCGAGGTGAAGAAAGATCATTTCTTTTCGGTCATCCGGCGCTTGCTCATACCTCGTTTACCATCCCGCATTAATGTGCAGCGGTGCTGAGGTACTTCTCGCCACAGCGGGGTTTGTTGCGTCGGGTGGAGTAAGCGTTGCGTACCGAGTTGCCTTATCAGCGAATGCGCCGCCGCCTGATGCTCGTCGCCACCGCCGCCCTTGCAGGTTCGGTTGCCCTTGCGCCACGCGTCGCGTCCGCAGAAGGCCTGTTCGATTTCCTGTTCGGCGGCACCCAGAAACAGAAGCAGCAAAAGGCTCCTCCGCAAGCGAATTTCTTCGCCGATCCGTTCGGCCTCAACCAGCAGGCAGCACCCCCGCCGCGCCAGATCGCCTCAGGCGGCTCGGGGCCTGCATTTTGCGTGCGCAGCTGCGACGGCAAGTATTTTCCATTGATGGCGCGCGGCAACGCGTCGCCGGTTCAGATGTGCCAGGCGTTTTGTCCGGCAAGCCCCACGAAAGTGTTCTTCGGCAGCAGCATCGAGGGCGCGTTCTCCGGCAATGGCGAGCGCTATGCCGACAGTGAAAACGCCTTCGCCTATCGCAAGGCGCTGCGCGCGGACTGCACCTGCAACGGCCGCGACCCCGCGGGCCTAGCCCCGGTCGATTTGACGCTCGACGCCTCGCTGCGTCCGGGCGATGTGATTGCCACCACCGACGGGCTGGTGGCATATTCCGGCGTCAAACTGGGCGCCAGCCAGACCGCTGAATTCACCCCGGTTGCTTCCTACCCGGGCCTGACCGCCGATGTCCGCGCACGGCTCGGCGAGATGAAAGTGGCGCCGGTGGCTGCGGAAACGGTTGCGAGTGAAACGCCGCTACCAGAAGCGAGTCGCGATGTCGAACTGCCTACGGCCTCGGTGCCGAAAGCTGTCGCTCCAAGGACGACGCGCGCTGAAATGCAATAGGACTATTCCAGTTGAACCTCATGGTGAGGAGCGCGCCTCTTAGCGCGCGTCTCGAACCATGAGACCACGGCTGGAGCCTGCGGCGATCCTTCGAGACGCCGCGCAAGATGCGCGGCTCCTCAGGACGAGCCCGGAGAATTCATCGCCCGACGATGACGCCGATCACGTTCGGCGCGGTCAGGTATTTTTCCTCGATGGCGGCGCGCGCCGCGGAGCGGTTTTCCGGCGTCAGCAGCCCGCGCTTTTCGGCGAGGATCATCCAGCAATAACCCCACCAGTCCGTCAGCATGCCCTCGTCGTCGACGAGGTCGTAGCCCTGCTCGGCGGCGAAGATACGCGCGTGCGCTTCATCGAGCGAATCGAGCCAGGCGTGATCGGCGTCGGAGAACAGATCGTCGCTGAAATCGTCCGTGGTGTAGCCCCACACCGACAGGCAGACGGCGTTGAACTCACGGTCGATCGCGTCATCATCGATCGGCTGGCGGCGGGAGGCCCGATGCAGCCGCGACAGCGAGCGGGCAAAGTCGGCGATGCGGGTGAGCGCGAATTGATCGAAGGCGATGGTGGACATGTAGTCCTCGAAGCTAAAGACAGACCCTAGATATTGTATCGGGATAGCACCGAATCACTATGATATATCAAAGACTTGCTAAAGTGTTCTTAATTCGTTCCATGCTTCCATATATGACAGTCGCGTCGTCCCGGCTTGCGCGCGCAAGCAAGCTTGCCGGGACGGCGCTTCCGCCATTTTCGCCGCCTCAGCGAATGACGGCGGCGGAGACCGCGCGGGCCACGGCGGCAATGGTCGCATTTTGCTGGTCATTCGAACCGGATGCGCCGGTGAGATAGACCGCGACAATGATCGGCGCCCGCTCCGCAGGCCATATCACGGCTACATCGTTGGCGGTTCCGCGCGCGCCCGAGCCGGTCTTGTCGCCGACGCGCCACCCCGCCGGCAAGCCGGCGCGCAGGCGCGCATCGCCGGTCTTGTTGCCGATCATCCAGGCCGTCAACTGATCCCGCGACGCAGATGACAGCACCTCGCCCAGCACGAGTTTTTGGAGATTCGACACCATCGCGTTCGGCGTGGTGGTGTCGCGCGGATCGTCGGGTGTGGCCTCATTCAGTTCGGGCTCGATGCGGTCGAGCCGGGTAACCCGATCGCCGAGCGTGCGCGCGAATGCGGTCAGATTTGCCGGTCCCCCGATACTGGCAAGGAGAAGATTGGCGGCCGTGTTGTCGCTGCGGGTGACCGCGGCCTCGCAGAGCTCCGCGAGCGACATGCCGTCACCGCCGAGGTGGCGCTCGGTTACAGGCGAGTAGGACACGAGGTCTGCCTTGGTAAAACCGATGCGTCGCTCCGGCTTGTCCTCATGCGCGTCGACGCGACGAAGGATCGCGGCGACCGCAAGCACCTTGAAAGTGCTGCACATCGGAAATGGCTGATCAGCACGATGGCCGGCTATCGCGCCGGTCGATGTATCGAGCACGGCAACCCCGAGCCGGCCGCCGCTCTCCGCTTCGAGTCTGGCCAATTCCCTGGCGAGATTGTCGTCGAGGCCCGCACTCGCCGGTGCGAGACCTGCCCAGGCCGCCAAAGGATATCCGATGAGGGCAGCGCAGACCGCCCTCGAAAATTCACGTCTGTTGGTCATCCGAATCGTCTCCGTTGCGGCGGCAAGATGTGCGGGGAGGACCGGCGTTGACAAACCATCATTGCTGAGGCGAAGCATAAGAAAAACTTGGATCTCCGGGAGCTTGGATTTTCCAGAAGCTTGGATTTCCAGGAACTTGGATTCCAAGAACTTGGATTCCAAGAACTTGGATCTCCTGGAACTTGGATCTCGAAATGACGACATCGCATTTGCCGCTCAACGCGCTTCGGGCCTTCGAGGCTTCTGCACGGCAGCTCAGCTTTACGCGCGCCGGGCTGGAACTGCGCGTCACCCAGGCAGCCGTCAGTCAGCAAGTCAAAGGCCTGGAAGAGAGGCTGGGCGTGCAGCTTTTTCGCAGGCTTCCGCGCGGGCTGGCGCTCACCGATGAAGGACAGGCCTTGCTGCCTGCGATCGCCGACTCGTTCGATCGCATACGCGCGACGCTGGATCGCTTCGAAGATGGCTACTTCCGGGACGTCGTGACCGTCGGCGTGGTCGGGACCTTCGCAACCGGGTGGCTGCTGCCGCGCCTGAAGGCTTTCGAGAAGGCCCACCCGCATATCGACCTCAGGCTCCTCACCAATAACAACCGCGTCGATATCGCCGGCGAAGGTCTGGATTTCGCGATCCGGTTCGGCGACGGCGCCTGGCACGGAACCGAAGCGACGCGTCTTTTCGCCGCGCCGCTCACACCGTTTTGCGCCCCCGGCATGGCGAAAAAACTGCGCAAGCCCGCCGACCTGAAGCGCGAGGTGCTGCTGCGCTCCTACCGGTTGGACGAGTGGTCGCACTGGTTTGCCGCCGCCGGCCTCACTGGCCCGCCGACGAAGGGGCCGATGTTCGATTCGTCGGTCACGATGGCCGAGGTTGCCGCGCAAGGCGCGGGAGTCGCCCTGCTCCCGGCGTTGATGTTCGGGCATGATCTGCAGCAGCGCCGACTGGTCCGGCCGTTCCAGACCGAGATCACGCTGGGCGAATACTGGCTGACATCGCTGCGCTCGAAGCGACAGTCCGCGGCAAGCCACGCGTTCAGGGCGTGGCTGCTCAAAAGCGTCGCCGCAAAGTGTTCTTAATTCGTTCTTGGACGACAAGTTGATTTGGCAAGCGGCTCAACTACCTGATCTGGTGCGACGGCGTCTTATTGGAGGACGAGCATGATCGGCCGATCCAAACAAAAGGCGACGTCGTACTGTTCGTTTTGCGGCAAGGCCGCCGAGCAAGTCAGCTGTTTGGTCGCAGGCCCACACGTCTTCATATGCGATGAATGCGTTGGCGCTTGCGTTGCCACCCTTCCGCCTCGAGCGAAATTAAGCGCTTTGGCGACGATGATTTTGCCCTGGAGGTGGCGGTTTCGAATCGTCCGGCCCCCTGAGGGGGCCAGCAAGGCGTAAGCAAGAATGTGCCTCAGTTGGCAACTCTTGGTCTTGGTTATCGCCTCACATCGCCGAAAGCATCTTGTCGCCGCAATAGTTGGCGAAAAATTTTCCGCCGCACTGCCTTCGGATCGCGGCACAGCGCGCGGCAGGCGAGGCATTGGCCGGGACGCTGAATGAACAACTCAAGCCGTCGGCGCTTCGGCCCGCTCTGTCGCCGGCGGCGAAGGCGGCGCTGGTGGCGGTGATGCAGGATACCAGGAGTGCTGCGATAACAATCTCGATCGCCAATCTCATCGCCCGGTCCTTCCCTCAAGTCATCGTCGGATTTTTCCGAATTTTACCCTATTACCAAACCGCGCAGCATGGGAGATTGCGGCCAGTCGGCCCGGTCCTTGCATAAAAAAACCATGCATGCACTGCACAAACGAAACCCTAGAACGGGTTTCGATCCGGGCTCAACGCGCGTATTATTTCGCAGAGACTCAAACTCTCCAGGATCCCAAGAATTGCCAGATCAAACTTTCCAGGGAAATTTTCCGGCGCCGGGTCAGCCCATCGACGAGCTGGCGCTGGCCGAGATCAAGGGCGCCATACTCGCAAAGTTACGGCTTGCGATCGGCAAGGACGCCGGCATGGCGACCAAGCATGACTGGTACAAGGCGGCGGCGCTGGCGCTGCGCGACCGCATCGTGCACCACTGGCTGACGGCGGAAAAGCAGAGCTACGACGCCGGCAGCAAGCGGGTCTATTATCTCAGTCTGGAATTCCTGATCGGCCGCCTGTTCACCGATGCGCTGAACAATATGGGGCTGCTGCCGGTGTTCGAGATGGCGCTAGGCGATCTCGGCGTCGGCCTCTCCGAGCTGCGCAAATGCGAGCCGGATGCAGCCCTTGGCAATGGCGGTCTTGGACGGCTTGCGGCGTGCTTCATGGAGAGCATGGCGACGCTCGCCATTCCCGCCATCGGCTACGGCATCCGCTACGATTTCGGCCTGTTCCGCCAGATCATCGCGCAGGGCTGGCAGCACGAATATCCCGACGAATGGCTCGGCTTCGGCAACCCCTGGGAATTCCAGCGGCCGGAGGTGGTCTATCAGGTGAATTTCGGCGGCAGCGTCGAACACGTCGAAGAGAAAGGCCGCGACCGCGCGACCTGGCGCCCGGCGGAAACCGTGCAGGCCATCGCCTACGACACTCCGATCGTGGGTTGGCGCGGCCAGCACGTCAATGCGCTGCGGTTGTGGTCGGCGCGCTCGCCCGATCCGCTCAAGCTCGACATCTTCAACACCGGCGACTATCTCGGCGCCACCGCGGAAGAGGCGCGCGCGGAATCGATCTGCAAGTTCCTCTATCCGAATGACGAGAGCCCGGCGGGGCGCGAGCTGCGGCTGCGTCAGGAATATTTCTTCGTCTCGGCCTCGCTGCAGGATCTCGTCAAGCGCCATCTGACGTCCGACGGGCAGCTGCGCAGCCTGGCCTCAAAGGCCGCGGTGCAGCTCAACGACACCCACCCCAGTCTCGCCGTCGCCGAGCTGATGCGCATCCTGGTCGATCTGCACAACTTCCGCTGGGACGAGGCGTGGAAGATCACCGTGGCGACGCTGTCCTACACCAACCACACGCTGCTGCCGGAAGCGCTCGAGACCTGGCCGGTCGAGATGTTCGAGCGTCTGTTGCCGCGTCATCTCGAAATCATCTACCGCATCAATGTCGCGCATCTTGCGCTTGCCGATGCCCGCTGTCCCGGTGACGACGATTTCAAGGCCTCGGTATCCCTGATCGACGAAAGATCCGGCCGCAGGGTACGGATGGGGCAGCTGGCGTTCGTCGGATCGCACCGCATCAACGGCGTCTCGGCGATGCATTCCGATCTGATGAAGGAGACCGTGTTCCACGATCTCAATCATCTTTATCCGGCCCGCATTACCAACAAGACCAACGGCATCACTTTCCGCCGCTGGCTGATGCTGGCCAACCCGAAGCTGACGGACCTGCTGCGCGAGGCCTGCGGCGAAGCCGTGCTCGACGATCCCAGCCTGCTTGAACGTCTCGAAGCCCACGCCAGCGACAACGCGTTCCAGCAGCAATTCCGCGCCGTCAAGCGCCACAACAAGCTTGCGCTGGCGCGGTTGATCGGCGAGCGCCTCAACGTCGTGGTCGATCCGGCTGCGCTGTTCGACGTCCAGATCAAGCGCATCCACGAATACAAGCGCCAGCTGCTCAACATCCTTGAAACCGTCGCGCTGTATCACGCGATCAAGGACGAGCCGCAGCGCGACTGGGTGCCGCGCGTGAAAATCTTCGCCGGCAAGGCGGCAGCAAGCTATCGCTACGCCAAGCTGATCATCAAGCTCATCAACGACGTCGCCGATGTCGTCAACAACGACCCTGAGATCGCCGGACGCCTGAAGGTCGCCTTTCTCGCCGACTACAATGTCAGCCTCGCCGAGGTGATCATTCCCGCCGCCGACCTCTCCGAGCAGATTTCGACCGCTGGCATGGAGGCCTCCGGCACCGGCAACATGAAGCTCGCGCTGAACGGCGCGCTGACCATCGGCACGCTCGACGGCGCCAATATCGAAATCCGCGATCACGTCGGCGCCGAGAACATCGCGATCTTCGGCATGGAGGCGCTCGACGTGGTGGTGCGGCGCAAGCAGGGCCTCGACGCCACCGATGTGATCCGGCGCTCGCCGCACCTTTCGCGCGCGATCCAATCGATCGAGAGCGGTGAATTCTCGCCCGACGACCCGGCCCGGTTCGAATCGATCGGGCACGCGCTGCGCCATCTCGACCACTACATGGTGAGCGCCGATTTCGACGCCTATTTCGAGGCTCAGCGCGGCATCGACGCGCGCTGGCAGGTGGTGCCGGCGTGGACGCGGGCCTCTATCCTCAACGTCGCGCGGATGCCGTGGTTCTCGTCCGACCGCACCATCCGCGAATACGCCAAGGATATCTGGAACGTGCCGGTGCGCGGGCCTGCGCCGCAGGGGCTGCAGCCGGGTGTGCAGCGCGAGGCGACCCGCTGAAGAGACAGGCGCGGATTCCCGACCAATCGTCCGACAACGATTACCTCACGCGTCATTGAATTTGGCAGGTGAGCGACGATACTGCGTGACAGGATCAGGGGGATTTCATGCTTGCCAAAACCCAGCACTGCCGGAGACAGCCGCTGGCAGGGGCGGACCAGTGAGGATTACTGGGCTTTTGTCGGCCCGTTCGGCGGCGCGACCGCCGCCACCATCCTGCGGGCGCTGCTCGATCATCCGCAGCGGGCCGGCGATCCGCTATCGCTTACCGTCAATTTTTGCGCGCCGATCGCGCAAGGCGCTTTCGATCTCGACGTCCGCCTGGTCAAGGCCAACAGGTCGACGCAGCATTGGTGTGTCGAGCTCAGCCAAGGCGGCACCGAGGTCGCGACGCTTGCGACCGCCGTCTTTGCCGAACGCCGTGCGTCATGGTCGCACCAAAGGGCCGAATTTCCGAAAGCTCCGACGTTCGAACAGATCCAGCCCTATCCGAAGGTCGCGGCGTCGTGGGTCAAGCAATATGATCTTCGCTTCGTCGAGGGCAATCCGGATTTCTCTGGCGCGATCAAGGATGCGCCGGGAAACGCCTTCTCCAAACTATGGATCGGCGACCGGGTTCCGCGAAAGATCGACATGCTGTCGCTGATCTCGATGTCGGATGCATTCTTCGGCCGGGTCTTTCATGCCAGGCGCGAGCTGGTGCCGTTCGGCACGGTGTCGCTGACGACCTATTTCCACGCCGACGCGCAAGACCTTGCGGCGGAAGATACCAGCCGCGTCCTCGCCGTCGCCGACGCCAAAATCTTCCACAAGAGTTATGGGGATCAGGCCGGGGAACTCTGGTCACCGCAGGGGCGCCTGCTCGCCACCACGCATCAGATCGCGTATTTCAAGGCTTAGCCGCACAGAGTCGTTGCTTCTCCTCATGCTTTGAAAGTCACGTCCCTCATGCCCGAAGCTGACCTCTCAAAAAATTCCGATTCGTCCCCGCGGATAGCCCTGCTCGGTGTTCCCATCGAGATCGGGGCTTCGCAAGGCGGCACGCTGATGGGGCCTGACGCCCAGCGTTGAGGATCACGGCAATCTTGCGCCAGGGCGCGCGTCAGCCACCGAAGGTCCACCGCCCAACAACGCGAAATATTATGATGACATCAAACTATGGATTCGCGCGCTCAGCGAACGCGCCTTTCTGCTCGCCCGCTCGGGCGCCATTCCGATCTTCATGGGTGGGGATCACAGCCTGTCGATGGGATCGGTAAACGGCGTGGCGCGATACTGGCAGGAACTGGGCCGACCGGTTTTCGTGCTGTGGCTCGACGCCCACGCCGACTACAACACGCCGGCGACGACGGAGACCGGCAACATGCACGGCATGTCGGCTGCGTTTCTGTGCGGCGAGCCCGGCCTCGATGGTCTGCTGGGTGACGGGCCGCGGGTCTCCATTGGTCCCGATCAACTCGACCTATTCGGAGTCCGCTCGATCGATCCGCTTGAACGGAAGCTCGTCCGCGATCGCCGCATCGCGGTTGCGGACATGCGCGCGATCGACGAGTTCGGTGTCGGCGTCCTGATCCGGCGGGTGATCGAACGGGTAAGAGCGCGCAACGGCGTTCTGCATGTCAGCTTTGACGTCGATTTTCTCGACCCGGGGGTGGCGCCGGGCGTCGGCACGACCGTGCCGGGCGGCGCGACCTATCGCGAGGCGCATCTCGTCATGGAGCTATTGCATGACTCAGGATTGGTGCGCTCGGTCGACATCGTCGAGCTCAATCCATTTCTCGACGAACGCGGCCGCACCGCGCGCATTGCGGTGGAACTGCTCGGCAGCTTGTTCGGCCTGCAGATCACCGATCGTCCGACGCCAAGCAACGCGGTGCTTCCCGACGGCAGTTGAAAAGCCGAACGATCGCCTCCTGAATCAGGTGCCTTTAAATCAAGCGTCTTGGGCGGCGTCGCCGGTGATCAGGTTGGTGTTACCGGTCGCGGGATCGGTCACGACACTCCTGATCTGGGCGGAGCCTGCCGCCGAAAGCGTGAATTTGCTGTCGCCGATGCGAAACGAGTTATCCTTGATCAGGACCTGCTGGTACTGAACGGTCGAGCCGCTCTGATATTTCACCTGCGCGCGGAATCCGTTGACCTGCGAAATCGTGAATTCGAATTTCTGGTTGTTCGAATAGGTCCCCTGCCAGCTGCCCTGGTAGCTCGCGGGATCGACATTGGTGTAGGGCGTGCTGGACTGCGGGCTCAACGGTGCCGACGCATAGCTCGACTGCAGAATGCTGAAAATATCCGACATGCCGATGCTCCGCGCCAACGATCCCAGCCGTCGCACTACGGCGCATCTGCTTAATCAGGGCTTACTGGGCTTGTCGGGATATTGCTGACGTTGCTTTAGACACATATTGAAACATAAAGGCCGCTCCGGAAATCGTCTGAACGAAAAAGGGCGGCCCAGCGGCCGCCCCTTTGAATCACCGAATCGATCGAATTTCACTCCGCCGCGAGCTTCACTTCAGGTGCTGCGGCGCGGACCTCGGCGTCGACCTGGGCTTCGAACTTGGCGAAATTCTTCTGGAACATGCCGACCAGCGCGCGCGCGGTCTTGTCGAACTCGGCCTTATCGGCCCAGGTCTTGATCGGATCGAGGATATGCGGCTCGACGCCGGTCAGCGAGGTCGGCACCGCGAAGCCGAAATATTTGTCGGTGCGGAAGTCGGCATTGCGCAGCGAGCCGTTCAGCGCCGCGGTCAACAGCGCCCGCGTCACCTTGATCGGCATGCGGCGGCCGGTGCCGTATTTGCCGCCGGTCCAGCCGGTGTTGACCAGCCAGCAATCGACATCGTGTTTTGCGATCAGGTCGCGCAGCAGATTGCCGTACACGGAAGGGTCGCGTGGCAGGAACGGCGAGCCGAAGCAGGTCGAGAATTCCGGCTGTGGCTCCTTGCCGAGGCCACGTTCGGTGCCCGCCACCTTCGCGGTGTAGCCGGACAGGAAGTGATACATCGCCTGCGCCGGCGTCAGCTTGGCGATCGGCGGCATCACGCCGAACGCATCCGCCGCCAGCATCACCAGATTCTTCGGATGACCGGCACGGCCGGTGCGCGAGGCATTGGGGATGAATTCGAGCGGATAGGCCGAACGGGTGTTTTCGGTTTTGGAGCCATCGTCGAAATCCGGCTCACGGGTGTTTTCGTCGAGCACCACGTTTTCCAGCACCGCGCCGAAACGCTTGCTGGCGGCATAGATCTCGGGCTCGGCTTCTTTCGAAAGCTTGATGCATTTAGCGTAGCAGCCGCCTTCGAAATTGAAGATGCCGTCGTTGCCCCAACCATGTTCGTCGTCGCCGATCAGCGTGCGTTTCGGATCGGCCGAGAGTGTCGTCTTTCCTGTCCCCGAGAGACCGAAGAAGATCGCGCTGTCGCCGTCGGGCCCGACATTGGCCGAGCAGTGCATCGGCATCACGCCCCTTTCGGGCAGATAATAATTCAGCGTGGTGAATACCGACTTCTTCATCTCGCCGGCATAATAAGACCCGCCGATCAGGACGATCTTGCGGGCGAAATCGATCGCAACCACGTTCTCCGAACGCACGCCGTGGCGTTTGGGATCGGCGCGGAAGCTCGGCAGATCGATGATGGTCAGTTCGGGCACGAAGCTCGCGAGCTCCGATGCCTCCGGGCGGATCAAGAGCGTGCGGATGAACAGCGAATGCCAGGCGAGTTCGGTGAAGACGCGGGTCTTGATCCTTAAACCCGGATCGGCGCCGCCATAGAGATCCTGCGCGAACAGCGTCATGCCTTCGGCGTGCTTGAGGAAGTCGGCGTAGAGCGCTTCGAATTGTTCCGAGGTGATCGACTGATTGCCGGCCCACCACATGTTCTTGTCGGTCAAGGCGTCGCGAACGGTGAACTTGTCCTTCGGGCTGCGGCCGGTGAACACGCCGGTATCCGCGCACAAGGCGCCATCCGCGGAGAGCACCGCTTCGCCGGCAGCGAGGGAGTGCTCGTAGAGTTGCGGCGCGCCAAAATTCCAGTTCACGCCTTTGAGATTTTTTAAACCGAATTTATCGGCGCCGAAGGCACCGTTACGTACGCCCGTCTCTTGCACGGAAAAATCCTCCTAGAACCCGCGTATCTCGAACGCGCCGACGCCGCCAGACGCGCCTCTCGCGGTGACCATCAATATAGCCTTCCGGCTTCGGTCCGGCGACCTAATTACTAATGAACGCGCGGCTTGCCAAGCCGATCCCGCAGATTTGGTTTATTCCAAGGATTGCATTTTTTGATGTGGATCAAACGGCTGCTGCAGTGCGGGCTTGATCGGCAAGCTCTTTCAACACTTGCCGCAATGCGGCAGGGGTGACGATCCGCCGCGGAAAATCCAGCCGCAGCGTCGTTGTACCGGCCTGCATGTCGATGCCGTCGGGATCGCAACCGGTGCAACGCCAGTCCGCCGCCCCCGCGCCAAGCAGCTTTGTCGCATAGAGGTTCATGGCATCGCGATGGTCGGCATTCATGTGCTCGATGACGCCCTGCTCGGCCTCCAGCAGCGCGCCGGCGTCCGAGATCGAGGTTAAAAACTGCTCCGGTTCGAGGTCCACGATCCGCCCAAAACCCGCCACCAAATGAGCACCGCCCGGCCGGATCCGGAAAAAAGAAAAATCCTTAAAGTTTACAAAGGCTTCGGCGGAAGGATGGGCGCCGAGGTAGCGCCGGCGCAAAACCGCCAATTCGTCGGCATTGGCGTGCTCGGCCCGGCCCGCCAGCATGATCCGCGATCCCTCCAGCGGGTCGCCTTGGGCGCGCTCGTCCAGCATCAACGAGACCCGGGGATCGGCCAGGATGTTCTGGGTATGCAGTGCCAGGCGCGAAATCAGCAGAATCGGCGAGCCGTCGGCATGGCTGGCGACGTTGACGAGCGAGCAATACGGATCGCCGCGACCGGCCATCAGGGTCGCCAAAGCCCCCTGCCGGCTGCGCCGCAGCAGCGACTGGGCTAATTTAGCCGGGTCGAAATCAGCGGTGGGCTGCATCAATCATATCCTCACATCCCATTGCAATAAAGGCCTTTTCCCGGCTAAACCGGTGTTTATATAGACTCAGAACTCTGGTTCACTCGGTCGTTTTACGGAACTCGGTCACACTTCAGCCCAGCTTGCATTGCTCGTTGACCGCGTACGAAGCCCACTCATGCGGCGCATAGCTGGATTGCCCGTGTTTCAGACATTTTCGGAAAGCAGGCTCATGCCCACAATCGCCCTGGTCGATGACGACCGCAACATTCTCACATCTGTGTCGATCGCGCTCGAAGCCGAAGGCTATCGCATCATGACGTACACGGATGGCGCGTCGGCGCTTGACGGCTTCCGCACCAGTCCGCCGGACCTTGCGATCCTCGACATCAAGATGCCGCGCATGGACGGCATGGAGACGCTGCGGCGGCTGCGGCAGAAATCCGATCTGCCGGTGATTTTTCTCACCTCCAAGGACGAGGAGATCGATGAACTGTTCGGGCTAAAAATGGGCGCCGACGATTTCATCCGCAAGCCGTTCTCGCAACGTCTGCTGGTCGAGCGCGTCAAAGCCGTGCTGCGCCGCGCGGCACCAAAGGATCCCGCGGCGGTGCCGAAGGAAACCGACGCCAAGGCGCTGGACCGCGGGCTTTTGCGCATGGATCCCGAGCGTCAT
>WNFL01397317.1_pt1 | contig 13963 bp, 16 predicted proteins | sample 5400361 | NCBI WGS metagenome assembly WNFL01 (sample SAMN13153351, study PRJNA577476) | soil metagenome | isolation source: 40 cm soil on Douglas fir-dominated hillslope | place: USA:California | collected 2013-09-17
CCTCATTCCGGAGGATTTCCACCGGATGAAGCTGCCCGAGGCCCTGCGCTCCCACAAAGGCAAGCTCTACGGGCTGACCATCGCCCCGGAGCGGCTGCGCGAGATCCGGCAGGAGCGCCGCCCCGACAGCCGCTACGCCGACCTCGACAATTGCCGCTTCGAGGTCGAGGAAGCCGAGAAGCTGATGCGCCGCGAGGGCGTGCGCAGCATCAACTCGACCAGCAAGTCGATCGAGGAGATCGCCACCACCATCCTGCGCGAGCTCAGGATCGCGCGTCACGTCTACTGACGGATTCGTAAAGGCAGATCGCCGCCGCCGCTGCGACGTTCAGCGATTCGGAGCCGGCGGCCATCGGGATCGTCACCCTCAGGTCCGCCTCGCGCGCGCTTGCCTCGCTCAAGCCCTGGCCCTCGGCGCCGAACAGCCAGCCGATCTGCCCGCTGAGATCCGCGGTTTGGAGATCACTACCCCCTCGCGGCACCATGGCAAGCACCCTGCCGGCAAACCTGCCGAGCTCCCTATCGAGCGAGGGCACCGTGACTATCTGCAGAGAGAACTGCGCCCCCATCCCGGCGCGCAGCGTTTTCGGCGCCCAGGGATCGGCGCAGCCCCGGTCCAGGACGACTGTGGCGGCGCCAAAGGTCGCCGCGCTGCGCATGATCGCGCCGACGTTGCCCGGATCCTGCACTCCTTCCAGGAACACCGTGGTGCCTGCAATCTTTCCGCTCGAGGGAATGGCGATCTCGGCAGCGATGCCTTGCGGGTTCTCGGCATCGACGATGGAGCGGAACACGCTTTCCGACACGATCGTGGCGGACTTTCCGGGCAGGGCCGCGATTTCGCGGTTCTGCAGGCCTTGTTCACTTACCAGGATCGCCTCAGGCTTTATCCCTGCGAGCAATGCCGCCTGGACGACATGCGGCCCCTCGAGCACCGCCCGCCCCTCGTGCTTGCGCGACCGGCCGTCGCGGACGAGCTTCGCCCAGCGCTTGACGCGCGGATTGTCGCGCGAGCGCAGCACGCTCATGACGGGCAGGTGCGAAAGCCGGCGAAGATGTCGGCGCGCTCGGGCGTATAGAAATTGCGGAATCTCGGGTGGGCGATGCTGGCCGGCGTGGCGAAGCTTCCGCCGCGCAGCACCCGGTGGGTGCCGAACCAGGGCTCCGAGTATTCCGCATAAGGGTCGCGCAAGAATCCCGGATACGGAAGGAAAGTGGAGCTCGTCCACTGCCAGAGGCTGCCCGAGACCTGCTCGAGCTCGCCGCTGACCGCGGCCATCTCCCACTCCGCCTCGCTCGGCAGCCGCCGGCCCGCCCAGGCGCAATACGCCTCGGCATCGCGCGCGCTGACGTGCATGACCGGCTCCTCGGGCGGCAGGTCGACCCAGCGATCGAAGCGGCGCATTTTCGTGCCCTTCCAGTAGGCGGGCGGCTTGCCTCCGGCCGCGACGAAAGCGAGGTATTCGCGATTCGTCACCAGCCGGCGCGAGATACGGAACGGCGCCACCAGCACGACATGCGCCCATTTCTCGTTGTCGAACGCGAAGGAGGCGTTTCTTTCCGCCCCGAGGCGAAACGGCCCTCCCGGAAAGTGAAGGTCTCCACCGTCCTCTGCCGTTTCCGGGGAAGACTTCATTTCTCCAGGAGCAGGATAGCCAAGCGTCTGGCGGGTGTAGTGAAAAGCCTCGGCGTGCATCTCCTCGGACCTTCCCCTTCTTCGCGCCGTCGAGGACGCGCTTCAGCACCGCGTCCTTGTAGGCGAGCGTCTCGTCGAAGGTAGGCAGCGGCAGGCGCCAGCGCGTGTCGTGCGCCACCGTCGCCGAGTTGTAGAGGCCGTCGGCGTTCGGCAGAATCGACGCGCGGCCGGCATCGCCCTGCCGCAGACACCAGAACTCCTGGAACCAGCCCACATGGCCCACTTCCCAGCGCGGCGGATTAACGAGCGCGAGCATCGGCCCGACCTCGCGCTCGCCGCGCAGGTCCTCGACCACGGCTCGCGTGTGCGCGCGCGCCGCCTGCAGCTCGACGATCGGGTTCGAAACCAAGCGCGAAAGTCTAAATGAGAATCGCGCTGGTCACGCCGGCAGGTCCCGGGATGCGAAACGGCAACCGCCACACGGCGCTGCGCTGGGCGGCCTTCCTGCGTGCGGCGGGCGACAAGGTTTCCGTCACGGTCGAATGGGACGGCAAGCCCGCCGATGCGATGCTCGCGTTGCACGCTCGACGAAGTTTCCTTTCCATAAACTCCTTTCCCCGCGAATTGCCGCTGGTCGTCGCCCTGACCGGCACCGACGTATATCGGGATATCGGCGAATCCGCCGAAGCCCGCGAGTCGCTCGAGCTGGCAGACGGCCTCATCGTGCTGCAGCCGAAGGCGGCCGAGGAGCTTCCCGCGCGGCTTAGAAAGAAAGTCCAGGTGGTCGTGCAGAGCTCCTCCACACGCCTGCGCCAGGCGCCGGTGAAGGGGAAGTTCCGCGTCTGCGTCATCGGCCACCTGCGTGGCGAGAAGGATCCCTTGCGCACCCTTCTCGCTCTTCCCTTCGTTTCCAATGAACGGGTGGAGGTGATCCACCTTGGGGCGCTGCTCGACCCCAAGCTCGAGCCGAAGACCACCGACCCGCGCTACCGCTGGCTCGGCAGCGTGCCGCACTCCCGGGCGCTGAAGTGGCTCGCCTCCAGCCACGCCATGGTGATCAGCTCGCGCATGGAGGGCGGCGCGAACGTGGTCTGTGAGGCGCTGCGGATCGGCGTGCCGGTCCTCGCCTCCCGCATCTCGGGCAACGTCGGGCTGCTCGGCAGCGGCTACACGGGATATTTCCCGCTCGAGGACGAGAAGGCCCTCGGCCGGCTGATCGAGCGCGCTGCAACAGATGCCGATTTTTATCGAAGGATGAAGCAGCAGGTGGGCCGGCTGCGCCCGATGGTCGACCCGCGCCGCGAGGCCGCTGCGCTCGTCGCGGCTCTACGCTAGCCAGCCCTTCACCGCGCTGGCGACCTCCGCCATGACTTCCTCATCGGTGCGACCGGATGATTTCAATACGTGGAAGGAATGGTCGGCGCCCTCCAGCCAGTGCATGCGCCACGAGGCCGGAGCGTGCTGCTCCATGAGGTCGCGCCGGCACAGCGCGTCCCGGGTTCCATTGATGCACAGCACGGGGACATTGATTCGCGGCAGGTGCTCGGCGCGCAGCTTCTCCGGCTGGCCCGCCGGATGCAGCGGGTAGGCGAGGAGCAGCAGCCCATCGCAGGCGAAGCCTTCGGCGGCGAGCATGGAAGCGGCCCGGCCGCCCATGGATCGCCCGCCGAGAATCAATCTATTGGAGGTGAACTGTGAGGCGATTGCGGCGATGGTCGCCTTCAGCACTGGCATCGGATCGGGCCTGCGAGAGCCCCTGTCCCGGTACGGGAAATTGAAGCGTACGACGCGCACGCCGATGCCGGTCAGCGCCCGGTCCAGGGCGAGCATGCTGCGGTCGTCCTTGTGGCCGCCCGCGCCGTGGGCGCAGACGAAGACCGCGTCCTTCAATTCTTGAGCTGCTTCCTCGCGCTGCGCAGGATGAGCATCGCCTTCTCGGTGTGCGCGGCCGCGCCCTTCTCCGCAATTACGTCCGCATACTCGCGCTTCAGGCGCCGCTGCTGCGCGTCGAAAATCCTGACCTTCTTCTCCGCGCTCAGCTTCACCGCCTCGCAATACAGGCGGTAGCTGCGGATGCGCAGCGGCTCGGGCAGGCTGTTCCAGCTGTCGCTGAAGAGATCCTTCTCGTAGAACACGCCGACCGGGTAGAAGCTGCGGCGGTGGATCTCGCACGGCCCGGAGCGGCCGAGCGCGTCGAGGTGCTCGGCGGTGGCATAGCCCTTGTGCTGGGCGAAGCCGTAGCCGGGATAGCGCTCGTGCAGCGAGCGCATTTCCGCGTCGCGCGCCGTCTTGGCGAGGATCGAGGCCGCCGAGATGGCCGGGAAGCGCGCGTCGCCGTCGACGAAGGCCTTGGCGCGGCACGGCAGCTCGCGCGGGCACTGATTGCCGTCGATCCACGCCTCCTCCGGCGCGACGCCGAGGGCGCTTACCGCGCGCCTCATCGCCAGCATCGCGGCGTGGAAGATGTTCAGCCGGTCGATCTCCTCGACGCTCGCCGCCGCCACCGCCCACGCGGTCGAGCGCTCCTTGATGCGCCCGGCGAGCACCTCGCGCCGCTCGGGCGCCAGGACCTTCGAGTCGGCGAGGCCGCGCACCTGGCGCGCGGGATTGAGGATGACCGCGGCGGCATAGACAGGGCCGGCGAGCGGACCCCGTCCGGCTTCATCAACACCGCAAACGACAACCTTAAGCATCGATGATCTTCAGAATCGCTTCGCTTGCCTTCTCGGCCGCGCCCTGCCGCAGGCGCTCGTGGAATTCGGTGAACCGCTCGCGCTGGCGCCGCTGCGCCTCGGGATCGCGCAGCAGTCCGAGCAGCGCGTCGCAAAGCGCCTCGGGCGTCGCGTCGTCCTGGAGGAGCTCGGGCACCAGCTTCTCGCCGGCGAGGATGTTCGGCATGCCGACATAAGGCAGGTAGGCCATCGAGCGCATCAGCGTCCATGTTATCGGAGACTGCCGGTAGGCGATCACCATCGGCGTCTTGAAGAGCGCGGTCTCCAGCGTCGCCGTGCCGCTCGCGACCAGCGCGAGATCCGCGGCTGCGAGGGCTTCGTGGCTGTGGCCAAAAAGCAAAGTGAGAGGCAGGTCGGTGCGCTGGTGCAGGTGCACCGCGCGCTCGAAGAGATCGCGCGTGTCGCGCGTCACCATCGGGCAGACGAAGTGCACGTCGTGCACCTCCTGCCGGAAGCGGTGCGCGGCGAGCACGAACGCGCCCGCCATGTACTCGAGCTCCGAGCGCCGGCTGCCCGGCAGGAGCGCGACGATCAGCTTGCCCGCGGGCAGGCGCAGCTGCGCCCGTGCTTCGTGCCGGTTCGGCTGCATCGGGATGATGTCGGCGAGCGGGTGGCCGACGTAGGTGACCGGCACGCCGGCCTTCTCGTAGAGCGGCGCTTCGAACGGGAACATGACCAGGATGTGGTTCACCGAGCGCGCGATGCGCCGCACCCGCCAGGCGCGCCAAGCCCACACCGAGGGGCTGACGTAATGGATGGAAGGGATGCCCCGGTCTTTCAGCTTGCGCTCCAGGCCGAGGTTGAACTCCGAGGCGTCGACACCGATGAAGGCGTCGGGCCGCTCGGTGAGCATCGCCTTCTCCATGCGGCGCCGGATCGCCATGATCTCGCGCACGTGCAGCAAAGCCTCGGCGTAGCCGCGCACCGAGAGCTTATCCATCGGGAAATGCGAGTCGAGGCCCTCGCTCACCATGCGCGGGCCGCCGATGCCGGCGAACAGCATCGGCCGGCCGCGCGACTTGAGCGCGGCGATGAGGTGGGCGCCGAGCTGGTCGCCGGACGCCTCGCCGGCGACCATCCCGAAGCGGAGCAGGTCAGCCACCCTGGCTAATGGGTAAAGCCGCGCTTGCTTCTGGAAAGGAAATCCAGAATGACGCGCACCTCGGGGCAGCTCGCGGCCTGGGACTCGAGCTCGCGCCTCGCTTCTTCCAGCCCGACCCCGCTCCGGTAGAGCGTGCGGTAGGCGCGCTTCAGCCCCGCGATGCTCTCGGCTGAGAAGCCGCGGCGCTGCAGCCCCTTGGTGTTCATCCCGTGCGGCGCCGGCGCGCTGCCCCCGGCCACCAGGACGTAGGGCAGCACATCCTGCGAAAGATGGCACCCCATGCCGATGAAGGAATGCGCGCCGACGTGCACGAACTGGTGCACCAGGGTGTGCGCGCCGAAGATCGCCCAGTCCTCGACCACGACGTGACCCGCGAGCTGCACGCCGTTGGCGAAGATCGTGTGGCTGCCGACCCGCGTGTCGTGCGCGAAGTGCACGTAGGCCATGATCCAGTTGTCGTTGCCGACCACCGTCCTGCCGGCGTCCTGCGACGTGCCGCGATTGATCGTGACGTATTCACGGATGGTGTTGCCGTCGCCGATCTCCACCCCGGTGTCCTCGCCGCCGTACTTCTTGTCCTGCGGCGCCCCGCCGAGCGAGGCGAAGTGGAAGATCTGATTCTTGCGCCCGATGCGCAGGCGGCCGTCGAGCACGACGTGCGCGCCGATCCAGGTGCCCTCGCCCACCTCGACCTTCGGACCGATCACGGAGAAAGGCCCCACCGTCACGCCGTCGGCGAGGCGCGCGCCCGGCTCGACGACCGCCGTGCGGTGGATCTCCGCCGCCATCACGCTCTCCGGCTGGTGCAGAGGATCGACGCCTCGGCCACCACCTCGCCTTCGACGCGCGCGACGCAGGCGAACTTGCCGATGCCGCGCATCATGCGCTCGAGCGTCACCTCGATCTCGAGCCGGTTGCCCGGCACCACCGGCTTCTTGAAGCGCGCGTTGTCGATGCCGACGTAGTAATAGACGTGCTCCGACGCGTCGTGGCCGTCGTCGGGGGCGAAGGCGAGGATGCCGGCGGCCTGCGCCATCGCCTCGAGGATGAGAACGCCGGGCATGATCGGCCGGCCGGGGAAGTGCCCCGGGAAATAGGGCTCGTTGGCCGAAACGTTCTTGAACGCCAGCACGCGCTTGCCGGTCTCGCACTCCAGCACGCCGTCGAGCATGAGCATCGGGTAGCGCTGCGGCAGCAGCCGCTGCACATCCTGGAAATCCATCTTAGCCATTCTTCTTTCCTTTGCCTTCGAGGGCGCGCACCCGCCCGGAGAGATCGCCGATGCGCTTCAGCAGCACGGCGTTGCGCGCCCATGTAACCTTCTTGTCGTAGAGCAGCGCGCCGGCATAGGCGCCCGGCTCCTCGATCGAGGTGCCCACCGCCGTGCCGCCGACGATCTCGACGTGATCGGCGATGCGCAGGTGGCCGCCGATCATCGCCGCGCCGCCGATCAGGCACTGCCGGCCGATCACCGTGCTGCCGGCGATGCCGGCGCAGGCCGCGATCGCCGAATGCGCGCCGATGCGCACGTTGTGGCCGACCTGCACCAGGTTGTCTATCTTCACGCCCTCCTCGATCACCGTGTCGTCGAGCGCGCCGCGGTCGACGGTGCTGTTGGCGCCGATCTCGACGTCGTCGCCGATGCGCACGCCGCCGATCTGCGGGATCTTGACCAGCGTCTCGCCTTCCGGCGCGAAGCCGAAGCCGTCGGCGCCGATGACCACGCCGGCGTGAACGATGACGCGCCGGCCGAGCGTGCAGCCGGCATAGACGACGACGCGCGGATAGAGGCAGCTGTCCTCGCCGATGCTCACGCCCTCGCCCACCACGCAGCCGGCGCCGATCGACACGCCTTTGCCGAGCACGGCCTTGTCGGAGACCACCGCCGTGGGATGCACGCCCGCCGCCTGGCGGGTCGTGCCGTTGAGGAGCTGCGAGAGCCGCGCGAAATAGGCATAGGGATTGTCGCAGACGATGCGCGGCAGCTCGGTGAGCCGCTCGTTCTCCGCGGCGAGGATCACCGCCGAGGCGCGCGTCTTCTCCAGCCGCGGCTTGTGCTTGCCGCTGCCGAGGAAGCTGATCTGCCCGTCGCGTGCCGCCTCGAGCGAGGCGACCTGCGCGACGCGGGTCTGGGCATCGCCGACGACCCGGCCGCCGAGTTGCGCCGCGATCTGCGCGAGCGTGAGCGGCCCCCGCATCGCGCTATTTCGCCGGCGGCTTGCCCTCGAGCGCCCTGATCACCCTCTCGGTGATGTCGATGCGCGGGCTGCGGTACACGGCATCCTGCAGGATGAGGTCGAACTTCTCCTGCTCGGCGATCTGGTTGATGACGCGGTTGGCCTGCTCGACCACCTGCGCGAGCTCCTCGTTGCGCCGCTGGTTGAGGTCCTCGCGGAACTCGCGCTGCTTGCGCTGGAAATCGCGGTTCAGGTCGCCGAACTCGCGCTCCTTGCCGCGGCGCGCGGTCTCGCTCATCGTCACCGAGTTCTTCTCGATGTCGTCCTGCATGCGCTTGAGCTGGTCGGCGAGGCGCGCCAGCTCCTGGTCGCGCTTCTGGAACTCGACCTCGATCTTTTTCTGCGCGCGCACCGCCGGCGTGGCCTCGCGCAGGATGCGCTCGGTATTGACGTAGCCGATCTTCATCGTCGACAGCAGGGAGGCGGCCGGCTTGTCCTGCGCGGCGGCGGTGCCGGCGAGCGCTGCGGCGAAAAGGAAGGTTTGGAGCTTCATCGAATGGGGCTGGAAGCGCGGCTAGAACCCGGCGCCGAAGGTGAATTGTATCCTCTGCACGTGCTCCTTGCTCTTGGCGTTCAGCGGCTGGCCGAACGACAGGCGCAGCGGGCCGAAGGGCGAAGTCCAGTGGAACGCCAGCCCCATCGAGTAGCGCAGATCGTTCAGGCGGTAGACGTTGTTGAACACGTTGCCGCCGTCGACGAACCAGGCGAGGCGCAGCGACTTGTCCTGGTTCGCCCCCGGCACCGGGAAGAGCAGCTCGCTGCTGGCGGTGAGGCGGCGGTTGCCGCCCAGGGTGGTGCCGTTCTCGTCCTGCGGGCCGAGCGCGAGCGGCGCATAGCCCCGCACGGTTCCCGGGCCGCCGGCATAGTAATTCTTGAAGAACGGCAGAGGCTTGTCGCCCAGGCCCTCGGCATAGCCGATATCGGTGCCGAGGAACAGCGTGTAAGTCCGGCTAAGCGGGTAGTAGTACTGCTGCTGCAGGGTGACGCGGTCGTACTGCAGGTCGCCGAAGGCGAGCTCGTTGATGACGCGCGAGACCGCGCCGGCGGTGGTCTGGATCAGGCTGTCGCGGGTGTCGCGCGCCCAACCCGTGGTCACCGCGCCGTACGAGTACTGGTGCCCGAACTGGTTGACGAACTGGACGTAGCGCGGCGGGCTGTTGTCGAAGGTGTCGAGCTTCACGCGCTCGAAGCTCAGCCCGAGGTCGACTCGCGCCGGCTCCGAGATCGGATAGCCGAACTTCACGGCGCCGCCGTAGGTGTCGGTGGTATACGCGCCGACCGCGAGCTGCGAGGCATTGGTCTTGCGCCGGTAGAGATCGAAGCCCTGGCTCACCCCGTCGACCGTGTAGTACGGGTTGAGGTAGGAAATCGAGTAGACCTTGTTGACGCTGCCGCTGTTGATGTTGAAGGAGAGGAAGTTGCCGGTGCCGAAGACGTTCGCCTGGCTGAGCGAGGCGGATACGGCGAACTTCTCCACGCTCGAGAAGCCTATGCCGAAGAGCAGAGCGCCGGTCGGCCGCTCCTTCAGCGTGTAGAGCACGTCGACCTGGTCGGGACTGCCCTCGACCGGCAGGGTCTCGACTGGAGAGCTGGATCTTGGAGGCGTCGTAGAACGCGCCCTCGAGCTGGCGCATCTCGCGCCGCACCACCTCGTCGCGCGTCTTGTTGTTGCCGGCGACGGCGATGCGGCGCACGTACACGCGCCGGCCCGGGTCGACGACGATGTTGAACGCCACCAGGCGCTTGTCCTTGTCGACCTCCGGGATCGCGTTGGCGTTGGCGAACGCGTAGCCGTCGTTGCCGAGGCGATCGGTGATCGACTTGGTGCTGGCGGCGAGCTTCTCGCGCGAGAAGACATCGCCGGGCTTGAGCTGGATCAGCTTCTCGAGCTCGGGGCGCGGCACGATCAGGTTCCCCGACAGCTGCACGCCGGAGACGTTGTACTTCTCGCCCTCGGTGATGTTGACCGTGATGTAGATGTCGCGCCGGTCGGGGGTGATCGAGACCTGCGTCGACTCGATCGCGAAATCGAGGTAGCCGCGGTTCTGGTAGTACGAGCGCAGCGACTCGAGGTCGGCGGCGAGCCGCTCGCGTGCGTAGCGGTCCATCTTCGTGTACCAGGTGAGCCAGCCCGGCGTGCGCAGCACGAACTGGTCGACCAGGTCGTCCTCGTCGAAGGCCTTGGCGCCGACGATGTTGATGCCGCGGATGCGCGCGACGTCGCCCTCGGTGACGGTGATGTTGATGGCGACGCGATTGCGCTCGAGCGGCGTGACGGTGGTCTGCACCTCGGTGGCGTACAGGCCGCGCGACAGGTACTGGCGCTTCATCTCCTGCTCGGCGCTCTCGAGCAGCGCCCGGTCGAAGATGCGCCCCTCGGCCATGCCGAGCTCGCGCAGCGCCTTCTTCACGTTGTCGGGCTCGAACTCCTTCATGCCGACGAAGTCGATCTGCGCGATCGCCGGGCGCTCCTGCACGAACACCACCAGCACGTCGTTATCGACCTCCAGGCGCACGTCCTGGAAGAAGCCGGTGGCGTAGAGCGCGCGCACCGCCTGGCGGGCCTTCTCGTCGTTCATGGTCTCGCCGACCTTGATCGGCAGGTAGCTGAAGACCGTTCCCGCCTCGGTGCGCTGCAGGCCTTCGACGCGGATGTCCTTCACCACGAAGGGAGCGAAGGACTGTGCAGCCGCGGCGGGCGCGAGCGCGAACAGAATCGCGGCCCACACCGCGGCGATGCCCCTTTGCATCGTCAACCGGTCAGAAGGCGATTGAGGTCGTTGTAGAAGGCGAAGGCCATCATCACCAGCAGCAGCGCGAGCCCCACGCGCTGCCCGAGCTCCATGGCGCGCTCCGAGACCGGGCGGCCCTTGACGATCTCGACCGCGTAGTACATGAGGTGCCCGCCGTCGAGCAGCGGGATCGGCAGCAGGTTGAGCACGCCGAGGCTGATGCTGATGAGGGCGAGGAAGCTGAGGTACGCGATCCAGCCCATCTGCGCCGACTGCCCGGCGAAGTCGGCGATCGTCACGGGGCCCGAGAGGTGCTTCCACGACACCTCGCCGAGCAGCATCTTGCCGAGCATCTTCAGGCTGAAGACCGAGATGTCGAGCGTCTTGGCGGCGCCGCGACCCAGGCTCGCGAGAACGCCGTACTGCACGCGCACGATCATCCGGTCGGTGTGCTCGGGCGGCACGCGCGGCGCGGCGCCGATGCGGCCGACCTTCGTCTGCCCCGCGGCCACCGCCTCCGGCACCACCTCGACGCTGCGCCGCGCGCCTTCGCGCTCGATCTCGAGCTGCAGCGGCGCGCCGGGGCTGGCGCGAACCGCGGCGACCAGCGTCTCCCAGGTGTCGACCGGCTTGCCGCCGGCGGCGAGCACCCGGTCGCCCGGCTGCAGGCCGGCCTTCTCCGCCGCGCCGCCGCCGACGATCTGGCCGAGCACCGGCTCGAGCGCGGGGCGGTACAGGCGCAGGCCGATACGCTCGAGCACGTCGCCCTCGACCTCGTTGGGCGGAAAGTCGCGCAGGTCGAGCGTGACGGTGGAGAGATGGCCTCGCTCGTTCTGCGTCTCGAGCTGCACCGCCTGGCGCTGCAGCGCCGCCTGCAGCACCTGCCAGCGCAGATCCTGCCAGGTGGAAACCGCGTCGCCGCCGATCGAGCGCACCGTGTCGCCGGAGGCGAGTCCCGCCTGCGCGGCGAGCGTCCCGGCAGGGGGCGCGGCGATCACCGGCCGCGCTTCCGGCAGGCCGTACATGAACAGCCCGGCATAGACGAGGATCGCGAAGATGAAGTTGAACACCGGCCCGGCGGCGACGATGAGGATGCGCCGCCAGACCTTCTGGCGGTTGAAGGCTCTTGCCACCTCGTGCGGCTCGACCGGCGCCTCGCGCTCGTCGAGCATCTTCACGTAGCCGCCGAAGGGCACCGCGGCGATCACCCATTCGGTGCGGTCGGGGCCCAGGCGCCAGGTGACGAGCGGCCGGCCGAAGCCGACCGAGAAGCGCAGCACCTTGACGCGGCACAGGCGCGCGACCACGTAGTGGCCGTATTCGTGTACCACGATCAGCACGCCGAGCGCGACGATGAACGCGACGATGGTGTTGAGCAGGCTCATGCCGCCTGTGCCTGCGCCGTCACGCGAGCAGTGGCCGAGCGCCGCGCTTGCGCATCGGCGGCGAGCACCGCTTCGAGATCCTCCGCCCGCCGCGCCGGCACCGCGTCGAGCGTGTCGGCGATGACGCGCGCGATGGCGTTGAAAGGCAGCCGCGTGCCGAGGAAAGCCTCGACCGCGATCTCGTTCGCGGCATTGAGCACCGCCGGCGCCGTGCCGCCGGCGCCGAGCGCGCCGTAGGCGAGCCGCAGGCAGGGAAAGCGCGCGTCGTCGGGCTTGTCGAAGCTGAGAGTCTTCAGCGCCGCGAGATCGAGCGTGCGCGCGCCGGAGGCGATGCGCTCCGGGAAGCCGAGCGCGTGCGCGATCGGCACACGCATGTCGGGATTGGAGAGCTGCGCGAGCATCGAGCCGTCGACGTACTCGACCAGCGAATGCACCACGCTCTGCGGATGGATCACGACCTCGATGCGCTCGGGCGGCAGGTCGAAGAGCCAGCGCGCCTCGATCACCTCCAGCCCCTTGTTCATCATCGTCGCCGAGTCGACCGAGATCTTGCGCCCCATCACCCAGTTGGGATGCGCGCAGGCCTGCTCGGGCGTGGCGGCGGCGATCGCTTCCAGCGATGCGGCGCGGAACGGGCCGCCCGAGGCGGTGAGCACGATCCGCCGTACGCCTTCGCGCGGATTGCCCGACAGGCACTGGAAGACGGCGTTGTGCTCGCTGTCGATCGGCAGCAGCTGCGCGCCGGAGCGCTGCGCCGCCTGCATGACGACCGGCCCGGCCATCACCAGCGCCTCCTTGTTCGCGAGCAGCACGCGCTTGCCCGCGCGCACTGCAGCGAGCGTCGAGGCGAGGCCCGCGGCGCCGACGATCGCCGCCATGACGACTTCGACGTCGGGGTGGCCGGCCACGTCCTCGAGCGCACGCGGCCCGAAGAGCAGCTCGACTTTTTCCTGCTCGAATTTCTTTCTCAAGGACGGATCTTCCGCGACCCCGGAGAGGACCGCGTAGCGCGGCTTGTGGACGCGGCACAGGCTCAGCAGCGCGTCTGCCGAGCCGTTGGCGCAAAGGGCAAAGACGCGGTAGCGCCCGGGGTGGCGCGCGACCACGTCGAGCGTACTCGCGCCTATGGAGCCGGTCGCACCGAGGACCGCGAGGTTCATGCGGCCCCCCGCACGTACGCCCAAAGGAGCATCGCCACCGGCAGCACCGCGGTCGCGCTGTCGATGCGGTCGAGCACGCCGCCGTGGCCCGGCAGCAGCGTGCCGCTGTCCTTCACCGCGGCCTGGCGCTTGGCGGCCGACTCGAACAGGTCACCCACGATGCTGAGCACGGCGAGCAGCAGGGCCGCGGCGAGATACATTACCCAGGAAAGCCCTTCGACGAATAGTCCGCAGATGATAGCGTAGAGAAGCGCGGCCGCACTCCCGCCGAGCGCGCCTTCCCAGGTCTTGCCCGGGCTGATGCTCGGCGCGAGCTTGCGCTTTCCCAACGCGCGGCCGACGAAATAGGCGCCGCTGTCGGCGATCCACACGAAAACGAGCAGGAGAAGGAGCTGCAGCGGCGGCAGCGCGGCCATGGCGAGCGCCGCGGGGACGATGAGCGCGAAGCCCGCCGCCGCGAGCGCCGCGCCGTGCGCCGCGGCGACGCCGCGCCGCAGCCAGGCCGGCACGACGACGATCCAGAACGCCGCGGCGATGAGCAGCGCCGGCTGCCAGGGCTGGGCGTTGTACACGGCGAGGAACACGAGCGCGATGGCGAGCGCATAGCCCCAGGCCGGCGCGCCGGCGAGGCGGCACAGGCGCGCCCACTCGAAGCCCGCGGCGAGCGCGATCAGCGTCACGAGCGCGGCGAACCAGGCGCGCGGCAGGAGAAACAGCGCCGCCAGCAGCGCCGCGATGAGCGCCGCCGCCGTGGCGACCCGCGCGGCGAGCCCGCCCTTCAGGCGACCTCGGCCCTTTTCGCCTGCTCGACCTGGTCGCTGGTGCGGCCGAAGCGCCGCTCGCGGCCGCGGTAGGAGTCGATCGCCGCATCGAGCGCGGCGGCGTCGAAGTCGGGCCAGAGCGTCTCGGTGAAATAAAGCTCGCTGTAGGCGAGCTGCCACAGGAGGAAATTGCTGATGCGCTGCTCGCCGCCGGTGCG
>WNFL01427791.1_pt5 | contig 13963 bp, 15 predicted proteins | sample 5400361 | NCBI WGS metagenome assembly WNFL01 (sample SAMN13153351, study PRJNA577476) | soil metagenome | isolation source: 40 cm soil on Douglas fir-dominated hillslope | place: USA:California | collected 2013-09-17
CGCTTGAAGCGCCTCGCCGACGCCCTGGCCGAGGGTGCCTGGACGTCGGCAGCGCTCGAGGAGACCGTGCGGGCGTTCGCCGAACGCGAAGGAGTGAAGCTCGGCGAGGTCGCCCAGCCTTTACGCGCCGTTCTCACCGGCTCGGCCGCATCGCCGCCACTGTTCGACGTTTTGAGCGTGCTTGGCCGCGATGAAGCATTGACTCGCATTCGCGCCCATGTCGATTAAGCTGGGACTGCGCAGAGCCGCGCGTGACGTTTTGTTAAACGCTACCTATATCTTTCAACGATAAAACCGTCGGGAGGCCGCCCCATAACCTCACGGAGTTCAGAGATGGAAAGAAAATCGAGCGGGATCAAGCCAAACGGCACGGCAACGCTCAGCTACATGAATAAGCGGATTGAGCTACCGGTCTACAGCGCGACCGAAGGCCCCGACGTGGTCGACATCCGCAAGCTGTACAGCGACGCGGATCTCTTTACCTACGACCCAGGATTCACCTCTACGGCTTCCTGCGAGAGCGACATCACCTTCATAGACGGCGATAAGGGAATCCTTCTCTATCGCGGTTATCCGATCGATCAGCTGGCGAAATACTCGTCGTTCCTGGAAGTCTGCTACCTGCTGGTCTACGGCGAACTGCCGAGTCCCAAGCAGATGAAGGAATTCGATCACACCATCACCTATCACACGATGGTGCACGAGCAGATCAGCGTCCTCTTCCGCGCCTTCCGGCGCGACGCCCATCCGATGGCGGTGATGGTGGGCGTCGTCGGCGCGTTGTCGGCGTTTTATCACGACTCGACCGACATCACCGACAAGCACCAACGTGAGGTCGCGATGCATCGGCTGATCGCCAAGATGCCGACGATCGCGGCGATGGCGTACAAATACTCGATCGGCCAGCCCTTCGTGTATCCACTGAATCACCTGCGCTACACCGACAATTTCCTCCGCATGTGCTTTGCGGTTCCCTGCGAGGAGTACACGGTCAATCCGGTGCTCGCCAAAGCCCTCGATACGATCTTCATCCTCCACGCCGACCATGAACAGAATGCCTCGACTTCGACGGTGAGGCTCGCGGGATCCTCCGGCGCCAATCCATTTGCCTGCATTGCGGCGGGTATCGCCTGCCTATGGGGTCCAGCTCACGGCGGCGCGAATGAGGCCGCGCTCAAGATGCTTCAGGAGATCGGCACAGTCGATCGGGTGCCCGAATATGTGCGCCGCGCAAAGGATAAGAACGATTCGTTCCGGCTGATGGGCTTCGGCCATCGCGTCTACAAGAATTACGATCCGCGCGCCAAGGTCATGCGCGAGCAGTGCTACGCGGTCTTGGATGAGCTCGGCAAGCGCGACGATCCGATGTTGAAAACGGCGCTGGAGCTCGAGCGGATTGCGCTGCAGGATGAGTATTTCATCGAGAAGAAGCTCTATCCCAACATCGACTTCTACTCGGGCATCACTTTGAAAGCATTGGGTTTTCCGACGGACATGTTCACGGCTTTGTTCGCGCTCGCACGCACCGTGGGCTGGGTCGCCCAATGGCAGGAGATGATCGAGGATCCGCAACAGAAGATCGGGCGGCCGCGGCAGATCTATACGGGCAGCCACCGCCGGGATTATGTTCCTGCGGAGAAGCGCACGGCTTAAGGAGCCTCATGCCTCCGGCAATCGTCCGTCGCGAGCTCGCGCCTGCGAGCCGCCGTTTACGCGGCGCAACTCACGAGCCGCCCCCTAGCGTCATCCCCGCGAACGACAACGTTCCGACGCATGCGCTTTGGCGCAAGATCGTAGCCGCTTCAATTGGCACGTTGTTCGCTATAGCGCTCGTCCTTGTGGGGCTCGTCTGCACGGCGCATGCAGCTGAGCAGAGCAGCCATTCTTCGCACTCGTTCGGGCAATCTTGAGAGGATTGAAACTCATGCACGCTGTGACACGCGGGCTCGTTGCCACCCTCGCTCTTTGGGCGTTTTCGAGTTTCTCCACCGGAGCGACGGCTGCGGACATCAAGGGCGTGGAAATGACCATTCCCGCGACCGAGCACGCGGTGAAGGTCGAGTTCTATCGCGCGCCGGGCAATGCGAAGCGCCCGACCGTACTGATGCTGCATGGCGGCCAGGGCTGGGGCGGCGCCGAAGGCCGGACCGAGAATTTCCAGCATTATGCAAGCGAACTCGCAAACCATGGCTTCGACGCGTACATGGTCTCCTACTACAGCGATCAGGACGTCATCGACCGCAAGGCCAACGCGCCCGGTATCAGCGTGAAGCGCTTCCCCGCCTGGGCAAAGCTCGTCAGCGACCTCACTGTCGGTGTGAAGAAGATGAAGGACGCGAACGGCAAGGTCGCACTTGTCGGCTTCTCGAACGGCGGAAACCTCTCGGCGCACGCGACGCCCCTCGACAAGAACATCGACGCGGCTGTGGTCTATTATGGTGGCGTTTCACGCGTACCCGGCTATGAGGCCAAGCATTTTCCGCCTTTGATGATTTTTCACGGCGAAGCCGACACGCGAGAGCCAATCGAGCGCGGCAGAAAGCTCTTTGAAGTTGCCAATGCGCTGGGCGGACCGGTCGGGTTCCACTCCTATCCCGGGATCAATCACGGCTTCGGCCAGAATCTCGGCACGCCCGCCGCGGACGACGCTTTCCAGCACACACTGGCCTTTCTCGACAAGAATCTGAAAGGCGAATAGCAGCCCCTTCGACTTCTAGCCCTAAAGGGAGCAACCGACATGAAGCGCCTGATTGCAAGCGCCGCCGCGGCGCTTCTTCTCGTCATTGCCGCGCCGAAAGCGAATGCGGTCGAAATCCAAGGGCAGAAGATCACCCTGCCGACAAAGGAGCGGCAGGTGCATGTCACCTATTTCCGCGCGTCCGGCGATGCACCTCGTCCCGCTGCGCTGCTCCTGCACGGCGCAGGCGGCTTCGACCGGCGTATCGCAGACTACAACAAGTATGCTTCGGCACTGGCCAATCAAGGTATCGACGCGTACCTCGTTTATTACTACAGCGACCTCGACGAGAAGAGCATGTCGCTCGGGGTCGATGTGTTCGAAGACCGCTACGAAGACTGGGCAAAACAGGTTGGCGAACTCGCGGATAATTTGGAGAAGCAAAAGATCTCCAACGGCAAGGTCGGGCTGGTCGGTTTCTCAAATGGCGGAATTCTCGCTACCGGCGCGAGCACGCTCGACTCCAAAATAACGGCGGCAGTAATCTATTACGGAACCGAGCCCTGGCCCTTGAACGCCGAGCCGAAACGGTTTCCGCCGCTGCTGATCTTGCATGGCGATGCCGATCAGGTCATCCCGGTGGAGCACGGCAGGCATTTGGCGCTGGTCGCCAAGCAGCTCGGCGCGCCCGTTGATCTCGTCATCTATCCCGGTGAGGCGCACGGTTTCGGCTCCGACACGACCAAGAAAAATGGCGCCGACGCTTTGAACCGCACGATCGCATTCCTAAAAAAGGAACTTCAGGTCAAGTAGGGGATAGCGTCGCATCTGCCAGCTCTAGAACCGCGCGCGCCGCGCGCAGAGAGGGCGAATCTGTACCACCGCTCATCGAGCCGACGGCTTCATTCAAGTCGCGGATCTGGCTTTTCCGTGCCTCCTCATCGGTCAAGAGCGGAATCAGCGCGGCCGCGAGTGCCGCCGGCGTGCATTTGCCCTGCAGAAATTCGGGAACGGCTTCACGGCCAAGGATGAGATTGACCAGCACCATGAAGGGCACCCGCATCAAATGGATGCCGAGGGAGTAACTGAGCCATCCCGTGCGATATCCCACCACCATGGGCGTGCCGGCAATCGCAAGCTCCATGGTCACTGTTCCCGATGCGGCGAGAGCCGCATCGGCTGCGTCGAAGGCCGCAAACTTCTCGTTTTCGCTTTCGACCACCTCGACTGGCGTGGGCCAGCCGGCCGTTCCCGCCTTAGCTAGATGCGCGACTTGGGAAACGGTCGGGATTACACATCTGAGCCCCGGAATCTTCTCGCTCAAGATTCGCACCGCGTCTTTGAACGCGGGCAAGATGAAACGGATCTCGTTGGCTCGGCTACCGGGCAGAACGACGAGGAGCGGCGCCTCGGCCCTGATTCCTCGCCGCTCGCGAAACGACTCGCCGCCTTTCACATCGGCGGCGCGTTCGATCACCGGAAAACCGACGGGATAAGCGCGGATGCCGTGACTCGAGAAGAACTTCGCCTCGAAGGGAAATAGCGTCAGCACCGCGTCCATGTAACGCGCCATCAGCTTGGCCCGGTAGGATCGCGACGCCCAGACTTGTGGCGGCGCGTAATTCGCCGTGCGGATCTTGGGATTGGCGCGCTTTAAGCCGCGCGCGATGCGGTGGGTGAAATCGGGGCTATCGATCAAGACGACGAGGTCCGGGTGCGTCCTCAAAGCGAATTCCTTGGCCATGCGCACGCGTTTCAGAATCGCCGGAATGCGCGGCACCACCTCTCGCAGTCCCATTACCGCGGTCGCATCGAGGGGAAAGAGACTCTCGAGCCCCTCCGCCGCCATCGCGCTCCCGCCAACCCCGGTCACGTGAACGCGCCCCGGAGCGAGCCGCTTCAAGCCCGCCATCAGCTGCGCGCCAAGACGATCGCCCGAAGGCTCGCCAGCGACGAGCATGACCGTGAGCGGCCTTTGCGACTGAGCAGCGTCATTCACGAGCTGGGGCCTCGGGGTTGAAGCCGTGGACGAAGACACCGAGACGATCCGCAGTTGCCGCGACCTTGCCTCGGTCGACCAGCAAGACGCCCCCGGCTTGAATCGCGAGGCCTGAGAGACCGGCTGCAGAGACGAGCTCCACCGTCCGCGCGGCGACCACAGGCAAGTCCACGCGCCGCTCCTGGTGGGGCTTTACCGTCTTCACCATGACTCCTTTGCGCTGCGAAAGCGTTCCGCGCAGCGTTTCGGGAAGCGAGGCAACCCGTGTGAGCATCGCGTCGGTCCCCTCCGCTGCTTCGACCGCAAGCACCAATCCGCGGCAGACGACAGCTGCCTGGCCGATGTCGAGCGCGCCCATGGCCTGCACCACGCGCAGTCCTTGCAGAATATCCGTCTCGTCTTCGTTCCCAGGTTTGAGCTTTCCCAACGGGCCCGCCGGAGCCAACAGATCGCGCGCGACATCCGCCGACCCCGTCACCCGAAAGCCTTCTCTTTCGAACATCGAGAGAAGCGCCCTCAACAGGGAATCGTCGCCCTTGACGGCGGCCGCCACGATGCGAGGCAACGCCATGGCGCCCTTAGCATCCAATTTCAGCTTACCGAATTCGACTCGCGACACTTTGCCGGCGAAGGTGATCTCCGAGCAATCTGCGCCGCGCAGCAGCTTGATTGCGCGCCCTAGCTCGCCCAATCCGGTAAAGCCGTGGGGAAAGGGCTCGATCGCCTTGGGATCGGTGATGCCTTCGAGCCCCAAAAGAAACACTTGACGCCCTTCGCTCTGCGCGGCGCGGGCGATGGCGATCGGAAGGTCGCCTGCACCGACGATTATGCCGAGAGTTTTCCCGGGCACCGTCATTGGACCTCAATCCGCGGCTGCGGGTCGCGCTGTGCGCGAAGGCATGCAGATCGGCCGCTTGGCCGGCGCAAGAATGAAGGCGACCACCTCGGCGACTTCAGGCGAATCCTTCCATCGCGCCGCAGCTTCCCGCGCGCGATCCTGAAGGTGTCCGGCGTCGAAGAAGATGAACCGGAAAGCCGCACGCAGCGAATGAATCCGCTCGCGCGGCACGCCGCTCCGTTTCAAGCCGATGAGGTTCAAGCCCTCGAGGTGCGCGTGGTCGCCCCAAACCATGCCGAAGGGAATGACGTCATCCGGAACTCCGGTGACTCCGCCGACGAAGGCATTCCGACCGATGCGCCCGAATTGCTGGATAGCCGACAGTCCGCCGATATTGACGTCATCCTCGATCGTGACGTGTCCGCCCAGCGCAACGCCGTTCGCGAAAGTGACGCCGCTGCCAATGTGGCAATCGTGAGCGACGTGGGAATAAGCCATGAAGTAACCGCGATCGCCGATCTTGGTCCGACCACCGCCTTTGATCGAACCGCCATTCATTGTGACGCTCTCGCGGATGATATTGTCGGCGCCCATCACAAGCTTCGCGCTCAACCCCGGATCGCCGCGAAACTGCGGCCCGCCGCCAAGCACCGCATGAGCATGGACATGTGTGCGTGCACCGATCTCGGTTTCGCCGGTTACGACGACGTGGGAGTCGAGCTTGACGCCTTCGTGCAGACGCACATGCGGACCGACGAGGCAAAACGGACCAATCTCGACGTCCGCGCCTAGAACGGCGCCATCCTGAACGATGGCACTGTGATGGATGCCTGCCATTACTCCGCTTCGCCCGGTGTTGCCGGCGTTCCGCCGCCGAGACTTTGCTCAGTCAGCATGGCGCTGTATTCGGCTTCGGCGCAAAGCTCATCGCCGACGAAAGCCTTGCCCGCGAAGCGCCAGACGGCACCCCGATGACGTTGAACTCTTACCGGAATCCGCAACATCACGCCGGGATGCACGGGTCGGCGAAATCGCGCCTTATCGATGGTCATGAAGTAGACCACGCGGCGTTGATCCTCGAGCCCAAGCGTATGCACCACGAGGGCACCCGCGGCCTGTGCCATGGCTTCGACGATGAGAACGCCCGGCATGACTGCGTAATCCGGAAAATGACCGGCAAAATGCGGTTCGTTAAGGGTCACCGCCTTCCATCCCACCGCGGACTCGCCGGGATGGATGTCGTTCAAGCGATCGATCATCAGAAACGGCGGGCGATGCGGCAGCAGCCGCTTGATCGCCTCGACGTCGAGATCGGGCGGTGAAGACGCGCCTTCCAATGTCCTATTCATCGGTTTCCGGCTTCCCGCTGGAAGGCCTCAAAATAGCGGTCATTGCCCTCTGCCATTCCCGGATCGGCCGTGCCGGCACGCCGCCGTAATCCTGGCCACCTTCAAGGTTGAATCCGACTCCGGTGAGAGCCGCCAATCGGACTCGGTCGCCGATGGTGACATGGTCGGCAATGCCCACCTTCCCTCCCATCAGGACGAAATCGCCGATGACGACGCTGCCGGAAATCCCTACTTGGCCTGCCAGAATGCAATGTCGTCCGATCGACGTGTTGTGCCCGATCTGGACGAGATTATCAATTTTGCTCCCCTCGCCGATCACGGTATCACCGAGCGCGCCACGGTCGATTGTCGTATTGGCGCCGATCTCGACGCGATCCTGAAGGATGACGCGACCCAATTGCGGTGTCTTTGCGTGCCCGTCCGCGGCTGAGGAGAATCCAAAGCCGGAGCCGCCGACGATGCCGCCTGACTGAACCACGACCTCATCCCCGATATGCGCAAAGCCGATGAAAGCGTTCGCTCCGATCAGGCAGTCCCGACCGATCGTCACGCCGCGGCCGATGACCGCGTTCGCGCCAATTCGCGTCCGCTCGCCGATTTCTGCGTCGGGCCCGAGGACGACGCCCGGCGCAAGGACGACGTTCGAGCTCACTCGTGCTGTCGGATGAATCGCCCGTTCCTGCGCACGAACATCCATTTCGTGCTCGGGATAGAAAAGCCGCGCTATTTTCGCGAAGGCCCGACCGATGGCCGCACAAGGAAGGAGCACCGTCGCGCTCGGCGTTTGCCGCAGCGGGCCTTTGGCTCTGACCAAGCACCAGCCTGCCCTGGTCGAGACAAAGTCCTCCTTGACCCGCGGGTTCTCGTAAAAGGAGAGATGTTGGCGGCCGGCCTGCGCCAATCCGGCTACGTCCGAGACGAGCGCCGCAGGATCGGCCCTTGACGGAATATCGATACCGCCTTGCGCACAGAGCTGCGCCACGCGAAACGGACCGCGATTGTCATAGAACCGCGGATCAGCCATCAGAGCGACTCCTCAGATGACCGAACTGCCTCACTTGCCGGGTAAGGCTGGGGCTGGAGCTCGCGCCGGTGCCGCGGGAGCCGGAGCCACGGGCCGCGGAGCCGCTGCGGCTGCGCCCGCGACTGCAGGCGCAGCCGCCGCAACGGGAGGTGCCGAGACGAGCTCGACCTTCAGGTGCGGCATCGACTTGTCCAACCGGTCTACTGCGAGGGGCGTGATGTCCATATCGGCCGAGCCCAAGATCACAGCGTTGCGGTCAAGGACCATAGTCGCCGCGCGCTCCTTCATGATGGCGACCAGAATGGGTTCCAAGGCGACTTCAAGCTGCTGTTCAGCCTTGGCGATTGTTGCCTGGAGATCGGCTTGGCGTTGTTGCACGCGCGTCTGGAGCGCCTGTTCCTTCGCCGTGAATTCCTTCTCTTTCTGGTCGCGAACGTCTGCGGCAAGAATGGCGAGCTGCTGCTGGAGCTGCGTTGCTTCGCTCTGGAGCTGCGTTTGCTCCGTCCTGAACTGGGTGTCCGCCTGCTTCGACAGATTCTGCATCTGGGCGACGATGTCTTTCCCGGCAGAGGATCGCTGGAGGATGAGGTTGCGATCGATGACGATAATACGCAACGGAGGAGCGCCGGCGGCAGGTCCCGCGGCCGGAGCGGGTGCCGGAGCAGGAGTGGACACGAGCGGCCGCGCGGGGGCCGTCAAACTGGATGGAGGCGCGACGACGATCGGCCCCGCTGCGGGTGCCGGCGCGGGTGCTGGAGCCGAGAAAGCGCTCCCAGCCAGAACGCTCAAGGCGAGCGCCGGACCAATCCGCTTCGACGCGCGAGGGACACGCGCAAGGTAGGTCGTGATCATGCTTTCTTGTTACCTCCCCATTCAGAAATTCGTTCCGGCGCTGAGCCTGATCGCCTGTGGTTTATCATAGGACTGTTTCAGCACGGGATAGCCAAGATCGATTTCCACCGGGCCGAAGGGCGATTTCCAATTGACGGCAATTCCGACCGACTGGCGAATTGCCAAGTCATCCTTGACGCAGCTGAACGGCAGATTGCAACCCTTGTTCACGCCCCGCACTATGCCCAGCGTTCCGAAGTCGGAAAACAGTGACAGGCTTACACCGTAATCTTCCGGCAATATCGCAGGCAAACGCACCTGATAGGTGCCGATAGCGAAAAGTTGACCACCGAGAGCGGCCGAGGGGTCACTGGCGATGTCACGTGGACCGATGCCAGCGATCTGGAAACCGCGGAAGCTGGGGCCACCCTTGAAGAAACGCTCGTTGATCGGGATGCCTGTGCCGCCGTAACCGCTGATATAGCCGGTATTGAGGGCGACCTCCGCGACAAGATTGAAGAAGAACGGGTGGTAGTACTCGACGCCGGCGACGGACCGCAGGTATTTCAGGTCGCCTCCCAAACCCGACACGTCCTGGCTGACTGCAAAATTCCAGCCTTTGGTCGGCTTTAACGGGTCATCGCGCGTGTCGTAAGTGTAGGTATAGCCGACGGATGAGGCGGAATACTGACCTTGCGACAGCGTCACCAGAGTCGAGGTCGTTCCGGTAGCCGTGATGTTGGTGAACTGGAAATTGTAGTGCGGCGAGATGCGGCCGAATTCGGAGACCGGGAAGCCGAACTGGATGCCCGCCGCGGTGACGTCCGAGATGTAACCGATTTGCTGCGAGAAATCAGTGATGACTTTGTAAGCGAGGAAGCCTGCCGCCAACGGCCGGCCGAGGAAGTAAGGTTCGGTGAAGCGAAAATCATAATCCTTCTGGAACGTACCGATCGAGACGCTGGTGCGCAGGAATTGGCCTCGGCCGAACAGGTTCCGTTCGGTGTAACTGAAGTCGAGGAGCAAGCCTTGCTGCGAGGAGTATCCAGCTCCGAGCGCCAATTCGCCCGTCGGCTGTTCCGTCACTGAGACAGTGAGCACCGTGCGGTCCGGCGATGAGCCGGGATCTTCCTTGATGGTTACATCGGAGAAAAAGCCCAACGCGCGCACGCGCGTGCGCGAACGGTCCGCGAGGACGCGATTGAAGGCGTCGCCTTCGGCAAGCCGGAATTCGCGCCGGATCACCTCGTCTCGCGTGCGCGTGTTGCCGACGATATTGATCCGCTCGATATAGACGCGTGGCGCCTGATCGATCTCGTAGACGAGATCGATCTGCCGCGTCATGGGGTTGCGCTGGACCCTCGGCCGGATATCGACGAAAACGAAGCCTTGGGTACCTGCCGCGTAAGTGAGAGCCTCGACCGATTTGTCGATCAGGGTCGCGTCGTAGACTTCGTTCGAATTGGTCAGCAGCAGGGGGCGCAGTGCGTCGGGATTGAGATCTCTGATCTGCGATTGGATCTGGATGTTTCCAAAACGGTAGAGCTGCCCCTCGTCGACCGTGAAGGTAATGTAGAAATTCTGCCGATCGGGAGTGAGCTCGGCAACGGCGGAGACGACGCGAAAGTCGGCGTAGCCGCGCGAGAGATAGAATCGCCGCAGCTGCTCGCGATCGAAGGTCAGGCGATCGGGATCATAGTTGTCGTTCGTGCTGAGAAACTTCCACCACGCGCTCGTCGTCGTAACGATCTGCTCGCGCAAATCGGAATCGGCGAAAACCCGATTGCCGATGAAGTTGATCTGCGCAACGCCAGTCGTCGGCCCTTCGCTGATCTCGAACACGAGATCGACGCGATTTTGCGGACGCTGAATGATCTTCGGCTCGACGGTCGCGGCAAAGCGGCCCGACCGGCGATACAGCTCGATGATGCGCTGGACATCCGCCTGAACGCGCGCGCGGGTGAACACCATGCGCGGCCTGACCTGGACCTCTTTGTTGAGATCGGCATCGGAAAGACGCGAGTTCCCCTCGTACACGACCTGATTGAGGATCGGATTTTCAACGACGTTCACGGTGAGCGTCGCGCCGTCCCAACTCATGCGCACGTCGGCGAAGAGCCCGGTGTCGAAAAGTGCCTTGAGCGAACGGTCGGCGACGGCGGGATCGTAGGCCTGACCTTCGCGCAGCAGCATGTAGGAGAGCACGCTGTCGGGTTCAATGCGCTGCGTGCCCTGCACGACGATGCGCATGATAGTCCCTTGGCCCGGAGGAGCAGGCGCGAGCGTCACCGGCGGAGCGGCTTGATCGAGCGTCATTGCAGGAGGAAGCGGCTGATCCTGCGGCACGGTTGCCGGAACAGCAGGAGGCGGAGCAACTGGAGCAGGAGTAACTGGCGGAGCGACGGGTGGAGTCGCGGGCATCGGCGCTTGTGCGAACGCGATACTTAACGGCGACGCGGTTCCCAGTAAGGTTACCATCGCCCAGGCAACAAGCCGGACGCCGCGGGCGAAGTGGTGGCCGCTCAAGGTCATTCAATCGCCTTTTATCTCAGTGCCTCGCGCTTCCGCGGGCGCGGCACTACGCCATCAGAACAGATTAAAGCGGACGAGGTCGTTGAACGTCGCAAGCAAAATCAGACCCAGCACGAAGGCCAAGCCCAGCCGGAACCCCACCTCTTGCGCACGTTCCCCCAGCGGCCGTCTTAGAATTGCCTCGCATCCATAGTACAGAAGGTGCCCGCCGTCGAGCACCGGAATCGGCAGGAGATTGATCAGCCCAATGCTCACCGACATAATTCCGGCAAGGCTCATCAACGCAGCAAATCCGATACGTGCAGCCTGACCCGACACGGCTCCGATGCCCAGAATGCCGTGCAGTTGACCAGGTCCCTCCTGCCCCGTTGCAATCTTCACGAGGTAGGTGAGAGTCTCGTCGAAAATAAGCCAACTCCGTTCAGCACCGATTTGAAATGCTTCAAAGATACCGACTGGAACCAACATGTTGCTGATTCCGAGTTGGCCAACCGTATGCTTGGTGCCGTTATCGTCCGTCAGTTCATTCGCGGTTGGGGTCGCGTCGAATTCGACGTCTCGACCGCCACGCGTCACGGCAATGCGGATCGGGGTGCCGAGTTTTCCCTCGACGATTTTTTGCAGATCCGAAAAGACGCGGATTTCTTGTCCGTCCACGGAGCGAATGACGTCGCCGTGCTGCAGTCCGGCGCGGTCGGCGGCCAAACCTTTGGAAACGGTGTTGACGATGGGCGGCGCGGCCATTTTGCCCAAGGCCAGCGAGAGTCCGGTGAAGATGACGATGGCTAGGATGAAGTTCGCAAACGGTCCCGCGGCGGCCACCAGGGCCCGCTGATAAAGCGGTTTGAAATAGAGGGTGTCGCTTCGCGCCCCCGCATCCATTTTGCCGAGGCTGTCGGCGTCTGGACGGCTCGCCGCATCCGCATCGCCGGAAAACTTCACATACCCGCCGAGCGGCAGGAGGGAAATGCGCCAACGCGTTCCCTTGCGGTCGTTGAAGCCGATCAGTTCGCGGCCAAATCCGATCGAGAAGACGTCGACCGCGACGCCGCAGAGCCGCGCCACCACGAAATGGCCGAGCTCATGGAAGAAGACGACAAGCGTAATGACGAACAAAAACGCTGGGAGGCCGAGGCCAACCCAGGAAATGAAGTTGCTCAGAGCAGCATGCATCGCCTCTCAGTACTCCCTTACGCAAACGGCTTCGGCGCTAGGCCGCCGCCGCTTCACACGCTTCTCGCGCCCTTGCTCGTGCCGCGCGGTCGAGCGCCAGCACTTCTTTGAGCGTCGCGGGCGCTTGCCCATTCATCTCACGCGCAAGCGCGTTCAGCGTCCGCTCGACCGTTCGGGCGATGCCCAGAAAACCTATCCGGCGCCCGAGAAATTCCGCAACTGCCACCTCATTGGCGGCGTTCAAGATCGTAGGGGCCGCCCCACCTATCTGCAAGCAAACTCTTGCTAGTTCAAGACAGGGGAAGCGGCTCAAATCAGGCTTTTCGAAACTCAATTGCCTAAATTCGCCGAAATCTAGGCGGCGCGAGGGCGAGGCAATGCGCCGCGGCCAACCCAGGGCGTGTGCTATCGGAGTACGCATGTCCGGCGCGGAAAGATGCGCGAGCACCGATCCGTCGATATAGGCAACGAGACAGTGAACGGTCGATTGCGGATGGATGACCGCATCCAGTTTCTCGGGCGGCAGATTGAACAAAATGTGAGCCTCGATCAGCTCCAGACCTTTGTTCATCAAGGTCGCACTGTCGACCGAGATCTTGGCCCCCATACTCCACGTCGGATGAGAGACAGCCTGTTCCGGAGTTGCCTGCGCCATGTGCTCGATCGGCCACAAGCGAAACGGCCCGCCCGAGGCGGTCAAGGTCAGTTTCTCGATTGCATGCGGCTGGGCGAAGTCCAGCACCTGAAAGGCCGCGTTGTGCTCGGAGTCGACCGGGATCAGCACGCCCTGCGTCTCCCTTGCGGCGCGGCGAAAGACCTCGCCCGCAGCGACCAAGCACTCCTTATTCGCGAGCGCGACAATCGCGCCGCGCTGCAGGGCGGCAAGCGTCGGCTCGAGGCCGGCCGCGCCGACGATGCCGCTCATCACCATCTCCGCCGGACGCTCGGCCGCTTCGAGAATTGCCTCCGGGCCGGCGAGCACCTCGATCCCGGTGCCTGCAAGCGCATCGGCAAGTGCTTCTTTCAAGGACGCCTGTCCGATGACGGCGAGCTTCGGACGAAGCTCGCGCGCTTGCGCGGCCAAGGCCGTCACGCTCGTCTGAGCGGTCAGGGCTTCCAAGGGAAATGTGTCTGGGCCGTATTTCGCGCGCACCGAACGAATGACGTCGAGAGTGCCGACGCCGATCGATCCGGTGCTCCCGAGAACGGTTACTCGCCGCCCAAGCACGGGCTCGACTTCGGAAGGATCCAACCGCTGCGCAGGGACGATCACGGCAGAGGCCTAAGCGGGTTGAAGTTCATGATGAAGACGAGCATGGCGCATACCGGCGCAGCAAGAAGCATACTATCGATGCGATCAAGCATGCCGCCATGACCGGGGATGAGACGGCCAGTGTTCTTGGCATGGAAGCGGCGCTTGACCCACGATTCGAAAAGATCGCCGCAATGGCCGGCAAGAGCAAGAAAAAACCCGAATATGGCGGCCTGAAAAATCATCCCGCCCAGAAGGGCCACATAGATCACTTCCCCCGCGCTCGCC
>WNFL01439436.1_pt2 | contig 13962 bp, 14 predicted proteins | sample 5400361 | NCBI WGS metagenome assembly WNFL01 (sample SAMN13153351, study PRJNA577476) | soil metagenome | isolation source: 40 cm soil on Douglas fir-dominated hillslope | place: USA:California | collected 2013-09-17
ACGGCGATTGGGCCTGTTTGATCCGACTCTGACTGGACTCCCACCACCACAAATGAAGATTACCGCCTGCCGCTCGAAGCGAGGTTAGCTACTGGTTAAGGACTGGCCGGAGGGCGCTCCCGCGGCCGGCAATTGGTGCCGATAACCTCTGTGGGAAAGTGAGCAACCGGGGACAGGTAGCCTGGCTACCGAGCCCCGCGGCCCGAAGCGTCCAACCAGACGGCGGAGCTCGGCGCGAGCTTCAGCCGCCCGCTGACACCCTTACGGACCAAAAGATCGCTGGAGGCCAGCACCCGGCCTTCCAGCTCGAGATCGACCGGCCGGAGGCCGAAGTTGCAGGCCACGACCAGAGGTCCGCGCCGGTAAAGCAGCACGGCGTCGGGCGCCGGGCACCACTCCAGCCGGTCGGGCAGGCGCCCGGCGAGGCGGCGCCGCACAGCCAGTGCGCGCATGTAGTGACGGAGGACGGAGCTCGAGGACCCGAGCTGCGCGTCGACCGCAAACCTGTCCCAGCCGGCCGGTTCGGGCAGCCAGGTTGGCGCAGTCGAGAACCCCGCGTTGGGCCGGCCGCGCAGCCAGGGCATCGGAATCCGGCACCCGTCTCGACCCGCCTGGCTGCCCCCGCTGTGAAGAAAGACCGGGTCCTGGCGCTGGTCGTCCGGCACATGGGCCTCCTCCAACCCGAGCTCCTCGCCCTGGTAGAGGAAGACCTGGCCGGGCAGGCCGAGCACGAGGAGCATTGCCGCCAGGGCCCGCTTGCGTCCCAGGATGCCCCCGCCGAAGCGGGTCGCCTCGCGCACCACGTCGTGGTTGGAGAGAGTCCAGCTCGGCTCGGAGCCCGAACCCTGGAGCGCCTGGCGGTCGACGTCGATCAGCCGCTTCCAGCGGGCAGCATTCCACGGCGCGACGATCAGGGCGAAGGCCATGTTCAGCTGGTCGGGGGCGACGAAGGCGGAATGCCGCCTGGGCTCGAAGATCTCGCCGACCAGGACGCGCTCGGGTGTCATGCCGTCCGCGATCTCGCGCCACTTCCTGTAGACGTCGTGCAGCTGCGGCTGGTCAAAGATGGAAAAGGCCGGGTCGGGACCGAGGGTGCCGGTCGATCGGCTGCGAATCATCGGCTGATCGGCGAGGTCTTCGCGCTTGAAGAGGGCCGGCGCGACGTCGATTCGAAAGCCGTCGGCACCGCGCGCGAGCCAGAAGCGAACTATGCCTTCGAACTCCGCCTGCACCTCCGGATTCCACCAGTTGAGGTCAGGCTGCTCGGGCGCGAAGAGGTGCAGGTACCACTGGCCGCTCGCCTGGTTTCTTGCCTGCTCTCTTGCCCAAGCCGGACCTCCAAAGGCTGACCTCCAGTTGTTGGGCGGCGAGCCGTCCGGCTTTGGATCGGCAAAGTGATACCAGGACCGGTGCGGGTCGTCCGGACCCGTCAGCGCGCTCGCAAACCAGCGGTGCTGGTCGGAGGTGTGGTTGGGCACCAGGTCCACCAGCACCTTCAGGCGCAGCTCGTGCGCGCGCTCAACGAGACGGTCGAAGTCGTCGAGGGTCCCGTACTCCGGGTTGACGTCCAGGTAATCGGCGACGTCGTAACCATGGTCTTTTTGGGGTGACGGGTAGAAGGGCGTCAGCCAGACGGCGTCGACACCCAGACGCTTCACGTAGTCGAGCCTCGATGTGATCCCCGGCAGGTCCCCGATGCCATCGTCGTTGGAGTCGGCGAAGCTGCGGACGTAGATCTCGTAAAAGACGGCCCCGCGCCACCAGGACTGTGCCATGGCCGCTAACTATCGCCAAAAGCGGGCCAGCGGCACCGGCCCGCTTTCAGCGGCGCGTGCTAACCGAGTGCGGCCACAACATTGGAGAAGACGTTCTGGATCTGGTTCCCCATGGTCAAAAGAATCACGATGACGACGATTGAAACGAGAACCAGGATCAAGGCATATTCGACCATTCCCTGGCCGCTTTGCCGAACGGCACCCCGACGATTCATGGCTAACCCACCTCCTTTCTCGCTGTTACACGAGCGCTTCGACAACGTAACTTGTCTAACGCACGACTTCAGCATTAATTAAGGTTTTTCTTTCAACTATCTGTACTCCATCTCATAAGCCTGACTAATATGTCGGAATGGCCAGGCCGTCCTTCAGCCTCGAGCAGGTCCGGTCATTCGTCGCGGTGGCCGAACACGAGCACATTTCCAAGGCCGCCGCCTCCCTTTTCCTGACGCAGGGGGCGGTCACCCAGCAGGTGCGCCACTTCGAGCGGGCGGTCGGGTTGCAGCTGCTGGAGCGCAACGGCCGCGGTGTCCGGCTGACCGACGCCGGGCGGACGCTGGCGGTCGCTTGCCGGGCGGCCTTGCGATCGGTGCAGGTCCTGGAGGATTCCGCCGAATCGATGAAGTCCCTGCACGCGGGCTCGCTGCACCTTGGCGCCACCCCGACCTGCGCGAGCCATTACCTGCCCGGGCGTCTTGCCCGCTTCACCCGGCTGCACCCGGGCATCAAGCTCAGCATGACCGTGGAGCCCTCGAATGAAATCAACCGGCAGGTCATCGCCGGGGCGCTGGATTGCGGCCTGATCGAGGGCAAGCCGGACCCTCAGCTGGTTGCCGCGGTGCTGGACCACGACGAGCTCATCCTGGTCGCGCATCGGGATCATCCGCTGGCGGCCATGCGTCGAGTCAGCGCCGCCGAGCTGGCTCGATATCGCTACCTGGGACGCGGACCTGCGTGGTCCGCCGAGCGGAACGTCAAAGAGATGATCGGTGTGGCGTTCGACCGCTCGGAGACGCTGAACCTGGGTCATCCCGAGTACGTGCGGGCGGCGGCGCTCGCCGGGTTGGGATATGCAGCGCTGCCGCGCCTGGCCGTGGCCGCGGACCTCGAGTCGGGCGCGCTGAAACACCTGCCCGGGCGGTCAAGCTTTCGTGCGATCACAGCCGTCCGCCGGCGCGACCAGGGCGGCCCGGTCCTGGAGGAGTTCTGGCAGCTCCTGGCCGGACATCTCTGACCCGCCAGAATCTACGTCGTGCAAGGAACGACCGTGCCAGATGTCATAGAGACTCGAGGGCTGAGGCGCGTGTTCAAATCTCGGAATCGATCGGTGGAAGCGGTCGTGGGCGTCGACCTGAACGTGCACCAGGGCGAGATCTTCGGGTTCCTCGGACCCAACGGCGCCGGCAAGACGACCACGCTGCGGATGCTGGCGACGCTGCTTCCGCCGAGCGGCGGCAGCGCAACCGTCACGGGCTGCAACCTGAGCACGCAGCCTGACCGGATCCGAGAGCGCATCGGGTACGTCGGGCAGGCTGGAGGCTCCGACCGCGAGATCACCGGGCGGAGCGAGCTCGTGTTCCAAGGCCGCCTGTACGGCAAGTCGACGGCCGCCGCGGCGAGCCGTGCGGCCGAATTGATCACCATGCTCGAGCTGGAGGCCTGCGCCGACCGCAAAGCGGGCACCTACTCAGGCGGGCAGAAACGCCGCCTCGACATCGGGCTTGGTCTCGTCCATGACCCGCAGCTGCTGTTTCTCGACGAGCCGACCACCGGCCTCGACCCGCAGAGCCGAGCGCGCGTGTGGGACGAGGTGAGGCGGATGCACGACCGGGGCACCACGGTGTTCCTGACCACGCATTACCTCGATGAGGCGGACGCCCTTTGCGACCGGATCGCCATCATCGACTACGGGAAGATCGTCGCCGAGGGCACACCTGAGGAGCTGAAACGCGCTGTCGCCGGCGACGTGGTGACTCTCGCGGTGGCGGGCGATCAACAGCGGGCACTGGACGTCTTGAAGGACCAGCAGTTCGTGAGAGAGGCCAAGCTGGACGAGGGTTCCGTCCTTCTATATGTGGACCGTGGTGAGGTGGCGATGCCGGCCATCCTGAGGCTGCTCGACGGCGCGGGGCTGACGCTCGTGACCATCGGGCTTCACCGGCCGAGCCTCGATGACGTCTTCTTGCGCCAGACAGGCCGCTCGTTGCGTGAGACCGCGGCATGAAGCTGGCGCGCGACACGTGGCTCGTCTTCGGCCGCTACTTCGGCCTTTTCATCCGCAACCCCGCGTGGGTGGCGCTGGGTGTGCTGCAGCCCGTGATCTATCTCGTCCTCTTCGCACCTCTGCTCAAGTCGATCGCCTCGGTGCAGGGATTCCCGCCCGGCGGGGCCTACAACGTGTTCGTTCCGGGCCTGCTGGTCCAGCTCGGCCTGTTCGGCGCGGCCGGGGTCGGCTTCAGCCTGATCGCCGAGCTGAGGGCCGGGGTGATCGAACGCTTGCGCGTCACGCCGGTAAGCCGGGTCGCGCTGCTGCTGGGGCGCGCCCTCCGCGACATGTTCTCGATCGTCGTGCAGTCGCTGATCTTGATCCTGATCTCACTGCCGTTCGGCCTGAGCATCCATCCGATTGGAGTTGTCATCACGCTCGCGTTGATAGCGTTGATCGGCCTGCTCACGGCATCGATCTCGTACGCGGTGGCGCTGTCGGTGCGGGAAGAGAACATCTATGCATCGATCGTCTTCACGGCATCTCTCCCCATCCTGCTGCTGTCAGGCGTACTGCTCCCCATGGGCCTGGCGCCACAGTGGCTGCGCAGCATCGCGGCCGCGAATCCGCTCTCGTACGCGGTCGACGCAGCCCGCGCGGTTTTCCGTGACCACCTCACCGACCCGAGCGTCACCAAGGGGGTCGCGATCATGCTCGTGCTGTCGATCGTCGCTATCGTCATCGGCGCCAGATCGTTCGGCCGGGCAGTCGCCTAGTCGAAGGCGGTCAAACTCCCCCGTTCCGCTTCCCACATCTCTTCAAAGAGCCGGTCGATCTCCTCGAGCGAGCACACGGCCGCTGTGAGCGGGTCGAGCATCAGCGCGTACTTCGCCTTCCGGCGGTCTTTTTCCATCAGCGCCTGCACGACCAGCTCGTGCACCGCAATATGCGACCGGTTCAGCGCCGCCAGCTGCTCGGGCAGAGGGCCGAAAGGCACGGGATGCAGGCCACCTCGGTCGACGCGGCACTCGACCTCGACGCAGGAACCGTGCGGGAGGTTGTCGATCCAACCCTCGTTGACCACGTTGCCGTGGATCGCCGCCTCGCGCCCGAGCTCGATCGCCTCGACGATTGCCGACGCGTACTCATGGCCGCGCTCGGTGGGCACCGGCGTCTCACCGCGCAGCATCGAAGCGATCAGCTCGTCGTTGGCGCGTCTCCACTCGGGCCAGTTGTGCGCGTAAAAGCCGCTCTCGCCCAGGTAGCCGGCCCGCGTGTACCGGGCGAGCAGGTCGGGCCGCTTGCGAAAGTACGGGACGTACTCCGAGAAGTGCCCGCTCGATTCGGTGACGAAAGCGCCCAGGTGCAACATGACCTCGAAGCGCACCGGATCCCGCTCAAAGATTTCCGGAATCGCCGCGCGCCGGCGCAGCAGCGGGTACAGGTCCTCGCCGTCTTGCTCGAGTGTCGTGAACCACGCGTTGTGATTGATCCCCGCGCACCGCCACGTGATCCTGTCGTATGGGATATCGAGGTAGCTCGCGAGCTGGCGCGACGTTCCCTGGACGCTGTGGCAGAGCCCGACCACCTCCAGGTCGGATGAGCGGGCGGCGAGCAGGGTGAGGATCGACATCGGGTTGCTGTAGTTGATGACGCGCGCGCGAGGGGCGAGTCGCGCGACGTCGGCCACGATCTGGAGCCAGGCCGGTCCCGTGCGGAGAGCTTTGAAGATCCCTCCGGGTCCGATCGTGTCTCCGATGCACTGGTCGACGCCGTAGCGCATCGGGATCTCGTAATCGTGGCGGACGTAATCGATCCCGGCGACCTCGATCGAGCTGATGACGTAGTCGCTGCCCTCGAGCACCTCGGTGCGCTCTGTGGAAGCGGTGACGGACCAGCGCTTGCCGGAGAGCTCGACCAACCGCTCGGCAATCCTGCGCGCGAGCTCGAGGCGCGATGGGTCGATGTCGACCAGCGCAAAGCTCCCGGCATCCAGGCCTTCGACGGCGAGGACGTCGGTGATCAGCTGGCGAGCGAAGACGGCACTTCCCGCTCCGATGAAGGTGACCTTGGGCATTGCTCGACCGCCCCCGCGAGTCCCTGACCGACCAGGGCTTTGACTGCGCGGAACTGATCATGGCTCATGACCAGCAGGCGCGCGTCCGTTTCAGCAGTGACCGTGGCGGGGTTGATGGAGCGCTCCCACATCTCATTCCAGCCGATGGTCTCGCCCGGTCCTACCACGTGAGCTCTGCGGCACAGGGTCCCTTCGATGACGACGACGAGCTCCGTGCAGTAGCGGCCAGCCTGCGCAACTGCGTCGCGGGCGGACAGGCGCACCTCATCGGAGTACGGCACCAGAGACCGGATCTCGGCGTCCGAGCATTGCGCCAGCTCGGGGACGGCTCGAAGCGCCGCGAAGCGACGCGCTTGTGTGGGCGTTGTCATGATCCGACCCGCACGACCGCCTCGCACGTACCCTGCGAGTGCGACAGCCTGGCGTCCGGGTAGAGGCGCCTCACCAGTCTCAGGACGGCGGTGTTGTCCGACTGCATGTTCAGGTCGAACTGACGGACGCCGGCCTCGAGGGCAAGGTCCGTCAGGGCGCCGAGCATGCGGGTGGCCACGCCCTGGCGCTGCCAGTCATCCGCGACCACGACCGCGACCTCTGCCGCGTCCGAGTCTGGGCGCCGCGCATACCGTGCGACCCCGACGATCTCATGCTCGACGACAGCCACCACCGCTTCGCGATCGTGGTTTGCTCGGGCCGCGCGATCGGGCTGTGAAACCGCCGGTAGAGCGTCTCCGGCGAGAGCCTGAAGAAGAACCGCCGGAGCTGCGCACCATCTGTCGTTTCTAGGCGTCCGAGCCCGACGTGACCTGTGGCCTCACCCCGCAATGTCATCATCTCGGTAAACAAATAGCACGATCGGTCGTATAAGTCAAGAGAAAACGACCGGTCGTGCTAACATGCGCGTGTGGCTGAGGCACCGATCGCAGTGACGACCGACCGCCGGCTGCTCCGCGGCGAGCGCACGCGGCAGGCGATCTTGAGCCATGCGTCCCGCCTGGCTTCGGCCGAAGGTCTCGAAGCGGTGTCGCTTCAGCGCCTGGCGAGCGACCTCGGGATCAGCAAGAGCGGCCTGTTCGCGCACTTCGGCTCCAAGGAGGAGCTCCAGCTCGCGATCGTCGAGGAGGCGAGCCGGATCTTCACCGAAGAGGTGCTCAAACCCGGGCTGAAAGCGCCGGCCGGCCTCGGCCGCGTCTGGGCCATGAGCAACGCGTTCCTCTCCTATCTCGAGCGAGAGGTTTTTCCCGGTGGGTGTTTCTTCGAAGCGACCGTGTCGGAGTTCGACAGCAAGCCTGGCCGCGTGAGGGATGCCGTGGTCGAGAAACGCGACTACTGGGTCGCGAGCCTCGGCCGGGCGATCAGGGCGGCACGAGATATGGGCGACGTTCAACCGGGCGTCGACGCCGAGCAGGTCGCGTGGGAGGTCAGCTGCCTTCTCGTCGGAGCCAACGGAAGCTTCGTGCAGAACGGCGGAAACGTCGGGCTCGAACGGGCGCGCCGCGCGATTCGGGACCGGCTCGACCGAATCGCCACGCCATCCGCGGCGAGGCTGCCTCTCCTCTAGTCGTTCTTCCCCGTCAAGGGATCCGCATGCTGGAAGGGAGCCGCGCCTGGCGCAGGTCGACGCGATCGCCGCGCATCGGGACGCCTTCCTGAATCAGGAGCTCGCGCTGCCGGCTGCCCATCGGGATGCTCCCGTCGGCGCGGACCACGCGATGCCAGGGGAGGCGTTTGGGAGTAGTGGCAAGAATGCGACCGACCAGGCGCGGCGCCTTCGGGTCGATGTCGCCGTAGGTGCGGACGAATCCGGCAGGAATTGCGCGCACACGGCCCACGATGCGGACCGTGCGCGGGTCGGCCGGCTGTGGTGCCCGAGGCAATGTCTACTTAGATCGAACGGGGCCCGGCGCCCGCTGCTGCTCGAACATCTCGCGGATCTCGCGGACGCTGGTCGCGTCTTCGGGCTGCTTGTCCTGGGTTCGAAATGAAACGATCCGAGGAAAACGCAAGGCGAACCCGGCCGTGTGACGCGGGCTCGGCGTGATCTCGTCCGCCAGCACCTCCACCACGATCGCCGGCTCCAGCCACGCGTCGGGGACCAGGATCGAGCTCACTCGCGGAGGCTTGTCGGGAACCTCGAGGCTTGCCAGCCGCTGGTAGATGTCACGCCAGCCCTGGTCCGACAGGCCTGTGCCCAGCTTGCTGATCGTCACGAACTCGTCTTTGTCGCTGTCGTAGACGCCGGCAAGCAAGGCGCCCGCGCCGAACTCTGCCCGCTTGCCCTTGCCCTTGTAGTAACCGAGCAGAACCACGTCGACGGTGTCGTTCAGCTGGCCGCTGGTGTTTCGCTTCAGCTTCACCCAGTTGAAGTTGCGGGCGCCCGCCTGGTAGGGCGAGTCGAGACGCTTGGCGACGATTCCTTCGAGGCCTCGGCTGATGTTGTCGAGCAGCTCCCTGGTGAGCACATCTGTCGAATCGGTCTTCATCAGCGGCGCAATCACCAATGTGTCCGAGTCGCGTATGAGGTCCTGAATGATCTCGAAGCGACGCTGGTAGGGCAACGGCGTCAGGTCAGATCCGTCGTGAAACATCACGTCGAAAACGAACGCACGCAGCGGCACCTGGGCGGCAAACTCCTCGATGCCCTCCTTGCGCCGGCGCGCGGTGGTTTCCTGGAATGGGACGTACTCCTCCGAGTCGGGGTCGTAGGCGATCGCCTCGCCGTCGAGGATGACGCTCTGGACGTTCAGGCTGGAGGCGGCGGCGACCAGCTCCGGGAACATCTCGGTCATCGACTCCAGGTTTCTCGAGAAGATGCTCACTCGGTCCCCATCCTTGTGGATCTGGACCCGCAGGCCGTCGTACTTCGGCTGAACGCCGACCATTCCAAGCTTCTTGATCACCGCGTCCGGATTGGGAAGGCGCTCGGCAAGCTGCGGTCGAAGCGGGTGTCCGGCCTTGACTTTCAGCGCGTCGAGCCCGCCCTCGCCGGCCTCCCACAGCGTCCGCGCGATCAGGCCGAGGTCGGAGGTCCGGTTGTAGGCGGCTTCCAGGATGGGCCGGCGGGAACGGTCTCCGTATTTCGCGAGCGCGTCGAGCACGGTCGGGTCACCGATCCCGAGCCGCATCTTGCCCAGGGTGATGCGCACGAGGTGTTTGGTCGAAACTGGATCCAGCTCGCCGAGGAGGCCGGTGAAACCGTCGAGCTTCTCCTGCTGGCTGCCCGCACCACCGGCGGCGGCGATCTTGAACAGGCGCTGGTGCACCTCGACGACCGACGGCGATTCTCCTTGGGGCTGGCGTGCCAGGCGCTGCGCCGTGACGCCGAGGTCGCCGATCTCGCGGTTCAGCTTGCTGACCTCCTCCTTCGGCGTGCCGGAAGCGGTCGCGACCGCGGCAATGAGGAGCCTCTCGCCGAGGCGGATCTCCACCGGCTCAAAGAAAGGCGCGAGCCGGCCCTGGATGAGGTAGGTGATCGGCTCGAGCTCGTCCACCGAGCAGGCCTTGTACACCTCCGACAGGATGCGCACCAGCTCGTTCCGGCTCCTCGTGGCCTCCATCTGGTCCAGGCTTGCGGCCAGCTCGCTGAACTTCACGGCTGTTCAGCTTAGGCTCGTGCGATCGACGGACTCGTGCAGGCCCTTTCCCCGACCCTCAGCGCTGCGGCTTGGTTTGGTGGATTATGCTCAAAGTTCCGCAGGCGAGGCCCGCGCGGCGGGGTCGCCGGCTAGCGGTTCCAAGCATCCGGGGGGTGAGATGGGGCCTGGGATCGAGCGTACTTAGAGTGCAGCTGGCGATCCTCCTGACATCCGACGCGTTGTTGCCCAGCCGGATCCAGATGGCGTTCACGCTCGCCTATCACATCATCCTGGTCCCTTTTGGCGTGGCCCTTCCTTTCTACACGCTGCTGATGGAGGGCATAGGAATCTTCAAGCGCGATCCAGTCGCACTCAAGATTGCCCGTCGATGGTCCGTCGTCATGGCGGTTCAGTTTGCGGTCGGGGCGGTAACTGGAACCATCCTGTCGTTTGAGTTCGGGCTTCTCTGGCCCAAGATGCTTGGCCGCTTCGGCGCCGCGTTCGGACTGGGATTTGCGATCGAGGGAATCGCCTTCTTCCTGGAGGCGATCTTCATAGGAATCTATCTTTACGGATGGCAGCGACTGCCGCCGCGTATTCATTTTCTGATGGGTCTTGCCCTCATCAACACGCCCGGGGGCGTGACCATCAGCGCCACCGGCCAACTCGTCAACGTCGACGCGCTCGCGGCCCTCTTCACGCGAGCGCTCCCCTACGAGTTCTGGCACTTCGTGATCGCGATCTATCTCACGGCCGGCTTCTTCGTCGCCTCGATCTATGCGGTGGCCTGGCTGCGCGGCAGGCGCGACCACTATCAGCGGCTGGCTTTTGCGATTCCGTTCACCATCGCAGCTCTGCTGGCTCCGGTCGAGGTGCTCGTCGGCGATCTATCCGCCCGCGGGCTGGTCACCGATCAGCCCAGCAAGTTTGCCGCGATCGAGATCAACTGGAAAACCCAATCTCACAATCCCGAGATCATCGGCGGGCTCCTCAATGACCGCGGCCAGGTCGTGTGGGGCGTCGCAATCCCCTCCCTGGACTCGATCCTGGTCGGCTACTCGCCCGACGCCGTCGCGCCCGGGCTCACGAGCGTCGCCGCCGATGCTCGACCGACCATCGTCGAGGCGAATATCACCCACCTGGCATTTGACCTCATGGTTGGCCTCGGCACGGCGGGCGCAGCTCTTGCAACCTGGTACTTCATCGTCCTGATTCGCCGGCGCGACCTTCCACGATCGCGCTGGTTCTATCGGACAGCATCGCTCGCCGGCGTCGGCTCGTACGCGGCTATGGAGAGCGGGTGGGTGACCACCGAGGTCGGCAGGCAGCCATGGATCGTCTACGGCGCGATGCGGGTATCCGACGCGGTGACCAGCGCACCTGCGGCCTACATCTGGACGATGTTGAGCGTCCTGATCGTCGTGTACGCGGCCATCGCGATCATCTTCGTACTGCTGGTTCTGAAGCTCGCCGCGAGGTGGCGTCGCGACGACCTGGCGGAGCTTGAGGAGGCACCCGAGGAAGGGGTGCCTTACGGTCCGCGCCCGGAGAGAGCTTGAGGCCAGTGACCGGATGACTGGTGTTCTTGTTGACCTGAGCGCGCTGGTCCTTCTGACGGCAGTCACCGCATACAGCGTCGCCGGCGGCGTCGATTTTGGCGCGGGGATCTGGGACCTCCTGGCCGGCCGGGGCAGCCAGGCCGCCGAAGCCCGGGCGCTGATCGACCACGCCATGGCGCCGGTGTGGGAGGCGAACAATGTCTGGCTGGTCTTTGCGATGGTCGTCTGCTGGACTGGATTCCCGCTGTTTTTCCAGTCAGTATTCGCGAGCCTCTATCCACTCTTCAGCCTCGCGCTGCTCGGCGTGATTCTGCGCGGGGCCTTTTTCGCCTTCCGGCACGTCGCCGAAGGCCATCGCATGGAGCGCGCCAGCAGCCTGATCTTCGGGATCTCATCGCTTGTCACACCCTTTTTCTTCGCCGCCAGCCTCGGCGCCATCGCCTCGGGCCGGGTCGGGGTCGGTGGACCTACGGTGCCCGTGTTGGAGGCATGCATCAACCCGATGTCGATCTCCTTCGGCGTCGTTTCACTGGCGGCAACAGCGTTCAGCGGCGCCTCGTTCCTGGTCGGCGACGCGCGTCGCTACGGCAATTCCGCGATGGTCGACTACTTTCGGCGCCGTGCCGTGATCGCCACCCTGGTTTTGATGGCGACGGGCACGATTGGACTGATCGCGATCGGCATCGAAGCCCCGGGACTACTCGAGGCAATGATCGCCGGGCCGGGAACGCCTTTCGTCCTGGCCACCGTCGTGCTGACCCCGGTGGTCGGATTCCTGCTGTGGCGGGGCAGATTTTTCTGGTATCGGATCCTGACCGTCGGGGCGGTCAGCTCCCTGGTCCTGGCATGGGGTCTCGGCCAGGCACCGTACCTGCTGCCCGGCCGGCTGACGGTCTCGCAGGCCGCAGCACCTTTAGCCACGCACGTGTTGCTGGTCGTCGTCACCGCAGCGCTGGTCCTCCTGGTGGCACCGGCCCTCGGACTTCTCCTCTACCTCGACCAGCGCAACACCCTCGAGTCCGCAAAGCCGTGAGACCAAGTGGCAGGGGAGGAAGGGACACTGATGTCCTTGAAGATGGCCCGAATTAGACGAAGGCCGCCAGCCTCTCCGATAAGCGCTCCCCGATCATGATCGTCGGGAAGTGCGTAAACCCGGAGGGGACGTCCGGCATGATCGACGCATCCACGATGCTGAGTCGCTCTGCGCCGTGAACGCGTCCCTCCGCGTCCACGACTGCTCCGTCAGCCGGATCGGCGCCCATCGCGCACGTTCCGACCACATGTGGAATCGAATACCTCTGGGTTCGAATCCGCAGCTCCAACTCACTCGTGGTCGGCGGCTCGCGCTCCAGGGAACCAGAAACGCAGAAACGTTGGATGTCCGGCCGAGCGATCACCTCGTAGGCTCGGCTGAAGCCTTCCGCCAACCGCTTGACATCAGTTGCCTCCTCAAGGCCCGGAAGAAGAATCAGAGGTGCCTTAGCTGGATCGGCTGAGCGAAGTCGAACGGTGCCTCGCGAGCGCGGCTTGAGGAGGAGGATCTCGAATGAAAACTGCGGCGGATCGCCGCTGGGATCTGCGATCCAAAACATCAAGTCGGGAGGATCCTCGCGCGACTGTAAGGAACTATGGAATGTCGCCATCGAATGCAGCACGTGGGGGCCCGCCCGGGGGCCCTCGTATGCGCAGTCAATCTCCACCTGCGGGTGGTCGACGAGGTTGGCCCCCACGCCCGGCAAGTCCACCCGGATTGGCACCCCAACGGCATGCAGGTGCTCCGCCGGGCCGATGCCCGACCGCATCAGGACTGACGGACTGCCGTAGGTCCCGGCACAAAGCACAACCCATCCGGCCTCGATGCGGCTGCCGTCCAGCATTTGGACGCCCGTTGCGCGGGTACCATCGAAAGTTACGGCGTCCACCAGAGCGTCGCCCCTGACCGTCAGATTGGGCGGCGTCATCTCGGGCGAAAGGTAGGCGTCGGCCGTGGTGACCCGAACGCCAGACCGACTGCTCATCGGCATTCGCCCGACGCCGACGGCGCCAGGGCGGTTGTGATCCGCGACCTCCGGAATGCCAGAGGTAATAAGCGCTTCAACGGCGGTGGAGACCAGCTGGGCGTGCGGCATATCGGAGTAGCGGTTCGACGGCATCGGTCCACTTGCGCCATGCCAGGGGTCGGCGCCGAAATCGAGATCTGACTCGAGGCGAGTGAAGTAAGGAAGCACGTCGTCCCAAGTCCATCCCTGGTTGCCGGCAGCGGCCCAAGCGTCGTAATCCGCCGGCGCCCCGCGCGGCGTGAACCGCGTGAGCCAGGATGTCCCGCCGACAACCTTATTCCGGCGCACCGGCAGTACGCCTATGGCCTTGTCGGGCTGCGAAGCGTAGCCCCAGTCGAGCTCCCCTCGAACAATGTCCCAACCGTTGAGCATCTGCTCGGGCATCCGTCCGCGCAGATCAGGCCCGGCCTCGAGAAGAATGACGCTGCGAGAGCCGCGCTCAGCCAGGCGGGCCGCTACTACGCAGCCGGCGGCGCCGGCACCTACGACTGCGACGTCAAACCGTTCTGATTTCGTCACGGGGTGTCCTTCTGGACGCGTCCGCGCACTACCACCTCAATCTAGCGACCGGAGCTGCACGATCTCAGCTTCGATTGAGACGGGCGCCCTGGACAATGAGTGCCTTCAGGGCGGACGCGTTGACGGCCTCACCCTCGTGGAAATCGATGGCACGGACCGCCTTGCTGTCCAGACGCGTGTTGAAGAGCCCTTTC
>WNFL01412619.1_pt2 | contig 13961 bp, 14 predicted proteins | sample 5400361 | NCBI WGS metagenome assembly WNFL01 (sample SAMN13153351, study PRJNA577476) | soil metagenome | isolation source: 40 cm soil on Douglas fir-dominated hillslope | place: USA:California | collected 2013-09-17
GATTGATTTGTATCTGCTGGACTGCGCGAGAAAACGCAAGAAGCTGACAATGAAGTGGGTGGCATAGCGGCGACGAATTACTCAAGCTGCGGTGAATGCCTCGGTGTCATCTTCGCACGAATCGCGTAGGAGGACATTGGTTTGATTAAGCGACGACCTGCGGTCCACAGGAGTAATGGTGGCCCTCCATGTCGGCGTTCAGGCTTATTACTGCCTCGGCCAAGTATGGCTCTCGAAAGATTAAGTCTAAGCGTAGAAACGGAGGGACACAGGCCCTGCGCGAAGAAGCAGCAAAATCTGGTGCCGGGGGCCAGAATCGAACTGGCTACGCCCGCCTTTTCAGGGCGGCGCTCTACCAATGAGCTACCCCGGCATATTCGAACTTTTCAATTTTAGAGACGACAGGCAGTGCTGTCAATTCGGCTTGTGGACAAGGCTTGCCACAGTGTGAGTCATCACGCCGGCAAATAGCGCAATCAGCCCGAAGGAACTTCTCCAACTCCGTCCTGCAATGCCAAGCGTCGGTTCCGCAATAAAGGCCGGGAGCAGGGATACCGCGGAGAAAAGAATCAGCGGGGAACCGATCTGTTGCAGCACGCGCCGCCATCCCGGCGACTGCAGTTGGAGATACAGCCCCAGGGTCAGGTTTACAAGCGCTGCCCCCAGCAGATAGATGTGCCGGGAAACGTACATCATGCGGACATCGGGTGTCAGAAGCTGCATCTTCGGGATATGGTGTCCCATGACCTGCCCGGTAATCAGAAATGCGATTACTCCAAGCAGTCCCACAGTGAGATGAACGCGCCTCATGCCAATTCAGTAGATTCTAGGTGGGGGAATATTACCAGACCCAAGACTGCAAATCAGGCACCGTCACCAAGACCGCCGTAATTCGATGCCAAGTACTGAACACTGACAACTAACAACATTCTCCTAACGCGCGGAATCGTCGAACTCTTTCATCCAATTGCGGTTTTTCAGGACCTCGCGCGGCTTGGTTCCATCGGGCGGACCAACGATGCCGTCCTTCTCCATAAGGTCGATCAAGCGAGCGGCTCGGCCATAGCCAATTCGCAAGCGGCGCTGCAGCGTGGAAGTGGAAGCGCGGCCTGCGTCGCAGACCACGCGAATCGCATCCTGGTAGAGATCGTCGTCCACGTCTTCGCCGCCCTCGGCCTCGTTATCCTCGCCGCCTTCGGCTTTGCCGTTTTCATCTTTCGGAGCTTCCAGCAACTCTTCCTGGTATTTTGCCTGTGCCTGTTCGCGCCAGAAGTCGCACACCGACGTAATCTCGTCTTCCGTCACCAGCGGCCCGTGAATACGATGGAGTCGCGCTGAACCGGCGGGCAAATAGAGCATGTCGCCCCTTCCCAGCAGCGATTCTGAACCATTCGAATCGAGAATCGTGCGCGAGTCCACCTTGCTGGCTACGCGGAAAGAAATGCGGGCAGGGAAGTTGGCCTTGATCAAGCCCGTGATGACGTCGACTGATGGCCGCTGCGTTGCGAGAATCAAGTGGATGCCCACGGCACGCGCCATCTGTGCCAGCCGCGTGATGGACTCTTCCACATTGTTGGTATCCACCATCATCAGGTCGGCCAGCTCGTCGATCACGATGATCAGGTAGGGAAGCGGCTTGTGCTCGGTCTCTTCGAGGTTGTCGAAGAGCGAAAGCGATTGTTCCTTCTTGAACGTGCGGTTGTACTGGTCGATGTTTCGAACGCCCCGCTGTGCCAGCAGCTTCAACCGGTTTTCCATTTCACGCGTTGCGTTCCGCAGCACGTTTGAGGCGATCTTCGGATCGGTCACTACCGGCGCGATCAAGTGGGGAATGTTCTCGTAAAGATTGAGCTCCAGCCGTTTCGGGTCCACCAGCACCATTTTCACTTCGTCCGGGCTGGCCTTGTAGAGAATGGAGATCATCAGCGAATTGATGAACACACTCTTTCCAGTGCCCGTGGAGCCGGCGATCAGCAAGTGCGGCATGGCCGCAAGTTCCGTCACGCGAATCCGCCCGTGTAAGTCCCGCCCCATGGCCAGCGTCAGCTTGCTCGGAGAATTCATAAACTCCGGCGCCTCGATGATTTCCCGCAGCGCAATCGTCTGCCGCTTGTCGTTCGGGACTTCGATGCCAATCGTCGATTTGCCGGGGATGCGCTCGATCAAAATGGATTCGGCTTGCAGCGCGAGACACAGATCTTCGGTCAGCCCGATAATCCGGCTGTACTTGATGCCCGCTTCCGGTTTGAATTCGAACGTCGTAACCACCGGCCCGGGATTGATTTGTGTCACGCGTCCCTGAATGTCGAATTCGAGGCACTTCGCTTCAATCGCGCGCGCCCGCTGTTTCAGCTCCTCTTCATCGAGCTTCTGACCGCGCTCGCCCTCGCGGAGCAGGGAAGGCGAAGGCAATTTATAATTCTGGTTGCCCTTCGCTATTTTCGGTTCGCCGGCCTTTTTGCCCCCAGCCTTCTCCGTATCCCGATTGAGCACGAAAATCGGCGCCTTGCGCGACGCGTCCTTTGTCTCTTTCTCGTCTTCTTCTTCTTCGATTTCAGTCTTGCTCTTGAAAATATTGCTTTCGTCAGCGAGGCGAATTGTCTTCCCCGCCTCATTCAGGAGCTCAGCCTTGCCAATCAATTGCGGCGGAACCGGCTTCCTGCCTGATAGGCGGGACTCTTCCACGCGGCGCCGCATGCGCTGTTGTTCGCGTTCTTCGCGCCAGGTATGCCAGCGTGCCTGGGCCTTCTGTAAAATGCCCAGCCTTTCCACTTTCCCAATCGGTCCGTTCGGTCCGCTGGCCCACGCATGCGCGCCGGAAAAAGAAAAGCGCGTGGTCATGAACAGAGCGGTCACCAGCAGCGCCACGGTCACCAGGTTCGCGCCCCACAAGTTGAACCCGCTGCGCAGCCCGCTGGAAAAAAGCTCGCCCAGCAATCCGCCGGGAGGAACGGCGCCGCGCACGTCCCAGACATGCCACAGGGAAAGCAGCGTCGGCAGCGAAAGCAACAGCAGCCCGAAGCCCACGACCGTGGCAACTTGCGAATCAATCGCCCGGCTCCGCAGCCACCGCCATCCCAAAACGAGGATCGCCGCCGGCAACAGAAACGCCGCAAATCCGAAGATCTGGAAAAGACCGTCCGAACCATACGCGCCAACCGGTCCAATCCAATTCTGCGTTGACGCGTTCTCGGGCGTGGAAACGTTAAACGCCGCATCCTTTGGAGAATAGGAGAGCAAAGCCAGCGCGACGAGGATCGCCAGCGTGATGCACAAAAATCCAATCAATTCGTTGAACCGCTTGTTTCCAGTCGGAGTCAGTAAGCGCAAGAAGATCTCCTCAGCATTGTGGGGAAGGCTGAGTGTCGCGGCGGGATGCTGGCGCTATCGCACGCCCGCCTGGAGGAACTTCCTAAACACACTGAATATAGCAAACTACCGCCCGCGAAAACCAAAAACTTTATGTGCTCGTGTTTCCAAAACTCCTAGTGCAACAGCCCCGTAGCCCACGCCAGCACCACCGCGCCTACAACGATTCGGTACACCGCAAACGGCGCAAACCCGTGCTTCCTCACCCACGCCAGGAACCACGCCACCGCCCCGTACGCCACGATGAACGACACCACGAACCCGATCAGCAGCACCACCCATCCATGCGCATCAATGTGGGTTACTCCAATCGCATTCTCGCCTTTGCCTCGCAGCGATTTCAACAGGTCGTACCCCGTCGCCGCCACCATCGTCGGGATCGAAAGGAAAAACGAAAACTCCAGCGCCGACGCCCGCGACATCCCCGCAAGTTGCCCCGCCGCGATCGTGGACATCGAACGCGAAGTCCCAGGAAACAGCGCCGAAAGGATCTGGCAAGCTCCGATCCAAATTGCCTGGCCCAGGTTCATATCCTCCATGTGCCAGGTGCGAATCCGCGTTCCCGTTGCGCCCAGTCCTGCTCCTTCCGACTCCGAATTAAACTCATCCACAATCCACATGACGAGTCCGCCGATCAGCAGCGAGGCTCCCATGATGTAGAGACTCTCAAGATGCTTGCCAATTATTTTCGTTAGTAAAAATGCCGGCACCGCCGTAACCACAAACGCCACGCACACGAGCCCCAGCGGATGCGTCAAAATCGTCCGGTCGCCGCGCTCGCCTTTCGGAAAAGTCGACAAGAACTTCTTGATGCGCTCTCGAAAATACACCGGCAAGCAAAGAATCGCCCCCAGTTGAATCACAATCGTGTACATCTTCCAATAGCCATTCATAGCCATTCGCCAGGTCGATGTGAAACAGTGCTTCGCTGATGCGCAAATGCGCCGTCGAGCTCACCGGCAAAAATTCCGTCAATCCCTCCACAATTCCCAGCAGCACAGACAGCAGGTAGTCACTCAAATCATTTCTCCTGGATGCTTCGCCGTTTTTCTTGCGCCCGGCAGAATTTTCCGCATTTCGTACGCGTCGATTTTCTGCAAATAGTAACGTTTCAGCGTCGCTTCGATACGATAACCATGCCGGTGCCAGAACGCAACGCCCGCTTCATTGTCGATTGCCGTTTCCAGCAAAATCGTTCGCACGCCACGCAGTGCCAGGTTCTTTTCGCTTTCCGCCAGCAGCGCCGATCCCACTCCTTGCCGCCGATGCGACTCCGCCACGTCCAACGTAATCACGTGCGCCAACGGCGGATTTTCCTCCGTCAAAATAAATCCCACGATCCGCCCGGCGTCCTCCGCCACCAATCCGTCCGCCGACGGCAGCTTCAGAAAATATCTCAGCATCGTCTTTGAGTAGGCTATCCCCGGAGGGAAGCACGCTTGGTCCAGCCGCAGCAGGGCAGCAAAGTCTCGCGGTTCATGCGCACGCAGCGTGGCCGGCATGGCCGAGATTGTAGGCCGAAGGCTCCCTGCTGAACAGCGCGGCCTGCCCTTTCGCCCATTCGCCGAAAAAAGTAGGGGCACGATAAATCGTGCCCCTCTTGCTGTTCCGATTCGAATTGTTCTGTTTAGAGCTTGACGGTCACGGTCTTTACTTCCGTGTAATTCGCCAATCCATATTCGCCGAGTTCGCGTCCGATTCCGCTCTGCTTGAACCCGCCAAACGGCGCGCCCGCGTCGAATACGTCATAGCAATTTACCCACACCGTTCCCGCGCGCACGCTATCCGCGATGGCATGCGCCTTCGTGATGTCCTTGGTCCAGACCGCAGCGGCCAAGCCATATTGCGACTTGTTTGCCCGTTCGACGACCTCGTTCAGGTCCTTGAACTTCAGGATGGACATCACCGGCCCGAAGATTTCCTCCTGCGCGATCTTCATGTTGTCCTGCACGTCGGTGAAAATAGTTGGCTCGATGAAATAACCCTTGTCGCCCACGCGGTTCCCGCCGGTAGCCAGCGTCGCCTTCTCCCGCTTTCCGGCATCGATGTAGCTCATCACTTTGTTGAACTGGTCTTGATCGACCTGCGGTCCCTGTTCCGTCTTCTTGTCGAACGGGCTGCCTACAGTCCGCTTCTTCGCCCGCGCCACGCTACGCTCCACGAACTCGTCATACGCCTTTTCCTCGACGTACAACCGCGACCCCGCGCAGCAGCACTGTCCCTGGTTGAAGAACAGCGCAAAGTGCGCGCCTTCGATGGCCTCATCCATGTCCGCGTCGGCGAACACGATGTTCGGGCTCTTGCCGCCCAGCTCCAGCGTCACGCGTTTCAGGTTGGTGTCGGCGGCAGCACGCATAATCAAGTGCCCCACTTCCGTTGATCCTGTAAACGCCACTTTGTCCACGTCCATATGCCGCGCAATCGCTGCTCCGGCCGTTGGCCCATATCCGGGCAGCAAGTTCACCACGCCTTCGGGGAACCCCGCCTCCAGCATCAGTTCGCCCACGCGCAGCGCCGTCAACGGCGTCTGCTCCGCGGGCTTCATCACTACCGTGCAACCCGTTGCCAGTGCCGGCCCCAATTTCCAAGCTTGCATCAGCAGCGGAAAATTCCACGGAATAATCTGCCCGACCACTCCGACGGGCTCGTGCTTGGTGTAGCAGAAATAATTCCCGCTGACGGGAATCGTCTTCCCATGATTCTTGTCCGCCCAGCCCGCGTAATAGTGATAACACGCGATCGTCAACGGCAGGTCTGCCGCCCTTGCCACGTGCGCTGGTTTCCCATTGTCCAGCGCCTCCAGTTGCGCCAGCTCATCGGCGTGCTTTTCGATAAGGTCCGCCAGTCGGTTCATCAAAACGCCGCGCTGCGAAGCGCTCATCTTTCGCCACGGGCCTTTGTCAAACGCTGCGCGCGCTGCCGCCACTGCCTTGTCCACGTCCGCAGCGTCCGCTTCCGCCACTTGCGTAATCGCCTCGCCGGTAGACGGGTTGATTGTTGGAAACGTCTTTCCCGAAACGCTATCCACCCACTTCCCGTTGATCAGTAATTTTGTCGGTCCAATCTTGATTTCCGGTTGCATCGCCGCTGTTGCCGTAGCCATGGTTTCCTCCTCTTATGTGTTTGCGCAGTTGCTAGGTAGGTGCAGGGCAAGACCCCTCAAGCCCGGCGTGACGCAAACGTGCTGCCGGGGAAGAAGGGTATACTCGAGAGAAGAGCGACGCAAGGAGGTAGGCTTGCGTAGCGCCGGCATCTTGCCGGCCCTCTGCCCTCGCTCTTTCGTAGGGGCACGATACATCGTGCCCTCTTCCGGCCCGCGCTAGCATCGTTTCAGTGCGCAGGCGCGGCCAGCACCCGAACGAGCTTGAACTGTTTGATTTTCGGAGAGGCTAGGAATTGCGCGCCGAAGCGTGCCTTCCCCTGGGGTTCCAAATTAGAGACACTGTCTTGAGTACTGGCCACCTGAACGCCGGATTCATCGTAGAGGTTGTAGACCAGCAAGACGGACACAAACCGCTGGTCGCAATTATTGCGGATCGTCCCGGTAACGCACGGATAGAGCGTGCAGGCCCCAGCCCCATTCGGATCGGGCTGGTCTAGCTTGGCATCAAGTACCTCAATACACGGCGCTGTACTGTCGGAAGCGACTTTTGTCGGGGGAACAGGCCTAGCTTGCCTATGCGCCCATAGATAGCCAAGTCCGAAACCGGCTCCCAACAGCGCAGCCCCGGCGACAAAGTAAGCGAGCTGTCGCATCCCGACCTCAAAACAACCCGTGCGGATCGTATATACCAGATTTCTATGGGAGCAGTTTCGTTAAAGCGGGTTTTTCAACAGCCCTTGCTAGGGGAAACACCTGACTCAAAATAGAGTAAACACTAGATTCCCCCGGCCAGACTCCTAGTGCACGATGCATTCACATTCGGACGACGGGTCGCCTCCGTGTCCAGGGCCCCTACCCTACTACCCCAACTCCATTTGTCCTGGAGCGCAGGCGACCCGCCCTTAACCATGCATCTACATTCCATTTAATCTTTAGCCGGCCCTGTGGCACAGACTTCAGTCTGTGCGCGGCGCCTGCCCCGATCAAAGACCCCGACCCTGTCGGAACCGGGTCGGGGCAGGTGAGGGTTTTGACCTTTCGTTCGATTCTTGCGCCGGCGTACCACACGAGCCGCGTTTGCTCGTGTGGCGAAACATTTTTACCGCCTTCGCGTTATCTCCCATAGACCCTTACACTAGGCACCTTACAACCAGGCCCTTTGCACCAGGAGGGACACATGAGCTCGACCCGCAATCCCGGGAGAGTCGCCGGACTCTGGTACTTGCTTCTTGTCCTCGGCGGTCCCATCCGCCTCATCTACATTCCCAACAAGCTGTTCGTCCATGGCAACGCGGCCGCCACGGCCAGCAACATCGCCGCTCACGAGTGGCTCTTCCGTTTCGGCATCGTCACCGACCTGTTCTGCGCAGTTATCTTGATCTTCCTCGCCCTGGCCTTTTATCGCTTGTTTAAGGGAGTGGACCAGAACCTCGCTGTGCTGGTGGTGATCTTGGGGGGCGTGATGCCGGCCCTCATCGACTTCGTCGGTGTGGTGCACGACGCCGCTGCCCTGATGCTCGTGCGCGGAGCCGATTTCCTGTCCGCATTCGACAAGCCTCAGCGCGACGCCTTGGCCATGCTGTTCCTCCGTCTGCGTGATCATCAAAACACCGCCGCGGAGATCCTCTGGGGGTTATGGCTTTTCCCCTTGGCGATCCTCACGTACAGGTCGCGCTTCCTGCCACGCTTCCTGGGCGTCTGGCTCGTCATCAACGGCTTCGCCTATGTGATTCTCAGTCTTACGGGCGAGCTGTTACCGCAATACCAGGACAAGGTGTTTGCCCTCTCCCAGCCCGCCCTCTTCGCCGAGGTAGCCCTCATGCTGTGGCTCGTGATCAAGGGCGCCAAGCCGCCAGCCCCAGCCGCCGCAGCCTTATCGTCCCCGGCTGCCTAGTGCCCGAGTCGCGTTACCGAAGATGTGAAGTAAAACTTCACTTCTCCTTAGCGCTTTATCACTAGTAGCGAAGGGACTGACTGTCGTAGGATGCGTTTAATGGATTCAGTTTTCGGTTTGCTCACCACCGAACCGCGTACCGCCGGGGGTGCCACAGGCGGTGATGGTTACGTTCTCGTTGGCATCGCGAATCTCGATTGTTGAGTTCGCTGTAAACTCATCGCCGCTTGCTCCGAGTGTCAAGGCAACCCTAGCTCTCTGTGATCCGGTGAAAACGCCGCTTGCGTCATAGCGGTAGAAGATGAAAGTGAGCGAGTAATGTTGCCAGCCAGGTTCGCGCTGCCAAACTCCGTGTCCGGAGCCACGCAGAGACGGACTCACACCGGGAGCACTAGCATATTCCGACATTGTCCCGCCTTCGTGAAAAGTCCATAGGCCTCGAACAGTGCGGATCACGTCGCCCGTTTGACAGTTAACCGTCGTTAGTGCCATTCGCCACACGCCTATGATTGTCTTTTCGTGCTCGTCTGACAACGCCGGCGACTCTTTACCTGGAATGTTGTGACTGGAAACGATAGAAACTGTGATGCTCAGAGCCGTAATCACTGCCAATGCGAGGACTAATGTTTGTTTCTTGAAATTCATTTTTTTCTCCTTATTTGAACTGCGGCAGAACAGAGCTACTTACCTACAGGTATTCCTATTTCTGACGGGAACTCAAACTTTCCAAAAGGTTTTTGTTACTCGGCCAATTCGAGGTGAAGCACGGCTGGGCCGAAGGAGTCCGAACTCGGTGGTATCGGCGTCACTGCGTTGGAGAACTGCTCATGTGACAGTCCCCAAGGCATGCACAGCCCCCACCTTTTCAGGTGAACGGCGCAAAATGTGAGGAGTGACTATTTCCGCTGAATGGAGAGCAACCGCAGGAGATTCGGCCCGGAAGGGAGTGCGGGCTGGGTACAATGAATGAGCGGAAGGCTTGGGAGCGTGGCTGTCGGGGCCGCATCTTGCCGAGGATTTACCTCTCGGCGGGCCGTCTGCACTCTTCCAATCTTGGGCGCAGGACTGGATACGAGAAAATCGTTTGAAGTATCGTCGTAGAGGCCGAGCGATTCAGGAATTTCGCTGCAAACTAGACCGAAGGCAAGCGAGAAGACCAGGAGAATGCAGAATCTTCCAAATCGCATTGGCAGTGAGGGACCTTTCTTAACCAACCCGATATTAGAACTGAGGCTCAAGTTACTGTCACAATGCTCCGCACAATTCTCTCCGTCAATAGGAACTTGAGGACGAATCGTGATCTGCGCTTCGCATAAGGGATTGGCTTTCGGATGAACTGTTCGAAAAGATTTTGAAGGAAGGATTACGGTGAGATCTTTCCTTGCAACGCTTTGAGCTGGAATTCCGGGCCGCACGAATTACACAGCACCAAAGGCTTGCCCTGATAAACAACAACGTATGCAGAAGCCGGGTCCGGGTCGTTTGGACAATTCTTTTCCGGGTTCATACATTTTGTGACTTTTCCTAGGTTTTGGACATTCATAAGCCTTCCCTTAGCTAATATTCAGATACTTCCCGAATTTGTTCTTCGCAATGAACCCGACAAGCTGGTCTACGAACCAAGTAGTTTGTGTGCCCATTTCGTTTACGATTTTTTCGTGGTCGTATCCAGGGGGAACAGTCTGTGTACGGTCCCGGTATTGAACGTTGGCCGACCTCAGCTTTCCTGCACGGGTTGATATCTCGTCTAGGTACTGCCGGATTTCCGAGCCGAAAAGAAAATCTGCCTCCGCAGTGGAAGCGCCAAAATCAACAATGATCCTGAATTCACGCAGTTCGCCGTTTGCACATTCTTTCAGCATCTTAACCACTTCTTGATAGACGCGAAGGCGGCGCTCATACCTTTTCCATCTTTAGTTTTAGTTGGTTGCCTTTCCATTGCTGCCAAGCGATGTAGGTGGTGATGATGGCTATAAGGGGAGTGAGGAGCCCTTGCAAAATCGTGATGACGCACATGCTGAAGAGTATATCCTGCCCCGAACATCTCGGGGGCACGCTCGGGAGGGGTAACGGCGACTCGGTTGGATCATCATCAGTGATGGCTGAATGGGCTATACATTATCGTAAAATGGACAGGCGAAGCTTTGGGCCGGTTGCCCAACATAGTCGATGAGGGCCTATGTCACTTGAAAAGAAGGAGGTTTTCCCGGACCTGTTTCGATACGTCTGTGATTCCTGTCCGTTCGACTGGCCGAGAACCCCGGTGAAAGAAAGCGATTTGCCGGCTCCCCCGGCCCACTCATGTCCGAGCGAGGACCGGCCTGACCCGAAGCCAGTCCTCGAAGAACAAAAAGTGGAAACCACGGAGAGCACGAAGCCTAGGCCTGTGGCCGTGTGCACGCGGTGCGGCGCCGTTTCCTACGCTGTAAACCTCATCAACAGTCAGTGTGGACAGACAGTCGCAGGGAAGAGATGCATCGGAGTCAATGGAAGCGCTCCCAACGCTGACGATTGGAAGCAATGTGCTGCGTGCGCCGGCACTGGGAGCATAGAAACGACTCGTTGCGGCCATTGCGACGGCGCAGGCTGGTTGTACGTCCTCAAGAGGGGAAGACGCTAGTCTCTCGGGGAATTAACCATACCGGGCAAGTCCCGTCTCAGAACCTCCAGCCTCCGATTGCCGCGTTCACCAGGCACGTGGATTAACCATGAAAAATTAAGTCATGAAGAATACGAAGGATTATACTTGACAGCGACTGGTTAAGTGGCGCAGGCTACCTGCATACCCTCAGAGGCAGAACCGCAATCTGAGTTGACCTGAGTTATCTGAAATTGCCTTCAGACAGCCCTAACCTTCAATGGAGGCTTATATGAGAACTATGAATCGTTTGGAACAACCGTTCCGCGGGGCTTCGACCTTGCAGGAACAGATCAATCGCGTGTTTGGCGAGATGGTGGGACGCACCGGCGAGGAGTCGAACTTGACCCCTTGGGCCCCGGCCGTCGACATCTACGAGACCGAGAATGAACTGGTGGTTAAGGCCGACCTGCCGGACGTGAATCCCCAGGACCTGGACATCCGCGTGGAGAACAACATCCTCACCATTCGCGGCCCGCAGCTTCTCGCTGGCCAACTCCGTAAACTCCGACGCCATCAAGGCCGATTATCACGATGGCGTGCTGACGCTAAGCATCCCGAAGACCGAGGAAGCAAAGCCGAAGCAGATCAAGGTCAATGTGGGAACACCAGCCGTGAGTCAAAGCGCACCTCAACCAAGAACTCTGGCGGCCGCCCCAGGCGCTCGCTAAAAGAGACCCGTACCGAACACGAAGTTGCAAGGGGGCTGGCGACATCGTCAGCCCTTTCCATTTCCGTAGCGGCAGCCTTTCGCGTCTGGCGTTCACCCCGATTCCGGTCGGGGCTAGACGGTGCCGGCTGCCTTACCTTTCAGGAATTTGGTGTCGGCAGTGAGGCCGAACGCTTCTATCACGTTGGCTTGCACTCGTTTTGAGAGGGCGTTGATCTCGTTGAGACCGAAGTCTTGAGGGCTGACGAAATACCTCAGCTGCTTCTCTCCCGCAGGTGTCTCGATAATCTGCAGAACCGTGTCCGCGACTTCCTGAGCATCGCCGGCGGTGGACGAAAGTGCCGCGTTGACCCTCGCAGGGATCTCCTTGACCGCGCCATAGGTATCGGTGCGAGCCTCGTCGGCAGCCCTCACTGTATTGCCGAAAACAGGAGTCTCATATTGGCCGGGTTGGACAATCACGGATTCAATTCCTTGCCCGGCAAGTTCGTAGCTGTAGGCCTCGGCCAGCGCCTCGAGCGCAAATTTGCTGGCGCAATAAAAACCCGCCGAAGGAAGAACCACGCGGCCCGCGCCGCTGCTGATGTGCATCAGCACGCCGCTGCGCTGGCGCCGCATGTGCGGAAGCACGGCGCGATTCACACGAACCGGGCCAAGGAAATTCGTGTCCATGAGACGCTGCGCTTGTTCCGTGGTGACCGCTTCCTCCAGCCCCGAGAGATAGTAACCGGCGTTGTTGATGGCCACGTCGATGCGGCCGGCTTTGGCTACCGCGGCATCCACAGCCCGCCCCACCGAGGCGTCGTCTGTCACGTCCAGTTCAAGGACGTGGATTGGCAGTGACTCCTCTTGCGCAAGCGCGCGGATTTCGGAGGCATTCTTGGCATTGCGGCCTCCAGGGTCCCGCATCGTCGCGAAAACGGTGTGCCCTTTACGAGCCACGGTTTCGGTGAACAGTCTGCCGAAGCCGGTGCTGGAGCCGGTGATAAGAACCACTTGCTTGGAATTCATGAACATCCCTCCTCGTGACCCTGCCGTGAACCAGTTTGATGCCGGAAGTAAAACGGTTGGTTACATGAATGAATTTAAACGGATTGCCAGCTAGGGAAAGGAAACGGCGCATGCGTAAGTGATCCATGGGTTTGGAGCCGGGTGTTCTGTCGGAATAAGTTCGTTCGGACACGCTTTTCGACATGCACTAGTAGATGTAGGGTTATTTTTCTTCCTCCAAATTGGCACTGGTAACCTCTGCAGGATCAACACTTACAAAAATGTATCAAAACAAACAACTTGAATTCCCTTTAGAATCAACACTTGATGAAAAACAGGGGGATGGGCGAGGGGGCAGAATCTGGCGTTCCCTCACTCCGACAAGGTGACCTTGTGCTCTGCTGATGAAGCGGATTGCACCGCTTCTCCTGGCCGGGTCACATAAACAGCCAGCAGCAAGCTGGCTCCCAGAAGCAGCGCCGCCAGATAGTACGGCGCTCCCGGCAAATGGAGCCCGTACCGCGGCGAAATGGCAATCGCGAAAACCTGCGTGAAGAGGACCGGGCCCGCCATCCCCGTAATCGCGCGAAGGGAATTAATAGCTCCTTGCAGCTTGCCTTGTGAAGATGGATCAACGTGCCGCGCCATCAGCGACTGCATGGCGGGCGCCGCGATGCCCCACAACGCAATGAAGGGAATCACGGCTAGGATCATCCATCCACGCGACGCGAGAGCAAAGCCCGCGAAACCCATCGTGCCGAAAAGCAATCCGGAAAGGAGGCTGCGGCGTTCCCCGAATCGCTCCACGAACGGGCCAACGAGTGCGCCCGAAACAACTGCGGCGCATACACCGACCACGGCAAGGGAAAGCCCAACGTCGCGCCGGCTCCACACGTAACGATATTCGGTATAGAGCGCCCACATCGACGGAAGCGAGTTATGCGCGAGGTAGTAGAGCGTAGTGACCACGGAAAGTCCTGCCAGTTCCGTATGCGAGCTCAGCAGCCTGAGCGATCCCAGCGGATTCGCCATGTGCCACGCGGATTTGGCGCGGCGTTCCGGCGGCAGCGATTCCGGTAGCACGAAATAACCGTAGAGGGCGTTGCCAAAACTCAACGCTGCCGCGGCCCAAAACGGAAAGCGCAAATTCATGTTCCCGAGCCAGCCGCCCACCGCAGGCCCAATCACGAACCCCAATCCAAAAGCCGCGTGGCACATGGCGAATCCGCTGGGATCGCTCAGGCTGCTGAGCTCGCATACGGAACTGGCAGGACTTTCCGTGGTCACTACGCTCTAC
>WNFL01088759.1_pt2 | contig 13960 bp, 10 predicted proteins | sample 5400361 | NCBI WGS metagenome assembly WNFL01 (sample SAMN13153351, study PRJNA577476) | soil metagenome | isolation source: 40 cm soil on Douglas fir-dominated hillslope | place: USA:California | collected 2013-09-17
GTCCTGGCCTGGCTGGCCCAGATGGGCCTCGTGCTGCGGCAGGCCTACCTGAGCGCGCCCATAGCGCTCGCCGCCGACCTCGCCCGCTACGGCTCGTCTGCCCAGTGGCGGGGCATCTACTACCGGGGCGACAAGATCGGGTTCTCGGTCGGGCAGACCCTGGCCACGGGCGACGGCTTCGAGCTCCAGGAAGACGGACGCCTGCAGATGACGCTTCTGGGCTCGGCCACCGCGGTGCGGCTCAAGAGCGTGGCTCGCGTGGACAAGGCGTTCGCGCTCAGGAGCTTCTCTTTCTCGCTCGACCCCGGGACGGGCCCCACCGAAGTGGAGGGGACGCTCGACGGCCGGCGCCTCCACCTCGTCGTGACGACGCCTTCGGGCCGGCGTGAAGAGACGCGGGAGCTGGCCGAAGCCCCCACCCTTTCCTTGAACCTGTCGCGCCGGCTGGCGGCCGAAGGTCTCGAGCCGGGCAAGAAGGTCCAGGTGATGGTGTTCGACCCCGCCACCCTGCGCAACGCCCCCATGACGGTGGAGGTGCAGGGGCGCGAGGTCGTGTGGGTCGCGACCCATCCGGTCCCCGCGTTCCGCGTGGAGAGCCGCTTCGCCGGGATCCTCACGAAGTCCTGGATCAACGACGTGGGCGAGGTCGTGCGCGAGGAGAGCCCGATGGGCCTCATCGTGGTGCGCGAGACCCGGGACCGGGCGCAGGCGCTCGGGGTGCCGGGCGCAATCCAGACCGACCTGCTCGCGGCCGCGGCGATCGTCCCCGATCCGCCGCGCCGCATCGACGACCCCACCACGGTCGTGCGGCTGCGGCTGCGTCTCCAGGGCGCTCAGGGCTTCGCGGCAGCCGATCTGGTCGGCGCGGGCCAGGAGGTCACGGGCGACGTGTTCGAGGTGCGTGACACCCGGGCCCTCGCGCCGGGCCCCGCCGACCGCGAGAGCGCCCTCTTCCTGGCGCCCGAGCCGTTCCTCGAGAGCGACGCGCCCGAGATCATCGAAGAGGCCCACCGCGCCGTCGGCGAGGCCACGGATCCCCGGGTGCGGGCGGAGCGCCTGGTGCGATACGTCCACGCGATCCTCAGAAAGAAGCCGCCCCTGAGCCTGCCCTCGGCCCTCGAAGTCCTGAAAACCAGGGTCGGCGACTGCAACGAGCACACCGCCCTGTACGTCGCGATGGCCCGATCCCTCGGCCTGCCGGCCCGGACCGCGGTGGGGCTCGTCTACCTGAGGGGCGCCTTCTACTACCACGCCTGGGCCGAGGTGTACCTGGCCGGGTCCGAAGGCCGGGGCCTCTGGCTGCCGGCCGATCCCACCCTCGACCAGTTCCCCGCCGACGCCACCCACGTCCGGCTGGCCCGGGGAGGCCTCGACAAGCAGGGGGCCATCCTGGGCCTCGTGGGCCACGCGAAGATCAACGTGCTCGACGTGCAGCTCCGGCCCGACGCCGTTCCGATCCTCGTGGGCCGCGAGGCCTCCGACCTCCGGCCGCTCGAAATCGCCATTCCACGGCGCGACGCGAGTGGGCGCGGCTGTTGGTCGTCGCCGGGGCGGTAGGAGGTCCATGATCCAGGTCGAAGGCCTCGTCAAGAAGTACGGGGCGTTCACCGCGGTGGACGGAGTCAGCTTCGACGTGCCCAAGGGGGAGATCCACGGCTTCCTGGGTCCGAACGGAGCGGGCAAGACCACGACCATTCGCATCATCGCGGGGCTGCTGAAGCCCACCGCCGGCCGCGTCGTCATCGACGGTCACGACCTCGAGCGCGAGCCGGAGAGGGCGAAGGCGGCGCTCGGCTTCATTCCCGACCGCCCGTTCCTCTACGAGAAGCTCACTGCGGCGGAGTTCCTGCGGTTCCACGCCGGGCTCTACGGCCTCGACGGCGAAGCCGTCGAGAGCCATCTTGGTGAGCTCCTGGAGCTCTTCGAGATCGCGGGGTGGAAGAACGAGCTTGTGGAGAGCTTTTCCCACGGCATGAAGCAGCGCCTCGTCCTGTGCTCGGCCTTCCTCCACCGGCCCCATGCCGTCCTGGTGGACGAGCCCATGGTCGGCCTCGATCCGCGGGGAGCCCGGCTCATCAAGGAGGTCTTCCGCGCCATGAGCCGGAAGGGCGTGGCCATCCTGATGAGCACCCACACCCTCGAAGTGGCCGAAGAGATGTGCGACCGCATCAGCATCATCCTGGGCGGGCGGATCCTCGCCCGAGGCACGGTCGAGGACGTGAAAGCGCTCGCCGGAGGGCGGGACGAGAAGCTCACCCCCGTCTTCTTGAGGCTCACCGGCGGCAGCGGCCTCCAGGAGATCGACGGCGCCGTATGAGGGAAGCCTTCCCCTATCTGCTGCTTCCCGTCCTCTGGGGGGCCCGGAATCGAGCGCGGCGCCGGGAGCCGGGCGATGCCGCGCGCGCCGCGCTGTTCGGCATGATCGGCCTGCTGGTGTCGGCCGCCATCTTCGCCGCGGCCTTCTGGCTCACCTGGCAGCTCCTCGACTACGACGAGCTCGGCGACTACCTCCTGCGCCTGGGGCTCGGTTGGGTGTTCCTGACCCTGCTCTCGTTCCTGGCGTTCAGCGCCGTCGTGACGTCCCTTTCGACCTTCTTCCTTTCGGAGGACCTCCACCTCCTGCTCGCCGCCCCGATCCCGCGCTCCCGCCTGTTCTACTCGCGTTTCGCGAAGGCGGTGGCCCAGTCCGGCTGGATGGTCGCCGCGTTCGTGCTTCCGGTTCTGCTGGGGGTGGGCCTGGCGCGGTGCGTCGGCCCGGGCTTCTACCTGACCGCGGTCATGACCGCCCTCCCCTTCGTCCTCATTCCGTGCGCCCTCGGCTCGGTCGTGACCCTGGTCCTCGTCAACGTCTTCCCCGCCCGCCGCGCCCGCGACGTGCTGACGCTGATGGGCCTCCTTTTCGCCATGGTCCTCGTGGTGCTGCTGCGCGTCCTGCGGCCGGAGCGCTTGCTGAACGTGCAGTCGCTCCCCGACGTGACGGCCTTCTTCACGACCCTGCAGTCTCCGGTCACGCCGCTCCTGCCCTCGTTCTGGGCCAGCGAGGTCCTGTTCACGGGCCTCCAGGGCGGCGTCGACTGGCTCCACCTCGGCGCCCTCTGGACGACCGCCCTCGCCTTCACCGTCTTTGCCCGCGCGGCCTTCGGCCGGCTCTACTTCGACGGCTGGAGCAAGGCCCAGGAAGCCCGGAAGGCCCGCTTGACCCGCCTCCGCGGCCTCGAGAAGCTGGCGGCACGGCTGCCCCTCGGACCCATGGCGCGGAACCTGCTGCTCAAGGACCTGAAGGTCTTCCTTCGCGACACCACCCAGTGGTCGCAGCTCCTGCTCCTCGTGGCCCTGGCCCTCGTCTACGTCTACAACTTCCGTGTCCTCGACCTGGACCGGATCCCGTACATGGCCGGGGTCGTCAAGAACGCCTATGCGTTCGTGAACCTCGCCATGGCGGCCTTCGTCCTGTCGGCGGTCGCGGTGCGCTTCGTTTTCCCCGCGGTCTCCGCCGAAGGCGCCGCGTTCTGGATCGTGCGAACCTCGCCCGTCAGCATGCGCGCGTTCCTGTGGTCGAAGTTCTGGACCGGCCTCGTGCCGATCCTCGTGATGGCCCTCGGCCTGACGGTCGTCTCCAACGAGCTCCTGCGGGTGGGCCTCTTCCTGCGCGCCCTGAGCGCGGTCGCGATCGTCTGCATGACCTTCGCCCTGGTCGGCCTCGCGGCCGGAATGGGCGCGCGCCACCCGCGCTTCGAGGCCGAGAACCTGACCCAGGTCGCCGGCTCCTACGGCGGCGTGGCTTTCATGGTCCTGGCGGTGCTCTTCATCCTCGCCTCCGTCGCCCTCCTCGCGTGGCCGGCCTCGACCTATCTCTGGCACCAGAGCCGGGGCGAGGCGGTCTCGGCAAGCCACCGGGCGGGCATGATCCTGTGCTTCTCGGCCGCCGCCGCCCTTTCCGCGGCCACCTTCTGGCTCCCCATGCGCCGCGGCATCCGGGCCCTGGAGGAGATGGGCTAAGATGGGGGGTCGATGAATAAATGAGCAAGCGAAACCCAACCCGGACGGTTCGCGTCGGCTCCCTGGCCCTGGGCGCGACCCATCCCGTGGCCGTGCAGAGCATGTGCGCCACCCGCACCCAGGACATCGACGCCACGGTGGAGCAGGCCGAGGCGATCCGCAAGGCCGGCGCTGCCCTCGTCCGCATCGCGGTGGACAGCCCGAAGGACGTGGAGGCGCTCGCCGAGATCCGCCGCCAGACCGCCGCCAACCTGGTGGTCGACCTCCAGGAGAACTACCGCCTGGCGGAGACGGTGGCCCCGTACGTCGACAAGGTCCGCTACAACCCCGGCCACCTGTGGCACCACGAGAAGACGAAGCCCATCGCCGACAAGGTCCGCTTCCTGGTGGCTGTCGCGCGCGCCCACGACCTGGCGATCCGGGTGGGGGTGAATTGCGGCAGCGTGGACCCCGAGATGAAAGCCAGGCATCCCGAGGACGACATCGCGGCCATGGTGGAGTCGGCCCTCGAGCACTGCCGGATCCTCGACGACCTCGGGTTCGATCGCTACGTGGTCAGCCTGAAGGACTCGCACCCGCGCAAGGTCATCGAAGGCAACACGCGCTTCGCCGCCCTGCGCCCCGAGGTGCCGCTCCACCTCGGGGTGACCGAGGCGGGGATTCCGCCGGAAGGGATCATCAAGACGCGGGTGGCCTTCGAGCAGCTCCTTTCCCGGGGCATCGGGGACACGATCCGGGTGAGCCTCACCCTCCCCAACCCGCGCAAGCACGAGGAGGTGACGGTCGGCCAGAGGATCCTGGACGACATCGCGGGGGGCCGCTTCCGCTCGGTGCCGGTGTTCGACGACGACACCCTGAACATCATCTCGTGCCCGTCCTGCTCACGGGTGGAGAACGAGAAGTTCGTGGAGCTGGCGGAGGCGGTCAAGGAGATGACAACCTACGCGCAGCAGCACGCCCTGACCATCGCGGTCATGGGCTGCCGGGTGAACGGTCCCGGCGAGACCGACGACGCCGACCTCGGCCTGTGGTGCGGGCCCACCCACGTGAACCTGAAGCGGAAGACCGAGTCGGTGGGTGCTTTCACCTACGAGGAGATCCTGGGCCGGCTGCGCCAGGAGCTCGACGCCCTGATCGACGCCCGGTCGGCAGGCACGGTCGTAAACGGGCTACGAGCGTAGCCGAATTCACTTCGGCGGCAGGGTATCGAAACGCCTAGTGGCCGGATGCCGGCGCTGGCAACCGCGTTTCGATACCCTGGGAGCGAGTGGGGTTTCAAAGGGGTGCGACGCAGCACCCCTTTGCTCAAGGAGGTAGCCGAATCTACTACCGTCCCTGCCCTTCCATGTCCGCGTCGACCATGAGGCGGACGAGCGCCTTGAACGTGACCTTCGGCTGCCAGCCGAGGGCTCTCTTGGCCTTGCTCGGGTCCCCGAGCAGAAGGTCCACCTCGGCGGGGCGGAAATACTTGGGGTCCACCTTCACGAAGCCCTTCCAGTCCAGGCCGGCGTAGGAAAAGGCCTCATCGAGGAACTCCCGCACCGAGTGGGTTTCGCCGGTGGCGATCACATAGTCGTCGGGCTTCTCCTGCTGGAGCATCAGCCACATGGCCTCGACGTAGTCCTTGGCGAAGCCCCAGTCCCGCTGGGCGTCCAGGTTGCCGAGCCGGAGCTCCTTGGCCTTGCCCTTGCGGATCGCGGCCAGACCCATGGTGATCTTGCGGGTGACGAAGTTCTCGCCGCGGCGTGGGGACTCGTGGTTGAACAGGATGCCGTTGGAGACGTGCATCCCGTAGCCCTCGCGGTAATTCACCGCCATCCAGTGGCCGAAGACCTTGGATACACCGTAGGGCGATCGCGGGTGAAAGGGCGTGCGCTCGGTCTGCGGGTTCTCCTGGATGAGGCCGAACATCTCGGAGCTGCCCGCCTGGTAGACCCGCGTCCGCGGGCTCAGCTCGCGCACGGCGTCGAGCACCCGGAGCACCCCCATGGCGGTGACGTCGGTGGTGTACTCGGGCATCTCGAACGAGACCTTGACGTGGCTCTGGGCGGCCAGGTTGTAGACTTCGTCGGGTTCGATCGCCTCGAGGGTCCGCATCAGGCTGTTCTGATCGACCAGGTCGCCGTAGTGCAGCTGCAGGCGGTCGCGGACCCCGTCGATCCGCCAGGTATTGAAGGAGCTGCTCCGGCGGACGAGACCGTGGACCTCGTAGCCTTTCTCGAGCAGGAGCTCGGCCAGGTAGCTGCCGTCCTGGCCGGTGATTCCGGTGATGAGCGCCTTCTTGGCGGACAACGAGCCTCCTGTCGTTCGAGCCGAAGGAGCAAGTTACAACGCGGGGGGCCGGCTGGTCAAAGAGCCGCGGGAAGAAAGAAAAAAAGGGATCGCTGACCCGACTGCATGTCAGGGCACATCAAGAAGCCGTTAACCCGCTTGGGCCAACGTCTCGTCGGCAATCGGCGTGGCTCCCTCCAAACCTCGCCAACTGCCCACGAAGTGCTCCGACGCATCCAGAAGCAGCCGAGAGTTCGCGATCCCTCTCGGGCCTGGATATAAGCAGGAAACGAGCCAGATGGGCCCCAGTCAGGTAAGTGGCTGACTAGTATCACGTTGCTGTAGGAGTGTTGCAACGTCCGGGAGTCCAATTGTTGCGAGACCGCGACGACGTTCTATCTATTTCGCAACGCTAGGCACCGGACTTCACCGCTCCGTGCTTGGCCGGCTGAATCCCCAACTGCTTCATCTTGCGGTAGAGGTTCGTCCGCTCGATGCCGAGCTCACGCGCCGTGTGGCCCAGGTTGCCTCGGTTTGCCGAGAGCCTCTCCAGGATGTACTGGCGCTCGAAGCGGGCACGCGCCTGCTTGAGGGGCATGGGCGCGTCGTCGGAGCTTGCCACCGTGGTCATCTGCAGCGCCTCCATCACCTCGCGGTGCGTGACCTCGTCCTTGGCCACCAGGATGGCCAAGCGCTCCATGAGGTTCCGGATCTCGCGCACGTTGCCCTTCCAGGGGAGCTGCACCAGGAAATCCAATCCGCGCGGCGTGAGCCGTTTCGGCCTGAGGTCGTTCTCGACGCAGGCCAGCCTCAGGAAATGCTCGGCCAGGCCCGGGATGTCCTCGCGACGCGCCCGCAACGGCGGCAAGGCGATGTTCACGACGTTGAGGCGGTCGTAGAGGTCTTCCCGAAACCGCCCCTTCTCGATCTCCTCCACCAGGTTCTTGCTGGTCGCGCCCAGGATGCGGACGTCCACCGGCCGGTTCTCCGAGGTTCCCACCGGCGTGACCTCGCCCTCCTGCAGGACGCGGAGCAGCTTCACCTGGGTGAGCAGGCTCATGTCCCCGATCTCGTCCAGGAACAGCGTTCCCTTGCTCGCGCTCTCGAACTTCCCCTTGCGGTCGGAGGTGGCTCCCGTGAAAGCTCCCCGCACGTGGCCGAACATCTCGCTCTCGATCAGCTCGGCAGGGATGGCGGCGCAGTTGACCTGCACGAAGGGCCTCTCCCGCCGCGGAGAAAGCGCGTGGATGGCCCGGGCGATCAGCTCCTTGCCCGTCCCACGCTCGCCGGAGATGAGGACCCGGCAGCGAGTGGGAGCCGCCATCTCGACGAGCTGATAGACCCGCTGCATGGGAACGCTCGTACCCACCGTCCCGTAGCGTGATCCGTCCACGATCTTCTCGCCGTCCGCCTCCGGACGAGGCCGCATCGGGGCGGCGATCCGGTCGAGAACCTCGTAGAGCCGCTCCCGGGCGATCGGCTTCTCGATGAAGTCGAAAGCCCCGACCCGGAGCGCCTCCACCGCGTCGGACACGCTCCCGTAGCCGGACACCACGACCACCGGGATGCCGGGCGAGCGCCGCTGCAGCTCCCTCAGCACGTCGAGGCCCGTCCCATCGGGCAGGCGCAGATCCAGGAGCACGGCCGCCGGGTGCCGCTCGGCAAACAGTCGAAGCCCCTCCCCGACCGAGGAGGCGCCGTCCACGCGGTATCCGCGTGCCTCGAGCATCTCCGTGCATATCTTGCGGATACCGTCGTCATCGTCGATGACGAGGACAAGGGCCCGTACCGGGTTCTGCATGGGATGCTCGGCCAGAAGTTCGAAGATGCTATCATCCCCGGAAAGGCCGGGGCAAACGGCCAGACGCGCCTTCGGGGCGTCTCAAGTGGAGGAGGATGCGTTTGCGCTTGCGGTTCGCGGCGGTTCCCGCCCTGGCGCTCGCCGCCGGGGGCTGCCTGGAGATCACCAAGAGCGTCACCGCGGGACCGCCCCCGGTGGCCTCCCCCCGAATCGTGTCCGTCAAGATCGAGTACCGCCAGCCGAACGGCTGCGCGAACGTTGCGTTGCACTGCAACGACCTGGTGGTGTTCTTCGGAAGCTGGATGGGGCCGGCGGTGGCGGGCGAGCCATCGCCTTCCGGCTCGTCCGGGGGGCCGCTTCCCCTGCGCCGGACTCCCGGGACGTACGCATGGACGGGGACGGTGACGAACGTCCCCGTGAACTTCCCCCCCCGGGACCAGCCCTACCTGGTGCGGGTGTTCGATCCCCACATCGTCCAGAGCGAGACGGGGGGAGTCACCGCCCTGCGTCTCGTGGTCGGGGGCCAGACGATCACCTTCTTCGACCAGCCGGGTACGACCAGCGAGAGTGGCGTGATCTACGTGGACGACAACGGGGTCGGTCGCAACCCGTACTAGCGACCCGGCGGACGGCCGCGGATCTGCGCGACCTGCTGCTGGAGATCCTGAAGGCGCATGGCCTGGGGCGAAGCCTTGCTGCCGATGTACTTCTGCGCGTCCTTGAGCCGCGCTTCTCCCGTCGCGTACTGCTGATGCGCCAGATGATCGGCCGCAATGCCGAGATAGATGTCGGCGATCTTCGCCTTGACGGCCTCGTCGTCCGGCTTCCACATCAGGGCCTGCGAGTACTGGGCGATCGCCCCCATCGCGTCCTTCTTCGAGACCAGCAGGAAGTCGCCGTAGCGCACGAAGGGCTCTGCCTTTTCTTTCTCCCGCTTGAGCAGCTCCTGGAAAGCCACGTCCGCGTCTTCCACATGGCCCACGCCGGTGGCGAACAGGACCCACGAGTCCATGGCCGCCTTGTCCGACGTGCCGGCCTGCGCCGCCAGACGGTATTCCCGCAGGACGCGCTCGGGGCTCACGTCGGGTCCGGGAAGTGCCGCCGGGAGGGGCTCCGGCGCCGCTCCGCGACGCGGGCGATGCGGCGGGTTCGCCGCCTCCTCACGCCGGTGAGCGAGGGCGTGCGGGCCGAGCACCTCGGCCAGGGCCAGGTGCGCGGCCGCCAAATCCGGTTTCGCCGCCACGGCTCGTTCGAAGCAGTCGATGGCCTGCAGCTCCTCGAACTTGAACTCGGGGGCTGCGGGCGCAGCCGCCCCGCGAGGGAGGGGCGCTGCGAGCGCCGGGGGGGTGGGAAGAGGCGCCATCTCGGCCTTCTTCGCCCAGGCTCGGCCCTGCAGCACGAGCGCCTCGGGGTCAGACGCGCCCTGGAGGCGGGCGAGGGCCGCCTCCGCCTGACCCTGCTGCAGCAGTTGGCGTGCCTCGGCCAACGGGTCAGGCGCCGCCGAATCGACCGGGGAGCCGCCCGTCTGCCCCTTGCAGGCCGACAGGAGAAGCAGGACGAAGACCTCGGCGAGCGGCCGGCGGCTCAACGCGGCGTCCCCGCCCGGCCGGGCGCCTGCTTCAGCCGCTCGACCGCCCGGTTCGCCCGGTCCGCGACTTTGGTATTCGGGTCGCTGAGCAACGGCATGAGGTGCGGAATCGCATCCGGATTGCCGAGCTGAGCGAGAAGGTCCGCGAGGCGGGCCCGGATCTCCGCGTCCTGGTCGTTCAGGTACGGGTACAGCTCGGGGGCGAACGACGAGCCGAGCTCGAGGAGGTAGTTGCGCGCCCGGGTTCCCAAAGCCTTGGACGAGAGGCCGAGCACCAGGCTGTCCAGAAAGGCGTGATCGCCGAGGAGCGTGATCGCGAAGTTGTAGGAGAGCTTGATGTCCTCGCTGCGCTCCCGCTGATAGTCCTTCTTGAAGGCGGCCAGCATGGAGGTGTCGGCCACGCGGGCGAGGCCCTCCACCGCCAGACGCCGCCGGTCCGGGTCGGGGTCCTGCAGCAGCTCGCGGAAGAGGTCGCCCTGGGCGGGGTCGCCGATACGCGAAAGGCACGCGAGCACCCGAAGGCCGAAATCCTTGCGCCGGTTGGCCTCGTACAGCTCCCGCAGGGCCGGGCCGGCCTCCCGCACCCGCAACACGCCCAGGGCCTGCAGGACACGGTTCCGGACGTCCGTGGACTCGTCGCCCAGAAGGGCAATGAGAGCTTTTCCGTCCTCGCCGCTGCCCACCTTGCCGATGGACGTGGCCGCCGCACCCCGGACCCTTGGATCAGGGTCCTGGAGCGCCGCCACGAGCGCCCGTACCTCGCTGCGCCCGTCGAGGATGCCGATCGCGAAGGCGGCCTTCTCGCGAATGCCTTTCTGCTCGTCCGCGAGGGCGGCGGACAGGGCACGGTACACCGAGGGGTCGACGTTCGTGTACGGGGGGACGGATGCGCGGTCGTACTCGTCCGAGAAGGTCTCGAGGAAGCGCCCCAGGGGGTCGCTGGCCTCCCTCTCGGAGTAGATCTCGACCAGGGTCCCGAGCGCTTCCTCGCGGATCGCCGCGTCTCCATCCTGCATCGAGGTCACGAGGGCGGGAACGGCCGAAAGGTCCCGAAGCTCCCGCAGGGCGCGCACGACCTCGAGCCGCACCTTCACCTCGGGGTCGCGCACGAGGGCGGCCAGCGGCGCAACCGCCTCGCGCCGCCGGCTCTTGCCGAGAGCCGACGCCGCCTCCTGCCGGGTCTTCGCGGTCGGACTCTTCAGGTTGGCGACGAGGTCGGCGAACGAGAGCTTGCCCGCCCCCAGCGCCCCGGCCGCCCCGAGGGCAAAAAGCGCAAGCGTGGCAAAGGCAAGCGCGAGTCTCTGTCTCAAGCGGGCCTCGTGGTGAGAGACGACCGGTCGCGGCATGGATCGGGATGATACCAAACTCAGCGGCTCACGGCCTCCGGCGCTTCGAGGCCTTCGAGGGCGGCCCGGAGGTAGGGCGCGGTCACGCCCTTCCGCTGGGCGGCCAGCGCCTCGGGCGTTCCCTGGAACACGACGTGGCCGCCCGCATCGCCCCCTTCGGGCCCCAGGTCCACGACCCAATCCGCCTGTTTGACCACGTCCAGGTTGTGCTCGATCACGAGCAGCGAGGCGCCCCCGTCGAGCAGCCGCTGCAGACAGCTCAGCAGCTCGTTGACGTCGCCCGGATGCAGGCCGGTCGTGGGCTCGTCCAGGACGTAGAGGACACGCGGGCCGGGCCGCTTGAGGAGGTGCGCCGCCAGCTTGACCCGTTGCGCCTCTCCGCCGGAGAGGGTGGTGGCGGATTGGCCGAGGCGCAAGTAGCCCAGGCCGATCTGCTCGAGCACCTTGAGGCGCCGCGTCACCTGCGCCTGTCCCGCGAAAAACAGCAGGGCCTCGTGCACCGTGAGGTCGAGGACCCTGTCGATGGTGCGGCCGCGGTAGCGCACCTCGAGCACCGGCGGCCGGTAGCGCCGACCCCCGCAAGCCTCGCACAGCAGCGAGACGTCGGCCAGGAACTGCATGTCCACCCGCACCTGGCCGTCCCCGGAGCAGGCTTCGCAACGGCCGCCCGGGACGTTGAAGGAGAAATGGCTGGCCAGGAGGCCACGGCTCTTGGCGTCGGGGGTGGCGGCGAACAGCTCGCGGATACCGTCGAAGGCCTTCAGGTACGTGACCGGGTTCGAACGGGGGCTCCGGCCGATCGGCGACTGGTCCACGACTTCGACTTCCTCGATGAACTCCGCCCCCTCGAGCGCGCCTCCGCCCGGCAGCTCGCCCTTGACCGCCCGGCGCTCGATGCCGGCGCACACCACGTCGTGCACGAGGGTCGACTTGCCGGAGCCCGAGACGCCCGTCACCACCGTGAACGCGCCCAGGGGGATCCGCACGTCCACGTTCTTGAGGTTGTGCAACGAGGCGCCGCGCACGCGCAGCTGGAGACCGTTGCCGCGCCGCCGCCGGGTGGGAACGCCGATCCGCAGGTCGCCGCGAAGATATTTGCCGGTCAGGCTCCGCGGGTCGTCGAGGAGCGCTTGAAAGTCCCCCTGGAAGACCACGCGGCCGCCCTGCTCCCCCGCCCCGGGCCCCAGGTCCACGAGGTAGTCGGCCGCGCGCATGATGGACGCGTCGTGCTCCACCACCAGCACGGTGTTGCCCTGGTCGCGCAGCGCCTTGAGGATCTGGATCAGCCGGTCGGTGTCCCGCGGGTGCAGGCCGACGGAAGGCTCGTCGAGGACGTAGAGCGTGCCCACCAGGCCCGCCCCGAGCGAGGTCGCCAGGGCGATCCGCTGCGATTCGCCCCCCGAGAGGGAGCCGGACGGCCGGTCGAGGGTCAGGTACCCGAGGCCGACCTCGGACAGGTACGTCAGCCGCCGCGCGATCTCGGAGAGAACCCGTCCCGCGACCTTGCTCTCCGTCTCGGACAGACGTAGGGAGGCGAAGAAGGCCCTGGCTTCGCGGACCGAAAGGGAGGAGACCTCGTCGATGCGGCGCTCCCCCACCCGCACGCGGAGGGCGGCCTCCCGCAGCCGGGCGCCGTGGCAGGCCGGGCACTCCTGGTAGCCGCGGTAGCGCGAGAGGAACACCCGGACCTGGACCTTGTACTTCTTTCCCTCCAGCCAGCGGAAGAAGCCCAGGATGCCCGGGAAATCGGCGTCGCCTTCGAGGACGAGGCGGCGCTGCGCCTCGTCGAGGGCGGACCAGGGCTTGTCCCACGGTATGCCGCGCCGCCGGGCGAACCGCCGGAGGTCCTCCTGCGCGCCCCGGTAGTGCGGCTTGCTCCAGGGCTCCACCGCGCCCTCGGAGAGGCTCCGGTCCTTGTTGGGGATCACGAGATCGAGGTTGACCTCGATCAGGTTGCCGAAGCCGTGGCAGGTCGGACAGGCCCCGAAGGGGTTGTTGAACGAGAAGAGGCGCGGCTGGGGCTCGAGGAAGGTCAGCCCGCACCCCGAGCACTCGAAGCGCTCCGAGAAGCGGAGCCGCTCGCCGCCCACCACCTGGACCTCGGCGTGTCCGGCCCCCTCGGCAAAGGCCGTCTCCAGCGAGTCGACCAGCCGGGATCGCGCGTCTTCCTTGACCACGAGCCTGTCCACGACGGGGCGCCGTCGCCCTCGACCTCCGTCAAGTCCACCGCCGCCTCTCCGACGAGGAGCCTCGTGAAACCACGGCGCCGCAACCGGTCGACGAAGTCGGCCCGAGGCGTCCCCCCCGTCGCGAGCGCGAAGCCCACCAGGAGCCGCTGGCCCTCGGGCAGCGTGAGGAGGCGGCTACACGCCGATTCCGCCGAGTCCCGCTGGACCTCGCGGCCGCAGGCATCGCAGGCGGTGCGCCCGACGCGGGCGAACAGCAGCCGCAGGTGGTCGTGGATCTCCGTGGAGGTGGCGACGGTGGACCGGGGGTTCCGCGACGTGATGCGCTGCCGGATGGCGATCGCGGGACACACTCCATCGAAGGTGTCCACCGCCGGCTTCTCCATCCGCTCGAGGAACTGCCGGGCGTAGGCGGACAGGCTCTCGACGTAGCGGCGCTGCCCCTCCGCGTACAGGGTGTCGAAGGCCAGGCTGCTCTTGCCGGAGCCCGAGACCCCGGTCACCACCACGAGCTTGCGGGTCGGGATGGAGACGTCGATACCCCGGAGGTTGTGGACGCGGACGCCGCGCGCGGTGATGAAGGCAGGCATGGGGACCAGGGCGCCCCGAGGTCCACTTCCGGAGGCGCGCCAATCCCCCATCTTAACACGGGGTACGGCGGGGTTCGCGGGGCCCTGGCCTACCTCTCCCGGCCTACTTCTCGTCGAAGGCCGAGGAGATCTTCTCGCGCTCCTTGGCGGGAGCGGCGCTCGCCGTGGGCGCTTCCGCC
>WNFL01350938.1_pt2 | contig 13960 bp, 16 predicted proteins | sample 5400361 | NCBI WGS metagenome assembly WNFL01 (sample SAMN13153351, study PRJNA577476) | soil metagenome | isolation source: 40 cm soil on Douglas fir-dominated hillslope | place: USA:California | collected 2013-09-17
CTTGGGCTGTATAATCACATTATCTTTGGCAATGCCCTCTCTAACTAAATCCTCTGAGACTTGAATGCATAAACCATTTCGTTGTTGAAGATTAAGTCTTGAAAAAAATAGCATTGCATCTTTAATCTCTCGCGGTAATTCTACTTCTCCTTGTGCACCTGTAGTAAAATCTTTACCTTGTTGATAAACCATAAAATTTGTATCGCCCATTTCAATTGTTATTCTTTTGGTACCGGGTAACTTCGATTCAACTTTATTATCAGTACTTAAAATCCTATCATTAACAGTAGGAATAGAAGAATGTTCTAAGGGTCTTTCTGAATGAGTTGGAAGTCTAGATAGAACGATCCTTGCAACCGGGGTAGGCATTTCTGTACCAGTCTCCATGATAAAAATTATATGGTTTTACATATTAATTTGCAACTTATACGCTAACAAATGCCCTCACCAGATAAAAATTGACATGTAGTTATGCTTTTGATTAAATACGAATGATGAATTCAGAAGAAACAAGTCCACAAAAAGTAGGGCCTAAATTAGAAAGTAAAAGCATGGAGCCTACTCATTCACCTAATTTATTTGCTGCTATAACAGAACTAAGTAGCCCGAGGGACCAGCATAAGGCAATTGGAGAGAGCAGAAGTAGAGAAGACAGAATTATAGAAATACCAAGGAATTTAACTGCTGAGGACCTAAGAAATCTAACTCAACAACTTGCTTATGAAGTCTCTATTGGCGTTGGCCCAAAGAATATGCAGATAGCAAGAGGAGATAAAGCTGGAGACAATTCCCCTTCTATGTATCGTATAGTTAGAGACCCCAACTCTGTTGTTTTAGACCTACATTCTCACCCTGTAATAAATGCTGCCTACCCGGAAGGCTATACTGCACAGTCAATTTCAAATAATGATGTATGTTTTACGGTAGCAACTCCTAGCGATTCTATTCACGCGGTTATTTCAGAAAGTCAACTTACAGTATGGGGAAGGCCCACAAAAATTCCTGAAGGGACTGCGCCTTACAGCCTGAGCAATGCAGATGCCTCAAGAGAATTAATGCTAAATTTTCTAGAAAACAAAGGGATAAGTATTCTTCCATTTAGCGGTCACAAATATTTCTCCAGAATGGATGTAGATGAGCAAGACAAGTTAATGCAAGAGTTTATTATAGCCTCGGGAATGTTAATTGCACAAATACCTTGGTCTGATACAGCTAGAAGTACTAGGGCAATGGAAATCATTAACACAGCAACTTCTCGAAGGCAAGTTAGGCAAAAATTTACCGCATTACAACAACAAGCACAATAAACGACTTACACATCTTAAGTAAGAATTATCATGAAAGGCTAGAAACTAGAAGAATTTTTTATTTTCTGCAGGATTTTCTTTTTTAGGCTCTTTGACCTCTTTTTCCTCTTGAGTTGGATTTTGCAAATTTTCTATATATCCCATTGTTTTATCTTTAACATTTGTAAATGCGTGTTTTACTTTTTCACGGTTCTTTTTATCTTTTAAAATTATTGTACCTGCAACACCCATACCTGCTCCTACAACTACGCCCGTTACAGCAGCAGCAATAGGATTAATTACTTGTCTACTTTTAGAATCCACTTTTTGTCCATTCATTATTCTCATCCCCTTCCTAATCTGTAGTTACTTTGTCTATGTATTAACCGTCCTAAGAAAATTAGGACTATTGCACCAAAGACAGAAACTATTAGACTATAGAAATTAAATCCTGTTATCCCTGGTTGCCCAAAAAGATTCAGGATGAAACCTCCAACAAAAGCCCCAATGACACCTAAAATAATGTCTTCAAGTACGCCATGTGAACTTTTCATAATAATGCTTGCAATCCATCCAGAAGCAACTCCTAAAATGATCCACATTAAAATATTCATATTTTCTCACCTCCCCAATATTTAATAAGATTTTGATTTATCTTTTTGTATATTTACATTCACGTGATCCGGAATATTTATCTGTGCTTTTGTGCTATTAAATGTTCTTTGAATGTATGGTATTCCCAAAAACAAAAGCACTACTATGAACATAATAAAAAGTATTACTCCAAGTAAAAACGCCATTCCGTTATCCTGTGTGGTTGCTGGTGTAGAATTTACAACTGTCGTTGCCATATATATTACTCCGTTCATTAAAGTCTAAACAAGTTTGCTAAAATTTCAATAAAAAGTCCGTAAGAATTAAGTATGGTTAGGTCTAGTATGAGTTTGAAATATAGAGGCTAATTTTCTATTTAGGCTGAAAACCATAGAGGATTTGTATTCTTTTTATTGCCTTGTATATAATTAACGGTTATTTCTTCCCCTTTTTTAATTTCTCTTAAGGTCCAAAATTCTATAACTTGATCTTTATATTTTTCCTTATAAAGTGCGTTAGGTGAATAGCTGTGGTTATATATAGATCCAAAACCTAATGCAACTACTGACCTTTCTTTTTTCCGACCAAAATAATAAAAATAAGTTACTAAAATACTCTCTATTAAATTAGATGTGTCAGATTCTGAGATGTCTATGACAGGGCATATTTCAATAAGCTCACCTTTTTTTATAGTGCTTCGCGCAAATACACCGCGACCAGCTTTACTTATTTTTGATTTGGATACATATATCTTTTCCGAGGTTAGAATTTGTTTCATTCCGCAAGTATACCATGTGAGTCAGTTTTAAATTATCTTGACAAATATTTATACCTGGTGGTACATTGCAATTAGCATGAGAGTAGAAGTACCAGTAGGTGCTCAGGAATATTATCCTATACAATCTTTTGAGTTTTGGCGAGGAGGAAGTGGCGGTAGGCGTTTACCAATAGAAGCGACTACAGATCCAAGGGATCCTACGGAGATTCGTAGAGTAAATTACAGTGGGTATAAGGGTGTAATTAGGTTTAAAAAGGTTAAGGTTGATGAGGGTTTAGTTCACGCAGAGAGACCGTCAACATTGGATTATCTAATAAAAGAAGAACGGGATGGCAAGGTGATTATAGATGAAGTATTGCAATATGTTGATGGTAGCCAGTCCGAACCAATTTCCCACAAAGATCATGGAGAATTTGTTCTCGTTGAAACACGAGGGCCTGGTGGAAATATACTGGCAAACTTGAAATCGCTCATTTAATCTCACAGATCACTTTTTGCGAAGAATCATTTTACGATTACTAATTCTGTTCTGGAAAATAGTTAAAACTGACAATGCAAGTATACTCCCGAGACTCATAAATAGTCCCAAATAAAAGTATTTTGGAGTATACGAAAACTGGAGAATTGATTTTCCAGCAGGAATTAAAACTGCTCGCAGATTATAATTCGCCCTATAAATTTTAGTTGTTTTATCATTTATGCTTGCACTCCATCCTGGGAAATAAGTATCGGAAATGTAAAAGAGTGCAGGTTTATCTGAGCTGACAACAAATGTTAATTCATTAGGTTTATTAAATAATAAAACTGTTGACCCATTCCCCCTTACAAGCTTAACAGGTAAATTTTCTTCAAGCAAAATAGTCTTTCTGAAATCTATCTTACGCTCTGCAATAAGTGAGAGAATTTTTTTATCATTTGTAACGGTTAAATAATTATAGAGGAGATCAAACCTGGGAAAGGCGTCAGAGTTTTTATATACAATAAATCTTTCGTCTTTATAAACGGGAGTAAAAGTATTTTGATACTCTGCTGTATTAAAAAGAGCTATAGATGGATTCACATCTTTCTCAACAGCAACTAGTGAAACTCCTAGGAAATCAAAAGCGTATTTGCTGGTTAATGAAGGTGAGATTTGATATTTATTTATTGGAAGATTAGAAATAGGTTTTTCTTGAAGCGCTTGCAAAAGCTCTCCGCTTCTTTTTAGATAAAGAGGATTATATGTTTCTATACTTTGTACTTTAAGATAAGTAGGAAGCTCTGGTTCTGTTAGATGTTGTACGCGTGCTAATGTTAGGTCTGATTGTTTTCGGGAATACTGGGTTACTCCAAGAGTTGGATAAAGAAATCTTGGGTTACTAAAGGTGAGAAATCTATATCCCATCCTGTAAAAATCAAAAAATGTTACAACTAGAAGAATCGTCAAAAATGTATAAATAAGAAATCTATTCTTGTGGTTAAGCAAAAGATATATTCCCGTAGGTATTATAAATAAGCAGAGGATCAAGAGTGGGAAACGTATATTTGTAATAAATCCTTTTATGGTGTGTGATGGAAAATGAATTAGTATTCCCAAGGAAAAAGCAATGAGAGCAATGAGTGTGAATCCCCCAAGCCGTACAAGATTTTTCTTAGGGTTTTCATGAAGAAATAGTGAGAGTCCAAATCCTGAAAGTATTGCGCCAGAGAAAAGAACTAAAGAAAAAATTCTATTTGCTTCCCCACTTGTCAGAAGCGGTATATGCAAAAAGTATAGTATCTGCCCAATTCCCTGAAGCGAAAATAACGCAGATATAAGACATGCCCATGTAAAAAATCTAATAAAAATATTCTTCTTTCCAAAAAAAGCTGCATATAGAGCAAAGAAAAGTGGGATTATACCAAAATAGCCACTAGCTTCTATATAGCCTATTCCTAAATCTCCTGAGACTGGGTTGCCAAAATAATCGGGTGCAAAAAGTCGCAACAGTTTTTCAGGTGTCATAAGTCCTCTTGAGAAAATTTCATATGAGTTGGAAGAACCCCTGTATGACTTTGAAAAAAGCTCTAGGCTTGGTAGGAGCTGGATACTGCTGATACCTATTCCTAAGATGATGCTCAGCATTAATAAAGCATATATCTTTAATTTTATCTTAAGATGGATTCCGTAATAAATAATAAATGCCGCTGTGACAACTAATAAATAGCCTGTGTATTGCAGTTGGCCAGCAAAAATACTGCAGGCTATAACAATACTAAGAAGGCATAGGTATCTACTTTTTTGCTCTTCAAGAAAGCGTTTTGAGGCAAGGATAAAAAGTGGAAACCATAGTAAGACATGTCCTTCAGACCCAAACTGTAAAACTCCCATCATGAGTGAATTGAGTGAAAATGCTAAGCTTACCAATAGACTTGGAAAACGTCCTAACTTAAAATCCCGTGATAATAGATATGCGAAGAAAAAAGATAATAATATCTGCAAAAAAAGTAAGCCGTTCCAGGCATTGACTTCCCCGAATAAATATAAAAAATTAAGTGGATAAAAGATCATAGGCTTGAGACTTGCCATAAATGGAGCTCCCATCATCTGATAAGGATTCCAGAACGGGATAACGCCTTGTCTAAAGGACTCAAATACAAAGTGTTTCCACGGATAAAGCTGAATAATACTGTCCTGCATGTAGGGATTTTTTAGAAGAATTGTCCCAGGAGAATACCATGGAGCATATTTACTTATCAAAAGATCAAGAGCAAGAGGAATAAGTCCCTGAAACATGGGACGGAGGTAGATATATGTGAGGAATAAAAAAACAATTGGAATGAATGCAAAAGTTACAAATTTTCTCACAAAGCTTATTGTTTTCTACGTGTCCTAATATTATAGATGATTTAAGGAAGATAGACATGGATGAAAATTAATTTATCTATAGGATCAAACAAATAGATGAATAAAATCATAATTTAGCCTTATATAGCAGCGCTTGACAAAGATATAAATGTATACTATAATACCTAGCTAAGACTCAATTTTAGAGTAATTTTTGAATATGACATATAAACACTTAGGAAAAATTCTAGCAGGGACCGGTGTAGCAGGTGTACTTCTTGCCGTTCCTATGATAGTTCTTGCTTGGACTACTTCACAGTCAGCGCAAGCAGCTTGTTCTTCAGATAATCATGCAACAATTGCAGTTAGCTTCACAAATACAGAAAGTAATACATCTCTTGGAATGAACGTAATCGCCACAGATTCCCAGACAGGGACAATCAATAATATGGGTACTGTTGCAGCGCAGCAAACAAAAACAGCCATAATGACAACTAACCAGAACTCTTTAAATAATGGTACAGTAACATTTCATCTTACCTGGTCATCTGGTGCATCAGGCACAGATCAAAGAACTGCAAGCTATTCATCTGTAAGTTGTCAGGCTCCAACGCCGACACCTACTACAGCACCTACGCCTTCTCCTACCGTGGCTCCAACAGCTACTCCTACCCCTACAACTATGCCTACACCTACACCTACGCCTACTGTTGCGCCAATTGCAACTCCAACTCCAACACCAGCACAGGATTGTGATAATGATGGGGATACAGCCGGTACAGATGAAGAAAATGAAGAGTGTATAACACCTACTCCTACAGCGACACCAACAAGTGTGCCAACGCCTACTCCAACAGAAGGACCTACGCCAACACCTGTTATTATTGTCAATAACACAAATAATAATACTAATAACAACACAGTGAATATTACAAATAACCCTCAGCAATCAATCTTAGCAGCATCAACTGCTCCAACAGCTTTGCCAAAAACAGGTCCAATAGATGGAGTTGTATTTGGTCTTTTATCTCTAATCCCAGTTGGCCTCAAATTCCGCAAAATGGCATAAGCCTCATATAGTTCTTAATTAACGACTTGATCTTAAAGACCCAAAGAAATTTGACAGTAACGTCTTATAGTACTATAATATTTTTATGAGTGGGTGGAAAAAACGGCTAGTGATCTGGGAGAATACTCTACTAATCTTCCTGATGGAAGAAAAATTTCTGTATTTTTGAATAGAAAATATGGGTTTGGACGTCCAACTCAGACTGTTATTTACGCTGCTAATATTGAGGATGGAACTAGTTTTATCGTTAAGGCATTGGCAAAGGGTGTTGTAGAAAGAGATCCTAATACTCCTTCAAATTTTCGTCAAGGATATGAGTATCAAAGGCTTTTATCTGGCACAGGCGGAGTACCTTTTGTGTATGGAGTGGTAGCACTTCCTTCAGCAGATAATGAAAGATATGGGTATGCTGGGTATGTTGAGCAAGAAATTTCAGGCGATAGTTTGGGTTTAGATGGAGAGCTTGGTGGGATTTATCCAGGATGGATTATGGATGTCTCCCCTACAAAAGCAGTAAGTATAGTAGCGGATGTACTTGGGACATTGGATGAAGTGCATAAAGCGAATATTATTCACAGAGATGTTAAGCCTTCAAATATTCGTCTAGAACAATCTATGGGAAAAGCATATCTTGTTGATTTCAAGCACGCAGTTACTATAGAAAATGCGCCAACAACTGAGCAACTTGACGATACAATCTATAAATGCAGCTACGGTACAAGTCGTTATTCAGAGCCAAGATTATTTCAACCTCAAGAAAAAGCCACACCTTCATCAGATATATACGCAATGGGTTTAACGCTTTTTCAACTTTTGACAGGAATACCTATGAATGATTTCTTAAAAAAGTACAAAGGAGACGATACCTTAATTGATTTTATTACTAGCGCTCGATTTAAGCAGAAAATATTACAAGAGCTGTGGATGTCTAAAAGAGGAATTAAAGATAGCTCAACAAATGTAGTAATGAAAGCAATTGATGCAGATCCAAGAAAAAGATATCAAACCGCAGGAGAAATGAGATCTGCGCTCACCGCCTAAAAATAAGCTTCCTCATTTATAAACCTAAAGAAATTTCTTTTTCAATTGATTCTTCTCCTGGAAATTCTTCTCCAGTCTGAGGAGTATAGACGTTAAACACTCTTCCGCCTAATCCTTCTAATTGATAGTTGCCATCCCCATCCCATGTATGTGGTTTCTGTCTTATTACATTAGCAGTTTTAATATCGCATAATAATGGCATATTTCGACATGAAAGAACCAATTTACCTACAACGCTTACCGTTGTTATATCCTGAGGAATTTGTTCGTAGGTCATTTGAGTTATCTCGGCTTTCAAACGATTAAAACGACTATAATGTATATCTGCAAATGCTCCAAATCTATCTCCGGATATCTCATCATGGATAAGAATATAAACCCATGGAGGAAGTTGCTCTCTCTCGCCTATTTGTGTCACAAAGTCCATAAACCTTTTACCGATTCTTTCTTGGGTAGAAATCCATTCACCTGTCCCTCTTTCAGGCATTCCCATAATTTTGAACAATATATCACTTACTATATCCCAAATCAACAATCTTTTTATTACGCTTTAATACACTTTTAAGCATTATCCACCCTCCAGGTGGATAATCTGTGCATAGTATCATTTCGCTAAAAACCCAACTCCAAAAATTGCTCCAATTACTAGAATAATTCCAACCCAGTTCTTGGATGATATTTCATCTTTCAAAAAAATCTTTGCAAGGATAATGGTTACTACTGGATACGTTGAAGTAATTGGTGATGCAATTGATGCAAGAGTAAAATTGAATGATAAAAAGAGAAGTAATGTTCCTATTGCTATTGCTAGAGTTCCCCAAAGTAAGAAGGTATAGTCTTTCAGACTCTTTAGTATTCCTGAAAATTGTTGTAATGATTGATGTTGTAACTTCATATATCCAAAGCTCACTATTACCTGAGCAATTGCTGCATATATCGCTTGCTTAAAGTATCAGACGCACCAATTGCAATTGCAGCCCCAATAGCCCAAAGGATGGGTGAAAGTTTTTCCAGCTCCTTTCTGTTTATCTTGTCTGGGAAAGCAACAATAATTGTCCCGATAACAGCCAAAAATATACATATTCCTGTTAGGAAGTTTATCTGTTCATGGTTAAAGAGTATTGAGAAGACAATTGTGTAGATAGAATAACTTGCAAGGATTGGAACATTGATACTTAGTTCTCCCTTGGAGAGAGCATGAAAATATATTCCTTGGCCTAAAATTGCAGTTGAAAATCCAACTATAGTCCCGTAAAGCAAGTTTCCAGGCGTAAATCCAAATAAAAGCCCTACTCCGCCCCAACAGGCAAAACAAATAATTGCGAAGATGAAAAAGGAAGCTGAGGGAGAAAAAGTTTTGAAACTTTTCTTCATCAGCACATTAGCAATTCCAATTACTAATGATCCAAGAAGTGCAATTGTTATCCCCACCGTGAAATTATATATGAGATAGCAATCTGATACAATTCCTATATGTTTTAGCTGTTTTTTTGCAATCAGCTCGTACGCGATTTATTGCATAAAACCTCCACCTGGAGGGTGAAATAGCTCTGCACCTACTCTTTAAATGAAGTTTGAGCTATGATAATTACATGTCAACCAATAGGAAAATATTCTTCATGAATGATAGCTATTATCACGTTTTTAATCGTGGAGTAGAAAAAAGATTGACTTTTATGAATAGAAGAGAATTATCTCGTGCGCTTGAACTTCTTTACTTTTATCAATTCTCTTTAACTCCAGTTAGATTCTCTTACTTTAAGGACTTATCAGTAGATAAACAGCGGAATATTATAGAGGTAATGATTGCGAGTGGAAAAATAGCTGATGTTATTGCATATTGCCTGATGCCTAATCATTTCCATCTTCTTCTAAAACAAAGAAAAGAGAATGGTATACCTACATTCATTTCCAATTTCACAAATGCTTACACTAAGTATTTCAATACAAAAAACGATAGAGTTGGCCCATTATTTCAAGGAATTTTTAAAGCAGTATTCGTTGAAACTGATGAGCAATTGATTCATTTAACCAGATATATTCATATCAATCCTTTCGTTTCAAGTATTGTTGAATTAACTAACTTAAGAAATTATCCCTGGTCATCTTATAGAGCATATATCTCAGAAGAAAAGGACAGCATGTTAAATGGTGAGGAAGTGGAAAAAATGCGTAAACTTATCCCCAATTACGAATCTTTTGTAATGGATCACGCTTCTTATGCGAGAGAAATTTCATTTATTAACCATTTAATTATTGAATAAAATCATGAAGAGAAGGTGCATGCCTATATCACCTGGAGGGTGAGAGTTTTGGGAGAATTCAGTATTAACCGCGGATTCTTTTTGCTCCGCTGCGTAGGATTTCGCCAAATTCGACTAAATCCTGTTCTAGCTCTTTTATGAGTTTTATGTCATCTTGTGTGGGACTGGTTTTATTATGAATTAATTCATGAATTGCCCACCTGCCTAGATACGTACGGAGATCATCTGCCAGATTTTTATTAATCAAATCTATATGCCCTGCCACTTCAAACCCTTTTTCATAGTTTTTTCCATGAGTATTCCACACATCTTTTTCACCTTCTGTTAGGATTTTTACTATGTCGCCAGCGTATTGTCTCTTTTCTTTAATATCCATCATTCTTAAAGCAAACCATTCTTTTACCTTTTCAGAGATTATTGATTGAAAAAAAGATACAGCAAGTGTGCCTATGGCAGCTCCTATTACAGATCCTGCAATTATATTAGAAGAATTACTAAGAAAATTGAAAATGTAATTCATAAAATTTAGGTCTAAAATTGCCTGAATGGTATCTTACCACATTATTTAATTACAGACTGGGGATTGTAAGGCTGAAGATATTTGTATGGAAGAAGCCAAGGACAATATTCATGACCAAAAATGAAAGGAAAATAATGATAAGTCCAACTATTGCCGCTACTATATGTTTTCCTGCAGCTCCGTTTTGTTTTGCGTCTCCGCGGGAAGTTCCCATTGAGATCCATCCAAACATTAGGTATGCCAAGCAAGCTACAGCAGAAATGACAAAAATAAAAGTAATAACAGCTCCAATTGTACGTGCTATGGTAAGAGTGCAAAGAAAAGCGAAAGTTCCTGTTGGGCAGCCTACTACTGATTGGGCAAAGGCCTGCTGGGTCAGAATAAATGGGGTTATGTAAATTATTGCAGAGGCAATTACTTACCAACTATTATTGTCAAAACGCTCTAAGCACTTCACATATCTGCTCTCATTTGGTAGAATACATCTAGATCTTGCCGAGATTGCCAACGAGGTCAAGGCGCCGCTCTGAAGAAGCGGTTATGCGGGTTCGATTCCTGCTCTCGGCACTAAACGAGCCACATTTCTGCTCAATATCAAGAATAGCTTGATAATACGGGCTAAGCAAAAATTAAAAAACATCTATATTTGTCCTTTTTCTCTGTTTGTTTAAAATTAGCCTCAAAAAAGTTCGACTCACACTCTCCTATTTTCTTTAGTACTTTCTCTCTTGATAAATTTCTATAAGAAGCGCAATACTTAATTAAAGACACTATGGCTGTCAAGAAAACAAGGTCAAGAAAAAAGAGAAAAATCATATGGATATTTTTCGCTATTTTCGTACTTCTTATTTTATTTCCCCTTTTTCTCTTCACATTCACCCCTTCAGTAGCAGAAGCATTTTTTAATGGGTTTAAGGATTTTAAACCAAAAAGCAAGGCTGTTTTGCCTGTCGATATTCAAAAAGCTATTCAGAATGAAGCGATAAAAGAACTAAGTCTGGGATATGACTATCAGCATACCGATGTTGTGGCTGTTGTTGATCTTCAGGATGTACAAATTGCTGAGTCTGGAATACTTGCTGACAATCCTCTGTATATTTTTAAACAAACGGGTAGAAGAATGCAGGAATTTTTTACCTTTGATCCTCTTACAAAAACACAGCTTCTATTAAAACACAATTCATGGGAAACGATTGAGACGATATCGCTTTTACAAAAGAGTATAAAACAAAATAACCCTTTTATTAAAAGGGTCCTAGTTGATATTGCAGCAAACCAAATACAGGCAGTTGAGGCACGTTTTAATCAAATTCTATCTCTTTCTAATACTGTCGGCAAAACCGATAAAGACAAAGCAAGAGCAATTAACGCAGTTGCCTTTAACTACGCTGAAAAATATCTTCGTGCAGAGTTAATTTTACAAGGACTTGAAGAGAAACTTGACGACTCTTCAATGATAAAAATTGAAAACGCTCGTGCAAAAGGACTGAGCGTGTTCGCCAAGATATTAGTTACGTATCATCCAGATCCTCAAATCTTGGCAAGAGAACTTGCAAATAGTCTTGCTTCAGAAACAGGAACTAATTATAAAGAACTTAAAACCCTAGAGCTCTTACAAGAATTGGAAGACGCAACCCCTAACGAAACGCAAAAACTTCCCTTACGACTTTCTCAATACATTCTTATTGATAGGTTTGAAAAAAAGGTTTTAGCAATGCCAACCGCTAAGAGGCAGGCACTTCTGGATACATTGGTAAATGAACTTCCCGGAAACCCAATGCGTGAATTTAAAACTTTTTCAAGAATTCGAAGAGTATTTACATCGCGCGAGCTTATTATCTATGCAGATGTATATAAAGCCAAAATTTTAGAACATTTTGAAGGAAGAGTACTTGGATTGTCCACCTCTAATTTGCAAAGTCAATTTGTCACGAATTGGGTAACTGATCCTGCAGATTTGCGAATCTTAGAGGCTTTAGAACTACGAGTGGGAACTCAAAAGGATGTTGATCCTCAGATTGCCCTTGAAAACCCTGGGTTTTAACCAAATCGCCAAAGCCTATGGCTCTGATCCTGAAAAACTCAAAGAAACTCTCTATTATGAAAGCGCAACAGTATTTCCAGATGTTTTAGATGTAAAAGTAGCTGTTGATCTGGAAAAGGCCCTTGATAACTCAGAGTTTGTTAGAAATTTAGAAAAACAAGTCGTCGGTGAATTTGTATCTAATTTACCATCAAATCTTTCTGGTGTCGTGGTCGATGCATCAGCAGAAACCACAAGCTTATTATCAGAGATACAATCAGAGATTCCGCTTGCCAGTCAAAATGAAGTTTTGGCAGCTATAACAGCAGAAACTACTTTGGATAGTATCACTGTTCCAGAAACACCGAGCGCTATAAATAATTTAGTTAATAATCTGGAACAAAGTCAGGATATAGCAATTGTTACACAAAACTTACAGATTCCGATAGCTGAAGTTATTTCACAGGCAGATACACAAGTTTCTCCGCCAACTACCGAGGAAATCTTACAACGAACAGAAGAGCTAACAGAAGAAATATTCTCTGCTCCAGCAGGACAAGAAACGCCGGTTGAACAGGTATTGTCACCGGTTATCCAGCAGGAAATTGAGCAAGTACAACAAACCACCAACTCAACTCCACAGGTAGACCAGACTTTAATACAAACTGTTGTTAATACTGTGGAACAAACTCAGCCAAGTACTCCTCCAACAACAGCACCAGTTGTACCAGCTTCTGCTCCATCAACAGAAACTACCACAACCACTTCTGCTCCCGCTCCAGAAGCCCCTCCTGCAGCTCTACCAACAGCTCCTGGTTTATAAGGTCATTCTTAATTTAGCAAAGAATCTGCTATAATTGTTTTATCCTGATATGCAAATCTAATCTGGTCTATCCAGGCTAGAAAAAGTTCGAATGAACATGCATGAAGGGCACTCAATAACTTAGGACTTGGAACAGAGAACTAAGAACTTTCTTATTATTTATTGATTTAGGTTATGGTTGTTGTCTTTGGGGGTGTAATATCTACAACAGTTCGATTCGCTCCATCAATGTCTTCATAATATAATTCATGCGCGTGCTCGAATTGTTCTTGGGTTAAAATAACTGACTGACCACCACCTAGAAATAATTCACCCGTCCGTTCTAGGTCAGTCGCATCACTCAGATAATAGACTCCAGATACAGCTGCAAGAGAAGAATATCTTAGAAATGGGTTGACAAAACCCGGTGCTTCGCCTAGTATCTCCTCAGTTGAAACTTCTTGAGGATTAAGCATTGTTCTCTCTATTTCTTTTGAAGGAAGCGGAGGCTCAATACTTCCCACTCTTCGAGCAACTGCTCTTATATGAGTTTTAGGAATTTTCTCCTCTCCAACCGCGACTAACAATGCAATTCTCGCTTGATCTCCTGATCCAACTTGAAGCGTCAATGTTCTTATTGGAAGAGGAATTTCATCTCTGCCAAAAAGATCTCTTGCTGCTTCTCGCCCTAGCGAAGCAAGCGCTTCTGTTTTTGCATCTTCTGGATACGTTAGGAGTGCCTTTGGATCACCTGCGATGGCAAGAAAAGCAAATATA
>WNFL01060791.1_pt3 | contig 13959 bp, 13 predicted proteins | sample 5400361 | NCBI WGS metagenome assembly WNFL01 (sample SAMN13153351, study PRJNA577476) | soil metagenome | isolation source: 40 cm soil on Douglas fir-dominated hillslope | place: USA:California | collected 2013-09-17
CATGCGCGTCTGTGCGTGAGTTAGTGACCCGCCGTAGACATCGTCAGTTCGCCGCCAACTTGGCCGCGACCAGATGAGCGGCTTTCTTGAGTACCGCGGCCTCGGCACGCCCGATTTGCTTTTCGAACGCCTGCTGTGCCGCCTCCCACGCCGGCTTCAATTTTCGATCCATCGCCTCACCCGCGGCGGTCAATACCCAGCGCCGCTCTCGGCGATCGCTGCCCGGCGCATTCTCCACCAGGCGGCTTTTCTTGATCAGAGCCAAGGTTCGCGTCGCAGTCGTCTGGTCGATGCCGATCGCATCGGCAAGCTCCGTCGTGGACAGATTCGGGGCTGCGCTCAGCACCTGCAGAACCGTGTACTGCGTGGGGTGCAGGCCGCTGTCGGCGAGCGCGGTTTCGTAGAGCGTGGTCACGGACCGCGCGGCTTGGCGCAGCGTCGCGCAATAGCAGGGAAGCGACAGCAGTTTCATGATCGTGACCTCGGAGCAAACAATACATGTATATGCATGCAATGTCAAATATGCTCCTATTAATCGTCCTGGGCGACAGTCTATGAATGCTTATGCCGGTGATGCACGTCCGGGTAGTGCGGATGGGCGTGCTCGAGCGGCTCGTGCACGTGGACATGTGAGTGCGGTTCCTGACCCTGCCCACCATCTGCATGCTGATGCCGATGATGTTCATCGTGGATATGCGTGTGCTCGTGTACCAAGCGTGAATGACGGTGCGTATGCGCGTGGCGTTCCGTGAGATGCAACCATGCGCCTACCCCCATGAAAAAGCCGGCGACCAGCAGAGTTCCGGTCAATGGCGCACCCAAGGTGACGGCCAGGGCAGCGCCGATAAATGGAGCAAGCGAAAAATAGGCGCCAGTTCGGGCCGTGCCGAGATTGCGGAGCGCGACTACAAATAGTGTCAAACTCAAGCCGTACCCCACAAAGCCGAGCAGCCCCGCCCGAAGAGTCAGCACACTCGCCGGAAGGTGCGCACCGAACCCCAGGGCGAGCGCGACGCTGACAGGACCCGCGATGAGTCCTTTGACGCAGGCGACCAACATGGCGTCGTTAATCGATACTTTGCGCGTCAAGTTATTGTCGATGGCCCACGCTAGACAGGCGCCTGCAATGGCCAAAGGCCCGACGATGCCGCCTGCCCGGAGCGCGGGCCCCGTCGATAACACCACACCGCCGGCGACGATGAGCCCCATGCCGGCCGCAATTCGACGATCAAAATTCTCCTTGAAACCGAACCACGCCAATAGTGCGGTGAAGACGCCTTCCAAATTCAAAATCAGCGACGCAGAGGCAGAGTCGGTGATTTGCAATCCGTACATGAGCAGGTATGGGCCGATGGCGCCGCCAAATGCGATGGCTCCGAGTAGCCACATCAGATCGGCGCCACGCGGCCGGATGATGCTCGCTCGTCCGTGGGTGATCGCACGCGCCGCCAACAGGAGGGTGAGGCCAATGCCTGACCCCACATAAAGGAACCCCGCTAGCAGCAGCGGGGAAATCTCGCCCACGAGTGTCTTCGCAATCGGTGTGCTGAGCCCAAATAGCGCGGCCGAACCCAACGCCGCAAGTATTCCTCGATCTAATTTCATTCCTGCGGTCCTCGACCGGTCAACCTGGTTCCGTGCGGTAGGTATGATAAAGACTGTCGAGCGCCGGGGTGACGGATAGAAGCAATGCGTCATCGTCCGGTTGAAGTGATCGGGCCCCCGAGACGATCGCTGCGAGCCCGGGTGCTTCCGCGACGGGGATCCCTCCCACATCCAGAAAACGTACCAGCAGCCCCAGGCGCGCGAGCCCCCGATCGCCCTCGAGACCAAAGCTCGTGAGCAGCACTTCAAACGTCACTTTCGAATCCACGTGACTAAACTCTGCGCCATCGAAATCAAACCCGATGGCGCGCTTAGGCTTATCCTGGATGCGCTTGATCCACACAAACCTCGCCTTCGGATCAATGAAGCGGCGGATGAGCCAGGCGGAGCAAACCCGGTCGATCCATACATGCTGCCGCGTCGCCCACGTTCGACCGCAATAGTCCTTCAGGTCGCGCCGGGGAATCTTGCGATGGGCCGACCGCGGCTCGTTGGGCGAGAATCGTGCGTTGAGTGCAGCCTCCGTATCGACAAGCGCACTTTGCACCTGCCCTTGCGATTTTCCGGGAAAGAAATCGGTCGCCGTGGTGGCGGCTAGGTCGCGCGTGATCGCGGCTAGGGCTCGTCGAGCGTCGAGTTCGGTGAGCCTAGCTAAATTCTTCTTGCAGGCGTCAAGGCGAGTATTGAGTTCTTGGTAGTCGGCGGTGCGATCGAACAACTCGACGAACGCTTTGTGTTGCTCGGTCGAATCAGACCCAAAGGCGAGAATGTGGGCGCCGCCCGCGACCGTCCGGATCTCCCGAGCTTGCTCCTCGAAGAGCTGCCGAGAAGCGGTCGTTTGCGGTAGCACATAGACGCCGTCTCGCAGCAATCCCGCGCCCGCCGCCTTAAGGGCCCTCCAAACCCGCATTCTCAGCGTCTGGTTTTGCCCCGGCAGGTTGGTGATGAGAAGGAGCCAGGCTGAGCGATTGTCGTTCATGTAGCGGACTCTACCGGGTTGTAATGCAAGTTACAAAGGTCCAATATCGAGCCTCAATCAGGGTCGGATGTTCCGGCGGTCAGGAGAAGGATATGGACTGGGTCACGCGCGAACGCCCCAAAATCGATCGCATTGCCTGTCCGTGGCTCATTTTGCGGTTTATCGACGCACAAGCACAATTTCACTATGTTCCGGCCGACCGGGTGCTTGGCATGGCGACGCAAACCGGGGCCATTCCGTACGATATTCCAGGCGTCGAGCTGACCCACGTCGGCGAGCTTTGCAGCTTCGATGCCTTCCTCAAAAAGTACCGGCTCGAAGACCCGGCCTTGGCGCAGCTAGCCGCAATTGTCCGCGGCGCGGACACGGCGCGGCTCGACTTGGCTCCGCAATCCGCAGGCCTCTATGCCATTTCACTCGGCCTCTCCGCGACGATCACTGACGACCACGAGATGTTGCGTCACGGGCTCGTGATGTACGACGCCCTATACGCCTGGTGCACCACCCTGCAAAACGAAACACACGGCTTGCCGCCCGCCGGTTACTCATTGGCTTCATAGATTCTGACTTTCAGGAGAGACCTATCATGCATCGCATCGCGCCTTTGATTGCAGGCATCACCGGAATTGCACTCAGCGTGGGGGCGGCCGCCGCCGACATCGACTGGAGCAAGGTCGATCAGGCCCTGGGCAAACCGGGCACCAGCCAGCCCGGTGGAGTTCACAAATACGGATTACCGCGAACCGACCTTAAAATTACCGTGGATGGGGTTGCGATTAAACCCACGTTTGCGCTCGGCTCCTGGATCGGTTTTCTCCCCATGGGGAACGGCGCCATGTTCATGGGCGATCTGGTGCTGACCGAGAATGAGATCAGCCCGGTGATGAAACGGCTGATCGACGACGGTGTCGAGATCACGGCAGTTCACAATCATCTGCTGCGAACCTCGCCGGCGGTTTTTTACATGCATGTCGGCGGTCAGGGCGACCCCGTTAAACTCGCGCAAACCCTGCACGCGGGGCTGGCCTTGAGTCAAACACCCTTTGCAGCGCCGGCTCCCGCACAGCCGCCCGTAACATTGGATATGGATACGGCTGCGATCGATGCCGCGCTGGGAGCCAAGGGCAGCATCAACGGCGGGGTGTACCAATTCAACATTCCCCGCGCCGAATCGATTTCCGAAGGCGGCATGGCCGTTCCACCGTCGATGGGCACGGCGATTGCAATCAATTTCGAGCCCACGGGCGGCGGCAGGGCCGCCATTACCGGCGATTTCGTGCTGCTCGGTAAGGAGGTCAACCCGGTGCTCAAAGCACTGCGCAATAACGGCATCGAAGTAACCGCGTTACACAGTCACATGATCGACGATTCGCCGCATCTATTTTTCATGCACTTTTGGGCCAACGACGACGTCGGTAAACTTGCACACGGACTGCGCGCAGCTCTCGATCTTGCCAATGTGAAGCGCGGGCCCTGACCGACGAAGGTCGCTTCACAACGTCCATGCGCCTGATATCCATGCAGATTCTTCTCTGCAGCCTTGCCCTACTGTTCGGCGCTCAAACGCTCGCGCAGGGCATTGCGGCGAATAGCCCCCGTGAACCGGTCCAGGTGGTGTTCGTGTGCGAGCACGGCTCCGTCAAGAGTCTCGTTGCCACGGAATATTTCAACCGCAGCGCTCAAAAGCGGGGTCTAGCTTATCGAGCGGTCGCGCGGGGAACCGCGCCGGATCCCATCGTGCCGATTTCCGTTCGAGAAGGGCTACGCACGGCCGGATTCGATGTCTCTCACTTCGAGCCCCGATTGTTCGAAGCATTGGACGTCGAGGAGGCATCACTCGTCGTGTCATTCGACCAAGACATCGCAGGGAAAGTAGGCGGTAAGGCGCGCCACTTGGCGTGGGACAACCTGCCAGGAGTCTTGACCGACTATGCACGCGGGCGAGATGAGATCGTCAGACGCGTCGATGAATTGGTCGATGAGCTCGCCACGGAGCGCCGCGCCTTGATTGAAACACGGGACGAGGCCACGCCCATCAGGAACTTCGTGCAGCGGGCGGAGGGAACCCGATGAATTTGGTGTCCTTCGCATTGCGCCGCCCAATCTCGCTCCTCGTGATGGTCATTGCCTCCGCATTACTCGGATATCTGGCGCTCAACCGCATGTCGCGAGACATCTTCCCGGATCTGGGCGTCCCCGTGCTGTATGTGGCGCAGCCTTTCGGCGGCATGGACCCGGCGCAGATGGAGGGGTTCATCGTCAACTATTACGAGTACCACTTCCTCTACATCACCGGGATCGAGCATGTCGAGAGCAAGTCGATCCAGGGCGTCGGGCTCATCAAACTGCAATTCCATCCGGGCACCAACATGGCGCAGGCGACGGCGGAGACGGTCGCTTACGTCGACCGCGCTCGCGCCTTCATGCCGACGGGAACCGTGCCGCCGTTCGTGATGCGATTCGACGGCGGCAGCGTGCCGGTTGGCAACCTGGTCTTCTCTAGCAAGACCAAAACCGTCGCCGAGCTTCAGGACGCGGCGCTCTTCAAGGTGCGCCCCTTGTTTGCGACTCTGCCGGGCGTTTCTGCGCCGCCACCGTTCGGCGCGAGTCAGCGCACCATTCTCGTTCGCGTGGATCCGAGCAAGCTGCGTTCCTACAACATGTCGCCGGACGAGGTGGTGCGGGCGCTGGCCGCCGGCAACACGGTCAGCCCCTCGGGTAACGTGCGCATCGGCGACCTCATGCCGATGGTGCCGGTCAACTCCGTCGTCGGGGATTTCAGGGGCCTGAACAACATTCCCATCCGCTCGCAGGGAACGCAGACCATCTTCATACGCGACGTGGGTTCAGTCGAAGACGGTGCCGACATTCAGACCGGCTACGCACTCGTGGATGGACGCCGGACCGTCTACATCCCGGTCACCAAACGAGCGGACGCCTCGACACTCACGGTCGTCCAAGCAGTCAAAGCGAACTTGCCGCGATTCCAATCGGTTCTCCCCGACGACATCGCGATCAGCTATCAATTCGACCAATCCCCGTATGTGACGAGGGCCATCCGGGGGCTGTTCTTCGAGGGGGCTCTCGGCGTCATGCTCACCGGGTTGATGGTGCTCCTGTTCTTGCGGGATTGGCGCAGCGCCCTCGTCGTGGTCCTGAACATTCCGCTCGCGCTCCTTGCGTCGGTGACGGCGCTCTGGGTGTCGGGTCAGACGATTAACATCATGACCTTGGGGGGGTTGGCGTTGGCCGTTGGCATCCTGGTCGACGAGGCGACGGTCACGATCGAGAACATCCATACGCGTCTTGCTGACGGCCGCAGCCTCGCCCGCGCCGCAAGCGAGGCGACCGCCGAGACGACGACACCGCGGTTCGTCGCCATGCTCTGCATTCTCGCGGTGTTCATTCCCGCCTTCTTCATGACAGGCGCTGCGCACAACCTGTTCGTGCCGCTGGCCCTAGCCGTCGGCTTCTCGATGGTAGGGTCGTATCTGCTGTCCAGTACCTTTGTGCCGGTCCTATCGGTCTGGATGCTGCGCCATGCGAGCACGCATGGCCCGACGCAAGAGACGTTTTTCGATCGGCTGCGCGCGCGATACGACCGATTCGCACGCGCCGTCATGAAGCGACGACGCGTCGTGGTGATTTACTATCTCCTCATCAGCGGCGCAATCGTCATCCTGGCCGGAGGCGCGCTCGGCACCGAGATTTTCCCGCTGGTGGATACCGGGCAGCTCCAATTGCATCTGCGGGCGCCGGCGGGAACACGCATCGAGCGCACCGAGCAGATCGCGCTGCAGACGCTCGATGCGATCAAGCGCGAAGTCGGACCGGACAACGTGGAAATCAGCCTTGGCTTTGTCGGCACACAGCCGCCCAATTACCCGATCAATACCATTTATCTTTGGAGTTCAGGCTCGGAGGAAGCAGTGCTGCAGGTGCAGCTCAAGCGCGGCGCCGGGATCGGTATCGAGAAGTTGAAGGAGCGGCTGCGTCAGGAATTGCCTAAAGAGCTCGCCGGTGTGCGTTTCTCATTCGAGCCGAGCGACATCGTGAGCCGGGTGATGAGCTTCGGCGCGCCGACCCCGATCGAAGTGGCCGTCAGCGGACCGAACCTCGCTGATAGCCGCCTATACGCTGAAAAGCTAAAAGCGACATTGGCACAGGTGCCGACGTTGCGCGATCTCGCGTTCGAGCAGGAACTGGAGTACCCCACGGTGAGGGTTACCCTCGACCGTGAACGAGCGGGCGTCCTGGGGGTGACATCGGATGACGTGGCAAAATCGGTGGTGGCGGGTACGTCATCCAGCCGCTACACCTCCGCGAATTACTGGGCTGATCCCAAGAGCGGCATTGGTTATCAGGTGCAGGTGGAAATCCCCGAGAAGCAGATGAACTCTCTAGAGGAGGTCAAGAACCTTCCCATCGCTCGACGATCGGGCCAACAGATCGACCTGCGCAATCTGGCCAGCGTCACCGACGGCACCGCGCTCGGCGAATATGATCGCTACAACATGCAGCGCATGCTGACCTTGAGCGCGAACATCTCGGGCGAGGATCTGGGACGCGCGGCAGCCCGCGTCGAGCACGCGATCGCCGATACCGGACAGCCGCCCGCTCGGGTCAACGTCACCCTGCGGGGGCAAGTGCAGCCGATGGCGGAGATGTTCGGAGGCCTGCGTCTGGGACTCTTGATGGCGGTGGGCGTCATCCTTCTGCTGCTCGCCGCCAATTTCCAGTCCTTCCGGCTTTCCCTGGCGGTGGGGCTGACGATTCCCGCCGTCATCGCGGGGGTCGTGCTCATGCTCTGGCTCACCCGCACGACGCTCAACATCGAATCCTTCATGGGCGCGATCATGGCGATCGGCGTCGCCGTGGCCAACGCCATCCTGCTGGTCACTTTCGCCGAGCGCAGCCGGGCCGAGGGACGCGAGCCGTGGGAGGCGGCGATCGAGGGCGCACGCAGCCGTCTACGTCCGATCTTGATGACCAGTTTCGCGATGATCGCCGGAATGATTCCGATGGCGCTTGGGTTGGGCGAAGGCGGTGAGCAAAGTGCGCCGCTGGGGCGCGCGGTGATCGGCGGCCTCATTGGCGCGACGTGCGCCACGCTTGGTGTTCTACCAGCAATTTTGGCCACCCTCCAGTCGCGGAGCGCCCAGCCCTCCGCGTCGCTCGATCCGGACGACCCGCGCAGCCCCCATTTCGAGCCGGTACCGCGGCTCCAAATGGCGTCGGATCGTGGCGACACACCATGACCCAGCAGCTGAACGCGAGCAGCACAACGGATAGTAAAGGCCGAACACGATGAATTTTACGAGACGAACGGGCATGAAGATCTTGGCGGTGGTAGTGGGCCTGGGCGTGCTCGGCCTCCTTGCCGAGCGGCACATGGCAGCATCGCGGTCGCGAGCGAATTCAACGGCGGATAACCGGCCGCGAGCCGAACTCGTGCGTCCGCGCCGGCTCACCGTAGCGCGACACGTCCAAACCAACGCCTCGCTCGAAGCCTTTGAGCAAACGGATCTCTTCGCGAAAGTCTCCGGATACTTAACCGAGGTTCGCGTCGATATCGGCGATCACGTGAAAGCGGGCCAAGTGCTCTCCGTGATCGACATCCCCGAAATGGGCAAGGAGCTGGCCGAGGCGAAAGCCCAGCTCGAGTCCAAGCGTAAGGCGCTCGAGACCGCGCTCCGTGAAGTGGAGCACCACAAGGCCGACGTCACGCTTCAGGACGCCACTTTGAAGCGGCAGGAGGTGCTGTTCGAGGGCCGCGCCATCACCGACCAGACGCTCGATGAGGTGCGAGCCAAGACGCAAATCGCCGGGGCGGATCTCGGCGTCGCGGAGGCAAACCGGGCCTTCGCCGCGGCCCAAGTCGATCTTGGCGCCGCCACCGTGGAGAAAATCAAGACGCTGCTCGGCTATGCACAGATCGTCGCGCCGTTCGATGGCGTGGTGGCTCGTCGGCTGGTAAATCGGGGTGATTTGGTCCAAGCCGCCACGAGCACGCGCACGACGCCGCTGTTCACGGTGCAGCGGATCGACGTGATGCGGGTGTTTTGCGACGTGCCGGAAGACGACGCGCCGCATCTTCACATCGGCGATTCGGCCCTCGTCAAGCCCTCTGGGTTCGAGGGTCAATCATATGTCGGCAAGGTAACCCGGTTCTCGCTACGTCTCGATCCCGAGACCCGCAACATGCGTACGGAGATCGACCTTCCGAACCCCGAGGAACGCCTCTATCCGGGCATGTATGCGCAGGTCTCCCTGGATATGAATGCACACCCGAATGCACTGACTTTACCCACGGCGGCGGTCGGTTCCGATAGCGACGGTCACTTCGTCTACACCGTTAACGACAATCGCATCACCCGCGTCGCCATCCAGATCGGTCTGGCCGATAACGGCAACATCGAAGTGACGGCAGGCCTGGCGGAGGACACGCCGGTGGTGGCGACCATCAAGAGCGCGCCGCCGCCGGGAACACTGGTTCAGCAGCCGATGGCCCACAAGAAGTCCTAGCGTGGAGAGATCCATGACCTCGTCAAGATTGCTCATGCGGGGCATTGCACTGGGGGTGTCGTGTCTCGCAGCCGGTTGCGCCACCGCTCCGTCTAGCCCCAAGCAACCGGCGCCGGACGTGATGCCTCGCGCCCAGCCGCCGGCCGATGCGCTCAAGCTCGACAGTTCCCAAGTTCGCCCTATGTACACGGAAATGCTCGCCATCGACCTGCAAAATGTCGTCCAAGTCGCGAGCGACAAGAATGTCGATATCCTAAAGGCGCGCCAGCAGGTGGAGGCGTCGCGCGGACAGTTGGAGACCGCTGCCGCGTCTATTTTTCCAGTTATCGCGCCCAGTCTTGTGCTCGACCATATACAAGGGGTGAATGCCGCATACACGGGACAGGTAGTCCCGGTGAATTTCACCACTCTGCAGCCTGCCGTCCTCGCGCAATTCATCCTGAATCCGGGCCGCGTGATTTATGAGGTGATCGCCTCGAAGAAACGCCTTCTGGCCGCGGAGCAACAGGAGCGCTTCATCGTCATGGAGACGATCCGAAGCTCCGTCGTGCAATATTATGATTTGATTCTGGCTCAATCACGTATTGCGGTTGCGCGCGAAGCGGTGACCGCGGCGGAGGAACTCCTGCGCCTCACACGGCTGCGCCTCGAGGCAGGAACGGGATTACCCGCCGACGACTTGCGCGCGCAGGCCAACCTCGCAGGGCGCCAGCAGGATCTGGCACTCGCGCTCAACGCCTTTTACCAATCATCCATCACGCTCGCCTCGACGCTCTATCTGGAACCGACGGTGACGTTGGTGCCGAAGCCGGATCACATGGCGCCCGTGCACTTGGTGCGCGAGGACCTCAAGATCACGGAGATGCTGGCAATCGCGACGCAGCGCCGCCCGGATCTGCAAGGCATGAAATATTCGGCCGCCGCGGCCGCCGCCGAGTCGAAGTCCACGCTGTGGGGTGGTGTTTCGCCGCAACTTCAGGGCGGCTATCAGGTTGGCCGCCTCTCCAGCGAGACACCGGCTCAGAGTTTTCCATTCCAGGAACAGCGGACTGCCAACGCGAGCGTCGGGTGGCTCTTGAGCCCGACACTCTTTGGCCAAGTGAAGACTGCCAAGGCCAACGAGCGGGACGCGGTGCTGGAGGTGGAGCAGCGTTTCGAGCAGGTTCAGGCGCAAGTCGTACGCTCGGCCCAAGATAGCGCCACCAACGCGAAGATCATCCCGATCGCCAAACAGCAGGTGGCGGCGGCGGAAGAAGCGCTGCGCTTGGCGCAGAGGAACCTCGGGGCCGGGACCGCTCTGACGGTCGATGTCCTTCAGGCCGAGGATGCGCTGAACAACGCGCAGCTGCGCTACGCCAGCGCCGCGACGGCCTATAACCAATCGCAGGTCAATTTGTTGGCGGCTCTTGGTTTGATCGACAGCGTCAGCTTGACGCCCGTCGAGGGGACATCGTCGGTTCCGAACATCAGACCAGCGGGGTCAGCTCGCTAAGCGACGCCACGGTCAAGGGGAGGGTGATATGACTGCAACCCTAGAAACGCCGCGCAACCGGATCGGCGAACTGGTGCCGTACTTCCTGCGTCTCGGTCTGCTTGGCTTTGGTGGTCCGGTCGCGCTCGTCGGCCAGTGCTCGTCGCCGCGCCGATCCTTCAGCGGCATCGCGCCAATCGCAATGTCCAGGGATTCGTCAAAGGGGCCTACGCCGCGGCGATCGGCACCATTCTGGGTGCGAGCGTGTTGCTGGGCCGCATTGCCATCGGTGACTGTCTCACGATTCTCATTGGCGTTGCGTCCCTGGCCGTCCTGTTTCGATGGAAAGTGAGCAATCCGCTCTTGATGGCCATCGCCGCCGCGGTGGGAGTGAGATCACGGCGAACAGTCGTTTCTAATTACACGAGGAGATGAGCATGTGGAACAAAACGATATTGATAGGGCTGCTGGCCGTCAGCGCGTCGATGGTTGGCGCAGCGTTCGCGGACGAAGGAAAAGACCAGGCGGCGGTCGCTAAACTGCTGCCCTCCGCCAAAGTCACGTTGAGCCAAGGTTTGGCTGCCGCCGAATCAAAGGGCCAACCGATCTCGGGAAAGTTCGAAGTTGACGAAGGACACTTCCAGCTCTCGGTCTACACCGTCCAAGGGGCGGCTCTCCAAGAGGTCGAGGTCGACTACACCACCGGCAAGATCGCCAAAACAGAGCCTTTGAGCGAAGCCGACGACGTGGCAGCCGCTAAGAACCAAGTGGCAGCGATGGCGAAGGCAACCACAACGCTGAAGGCGGCAGCCGATAAGGCCGAACAAGAATCCCCCGGATATCGCGCCGTGAGTGTGGTCCCGGTACTCAAACAACACCACGCCGTCGCGATGGTGACTCTGGCGAAGGGGACGCAATTCAAATCGGTGTCCGAGTCCTTGGAATGAAACCGACGATTGCCTCAGAACCAATCCGGGCTGCTGCGATCGCAGCAGCCCCGTCAGCGCCGAGTCGACGTTACCTTGGGTGCGTAACATTTTGCATCGCGCGCTTCTCTTAGGCGGCGGCTCTCAACCGCACACAGCTTACCACCACGTTGGAATCAGACCTCATGAAACACCTAGTCACCTTGTGCTGCGTCGCCTTGCTATCCCTCGCCTTTATTCCGGTGTACGGTCAAGACAAGCCCACGTTGCGCCTCGTACAGACTATTCCGCTGTCGGGCGTGAGCGGGCGGCTCGATCACATGGCGGTGGATTTGGAGAAAAAGCGCTTATTCGTGGCGGCGGTGGCCAACGGAACCCTAGAAGTCTTGGACTTGGACGCAGGGAAGGCGATCAACAGCATCCCCGGCATCAAGGATACGCAGGACGCACTCTTTCTCGGCGGTCAATTCAACAAATTGTATGTGTCGAGTCTGGACGGTACCGTGCGGATATTTCAAGGGGAGAGTTTTCGGTTGATTCAGGCGCTTAAAGTCGAACCCGATCCGAACCGCCTCCTGTACGACCCAGCGACCGATCTCATCTATTTTGGCTACGGCGGCCAGAATGCCGGATTTGAAGCTTACGGAAGAGTCGGAATCATGCGAGCAAAGCGTGGCGCGCCGTCCGACCAGTTTGTCGCCGACATGATCGCCCCGACCTACCGACCAGGGCATCTCGCGGAGATGGCGATGGAGGATGACGGTAAACTCCTGATATGCGACTCGCGAGCGGACCTGATTTTCCAGTTCGATACCCGGAAACGCGAACTTCTCAAGAGCTGGCCGGCGCACGGTGACGGCGCGGGAGATATGGCTCTCGACCGAGCGCGCCACCGACTGTTCGTGGGCACGAGAATTCCCGCCGAGATGACCGTCTATGACAGCCTGTCCGGTAGGGAAATCGTGAGTCTTCCGGGACCGGAAACCATGGATGGCGTCTACTACGACGCCGACCTCAAGCGGATTTACATGTCGGGCGGCCGCTGGTATGGGACGCCGGACGCGTCGCCGGGATGGATCTACGTATATCAGCAGAAGGACGCTGATCACTACGAATTAGTCTCCAAGATCAAGACCCGACCGGGCTCGGGTACGTCCCTATTCGTGCCCCAACTCAAGCGTCTGTACGTGGCATCCCAGGCACTCGGCGATCAGGACGCAGCGATCCTGGTATTCGAGGCCGTGCCATGAGCCACCGATTCGGGCGCTCATGCTCGACTGGAACGTAGGTCGAGCTTTTTCCGATCTTTTAAAGCGAAAGATTGATTGCAGCATGCGGCTCCGCTTTCTACCACGCACCGCACACCCAAACTCCGGTCGCATTTTGCTTGCCAAGGCGGTGCGCGCGTTCGGTGATGGATTCGTCAGCATCCTCCTGCCCGCCTATTTATTGGCGCTAGGGTTGGATGCTCTGCGCATTGGTGTCCTGACCACCGTCACCTTGCTCGGGTCCGCGGGGATGACTCTTTCCGTCGGCTTCCTATTGAGGCGCATCGGCTTGCATCGGTTGTTTCTTGCCGCATCCATCCTCATGGCACTTACCGGGATTGGTTTTGCCTGGTTTACCGCTTTCTGGCCGATGCTTCTCATCGGCTTCATTGGCACGCTTAATCCTTCATCAGGCGATGTGAGCATTTTCTTGCCTCTGGACCAGGCATCTTTGGCAGATGCCGTCCCGGGAAACGACAGAACGGTGCTCTTCGCTCGTTATAGCGTCGTCGGCGGCTTATCGGGGGCTTTCGGGGCGCTATTCGCGGCGGCGCCTGACGTCCTTGCAAGGCGGCTCGCCGTGGACCCATTGGTCTTGATGAGGGGCATGTTCCTTGTGTACGCGCTGCTCGGCATCGTAGCGGGCGCGATATATAAATCTATCGCGGCCGATGCGACCGCACCGCCCGCCCCTGAGACGGCCCTGGGACCCTCACGCCTCATCGTTACCAAGTTGGCGGCGCTTTTCAGCATCGATGCCTTTGCCGGCGGCTTTATCGTGCAATCGATCCTCGCGCTTTGGCTCTTCAAGAAATTTGACCTCTCGTTGACAACAACGGCCAACATAATGTTCTGGTTAAATCTCCTTGCCGCATTCTCCTATATCGCCGCCCCACCGATTGCGCGCCGGTTCGGTCTGGTTAATACAATGGTATTTACCCATCTTCCATCGAGTCTTTGCCTTCTGGCAGTTCCCTTCGTACCGACACTATGGCTCGCGATTGCCCTCCTGCTCGTGCGTAGTCTGCTATCGCAGATGGATGTCCCGACTCGAACTTCATACGTCATGGCGGTGGTGACACCCGCGGAACGGGGGAGTGCTGCCGGCGTTACTGCGGTCCCGCGAAGTCTGGCGGCTGCGGTCAGCCCGACAATCGCGGGCTATCTGCTGTCACTCTCGCCATT
>WNFL01432775.1_pt1 | contig 13945 bp, 9 predicted proteins | sample 5400361 | NCBI WGS metagenome assembly WNFL01 (sample SAMN13153351, study PRJNA577476) | soil metagenome | isolation source: 40 cm soil on Douglas fir-dominated hillslope | place: USA:California | collected 2013-09-17
GCGTCCGAATTCAACACGCTGCTGGTGACCGATTGGCTTGCACACACCCCGCCCGAGGTTCTCGCGCTCAACTTCGGCGTTCCCGCCGACACGTTCAAATCGATCCCGCTGCACGACCTCTGGATCTTCCAGGGCAAGGAGCCGGGACCGCTCGCGGCCGACGAGGCCGCGGTGCGCTCCGGCGGCGTGCCGCCTAACCCGTTCACCTTCTCGCTCGCGAGCGCGACGCCTCTTCGCAGCAATCAAAGCGGCAACGTGCGTATCGCCGACAGCAGGACGTTCAAAGTGTCGACCGCGATCGCCGCGGCGCTGGAGACGATCAAGCCGGGCGGCATCCGCGAGATGCACTGGCACCCGAACGCGGATGAATGGCAGTACTGGGTCAAAGGCCAAGGGCGCATGACCGTGTTCAACACTGGCCCACAGGCATTGACGATGGACTTCCGCGCCGGCGATCTCGCCGTGGTCAAAAAGAGTTACGGCCATTACGTCCAGAACACCGGTACGACAGACGCGCAGTTCCTTGCGATATTCAAGACCTCCGAGTACCAGGAGGTCTCGCTCACGGACTGGCTGACGCACACGCCGCCCGAGCTCGTCGCGCAACATCTCAATGTCGACGCGTCGGTCGTGCGGCGATTCCCGAACAAGCCGCCGGGATTTATGCCGGCCTGATCAGCGGAGCTTTCTGATCGAGCGGAGCGCGAGCTGTGGTTTCCTTCATCGCGGGCCTGGCTGGTCATTGCCGCGAGCGCGTCGTGGTTCTTCGATCAGTTAGATTCGTGCGGCATCCGATAGGGAGCGGACTGAGTCTGCGGCGTGAGTGCTTCAGTGGAGCACGGTCGAAGGCCGCACCTGTGCGATCGCGATTTGGACCGCCCGCTGCACCTTCTGGAAGGCGCGGGCTTCGATCTGCCGCACGCGCTCGCGCGAGATGCCGAACTCGGCCGCAAGATCGTGCAGCGTGATCGGCTCCTCGGCGAGCCGGCGCGCCTCGAAGATGCGTCGCTCGCGTTTGTTGAGCACCGACAGCGCTTCGCCCAGCGCTTTCCTGCGGTTCTCGGATTGCTCGCTGTCGGCAAGTTGCGCTTCCTGGTCAGAACCCTCCTCGACCAACCAGTCCTGCCATTCGCCTGAGTCGCCATCATCGCGCAGCTGCGCATTGAGCGAGACGTCGCCGCCGAGGCGCCGGTTCATCTCGACGACGTCCTGCTCGGTGACGCCGAGGCGCTGCGCGATCAGCTTGACCTGATCGGGATGCATGTCGCCTTCCTCGACCGCCGCGATGCGGCTCTTTGCCTTGCGCAGGTTGAAGAAGAGCTTTTTCTGGTTGGCGGTCGTGCCCATCTTCACGAGCGACCACGAGCGCAGGACGTACTCGTGGATCGCCGCTTTGATCCACCACATGGCATAGGTGGCGAAGCGAAAGCCCTGCTCCGGATCGAAGCGCTTGGCCGCCTGCATCAGCCCGAGATTGCCCTCCGAGATGAGCTCGGAGACCGGCAGCCCGTAGCCGCGATAGCCCACGGCAATCTTGACCACAAGACGCAGGTGGCTGGTGACGAGCGCGTGCGCGGCGTCGGAGTCGCCGTGCTCGCGCCAGCGCCTGGCCAGCGCACTTTCTTCCTCGGCTTGCAGCATCGGGAAGCGGCGAATTTCTTCCAGATACCGGGTCGTACCGCCCGAAACGAGAGTTGCGCCTTCCATCATGGACCTCCATTCACGCGCCGGCAGCGGCCTCATGCCAAAGCGCGCCGATACTCGGTCGGCGTGATCCCGGTCGTGTGCCGAAACGCCGCCGAGAATGAGCTCGTCTCGCTGAAGCCGAGCTCGAGCGCGATCTCCGTCACCGACGATACTCTATCCGCGAGCAGTGTCTTGGCACGCTCGATGCGTCGATTGATGTGGTAACGGTGCGGTGGAATGCCGAAGGATTGCTTGAACGCGCGGCAGAAATAATAGGAGCTCAGGTGGACGAGCTTCGCCAGCGCGGTGAGCGGTATCGGCTCGTCGAGATGCTCTTCGATATAAGCGGTGACGATGCGCTGCTGCCACACCGCAAGGCTGCCGCGCGCCGGCGGCAGGCGGCGGCGCGTCTGGGCATGGCTGCGCAGGAGCTCATGCGCGACCACGACCCCAAGCGCTTGAGAATAGCTGTCGAGTTCCGAGCCATCCTCGATGGCTGTGGCGAGCTTGACCGCGGTCTCCCACAGCGCGTTGTTTTCGAAGAACAGACGGGGCGTGAGCGGACCCGTGTTCGCATCGGCATGGATCGGCATCTTGGCGGGATCGAAATATAAGCAGATGACGCGACTGCGCACGCGCGGGCGCTGCCACTCGCGATAGTCGTGCCCGGCGGGAACGAAGGTGAGCTTGCGTCTGAGAGTTCGCAGAGTCGAAGGCGACAGATCACCGACAACCGTCTCGCCCTCGTCGCGAACGCCTTCTTCGTAGATGAGCAGCAAATGGCACGCGTTCCGGAACCGAAATTCGACCTTGTCGTGGGTGGCCGACTGAATGATCTCGACTTTGATGCCGTCCCATGCGCGCGCGCGGCGGCTGACGACATCAGCTGGAGTGATCTCGATTGCGCGGCTACTTACATCGCCGATCTCGGCAACAGGCAGCTGCCGCGCTCGGCCGTTGTTCGGCTGAACGCGTTTCTCGAAGCGGCTGTCGCTCCGCAGGAGCTTTACCCCTGATCCGGGCCGCGAACCGTCGAAGGCGCGGGCGTAAGCTTCGTCGAAGTTGACATGCCGTGCAGCGTTGGAAGCTTGCGAGTAAGTCAACATGGCGTTGCACCCTTTCTGTGGGGCCGGCCCCTGCCCTCGCCTGCGATTAGGTCACTTGTCCCCCAATCTCTCAATCGTACGCAGGTTGATGCGGCTCACTCAGTGGTTTTGTCCGCACATACTCGCGTTCTGTCGCTGTCATACTTTAGTTGCCCCGCGCATACTTTGGTTTAGGGTCTCAATAGCCAGCGCGATTTGCGGCGGACCTCATAGGAATTGTGCCTTGCGCGAACTGACTCGCAGACGGCAAAGGCGGCCGATTGCAGCAATTCCGCGCAAGCACATGCGGGAGGTGATAAGATATTCCGGACTTCCCTCGCGGGACGACCGGCGAGAGTGATGTCCCATGAGCCAGGCGGGAGCGATAGGAGCAACTCACCCGCTCCGTTTCAGCGCGGCTTTGATTCATGCCGCGAGAGCCGCGGGGCCACCGCTGCTCTTTGGGCTGCGCCTGTGGGCCTCGGTCTGCCTCGCGCTTTACGTCGCGTTCTGGCTCGAGCTCGACAACGCCTATTGGGCCGGCACCTCGGCGGGGATCGTGTGTCATCCACATCTTGGCGCTTCGCTGCGCAAGGGCTGGTTCCGTATGATCGGCACCTTGGTGGGCGGGGTCGCGATTGTGGTGCTCACGGCCTTCTTCCCGCAGGACCGTGCCGCGTTTCTCATCGGTCTTGCGTTGTGGGGCGCGGCCTGCGCGCTCGTCGCCACGCTCCTGCGCAATTTCGCGGCCTACGCGGCGGCGCTGGCAGGCTATACCGCCGCCATCATCGCCAGCGATCAGCTCGGCGCGACGGGCGGACCCAACGGGGACGCGTTCATGCTCGCGATCACCCGCGTCAGCGAGATTTGGATCGGCATCGTATGCGCCGGGATCGTGCTCGCCGGGACCGATTTCGGCGGTGCACAGCGGCGGCTTGCAGCGATTTTCGCGGCAGTGTCGGCCGAAATCGCCGCTCGTTTCGGCTCCAACTTGGCGCTGGCAGGGTCGGCGCCGTCCGACACGCAACAGCCGTTTCGACGCGAGCTCATCCGAAAGGTCGTTGCACTCGACCCCGTGATCGACGAGGCGATCGGAGAGTCCTCGACGCTGCGCTATCATTCGCCGGTGCTGCAGTCGGCGATTAACGGCCTATTGGCTGCGATCACCGCATGGCGCAACGTCGCGATACGGCTCACGCGACTGCCGACTCACGCGGCCCGGGAGGAGGCCGATGCCGTGCTGCGCCATATTCCTCAACCGTTGCGGTCCGTTCCCCCGCAGGGTGAGCAATCACCTTGGATGGCCGACCCCGCCGCCATGCGAGGCCTCTGTAGCGCGGCGGTTCGGGCGCTGATCGCAGTGCCGGCCGGTGCGCCCTCACTGCGGCTCCTCGCCGACCAGAGTGCGAGGGTTCTGGTCGGCCTGATGGATGCTCTCGAGGCACTCGCGTTGCTGACCGGCAATCCCGTCCGCGCCGACCCTCGCGGACACGTAAGGCTCCACGTGCCCGACTGGTGGCCTGCTTTCGTCAACGCCGGGCGCGCATTCGTGGTCATCGGCGCGATGGAGCTTTTCTGGATTATTACCGCATGGCCGAACGGTGCTTTCGCCATCACGTTTACGGCCATTGTCGTCACGCTGCTCGCGCCGCGAGCCGATGAGGCCTACGCACTTGCTTTGCGTTTCGTGGTGGGCGTCGGCATTGGGACGGCCGGCGCCGCGATCGTCGAATTTGCGGCCTTGCCGAAGGTTGAGACCTTCCTCGGCTTCGCCATCGTCATTGGGCTCTTCCTCATCCCTGTCGGTGCGGGGGTCGCCCAACCCTGGCAAACAGCGGTATTTATTGGCGCGACCTACAATTTCCTGCCGCTGCTCGCTCCCACGAACCAGATGACCTACGACACCGTCCAATTCTATAACGCCGCGCTGGGGATCGTTGCAGGATCGGCCGCAGGCGCGCTGTCATATCGAATATTGCCGCCGCTCTCGCCCGCCTTTCGGACGCGCCGCCTGCTCATGCTGACTTTGCGCGACCTGCGCCGCATCGTGACGGACCCTGTGCCGCCGCTGCGGGAGGAGTGGGAAGGCCGCATGTACAGCCGTATCGCGGTATTGCCGGACGCCGCCGAGCCGCTGCAGCGGGCGCAAATCGTGACCGCGCTGTCGGTTGGGAGCGAAATCCTCGAGCTTCGTCGCATGGCGCCGCAACTCGGCGCCCACTCCGAGCTCAACGCGGCGCTCGCGGGCTTGGCGCAAGGAGATGTCGACGGCGCAACCGCACGGCTCGACGCGCTCGATCGCCGTCTCGCCGCCTTGCCGGACACCCATCCGCAGATTTCGCTTGCGTTGCGGGCGCGCGCCCTCATTCTCGTCATCTCCGATGCCCTCATCCAGCACCGCGCTTACTTCGAGGAAGGAGCACCCGCTTGAAGTTCATGGAGATCGACCTGCTCGGGGTCTATGTCGCGCCGATCTCGTTGCTGATTATCGCGGCGTGGTTTGCTACAATCGGGTTGCGCCGGATCGCGGACCGTTTCGACTTGCTGAGCCAGGTCTGGCATCCGGCGCTGTTCATGTTCGCCGTGTACGTCATTGTGTTATCGTCGATGGTGCTCGTCATCGCCCGCTGAGATTTGCCATGTCCGATGCTGACGCCAAATCGGAGCGCGGGAAGAGTGCCGATCTTCGCGTCGTCAGCGCCCCCCAGCCGGCGGCGCGCGCCATGCGGAGGATACGGATCCGAATTGTTCCGTTTTTGATTACGCTCGCCGCGACCGGACTTGCCGCAGCGTTCGGCTGGGCGACATGGAACGCCTATATGGAGACGCCCTGGACCCGCGACGGGACCGTGCGTGTCTATACCGTCACCATGGCTCCTGAGGTCGCCGGCCGCATCGTCGAGCTGCCGGTCGCCGACAATCAGTTCGTTGCCAAGGGCGAGCTGTTGATGGTGATCGATCCGACGAACTACCAGATTGCAGTCGAACTCGCGGACGCGGCGGTGCAGCAGGCACAAGCCAACGTCCAGAACGTGGACGCGCAGATCGACGTGCAGCAGGCGCAAGTGAGCGCGAACCAGGCGCAAGTGGAGCAGGCGAAGGCATCGCTGGTGTTCGCGCAGCAACAGGCGGTGCGTTACGGGGAGTTGGCGGAAAAAGGCTACGGCCCCGTTCAGAGCGCCCAGCAATTCAGCGCTGAGCAGAGAGAAAAGCAGGCGGCGGTGGAGAGCGCGGAAGCAACGCTCAAATTGGCAGAACGGCAGGTCGAAGCGTTGAGGGTCCAGCGCGCCAGCGCCGAGGCGAGCCTTGCGCAAGCCAAGGCCCAGGGCGAGCAGGCCAAGGTCAATCTCCGGCGCACGCAAATCCGCTCGCCGGTCAACGGTTGGGTGACCAACCTGTTGACGCAACTCGGCGATTACGCGACCGTGGGACAGGACAAGATCAGCGTCGTCGACGCGGATTCCTTCTGGGTCGATGGCTACTTCACCGAGACCGCTTTGGGGTCCATTCGCGAGGGCGATCCGGCGAAGGTCAAGCTCATGGGCTATAACCAGATCGTGCGCGGCCACGTCGGCAGCATCGCGCGCGGCATCAACGTCCCCAATGCGCAAGCCGGCCCGCAAGGACTTGCGACCGTGAACCCGATCTTCACGTGGGTGCGTCTGGCACAACGCATCCCGGTGCGGGTCCATATCGATCACGTGCCCGAGGGCGTAATTCTGGCGGCCGGCCAGACGGCGACCGTGGAGATCGAGCATCGCGCGCGGCCGTCGCATCCGCAATCCCCAGGGCGGTGAGTATTCCAGCGGAAAAAGTTGCCGCCCAGCAGCCACGGGCGAGCGGAAAGCCTTCTGGATTGCGGCGATCGACGCACGAGCGCCCATTTTGCAGCAATTCCGGGCAAGCAAATCGGCAGGCGATCGAATATGTCTGGGGCGAGTTAGCTCCGTAACCCGTGGAGAGCTTCATGAGGGCGTTCATCGCTGCTTTCGCATTGATCGCGCTGATTGCCAGCCCGGCATTCGCTCGGACTGCCGCGCGGCCGTCCACTGAAACCTACTGGATTTTCAAGACTGATCAGCAGCGCTGTCAGTCGGGCCAAACCGACTTCTGTCAAGCGTGGCGCGTTCAGATCAGACTCATTCGTTCCTTCACTCTGCGTAGACCGGACGATAGGCGTGAGCGCGGATGAGCGCGCCGACATCGTCCGGCCGCGGCACGCGCGCGAGCCCCTGATCGAAGATATTCGTCGCAATGCGTTCCGCGACGTGGAGCGATGCGTTGAGGATATGCCTCTGCGGCGGGTAGATGAGCCCCATCGAGAGGATGCCGACTGCCGGAATTCAACGGGCGCCTTAACTTCCGGTCTTCGCCACGAAGGAATCCTTGGCGCCGGGCTTGAGCACCACGTAGGCGCGCCGCCATGGCTGGTCGTCGATCAGGCGCCATTTGTGGCCCTTGCCGATGTGGTCGATGGCCACCAGCACATCGCCCGGTCGGAGGATGAACGTCTCGCCGTCGGGGGTGGCGAATTCAAGCGTTCCCGACAGCGTGATCACGAATTGCGGCTCCGGGTCGGGGTGCCAATCATACGAGGAATGCGCCGGCGTCTCCTTGAAATGGATGGCGACCACATCGGTGCGATCCTTTTCGTCGATCGTGCCTTCAAGCACATGCGATGCATTGTCGGGTCCGGTGTACAGTTTGAATGCTCGTACCATTCGATGCTCCTCGCTGAGGGTTTCGGGAAGCCGTGCTGTCTCCCGCATCAGATCAAGGTTCAGACGTTTTCCAGGTGCAGCACGGCGGCAGTGCCCGCGCGTATGCGCCGGGACAGTGCAGCATCCTCGATCAGAGATTCGCCATAGGACGGGATCATCTCTTTCAGCTTGGGAAGCCAGTGGTTGGCCGTCAGTTCGTCCTTGAAGCATTTCTCCAGCACGCCGATCGCGATGAACACCGCCGTCGATGCGCCGGGCGATGCCCCCAACAACGCCACCAGCGAACGATCGGCTGCCGCAACCAGTTCGGTGCCGAACTCGAGAAATCCGCCGCGTTTGGGATCCGGCTTGATGATCTGCACGCGCTGTCCCGCCACTTCAAGTTTCCAGTCCTCCCGCTTGGCGCGCGGATAGTATTCCTGCAGCGCAGCGAAACGGTGATGCGCCGTCTGCAGAACCTGGCCGATCAGGTACTTGGTCAGATCGAAGTTGTCGCGAGCAACCGCCAGCAGCGGTCCGATATTGGCCGGCCGGATCGACTCGAACAGATCCATGAGTGAGCCGTGTTTGAGGAATTTGGTGGAAAAGCCCGCATAAGGGCCGAACAGGATCGAGTGCTTGCCGCCAATGACCCGCGTGTCGAGGTGGGGAACCGACATCGGCGGCGAACCGACCGACGCCTTGCCATAGACCTTGGCGTGGTGGCGCTTGTTGACCTCGGGGTCATCGCAGCGGAGCCAGATGCCGCTGACCGGAAATCCGCCGTAGCCTCTGCCTTCCGGGATGCCTGATTTCTGCAGCAGCGGCAGCGCGCCGCCGCCTGCACCGAGATAGACGAACTTGGCCGTCGTCGAGTGTTTTTCACCGCTCGTCGTATCTTTCGTCTCGAGGCGCCAGCGCCCGTCACGCTCGCGGCTGAGGCCGGTGACGCGATGCGAGTAATGGATCGCAAATCCCTTCGTGCCTGCGAGGTAGCGGACGAGGCTGCGGGTGAGCGATCCATAGTCGACGTCGGCGCCGCTGATGATCCGCGTGGCGGCCACCTGCTCGTCGCTGGCGCGGCCCTCCATCACCAGCGGGACCCACTCGCTCAGTTTCTTTTTGTCCTCCGTATATTCCATGCCGTGATACAAATGATGAGCGCTCATCGCTGCGAAGCGCTTCTTGAGGAAGGCAACGTTGTCCGGCCCGTGCACGAAGCTCATGTGCGGGACTGGATGAATGAACGATTGCGGATCCGCAATCGCCCCCTTCGTTACCAGGTAGGACCAGAGCTGCCGCGATAGATCGAACTCCACGTTGACGTCCAGCGCCTTGGAGATGTCGATGCTGCCATCGCTGCGCTCCGGGGTGTAGTTGAGCTCGCAATTGGCTGCGTGGCCGGTGCCTGCGTTGTTCCAGGCGTCCGAGCTCTCGAGCGCCGCGCCGTCGAGCGTCTCGACCATCGTGATATTGAGCGCCGGCTCGAGTTCCTTCAGAAAGACGCCGAGTGTGGCGCTCATGATGCCGGCGCCCACCAGGATGACATCCGGCTCGCCGGCTCGATTCCCAATCATGGGCTCCTCCAATGATAGATTCCGCGCCCCGAAGTCGGGGGTTGTCCAAGTAACTTGGGCCGCCCGCCGCAAGAGTCTTGGCGTCGTGCAGGTTCCTCGCCAACTGCTTGTTGTTATCCGCTCGGCCCCAGCGGGTGCCCGCATGTAGCGAAGCGCATGCAGCGATAAAGACAGATATCGCGCTTGTAGAACCTTGCGGTCCGAAGGATGATATTGCCTTCCTTCTTTCGTCAAGACGACAAAGAGAAAGCAGGTTGGTCAGCGGCCGGGGCGAGGTGTTCTCGGTACCGCCGGTTTACCCGACGCGCGTCCCAACGGGAGACGTTGGCTGCAGGAAACGCGCGCAAAATCGCGCGCTGGGCCGGGAAGGCCGCAAGGGCTCTGTCGTCCGAGAGTCTACAAGGGTGCGCCGCATGGCGTTTGCACGACGCAACGCCGACTTGCCGGCAAACTGCGGGCCAGGAGGCCTGCAGGCGCTGCGCATGCGGCGCTCGGCAACCGGCGCCAAAATCATCTTCACGGGCGCAACAACGATCAAGCGCAGGATATTCATCCGTCCCATAGTGCCGGCCCGCGCAAGCCGACCCAGACGATTCAGCCTCCGAGCACCGCAGGCCACACGATCAATTAGATGCGCACGCTGTTGAGGCAGGACATTTCAACGCGGCCGGGCGGCGTCGAGGAGATTGACCTCGCCTTTCCATAACTTAAGTTTGCACCGAAGGAGCAATCCCATGGCCGACACCAGAAAAGAGAGCGACAGCCTCGGCGTGGTCGAGGTGCCGGCGGATAAGCTGTGGGGCGCGCAAACCCAGCGCTCGCTCGAGCATTTCAGCATCGGCCGGGATTTGATTCCGCGTGAGATGATCACCGCCTATGCCATCTTGAAGAAAGCCGCGGCCGCCGCCAACCACGCCGGCAAGCGGCTCGACGATGCGCGCTACAAATTGATCGTTCAGGCCTGCGACGAGATCCTCGCCGGCAAGCACCATGACATGTTTCCCCTGCATGTTTGGATGACGGGCAGCGGCACTCAGTTCAACATGAACGTCAACGAGGTGATCTCCAACCGCTGCAGCCAGCTCGCCGGCACGCCGCTCGGCAGCAAGGCACCGGTTCATCCCAACGATCACGTCAACATGGCGCAGTCGTCGAACGATTCGTTCCCGTCGGCCATGTATATCGCGGCGACCGTCAACGTGAAGCAGCGCCTCGCTCCCGCGGTCGCCGCGCTCCGCGATGCGATCAGCGCCAAGGCACGGGCATGGGATGACATCATTAAGATCGGGCGCACGCACATGCAGGACGCCACCCCGCTAACATTGGGCCAGGAATGGTCCGGCTATGCGGGGATGTTGTCGGACGATTTGGAACGGATCGAAGCGGCCTTGCAAGGGGTGTACCGCTTGGCATTGGGCGGCACGGCTGTGGGAACGGGCATCAACTCGGCGCCGGGCTTTGCCGAAGCGGTGGCGGCCGAGATCGCCAAACTCACCGGGCTGCCGTTCGTGACCGCGCCCAACAAGTTCACGGTGCAGGGCTCCCACGACGCGCTGGTTCAATTGTCCGGAACGCTCCGCACGCTCGCGGTGTCGCTGTACAAGATCGCCAACGACATTCGCTTACTGTCGTGCGGACCGCGCGCCGGATTTGCGGAACTGGCGATTCCGGAGAACGAGCCAGGTTCCTCGATCATGCCGGGGAAGGTCAATCCGACCCAGTGCGAAGCGCTCACCATGATCGCCGTGCAGGTGATGGCCAACGATGTCGCGGTGGGCTTTGGCGGCGCCGGCGGCTACCTCGAAATGAATGTCTACAAGCCGCTAATCATCTTCAACATTACCCACTCCATCACCCTCATGACCGATGGCTGCGTGAACTTCCGAAAGTTCCTGGTCGAGGGCACCGAGCCCAATCTGAAGAAGATCAACGAATACGTCGAGCGTTCGCTGATGCTGGTGACGGCGCTCTCGCCTGTCATCGGCTACGACAAGGCGTCGAAGATCGCGCACCACGCCATGGACAACGACCTCACGCTGAAGCAGGCGGCGTTGCAACTAGGCTTCGTCACCGAGGAAGAATTCGATCGCGTCGTCGATCCGAAGAAAATGGTGAAGCCCTACGTGGCGACCGAGGCGCGGGCCAAGGCGGCGCGTTGAGCAGCGCCAGGTCCGCCATTCATTCCGGCGCGCGCAGTCGGCGCCGCTGCGACGGTGAATTTGCCGCGCGCGAAGCCGCGGATGGCGGGACGCGCTCATGACGTCGGAGGAACGGTCGAACCTCATCCTCGCCGCCGCCCGCGTTCTCTACGTCAACGGCCAAGCGACCGAGGAGACGGTGGCTGCGGCCGAGCAACTCGGCCGCGCGCTCGGACTGCGCGCCAAGGTGATGCCGCGCTGGGGCGAGCTGCGCCTTCAGTCCGAGGACAACGACGGCAGATTGATCGACCAGGTCGCGGCCGATCCGACCGGCGTGGACATGGATCGCGTCGCGTCCACGGTGCGGGTCACCGAGGAGGTCGGCGCCGGTCGGCTGACGCCGGAGGCTGCGATGGCGGCGATTGCCGCGATCGCGCACGCGCCGCCCGCGCCGACATGGCTTTTCACGCTCGCTGCGGGGGCAGGTGCCGTGGCGCTCGCGGTGATCTTCGGCGTCGAGCATCCGATCGCTGCGGCGCTGATATTCGCGAGCGCTGCCGCCGGCGCCGTTCTGCGTCGCGGCATGGCGCGCGTGAGCGCAAACGTCTTCATTCAGCCGTTCTGCGCCGCGCTCGTCGCCGGCGTCGTCGGCGCGCTCGCGGTTCGCTATCAGCTCAGCTCCTCGTTGCGCCTGATCGCGATTTGCCCATGTATGGTCCTGGTGCCCGGGCCGCACGTACTCAATGGCGCGCTCGACCTCATCAACGGCCGCATTCAGCTCGGCGCCGCCCGCCTGATCTATGCCGGGCTCATCATCGTGGCGACCTCGACCGGATTGCTGCTGGGTCTGGCACTGCTCGGCGTCTCCTTGCCGGTCGATGCACCCGGCCGCGCCGTTCCGCTGTGGCAGGACGTGATCGCCGCCGGCGTCGCCGTCGCGGCGTACAGCGTCTTCTTCTCCACGCCGCTGACAATGCTGCCGTGGCCGGTGGCGGCCGGCATGCTGGCGCACGCGCTGCGCTGGGCGGCGATCGCGCTGCTCGGCTCCGGCGCCGCGACCGGCGCCTTTGTCGCGTGTCTCGTCGTCGGGCTGATGCTCACTCCGGTCGCGCGCCGTCGCCACATGCCATTCGCGGCCATCGGCTTCGCCGCCGTGGTGTCGATGCTGCCGGGCGTCTTTTTGTTCAGGATGGCGAGCGGCCTTGTGCAACTTGCCGACCGCGCGACGACGACGTTGGAGGTCATCGGCGCGACCATCGCCGATGGCATGACCGCCCTGCTCATCGTTTTCGCGATGAGCTTCGGCCTCGTCACTCCGAAGCTCGTGATCGACTATCTAAGCGAACGATCGGCGGCGGCAAAATCATAGCAGGCGCCCTCGCCATTCGCTTCACTCCGCGTAGAGCGGACGGTAGACCCGCGCGCGTATCAGCGCGCCGACATCGTCCGGTCGCGGCACGCGCGCCAGCCCCTGATCGAAAATGTACGCGGCGATCCGTTCCGCGACGTGGAGCGATGCGTTGAGGATATGACTCTGCGGCGGGTAGATGAGGCCCATCGAGAGATTCTCCTCGGTGACCTGCTCGGCGACCGCTTGCGCCGCGACGATGAACATGTGCTCCGTCACTCGCGTGGCTTCGGTGGCAAATACCGCCATGCCCATGGCGGGGAAAATGTACACATTGTTGCCCTGGCCCGGCACGAAATGCCGGCCGTTGATCTCGACCGGCGGGAAGGGACTTCCGCTCGCGAAAACGGCGCGGCCGCCAGACCAGCGGTAGGCCTCCTCCGCCGTGCATTCCGAGCGCGAGGTCGGATTGGAGTACGGAAAAATAATCGGGCGCTCGTTGATCTTCGCCATCGCTCCGATCACCTCGCGGTTGAACAGTTTTGGCACGGTACTCACCCCGATGATGCCGGTCGGCCTCAACGCCTCGACCGCCTCGGCAAAGTTGGAGATCGGCGCGTGCTGCTGCGCGAACTGTTTTTGAAAGTCGGCAAGGTCCGTGCGCGAGGTCACGAGCAGGCCATTGATGTCGAACAGCGCATTGCGCCGCCGCGCCACAGCGAGATCCATGCCTTCCCGCTCCATGGCGAGGCTGATCAGCTCGGCGATACCGGTCGCGGCGGAGCCCGCGCCAAGGAACAGGAAGCGCTGCTCTGAAAGCTTTTTCCCGGTGAGGCGCAATGCGCCATAGATCCCGGCCAGCGCGACACCAGCGGTGCCCTGGATGTCATCGTTGAAGGTGCAGATCTTGTCGCGATAGCGCGCCAGGATCGGGACAGCATTGAAATTGGCGAAATCCTCCCATTGGATGCAGCAGCTCGGGTAGAGCTGCTGCACCGCCGCCACGAACTCGTCGACAAAGGCGAGATGCTCTTCGCCGCGCACGCGGAGCTGGCGCAGGCCCTGATAAAGGGGGTCGTCGAGCAGAGCCTGATCGTTCGTGCCGACGTCGAGGACGATCGGCAGACAGTACTGCGGCGGCACGCCGGCGCAGGCGGTATAGAGCGAGAGCTTGCCGATCGGGATGCCCATGCCGCCGGCGCCGAGATCGCCGAGACCGAGGATGCGCTCGCCGTCGGTGACGACGATGAAACGCACGTCTCTTTCCGGCCAGTTGGACAGCAGCTCTTTGAGCCGACCGCGCGCGCTGATCGGCAGATACATGCCGCGCGGCTCCCGGAAGATGTGGGCGAACTTCTGGCATGCCTCCCCGACGGTCGGCGTATACACGAGCGGCATGTAGGTCGCCGGG
>WNFL01177447.1_pt1 | contig 13944 bp, 14 predicted proteins | sample 5400361 | NCBI WGS metagenome assembly WNFL01 (sample SAMN13153351, study PRJNA577476) | soil metagenome | isolation source: 40 cm soil on Douglas fir-dominated hillslope | place: USA:California | collected 2013-09-17
CTTCACGCAGGACCACTCAACCATAGGGGCGAGGCTCAAGGCGATGCCCGCCGGCAAGTACTACGTCCGGTGGTGGAACCCACGCAACGCGGCCGTTTCGGAATACTACGACCCTGACCACCACACCGGCGGCGAAGATCTATGGACGATACCGTCTCCACTGGATGCGACGGGGAGCGACTGGGTATTGTTCGTACGCAACGAGGTGCCAGATCTCCCGGCGACCAATCTGACCATCACGAACGACGACACGTACGCTCTTGTCCTGCCCGGCCAGTCGGGGCTGAAATACACCATCAAAGTGACGAACCCCACCGGCACCAGCGTTAACAACGCAAACGTGACGGACACCTTCCCTGCCGACTTCCAAAATGTGGCATGGACCTGTCACCGCCGCCTACGGTACCAACAACATCAGCCAAAACGTGAACCTGCCCGTTGGGAGCAGCGTCACCTTCATGGCCACCGGAACGGTGTCAGGCGCTTCGCCACCAGCACCCACGCTCACTAACGTGGCACAGGTCCAACCCCCCTCGGCCCCCCTCCTTACCGCGACCGACGTGGATGTGATCGTGGATCTGAGGACGGACCCGGGACGCGGGCTCAAGTTCAATATCCTCACGCCCTGCCGGCTCGTGGACACCCGCGACCTGAACAACGGCGGCCCCATGCTCATGGGGATGCGGACGCGCGACTTCGCGGTGACCGGCAAATGCGGCATCCCCTCGGGCGCGAGGGCCCTCAGGCTAAACGTGACCGTCACTGGGCCTAGCACCACGGGCTTCATACGACTCAAACCAACTGGAGATTCCGTCAACGCCATCGCCACCGTAAATTACTCGGCCGGGCAGACGCGCGGTAACAACGCCTTTGTCTCGCTGAGTGCCAGTGCCATGATGTCGGCCTACCTCGGAACACCGCTCGGATCAGCCGCGCACGTAATCATCGACGTAAATGGGTACTTCGGGTACTTCCAATGACGCCTTCTCGAGTTGGGCGAGTCACTGTCGTGCATTCTCATCAGAAGCAGGAGGAGGTCGGAATGAGGAAGTTTGCCGTGGTTCGTGGTGTGTCCTGGACGGTTCTTGTGGCCGCCGTGGCTCTTGTGGCCTTGCCGTGTCAAGCGGACCCAATCAATCTCTCTTACTACCCGGTGACGCCGTGCCGCCTCGCGGATACCCGCACACTACCGAATGGGCAGAACGCCGGTCCGATTCTGCAGAGCGGGCCTCCGGCGCGAGGTTTTGTCGTCCAGGGGCTCTGCGGTGTGCCGGTGGGGGCGAAGGCAGTCTGGGTGAATGTCACTGCGGTAGGTCCTAGTGGGCAGGGCTACCTGACGCTTTACCCGAGTGGAACTACGCAGCCGATCGTGTCGAATCTGAACTTCAACGCGGGCGAGCCGGCCCTTGGCAACGGGTCGCTCGTGGCGCTGGGGAGTTCCAACATAGACCTTATGGTGTATGCATTCGTGAGCCCGAACGGCACGGTACATATGGTCTTGGACGTGGCCGGCTATTTCCAGTAGCCCAGGTGTCCGTTAGGACGACGGTCGAGCTTCGGGATCGCTCCGAATCTGCACCCTTGTGAGACGGAGTACCATTGCACGCCGGGTCGATGAAGAAGGGGCAACCACTCGCCGACGACCGGATGATCTCCGGGAAGCTCCGCGGCAAAGCGGGACGCTCGGGATCTCCCGCGAGCACGGTGTCCGTTGACGGTACGGACTACGCGTGGTCGTATCGGCACGGCTGGCTGGTCTGGGGCAAGGGCATCAAGGCCATCTCCGTCTCCGTCGCCCTGAAGCCTCTGCGCACACGGGAGCTGATCCTCGACTTCACCGTGAAGGTGGCGAACGAGGATCCCGCTCCCGGCGAGGCTCGGGTCGCGCGGGCACTGGAGGGCGCCATTCGTTCGGCGCTCGAGGCGGGGTGGGACCCGGAGTCTCGGGGCCGCGCGTTCCGCTTGGAGATCGCCGAGCGCTGAATTGCATTGCCCAAACCGGAGAGCTTGGGCATCGTCAGGCTGGGCGGACTAGAGCTACCACTTGAAGACCCCGGCGTCGTGCTGCACCGCCTTGGGCACTTCGCTCGTTTCCTCTACTTCCGTGAAGAGCGTGGGGACCCAGGCGACGGTCGGGACTAGATCGGGGTCGTTCACCGCGTTCCACGCGGCCACCACGTCCACCGGGTTGTCGCTGGGCGGGCCGTTCAGGTGCGTCCCGGAGGCCTGGATGGCGGTCCCGTTGAAGCGCTCGATGAACTGGTCGGGGGTGGCCGTGTCGTCGGTCTTGAAGAAGTTGTTCTCGGCGAAGATCGCCGACTCGATGCCCACGCCCCAGCTGTAGCCGTAGTTCGGGACGTCCTGGATCCGGTAGTAGTTGTTGTAGACGTGCACCTGCCCGAAGCGCACGCGCGGAGCGCGCTGGCCCAGCTTGTCGAAGAGGTTGTGGTGCAGGGTCACCCGCAGCTTGCCGCGGTCCGCGGTTGCGCTGTCCGAAGAGCCGATGAGCATCGTCTTGTCGTGGTTGCGGAAGCGGTTCCAGGAGACGGTCACGAAGTTGGACGCGTTCGTGATGTCCAGGAGGCCGTCGTGCACCTGGAAGAGCACGCCGAAGTACTGGGGCAGGGTCTCGTCGGCCGATTCCTTGTCCTCGAACTCGTTGTGGTCGATCCACACGTGGTCGCTGTCGCGCAGCGAGATGGAGTCGTACAGCGCGTTCCAACTGCCCAGGGCCCCGTCGGTGGGCGACCACTGCGGGAAGCAGTCGGTCGTGTCCTGGAACGTGATGTTGCGGATGATGATGTTGGTGCGGCTGCCGGGCACGTTGGCGGTGCCCCGGATGTCCAGCCAGCCCCCGCGGATCCGCGCCTTCTTGCCGAGGCCCACGATCGTGGTGTTCGAGCCCACGCGGATGCGCACGCGTTCCTGCTGCGCGTTGCGCGAGGCCACCCGCGCGTCCTCCAGCGGTCCCGTCGGGTTGCCCCGGCCCCAGACCGCGGGATCGTAGGTCGCGAGGAACGCCTCCAGGGTGAAGCCGTTCCGGTAGTACTGCTCGCAGGTGAGGGGCGCGTCGTCGTCGTCCACGTTCGCGTCGATCGTGCGGTCGACGTAGATGATCTTGGGCACGTTCGAAGGGTTGGACGAGGGCGGGGGGTAGAACCCGCCGTTGAGGGCGGCGATCAGCTCCCGCCGGTTGCGGACTACGTAGACCTGATCGGGGGTCGCGGCGGCGCCGCCCGTGGTGCCGGTCGAGAACGACGCCCACCCGTCGTGGGGGGCGAGGACTTCTCGTCCCAGGTCGCGGTCCTCCGCCAGGGAGGGAAGGGTTGCGACGGCAAGGACGCTGACGACGCTGGCTTGAATGGCAAGTCTCCAGAAACGCATGCTCCGTGGCTCCCTTCTCTCAGCGGCGGATACGCGAGCTGGCCGACGTAGCCGGGCGGCACCTTGTCTCCCGGCGCCCCGTACTCCTCGGGCCAGCGGTCGTGCGCGGGCATGCACTCGGAGCCGAAGAGCCGATCCAGCCACGGCAGGTGGACGGCGAAGTTCTTGTCTTTCGCCTCCTCGGACGCGGCATGGTGCCAGTGGTGGAAACGCGGGGTGACGAGCAGCGACTCCAGGAGCCGGCCGAAGCGGAAGCGGACGTTGGCGTGGATGAAGACGGCGTGGAAGGACACGAAGAGGAGGTAGGCCTGGAGCGCGCCTTCGGCGAAGCCGAAGAGGAAGAGCGGCACCAGCACGAGGCTGCGGGTGGCAAGGACGTCCACCCAGGAACACGCTCGCCGTCCCGCTGACCCAACCCGTGCCCAGGTGGGACGGGGCGTCGTCGCCGAAGGTGCGCTCGAACCAGAGGTCGAGCGGGGGACGGTGTTCCCCGCCGCTCGTGTCGCGCACGACGCAGACTAGCACGCGCATCCTTTGTGGCGCACACGAGGGCCTGTCGCCTGGTCCGAGTCTTGCTAGGATTCGTGTCATGACCCTGGAACCGCCGGGAGCTCCCCGCCTCGCGACGCTCGTCCGGATGCTGACGGCGCTCGCGTTGGCGCTCCTGGCGGCCGCGCCCGCGCCGGCCGACAAGCGCCTCGAGGAGGCGGTCGCACGGGCCGAGTCCCTCTTGGCGAAGGGCAATGAGGCCGAGGCGGTCAAGGTGCTGCAGAAGGCGGCGGCGCAGGCCCCCCGCGATCCCGAGGTCCCGATCGCGCTGGGCCAGGTGTTGGCGGCGACGGGGAAGCTGGACGAAGCGGCCGCCGCGTTCGGGCGAGCCGGGGAGCTCGCCGCGGCCGCGCCCGCCGGCGTGCGCGCGCGTGTCCTGGCCGCCCGCGCGGGCTTCGCCTTGCGCGCCGGCACCGCCCGGGACGCTCTGGCCTTCGCCCGACAGGCGGTGGAAGCCGAGCCGGGGGCCGAAGCCCTGGGCGCGCTCGCGCGGGCCGAGGCGCGCCTCGGCGATTCCGCGGCCCGGCCCACGGCGGAACGGGCGGTGCAAGCGGCCCCCGCATCGGGCGCGGCCCACCTCGCGCGCGGCGACGCGCTCCTGGCGGCGCACCTCCTCGCGGAGGCGGAGGCCGCCTATCGGCGGGCCCTCGAGCTCCAGCCCCGATCGGCTTCGGCGGCCACCGGCATCGCCCGGGCGCTCGCGGCCAGCGGGAAGGCCCCGGCCGCCCTCGAGGCGGCGCGCGCGGCCGCGCTCCTCGACACGCACTCGGGCGAAGCCCAGGCCGCGCTCGGCCTCGCTGCGCTCGCCCAGGACCCGCTCGACCGGAACGGCGAGGCCGTGGCCGCCGTCCAGCAGGGGAGCTTCCTCGAGCCGAAAAACCCGGTCGTGAAGGTGGCCGTGGGCCGCGTCTTCACGAGCCGCGGCCAGCTCGAGCAAGCGGCCGCCGCCTACGACGAGGCGGCGCGCCTCGATCCCTCCTGGCCGGCCCCGCGCGTTTTGTCCCTGGAGCTGTTCGTCCGCCAGGGCGGCGCGGACCAGGCGCTGGACGGCGTGCTCGCGCTGCCCGAGGAAGTGAAGGCGTCCGCGGAGGCGCAGCTCCTGCTGGGCCGGCTGCTGCTCGGCAAGCCAGACCCGAGCGGCGCCAAGGCCGCGCTCGACCGGGCGGTGGCGGCCCTGCCCGGCCTGGCCGAGGCGCAAGCGGCCCACGGCGACGCGGCCTACGCGGTCGGCGAGCTGAAGCTGGCCGCGGATGCCTACGGCCGGGCGGCGACGCTCGAGCCCGGCAACCCGGCCTACCGGTCCACCTACGGGTTGTTCCTGGCTTACGACGGCCGGCTCGACGAGGCCCTGTCGGTCCTGCTCGCGCTCACCGGGAAACCGGAGGGCCGGGACCCGCGCGCCCTCATAGCCCTCGGTTGGACCTACCGGCGCTTCAAGCCACCGCGCGTGGCCGAGGCGGTGGCGGCCTACGGTGAGGCTCTGAAGCTCGATCCCAAGAGCGGCCAGGCCGCGCTAGGGGTGGCCCTGAGCTACCGCGCGGGCAAACAATGGGCGCGCGCCGTCACGGCCTACGAGCGCGTCTCGGCCATGGGCCGACGGCTCGAAGGGGAGGCCCTCGTCGGCACCGCCTGGTGCTACTACCGGAGCGGCGACGACTACAAGGCCCGCTTCTTCACCGGTCTCGCGGTCCGCGCGGGCGGGGACGTGCGCGCGCTGCGCGCCGCCTTGTCCCAGCCGCCCTCGACGGGGGCGAAGGCCGAGGACGAGTGGGCCGAGCTCCTCGACCAGCTCCGCTCGAAGCACGCCGGTGAACAGGTCCGCGCCGTCCGGGACCTGCTGGCCCTCGGCCGGCCCGCGGTCTCCCCCCTGACCCAGGCGATGTCGCAGCCCGCGACGAGCCCGGCCGCGCGCGCGGCCATCGCGGAGGGTCTGGCGAAGATCCGCGGGAACTGACCCGTTGACGCCCACCCCCGGAACGTCTAGGTTCAAGCATCATGGGCCTCGAAGGACGACGCGCGCTGGTGACGGGCGGCGGCCGCGGGATCGGGCGCGCCACCGCCCTCCTCCTGGCGAAGGCGGGAGCCGACGTGGCGCTCTCCGCGCGGACCCGGACCGAGCTGGACAGGGTCGCGGAGGAAGTGCGCGCCCTCGGTCGCACCGCGGTGGCGGTGACCGCCGACGTGGGCAACCCGGACGACGTGCGGGCCCTGTTCCGCTCGGCCCGTGAGGCCCTGGGCGGGATCGACATCCTGATCGCCAACGCCGGCATAGCACCTTCGGATCCCCTGGTGAAGACGAGCGACGAGACCTGGTCAAAGGCGATGGCGGTGAACCTCTCGGGCCCGTTCTATTGCCTGCGGGAGGCGCTTCCGCAGATGGTCGAGCGGGGGTGGGGGCGCGTGGTGGTGATGGCCTCGATCGCCGGCAAGTCGGCCATGCCCTACATCGCCGCCTACGCTGCAAGCAAGCACGGAGTCCTGGGCCTGACCAAGGTGGCCGCCCTCGAGATGGCCGGCAAGGGCGTGACGGTGAACGCGGTCTGCCCCGGGTACGTGGACACTCCGATGACCGACGGCGGGGTCGCGCGGATCGGGGCGAAGACCGGGACCGACACGGCCAAGATCCGGCGGAAGCTGGAGGAGCTGTCGCCGCAGAAGCGCCTGGTGACGGCCGACGAGGTGGCCGCGCTCGTCCTCTATCTCTGCGGCGAAGACGCCCGCGGAATCACGGGCCAGGGGCTGAACGTCGACGGCGGGACATTGATGTGACATGCCGCTGACTCCCGTAAACCCCGACTCCCTCGCGCGGCCCCGCGGCTACAGCCACGGGATGAAGGGCCAGGGCGAGCTGCTTTTCGTCGCCGGCCAGATAGGGTGGAACCGGGAGGGCCGCATGGTCTCGACCGACCTGGTGGAGCAGTTCGCCCAGGCCCTCGACAACGTGCTGGAGGTGGTCCGGCGGGCCGGGGGCAAGCCCGAGTCGCTGGCCCGGATGGCGCTCTACGTGACCGACAAGAAGGAATACCGGCTCCGCGCGAAGCCGCTCGGCGAGGCCTACCGCAAGCGGCTGGACAAGCACTTCCCGGCCATGGTGCTCGTCGAGGTCAAGTCGCTTCTCGAAGACGACGCGAAGATCGAGATCGAGGCGATTGCGCTTCTCTGAGCCCCCTCCGGAGGGCCGGCCCAGGCCGGAGGACCGATGTTGAACGTGTCCAGCTTCCTGTACGACGAAGCGGGCGCCGTGGCCACCCTCACCCTGAACCGGCCCGACACCCTGAACTCCCTCACCTTCGAGGTCTATCGCGAGCTGACCGAGACCTTCCGCGCGCTCGCCACCCGCGACGCCGTGCGCGCGGTCGTCATCACCGGCGCGGGCCGCGCCTTCTGCACCGGGGGCGACGTCAAGGAGATCATCGGCGAGCTGCTCCACCGCGACCGCAAAGGCCTCCTCGAGTTCACGCAGCTCACCTGCGACCTCGTGCGAGCCATGCGCGCGCTGCCCAAGCCGATCGTGGCCTCGCTGAACGGGACGGTGGCGGGGGCGGGAGCGGCCATCGCCATCGCGTCCGACGTGCGGATCGCCGCCGAGGGCGCCCGCATCGCCTTCCTGTTCGTGAAGGTGGGCCTGGCCGGCGCCGACATGGGCGCGGCCTGGCTGCTGCCGCGGATCGTGGGCCTCGGGCGCGCCACCGAGCTGCTCATGACCGGCGAGCTCATCGAGGCGGCGGAAGCGCACCGCATCGGCCTCTACAACCGTGTGGTGCCCGCGGACCACCTGGCCGAGGAGACGCGGACCATGGCCGGCCGCCTGGCCCGCGGCCCCGCCGCCGGTCTGGCCGCCACCAAGGACGCGCTCAACCGCGAGATGAGCATGGACTTCCCGGCCGCCCTCGACCTGGAGGCCCGCGTGCAGGCCGAGCGGATGACCGACCCCGACTTCCGCGAGGGCTTCGAGGCCTTCATGCAGAAGCGGCCGCCGCGGTTCAAGGGAGCGCCCGAGTGACGGATCCCTTCCTCGAGCCGCGGCACCAGGCGCTGGACGGAAAGGTCCGCGCGCTGGGCGAGAAGCACTTGCGCGGCGGCGCCGAGGACGAGTCCGACCCGAGGGGGCGCACCCGCGCGATCGCGGCCCGCCTCGGGGGCGCCGGGATACTGGCGGCCGCGGTTTCCCCGCCTCACGGCACGATGGACCTGCGCTCGCTGGTGGTGGCGCGCGAGGCCCTGGCCTACTACTCGTCCCTCGCCGACACCGCCTTTGCCATGCAAGGCCTCGGCTCGTATGCCCTGAGCCGGGCCGGGACCGAGGTACAGAAGAGCCGCTGGCTGCCCGGCGTCGTCAAAGGCGAGACTCTCTGCGCCTTCGCGGTCACCGAGCCGGAGGCGGGCTCCGACCTGGCGGCGGTGCGCACGAAGGCCGAGCCGGACGGGGCGCTCTGGCGCCTCTCCGGGGTGAAGACCCTCATCTCGAACGCGGGCATCGCCGGGTTCTACACGGTGCTCGCCCGCAGCTCGGAGACGGCCGGCCACCACGGCTTGTCGCTCTTCCTCATGGACGCCGACGCGCCCGGGCTCTCGGTCAAGGCCCTGGAGCCCATGGCCCCGCACCCGCTGGGTGACCTGCGCCTCGAAGGAGCCCCCGCGGTGCTCCTCGGGGTGGAGGGCAAGGGCTTCGGCCTGGCCCTCGCCACCCTCGACATGTTCCGCGCAAGCGTGGGGGCCGCCGCCTGCGGCCTGGCCGCGCGGGCCCTCGACGAGGCGGTGGGCCACGTGCTCGCCCGCCGCCAGTTCGGCCGGCCCCTGGCCGACTTCCAGGCCACCCAGATGGCGATCGCCGACATGCAGGTCGAGCTGGCCGGCGCCCGCCTGCTGGTGCGCCACGCCGCCTGGACGAAAGACCAGGGGGCCGAGCGGATCACCCGGGAGGCGGCGATGGCGAAGCTCGCGGCCACCGAGATGGCCCAGCGAGTGGTGGACCGCGCGGTCCAGCTTCACGGCGGGCAAGGGGTCATGAGAGGATCGACGGTGGAGCGCCTCTATCGCGAGGTGCGCTCGCTGCGGATCTACGAGGGCACCAGCGAAGTGCAGAAGCTCGTGATCGCGGGGACGATCCTCAAGGAGAAGAAGTGATGGGACGGATCGTGGACCTGTGCGGCGAGGTGGCGGCCGCGGCCGACGAAGGGCCCGAGGGTCTCATCCTCCCTCCGGAGGCCTGGGACCGCCTGCGCGACGACTGGGAGGAAGAAGACATCGAGGATGCCCTTGGCTTCGTCCGGGACTCCCTCCTGCAGGGCGAGCTGGTGGACGCCGCCGAGAGCCTCTCCACCCACCTCGTGGAGGTGTTGGGCGCGTTCGGCGAGGCCAAGGCCTTCGACCAGGCCGTGGCCGGACAGACCGATATCGGGATCGAGGTCGTCCGGCAGCTCGCGCACCGCGTCGAGCGCCTCGAGGAGATCCTGGAGGCCTATCGCGAAGGCCGGGGGCCCAACCGGATGGGCTTCGACGCGCTCCAGCGGCGGCTGCTCGACCAGGGGATCGAGGGCGAGATGGAGACCCTGAGCGAGCTGCGCCCCGCCGAAGAGGACGACGAGGAGTAGCCGACGCCGGAGAGCCCCGAGCGCGCCCGATCGCTGATCTTCACCCCGTTCCCCATCGGCCGCGGCGACCTGTCCCTGCCCAACCGCATCTGGCTCCCTGCCATGGTCACCTGGCGGGGCACCGAAGACGGCTTCGTGACCCCCTCGGTGAGCGAGATATACCTGCGCTACGCGCACGGGGCCCCGGGCATGATCGTGCTCGAGGCCACCGGCATCCGCGACGTGGCGAGCGGCCCCCTGCTGCGCCTCTCTCACGATCGCTACATCCCGGGCCTGACCGCGCTGGTGGCCCGGATGAAATCGGTCACGCGCTCGCTCGTCGTCCCCCAGATCATCGACTTCTTGAAGATCGCGCGCCGCAAGCCGACCCGCGTCTTCATCGAGAGCATGGTGGAGAGCGGCCGGCTGCCCGAGGCGGCGCTCCAGGCGAGCGACGCCGAGTTCGAGACCGACCTCCCCCGCTGGCTCGAGGATCCGCGCGCGCGCCGGGATTTCCTCTTCGGCTATCGCCAGACCATCGCGGACCTGGGCCGCGACGAGATCCGTCGCATCCCGGGCTGGTTCGCGGACGCGGCGCGGCGGGCCAAGGCCTGCGGCTTCGACGGGGTGGAGCTGCACTTCGCCCACGCCTACACCATGGCCTCGTTCCTTTCCGTCACGAACGGGCGCACCGACGAATATGGTGGGAGCCTCGAGAACCGGATGCGCCTGCCGCGCGAGGTGATCGAGGCAGTGCGCGGCGCCGTGGGGCAGGAGTTCCTCGTGGGCTGCCGCTTCCTGGGCTCGGAGGACATCCGGGAGGAGGACGGGCGCATCGGGGGCAACACCGCCGAGGACGCCCAGGCCATCGCGGTGGAGCTGGCGCGGGCCGGCCTGGACTTCCTGTCGGTCTCCCGGGGCGGGAAGTTCGAAGACGCGAAGCAGCCGCCCGTCGGGGAATCCGCCTATCCCTACACCGGCCACAGCGGCCACAAGTGCATCCCCCGCGACAAGCACGATCCGTTCGGGGTGAACGCGCACCTCGCGGCCGGGATCCGGCGGGCGGTGCGTGACGCCGGATACACGATCCCGGTGGTCACCGTGGGCAAGATCCACACGTTCGACCAGGCCGAGTCCATCCTGCGCGAGGAAAGGGCCGACCTCGTCGGGATGGCACGCGCGCTGCTGGCGGATCCGGACCTGCCGCGAAAGTGGCTGGCCGGCGAGGACCGGCTGGCGCGGTCCTGCGTGTTCTGCCCGTTCTGCGAGCAGGAGGACCAGCACCACCGCGTGGTCACCTGCACCCTCTGGCCGAAGGCCGTGGGCGACCACCGGAGCCGGCAGACGCCCGCGGTGTGGCGGCCCTGACCACTCCGCCTGTAGACTTGGGGCTCATGAGACTCAACCTGCCGATATGCGCCGCCGCCGCCCTCCTTCCCCTCACCGCTTCCGCCGACACGAACGTCGACCTGGCGCTGTATCTGGGCCGATCGTTCCCGGGCTATTCGCAGACCATGACCTACGACCCGGGCCCCGTGACCTTGAACCCGCCCATCCCCGGCCTCGTCATCAGCCAGAGCGGCGCCTTCACCCTCGAGGGGAGCGGCGCCCTCACGGTGAGCGGCGGCGTGACCCTCTACTTCGGCGGGATCGTCGGGATCGAGGGGCGATACGACACCGTGCGGGTGAACGTCGCCGAAACCGCCCCGAGCTACGGCGTGAGCGTGACCCTGCCGGGCATCCCCCAGCCGGTCACCGCGTCCCTCGACCTGGGCCTGGGCACGGTGGACGTCTCCACCCTCAAGCCGTGGTCGCTGAACCTCAAGCTCCGCACGCCGGGCTCGGGGGTGCGCTTCTTCGCCTCCGGCGGGATCAGCCACTTGCCGTCCTTCGACTTCACGGTGAGCCAGCGGATCGGACTCGGAGTGACCGGCGTCAACCTCATCACCAGGCAGGCCACCATCGCCTCGGTGGGCATCAGCGGCGCTCTCACCCCGGTGGCCAGCCCGGACGGTGGGGCCACCCCGAGCGGCGGCGCCAGCAAATGGGGCGGCAACCTCGGAGGTGGCCTCCAGTTCAGCCTCGGCAGGAACATCACCCTGGTCACGGAGGCGCGCTACTTCTATTTCCCGAGCCAGAAGTTCGAGTGGACGGTGAGCACGGACCGGATCCTCTCCTCCATCGAGCAGAAACTGCTCGACGCCCCCCTCGCCCGCGTGCCCCAGGTGGAGTTCAAGCCCCGGTTCTTCCAGGTCACCGGGGGCATCACCATCAGCTTCTAGGAGGATGCATGCGCTGGCGGACGTCGCTGCGGACGTCGCTCTCGGCTCTGGCGAGCCTCTCCTTCCTCGCCTGGCCACTCGCTCCCGTCCGGGGTGAAGCGCCGCCGTGGGGCTTGCCCTCGCTCGAAGCGACCTATCCCCTTCCGCCGCTCCCGATCCGCTCCCCCCGGATCGCCAACTACACGATCGAGGCGCGCCTCGACCCGCTGAAGCACACGGTCGAGGGGACCCTGGTCCTCGACTGGCGCAACACGAGCGGGATGGCGCTCCAGGACTTCCCCTTCCACCTCTACTGGAACGCGTTCCGGAACAACCTGTCGACCTCGGCCCGGGGCGGCGGCCGGCGGGCCGCCCGCCTCAAGGACGAGCGCGACTACGGGTGGATGGACGTGCGAGCGCGACTACGGGTGGATGGACGTGAGGTCCATCCGCCTCCTCGGCGAGCCCGAGGAAGACCTGCTGCCGACCCTGCGCTACGTGACTCCGGACAACCCGGACGACCGGACGGTGGCGCAGGTGCGCACGAGCCGAGCGGTCGCCGCCGGGTCGACGGCGCGTTTCCGGATCGACTGGACGGCCCGCATCCCCCACGGACACGTGGGGCGCGCCGGCTGGGTGCACGACTACAACTTCATCGTGCAGTGGTTCCCGAAGATCGGCGTCTGGTGGAAGGACGCCTGGAACTGCCACCCGTTCTACGCCACCAGCGAGTTCTTCGCGGACTTCGGCGTCTACGACGTGAGCCTGACCCTGCCCCGTGGCTTCGTGATCGGGGCGACCGGCCGGCGCACCGAGAAGCGCGACAACCCCGACGGCACCGAGACCCTGCGCTACGTGCAGGAGGACGTCCATGACTTCGCGTGGACGGCCAGCCGGCGCTTCCTGGATCGCCAGGGACGCTTCGACGACCCCGGCTACCCGCCGGTGGACATCCGGCTCCTCCTCCAGCCCGAGCACGCGCACCTGGCCGACCGCTACATCGAGGCGACCAGGATCGCGCTTCGGAGCTACGGCGCCTGGTCCGCTCCCTACCCGTACCCGAACATCACGGTCGTCGATCCCGCGTGGGGCTCCGCATCCGGCGGGATGGAATACCCGACGCTCCTCACCGGCGGCGCGAGCATCTTCGCGCCGCCGGCCCTGCAGAGCCCGGAGGGGGTGACGATCCACGAGGCGGGCCACCAGTTCTGGTACGGCCTGGTGGCGAACAACGAGTTCGAGGAGGCCTGGCTCGACGAGGGCTTCAACAGCTACCACGACGCGAAGGCCGCCATTCTCGCCCTGGGCCCGCAGGGCTGGGGCCGGCGCTACTTCGGCCCGGGCCAGGGGCGCGGGAGAACGAGCGGGATCCCCGTGGTGGCGCCCGGGGTGTGGCTGGCTCGGGGCGAGGAGAGCCGGGAGGCCCTGCGGTCGGCCGGCCGCACGGACGTGATGGCCCGCAAGGCATGGGAGTACCGGACGGTGGAGTCGTATCGCATCAACTCCTACGGCAAGCCCTCCCTCACCATGCAGACCCTCGAAGGCCTGGTGGGCGACGACACGATGACGCGCATCCTGCGCACCTACGCGCGCCGCTACCGCTTCGCCCATCCCACCACCGAGGACTTCATCGCCACCGTGAACGAGGTCACGGGACAGGACTGGCGGTGGTTCTTCGACGAGACGTTCTTCTCGAGCAACCTGTGCGACTACGCGATCGCGGCGGAGAACAAGGAGGCCCGCGTCCTCGAAGGGTTCGCGGAGAAGGACGGACGGCTCGCCTGGAACGCGCCCGGCGGGAGCCCGGCGCGTGCTCCTCGAGCGCGCCCTGGGAGCGGGCCCTGGGAGTCCGAGGTGACCGTGAAGCGCCTCGGCGAGGTCCGACTGCCGGTGGAGGTGTTGGTCGAGTTCGCCGACGGCGCGACGAAGACCGAGGCCTGGGATGGCCGTGACCGCTGGGTGCGTTTCCGGTACCAGGGCGCGGCCAAGGTGGTGCGGGCCACCGTCGATCCGGAAGGCAAGATCGCCCTCGACGTGAAGCCCGCGAACAACGCCTGGCTGGACGAGACCGGGCCCGCCCGCCGCGCGGGGACGAAGTGGGCGGGCCGCTTCCTCTTCTGGCTCCAGAATCTGCTGGAGCTGCATCTGCTGCTCGGATGAGCCCCATGACCGCTTCT
>WNFL01410989.1_pt1 | contig 13944 bp, 19 predicted proteins | sample 5400361 | NCBI WGS metagenome assembly WNFL01 (sample SAMN13153351, study PRJNA577476) | soil metagenome | isolation source: 40 cm soil on Douglas fir-dominated hillslope | place: USA:California | collected 2013-09-17
CAGTTTCCCTCGATCTCTCTCCCTTCCTCACATTCGCCACAATCCCGCTTGGAGCCGCTTCAAATCTCTCATTCCCCACCTCGCCGTTGCTACTGCAGAATCCACTCTAGAACAGCCCAGATCTCCACGCGATCGTGATGTCGAGATCATTGACGAGCTCACTTTTTCCGGGTTATCAGTCCTTATGTTCCGTATGTGGCTCGAGAGGGACGAGCGAGATGAAAGGAGGGTACCCATCCTTTTGCATCGACTCAAGATTCGCGTTAGTGACTCGGTCAATCTTCTCAACAACAACAGCGCCGTATTTCGTATCGAGTGCGAGTATGCAAATAGTGCAGCGAAATGGGTGATTTACAGGCAGCTCCGGGACTTCAACTCACTACGCACCCACTACAAAGTCACCAATTTCTACACCCGAAACATGGATCTTCCAGATTTCCCTCGAGCAAAGCTTGGGAGACAGATGCTTCACCGCTTGAAGAAAGAGAAAGGACGTGAGGCTGGAAGGAAAGAGTTTGCAAAAATGAGGCGTGAAGAATTGGAAAACTACCTTGCGGGCATGATAAAGGCAGTGGTACGTCTATTGGCTCATGGCCCTATGCCCTTTGTTCATCGATAGCCCAGATGTTCGAGGCGAATTGCAATCGCCTCTTGCGATTCCTCGAAGTATCCGCATTATTTATCGCCCTTGCCCGTTCAAGTGGCTACCAACTCAAAGCAGGAGTGCTCAAGTTAGAGCCAGCAGGCTCGAAGAAAGAGTATGCGCGTAAGAGTACAAGCTGGCGTGACCGACGAAGAGGTCGGTGGTGTGCTGTTCGAGAGAGCTATCTGGTTATCATGCGTGAAGCAGGGGAGGTATGATAAGCACCCACCTTAAACGAACGAAGCTAATTGTCCCGTAGCTGGAAATCTATGACGTATTTTTGCTTGACTCCGAGTTCAGCATTCAGCAACCGCGACGTTACTACCGCCAGGGACTTCGAGCGATGCACCTAGGTGAATCAGAAGAGGATGGTGCGATTCTGATCCACCGGCGTCGCCCAAAGTGGCACAAGCGTCACGACGTGGAGGGCTCTTTGGGTGAAGCAGCCCACACTCGGCCAGACATTCCGCAAGTGACGGTCAATGGGGTCAAGCAGAACGATAGTGTCAGCGACGTGCCTAACGGAGATGCAAGACCAAGCGAGGATCATCAACCAATGGAGGAAACACGGGTTCAAGAGCATGAGAGGTCTAAGAGCAATCTTTCCCGTCGATCAAAGGACACGGCTCGCACTGGGCATAGTTCAGTCCACACCATAGCTTCGAATATCCTCTCACGGTTTAAATCGGTGACATCACACAGGTCGCGTCCTTCCACCTCTGGAAGAACAACGTCCTCCTCAGACACATCCTCAACATCCTCAGATGACGAATCCTCGGACAATGACCACCAGCTAGCAATAGACCCAAGTGTAGCACATCCCGCTGATGTAGACCACGGGGATATCGATCCTGCTGGTGAAAAGATTGAAGCGAAGGCTGGAACCCAGAGGGCGGACGCGCGAAATGAAGATGAAAAGGAGAAGAGGAAGAAGAAGCGGATGAAGGACGTTTCTAGGCACACTTTCTACATCGAGAACTCTCAGCAGCGGCTCAAAATAGTTGCGAGGAGCGAGGTAAAGTCCGATTATCACCCAATCCGCTGCCTTCACCGACCAGTCCATCTCGCAGAGGCAAACTCAACAATGGATCTCCGCTCTTGAGCGAATGCAACAAAGCTCATTTTGGTCCGGTCGCAATCGATTTGATAGCTTCGCTCCTATTCGTCTCAACGTTGCAACGCAATGGCTCGTCGACGGGGTCAGTCTTTTCCCATTTCTACTTCCTCATACTGATCGTACTCAATCAGAGGGATTACTTTTGGAACCTCTCACGTGCGATCTCCATGGCCAAGAGGTGCATCCACATTCATGGGTGGTGGCTAACGCCAGGTAATCAAAGCACTGTTTTTCACCTTTGAATGCTAAATGTTTATTCCTCCGGGTAGACTTGTACATGCGTCGACCGGCAAAAGAAAGCTACCGTTTGGATCGGCTCCTCAAGCGCAAGGCCGAGGAGGGCGTGATGGTCTATGTCATTGTCTAGTACGTTGAAAGTCTGTTTTCCTATGAGGTACCTGATATCATTTCAGTAAGGAGTTTTCGAACAAGACAACCCCAACCGATAGCAAGTAAGCATGTCATCCAATTGGGTCAGGGGCATTTCAGCTGACACCACTTAGTTACACGAAGCAGCGCCTGACACACCTACACGAAAATATTTTCGTCCAGCGCTCACCATCCCACTTTGCGACCGGCACTTTCTACTGGGCCCACGTGAGAACGGCTTACTTGCGCCATCAGACGACCGATTGACCACTTTCTCAGCACGAGAAAATGTGTGTCATCGACGAAACCATTGCATTCATGGGAGGCCTCGACATGTGTTTTGGACGGTGGGATACCCCGCAGCACTCCCTTATTGACGAAGGAGAGGACGGCCCGGAGGGCACTCAGATCTGGGTAGGCAAGGACTACAGCAATCCAAGAGTTCTTGACTTCCATACTCTCAACCGACCAGAGCAAGATATGTACGATCGGTCCAAGGTGGCACGTATGCCCTGGTATGTTTAATGCAACTTGGTGCATTGATCAAGTGTATTGATCCATTCAGGCACGATGTCGGCTTACAAGTTGTTGGCCAACCAGCTCGCGATATCTGCCGACACTTCGTTCAACGGTAAGCGCATCAACCAACTCAGGAGAACCAAATGCCTAAATAATTTATAGATGGAACTTTCTTCTGCGCGTCAAGGTGAAGGGCGAATTCTTCCTGTACCAACAGTGACACTAAGATTGTCGTAGAACCACTCTCGAAAGATGCCTTTCATCATTCCACCACCGGATTTCAGGCCGGCAGAGCTTACTGAACTCGGTTTGACGGGCACTTGTGAGATGCAGATATGCCGTTCAGCTGGCCCATGGTCACTTGGCACCGTGGATCGCATTGAACATTCTATCCAAAATGCTTACCTTAAAGGTTCAGTACACCCTTGATTTTTTTGGCGAGTACTGATGGGAGTAGCCATCCAATTGTCCGAACACTTCGTCTACATTGAGAACCAATTCTTCATCACTTCGTACGCCCCATCGTCTGGTACATTTCCCTTTCCACTCATGAAGTTTCAGGACGACAGTAGGAGATACCAAGATCGAGAACAAAATCGGAGACGCATTGGTTAACCGCATTATCCGCGCGTATCGCGAGGGCACGAAATGGAGGGCATGCATCGTTCTCCCACTGTTGCCCGGGTTCACCTTCCCTGTCGATCATGAAAGTGCAAGCGCGGTAAGCTTTTTGATAATCATTGGAATTACTCTCACGAAGTCCCAGATTCGCCTCATAGTAGAGTGTCAGAATAGATCAATTTCAAGGGGACCTGACTCGATTTTTTTGCGTCTGAGAGCAGAAGGGATTGACCCCAACGATTATATCACATTCTGCTCTTTGAGAGGATGGGGTAAACTTCCTGGAAGCGTACTCACAACTGAGCAGGTCTATATTCATGCCAAGGTAAGCCGGGAAACCCTGCTACAATAAGTATATCTGACGCAGTCTCAGATCATGATTGTAGATGACCGTCTAGCGATCATTGGTTCCGCGAATATCAATGATCGATCTCAGAAGGGGGATCGCGACTCGGAGTTAGCGGCTGTTATCCGTGATACCGACATGATGGATGGGTATGATTTGGACTTCCTTCTGTTCTTGGTCCCGTCATCTGAGTTCCCGTTCTAGTTATATGGGGGGTGAACCTTTCAAAGTCGGTCGATTTGCACATACACTCCGCGTCCGTCTCATGCGGGAACATCTTGGGGTCGACGTCGATGCTCTTTACGACGAAGACGTCCAGCACGCGCAAGGGCAACATGAAAATCCCAGACGGACAGAAGAACCCGACAGCGTACCAAGAGCAGAGCCCGATAATGGCATCGATATTGGTCCTCACCCATGGGATCCCAATCAAGAACAGATCAACTTGACAGCAGCAGAGCAGAAAGAGATAGCGGACGGCGGTGTGAGCACCATAGCACCCAAAATTTTTGTCACTCGTTTGGCGGAACTTGGTGTCCAGACAGTTACGGGCGGTAGACTTACGTCTAACTGATTCTATATTAGTTCACTGATTCGTTGACTTGCAGCTATCTCTGGCGCCAAAGAAGCGGCATCGTTTGCTCGTACAAGAGCCCTTCAGGATATTGGCGTCAAACCGCGCATCGCCGATCGCCTTGCTGAAAGCCGAATTCTCGGGGACGAGCGCCAAACTTACAACGAGGCGGGCGAGAAGGAGCAGGGTTTCGCTTCTTCTGTTGTACCGACCGTGGAAGAGAAGGCTATTGCCGAACAACAGCCCGATTCCGCTAATGAAACTATAGGCCTTGGGTTGATTCATCCACAGAGCGAAGGCGAAGAGGGACAGGCGATGACGCCGGACGGCAAAGAGCTCAATGGACCCCCTGCTGGTGTTAGCAAGGCGGATGATGTACACCACGCCCGGTTCGACAAGCAGGAGGGCGATGACAGCGAGAAAGGAACAACCAGAGCGCGATCGACTTTACGCAAAAACTTGAGCGTCAAAATCAGCAGCAAGCAATGGGCTGTATTGACTCCTGCTCCACTGATTGACCCCCACGGGTTTGGTGATCCTGTTTGCGACAAGTTCTTCGAACACGTTTGGCTCGCGGCTGCTGTACGCAACACAGAGATATACCGTAAGGTGTTCCACGCTATCCCGGATGATCTAGGTAATAGGTCTGCAGTTGGTCCACTTCGAACAATCATCACTCATCACCTCGCTAGTGACGACTTGGAAACAGTACAAGGAATTCGTTGCTCATCATGATCGTTTACAGAAGCCTGTAAGCAGGATGGGTTTTGCTACTGATAAAGGCTGTGCTAACATTTCCCAGGTGAAGGATGAGACGTCGAAGGAGACGTCGGGTGGGCGAGTACCTTCGGATGGTTGTAGCAGCGAACTCGGCGTCAACATGAACGATCAAGATGTGAAGAACACGGCGGGGACCCAACTTGGGAAGGACTTGGATGAGAGCGTCCACGATCACCGCGTAGCTACTGAAGAGGCCCCAGATCCCAGAAAAAGTCAACAAAGTCTCCTCTCGTCGCGTACAAAGTCACCAACGCTGGCCAAAGAGGATGTTTCTCAAGGAAATGATATTGTAATTGAGTCTCCAGTTCCCAACCCGACACCAAGTAGCGAAACTCGTGGTACTCCTGATCTGAGGGGTCAGCCGAAAGAGAAGGATAAAGATCCGGGAAGGAGGAAGCCCGCTGGACCGAACGAGCCGTTTGAGCAGTGGGAGAGGGATGAGATGGAAGCGCTGCTGAAAGAAGTACAGGGACACCTAGGTGAGTCTCCATCGGGCATTCTAAACAACGGGTTCTTGATTGTGTCTACTAGTTGTTTATCCGACACGATTCCTGGAGGGCGAGGATATCGCCGATAACTTCTTATTTAATGCCGATCGGTACGACGTTCTTTCTTGGTCACAAATCGAAGCTAATGCTCTTGACAGGTTGCTTCCTCTTTCTATTTATAATTGAAATACCTTACGCACTTTCTTGGACAATGTCAGTACACTGTACATTCTGCCTGGATAGCCGCGAGAGCAGCGGAGGCACGCTTCTCACAATATCATTTCCATAATTGCAGTTTCGAAACGGAGTCATATGCATAGACAATTAGGCATGGCTGCGAGCATACATTCCACCCTCTGTCCTCATTTCGAGGACCATGGACCATAGACGAGCATACACGCTCACTCCCCTTATCGTGGGCGAAAATGCAAGAAAAGGACACTGAACGGCCGGCTAAAACTTGCCGAACGTCTTCGCTGACGCCTTGTTCTTCGCTACACGGATAACGTTGAATCGCACAGTTTTCGATAACGGTCGGCATTGGCCTACAACGCGACGATGAACTCGGAGTACGCGAAGCGCTAGGAAGATGGACATACCGACGGTGACGACGTCGCCGAGCTCAACACGGAAAGCAGGAGAGACATGAGCGGCCAAGTTTTTGTGGCGCTTCTCGTAACGGTCTAATAAAAAGACAGTGGTCAACCAGGTGTGGTAAAATGTGTATTGTTGTACGCACGGTACTTGGGGATGTAGTGCAGATAATCTCTGCGGATGATGATGGTGCGGGTCATCTTGGTGGAGATGACCTTGCCAGTGAGGATACGACCGCGAATTGAGACCTCTCCAGTGAAGGGGCACTTCTTGTCTGCAATGAACCAAACGCATCAGCCTCTTGACTTCGTTCAAAGGTGCTAGCGAGCACACCAATATAGGTCCCGTTGATGGCTTCGGAAGGGGTCTTGAAACCCAAACCAATATCCTTGTACCATCTCTTTTCTTTGGTACCGACTTTGCGACCGCCTGTTTGAGTAGAGAAAGTCGGAAATCAAGAGCGTAAAAATCCAAAGAAATTTTGAAATAAACTCAGCATCTTGAAGTACATGATGCAAATGGGGTACTGACCGCGAACCTTGGCATTGTTAAAGATGGCTTGCTTTTGGAACGACTTCTCGATCTAGCAAGAAAAGGTGGGTTCAGTCGCCTCGCTGGGCCATCGGGGGTGTAATACGAACTTGTTCGGCCATAGTGACGACGAGAAGATGGCAGTTTTGGTATTACAGGCGAGTGGTGGAGGAAAAAAGAGGAAGCAAGTCGAATCCGGACAAGGTTTTGTTTATTGTTTGGTTACAAAGGCTCTCTGGTGGTCGATTCTCTGGAAATATGCGAGATGAATCTGGATGGCTCCTAGTGTAGAGCACTCGATATTAATATGTCCATCCATCGACCCAGGGGGTTCCTCGCCGGCTATTCTCGCCTCATGCCTCTTTAGTAATATCCCGTGGAAACCATCGACACGATCTACGAAGTTGTACTATAAGACAACTTGGACATACTGCAAGACTGCAAGAGGCATTTCTTTCCCTCTTAACGCCATCCTGGTAGCCACCCGACCCTTTTACGTACCCACTATACGGGTTATGGCCGAACGCTGCGTTACAATCCGATGCATAGTACCAGACATGAGCGAGTGCGACCCTCGCTCTCCGGTACCATCTCCACCATCGCTCCTACCTTGAAGCGTCTCACATGCCTCGGCAGAAAAATCGAGCGAAATGCCACTACATCCAAACCTCAGATGCACGCTCAAGTATTACGAATGGAGACGGCTATAACTTGAGTGCCTAAACCCCGAAGGTTGTATGGCGAGGTGTTAGAGACGGTTTATGCATGCAACTTCTGAATACTCCTTTCGTGGAATATTTCAGCGCATCGGGTATGTCATCGGTGATCCGTGACGTTGCGGAGTCTTGGCCTTAAGACGGTGTTCGCGATTGCCGTTTGATCTGGGAGACCAGAGAGGAATACGTGATGGTGAATTTTCGGGTTGATAGGCGTCTCAAGGTCAAAGAAGGGAGTGACTCTGTGGCGTTTATTGCGCACGAATTTGGACCTGAGGATGCGCAGCCGATCTTCAAAGCCTTGAGCAACGGAGAGGAGGGACTGGGTTTAAAACCTGCGACCCTGATCCTACTTATCTTTCGTCCATAAGGTAAGTCTTCGGATATCTCATGTGGTTTGCAATCAAAAAACGCGTATTCTATTGGCTATAGTCGTTCAACCTTACATTGTAGCGTACAGTGTGTTATTACGCCGTGTCGCATCGAGACGGCACATTGCCTGTGTGGATGACTGTTTACTTACACCATAGAGTGTACAATCCGCGTGTTTTGATTGCATTATGCCCATGTTCCGTACCAGGGGGATGTGCGTAGCATAAGCCATTTTTCTTTACCGTACCTGTTATGCATCATCGTCCTTGACTGAAAGGGCACCAAGACAGGTAAAGGTACAAAGTGATTTTCTGAAGGCGCTTGCCAGGCCTGATCCTAATTACCTGCTCACCCACACTCAGCCGAGTACGCGAATAGGCAGAGCACTTGTACTTATCATAATTGCTCATTAATGTTTTGATTATTATCTAGTATGTGTCAACAGAATCACGAGTGGATTTGCGGCTCTTGAAATTCGCACACGGAACTGGGGGCCGGGCACACATCCAGGGAAGAAGGTTAGGGTAGGATGTGTTGAATTGAAATCAGGTGCCTTTGCCCTCATCATTCGGTTTTTAGGAAATAAGGGGAGAAACTTATCCCCTGCAACACGTTTTGATCGAGGAGATCGATCCCCGGTTGTGCGCGTCGGGGCGAATAGGGAATATTTAAATAAATTATTAATAATATTGTTTATGATTTACAGTAGTCATGGTTATTTAGCGATTCCTCTACGCACTCGGAGGTGGACACAAAACAAAACAAAATCTTGTGTACTTCAGATTACAAGGTTGCAGCTGTGTTGGACATGGCCATTCAGTCGCCCACGATGTTCGCCGTTCAAAAACCCCGCGCGCCGAGCTGCGGAATTGATCAGGTGGACCAGGTTGGGCAATGCCAGAAGAATGCTAGTTGCTTAAATGGTTGGCTATGCACAGTATACACAGAACGGAGATATCGCGCTCGTGGCCCCGATCGTGACGCCGACCACAAATAGTTATTGGTCCAAACGTGGTAACGTTGGACGAAAGGGAACGTAGAGACTGTCGGGTAGTTAAAAGGACCCTGCGGACCCTGGTCTGCATAACATAAGTAGGATGATATACGTACAGCTTCTTTCCGTAGAAGGGAAATCGAGGAAATAAGTCCAGAAACTCTATGACTGTATTCTTGGACAGTAATTGCGCTTATGAATACGAGTAGTGGCGAGTTCGAGCAGAGCGACCACCATCAAATCGGTGAACACAGGCGAGCGCGAAGACGATCGGGTTCACAAGGTCGACGTGACCGCGTCTATTGAGAGTGAGGCCTGCGGAGAGGCATCATGCAGTCAATTATCGCCGGTTTGCTCAAATATCGTCTGGCCATAATACGAAGTGGACTTGTCGCATTGGGAAGTGTGTGAGGGTATCAACCAATAAGTTGAAAAAAGTTGGTCTAACAAACCTCCGACCAATGGCGGAGACGATGGTTCTGGATCAACGTAACGGCTCGACTGTCAGTTTGAGTATCAATAGAATCACGTAATACTGTCAGTATAGATACCAAGTTCGAAGGTTCGAGTCGTGTGCTGCGACCATCGACAGGAATGGCTCAAGGGATTGCCAACAAATTGGTGCAACGGTCAAAATGAAGAGGCTATGCGGCCATTGAATATTCGATTCAACTGTCATGTGGTCAATGAGATGGGCAGAATACAATCACCCCGCTTAAGGGCGGGCCTGGATGCGGGGGAAAGGGTATCGTTCAGAGTCATATGTCAAGTCTATTTCAAAAATGTTAAAAGGGAGATCCTGTGAGAGCTCCGGGCTGATGCGAAATGTATGCAGCACCAACAACACATGAAGGCTATGAACCGGCTGCATATCGCTCGGTTTGACGCGCCGCGTACAGCAACGAACCCATTCTAAGGTTGTATACTTGGAGTACTTCTACTTGGAGTACTTCTATGTGCTGTTCTTCGGTACCGCTTCGTCAGCGTCTGGCGGCAGCTGCAGGCAGAGTCTGTCTGTCCGTCCGTCCGTCTATCCGCTAGAGGATCGGCTGAATTGGAAGCTTCTGAATCGAAGCATTGGGGGCATATAAGAAGGCACGAGAAGGACTGGGGTGTTGTGTTGTGTTGACAAAAAGAGAAGCCCGGGTCAGGTTGCTGTGCCAGCCTCAGAGGCTTCTTCCACCTCCCTCTCCAGTTCCCTTCCTTGGTACACTTGGTCCGCTTGGTTCATCCTATACGCCGCAGACCGGCTTTCCTTCTGGTTTCTGCTGGTTTCTGCTGGTGTTTCCGCTGGTGTGATATATTCTACCACCACTTCCTAATCGCTCCTTTCGTTCCTCCGGGTCATTCGAGGCCTTTGGTTTCCCAAACACCTCATGGCCGCGCCCGCTGCTCATCATACACAACATACCCAAGAGAGTAGCACCCCGATCGATCTCCAACAGCCTCTCGTCCTGCCCCGGGCCCACCGGGTGGATCGACCTGCTTCGAGCTTGACCAGACATGGGAGCGCGAACCCCTCGCCTTCGCTACCTCTTCCTCCCAGGAAACTATCTCGAACGCGAAGCCATTCCTCTCATCATGTCCCTGTTGCACCAAACCGGATTGGAGGTCTGGATACTGGCGGCCTTGTTGTGCTCGGCGAACCAGTGACGATGGAGGAGCTTCGTTGGGAGCGCGCAAAGTTCATCAAGCGTAGGACAAGGCGTTGGAGAGCCGTTAAAGAGGGCCTCAGCCTCGTTGTTCTCTCATGGACGGCCTACCAGACCATTCGATACTTTGTCGCCTACAATAGTGAGCCCTCACCTCAGGTCGCCACTCAGTCGCTGACACACCAGCCTGGTACTTCTCGTTGCGCATCACTCCAGTCTACAACGAAGACACCATTCGAACCCGTTTCAATTTTGCATTGGGGCTTCTATCTGGTCTCGGCATGACCCTACTTATCATATACAAGGTTTTTGATTACTTGGTGCGTCTTTCGGGCTAAGCGACTTCTGACACTGACTCTGCTCCCACATCATCCAGCCTCGGGATCATTTACTCATTAAACCGTTCCTGTTCTGCATCGTCTATCTCTCCTCTCTGTGCATTTTTGCAATAGCCCTTATCAACGCTATCCTGCTTCCTATATGGAGATATGGGACACCTTCAGACCCTTTCAGCATTGCGCATTCCCTCCAAGGTCGATGCAATTGGGACGTAGATATCATTTGGACGGGCACTGGTAATCGATGTCATCTGCATCCCGCGCCCGCGCCGTACGGGGCATTTGTTGCAGCCGCAGTCATCCGCGTCGTCCTGACCGCCGGCTTGCTTGTCGCATTTCACCTCGCGCAACGTCAATACGCGATCACGGCTCGTTCGCGACGGTCCAACTCCGCAACACGGCTGGTGGTTGGAAAGGCGGAATCTGCGCTGCATCCGAGCACATCACGACTCTCAAGTGCGCCGACCGTCGATGCTACAAGCCCGAACCTCGCTCCTACGCAGAGAGGCAGGGGTTCTCCATCAGGGACGATAGCACCATTATCCCCAATTCTATCTCCTGCTTCCATTATCAGTCCTCTGTCCTCCCATCTTTCCACGCCCAATGCCAAATCACCACTGCCAGTGGTACCGGAGATGACCGAAGTAGAACCCCTTCGGGAACCATCGCCCTCGGATTTCGGGAAGAGAACCACCCTTGGCGGGCCTCGATGGCCAGACGACCCCAATGGTATTGAATCACCAGAACCCACTCCCGGCTCCGAGCAACCCCCCTTGGCCGCCCGCGCGTCACCCCCGGGAACCAGTTCACACACCGACAGAGTAGGCTACTTCGGGCATCAAGGCAGGGAGACGCCGAGCGATGCCTCGGAGGGTGTTGATGACGAAGCGACGTGGCAGGCCGACTTTCGAGGGCTGATACAGAGTCTAGCTGCGGATGGAGACAGCTCATCGGATGTGTCCGAAGTGCAGCAACGCGTCCTGGCTCAGTTGCAAGCGATGGGTGCTCCTATGAATGCCGGAGACCTATGGAATCGAGAGGTTTTGATTATGGGTGGTGTCGTGAGGAGGATGTCAACCATTGAGAGTATCGGGAGCCGGGAGAGGGAGCCTGCCCTAGACGGTGCGAGTGAGGTTGTCAGGACTAATAACAGTCCCAGCCCGATAGACGCGAGATATGGTAGTCGGGGAAGTCGACCACCGAGTGGGAGTGGCACTGCTGCGACTGGGTCGACTGCTGCGTCTTCCCGTACGGGTAGCCAACAGAATACGAGAGTAGGGACGGCTGACTCTCAGGAACCAAGAAGTGATTCGTGATCCGGTGAGTGTTACCCGAGGAGTGATGAAATGCTGTGGTCTTAATGAGGTTCAGATTATCCCTCAGCCATTTCTTGTCGTAACGACTAAGAACAGTCAACGAACACCATTGCCAATTTTATTGTTGCAAGGTCTCTCCTTTCGTCCAACTTGCCACTGCCCCTCTATGCGATATATGGTACAGCAATTATGCCATTCATTTGGTTCCCTTCGAACCTCGTATCTTGTCAACCACTAGCGGGCATTCTCTCCTTGACGTTCTACCCTCGTCTCTGAAGGTCCACCGCGCAATTGCTCATGTTATGCCACTCCGCTCTCGACCCACAACATCTCCTTAGGCAAGCCACCAAGGTTACACAAACCCACCACAATGCTGCTTCCGAAGTGCATTTCTCTCCAACGGTCAAGTCAACAAGTCTAGCCACTTAATTTATTATCAAGGAAATATCGTCGTCGTTATTTGTCCGGCCCTTCGCGCTATATCTAGTCCTTTCTTCGGACATGCATTCTCAAGGGGTTTGACCTGTAGCTGCTGTATCATTGATCACCTCATTTTTCCAACTCAAACCTTAATGGGTGCTTGTGGAATATTCCAAACTCTTCCAGCTTCGTTCCCTCGTCGTTCGTATGCCTTGCCTCACAGCCGTGATGACCCCTTGGTATATGGGCCTAATGATAGCCGCCTGCACGCATATTGGCACGATTATACCTTGCAAAGATCAGCTCTCCTTCCCCATGAACCTTCCTTCCTCATTCATTTGCGGTGCAAAGATGTATTCTAAATATCTAGGTGGAAGCGTTGTAAGTATCAAGTGCTTTCAGACTGATGGTAATACAGTCCAATGAGGTTGAACCACTCCATAAACTTAAATTCCCAGAGTGCTACACAAGAGGATAGCGTACACATCATGGCCCACAGTGATAGAAAGTATCCAAATAAATTACGCTTTCGCCGCGGCATCCGATAAAGACTTGAACATGGAGATAAGACCATTTGCGGCACTGATGACCTGTTGCTTCTGAGAATCATTGTACGGGAGCTGAGATGACGAGGTCAGGGTTTGAGGGGGTGCACCTGAGGGATCATCAGTACAGATCATCAGTACAAAGCGATAGGATCATCAATGCCTACCATTAAATGCGAACTGATTGCTTGTGCCAGTAGCTGGGTTGGGTTAGTTGAACGAACCGAAAGCGAGTAAAAATTTACATACGAACGGAGTTAATGATGCCTATGAGAACGTTAGGGATGGAATGTATAGGACGATGAGGTGAGACCAACCTCGACTGCTTAAACCCCGAATACGAGTTTTCATATTAGCAGGGACCGTGTCGCCATCCAGTGCAATGAGATATGCCACCAAACCGGAAATGACTGCGTTTGGTCAGCCCTGTTTGACTTCTCCGCTAAAGAGGCACTCACAAGGCGTCGACATGGATGTCCCACTCAAAACCTCAGTCTTACTACCGGGGAACGTGCTGCGAATGTTTTCACCCGGCGCGAAGACATCAATTTTGCCTGAGGGGACAAATTAAATATCTAAAGGCGGACATTCAGAGGGTCTTACCAAAGTTCGAGAAGCTACTCTTGGCGTCATGGATGTTAGTCGCCCCGACGGTGATCGCAGAGGGCGCACGCGCTGGCGAAAAGCCTCTACTGTCCTTGCTATCGTTGCCAGCACCTTCGAGCCAGGAGAGTACTTAGTACAACGCTACTCATCCACTGGTAGCACATCTTAACGCACCCGCTACAACGTGGATACCGAGGCCGACAGCATTTGCAACGGCCTCGTCGAGCGCCGGAGTTCCATCACTGATGACCTGGCAGTTGCAGAGTTGAGCAACCATTGAAATGACCCGCGAGTATTCTTACCGAAATGTTGATGACCGAGGGCCTCCTGACGGTTGTGTTAAAAGCCTGGCCGATAGAAAAGTTGATACCGCTGTGACGTTCAATCAGCACTACAAGAAACC
>WNFL01061346.1_pt2 | contig 13940 bp, 13 predicted proteins | sample 5400361 | NCBI WGS metagenome assembly WNFL01 (sample SAMN13153351, study PRJNA577476) | soil metagenome | isolation source: 40 cm soil on Douglas fir-dominated hillslope | place: USA:California | collected 2013-09-17
GTTTTTCAATCTGCGATAAGCGGATTCCCGCACGTGAAGGTGATTCCTGAAAGAATAGTGATCCGCCTCCGTGTCTACGCAGATCCGGTTTGGGTGGATCAATCGATCCATCTTGCCCAATTTCATTTGTTCGTATTGATGGGGGGGCATCTTTGTATGCGTTGCGTCTGATCCAAAACCGATATTAACCACCAAGTTTTCGTTCGGCAAAATGCATAACCCTGAATTTCTCCAGATCGTATGAGCCCATTGATAATCCCAAATATCTTTTGGTTTTGTATCGCTCATTTTCTGAAAAATGGCCATCCAGAACTCTCTCTCCGTTCTGTTAAATTCATAGAATTTGAAACTGAGCAAAAGTTTGTCGCGATCAAGATCGGAAATATCATAAACAAACCTGGACCAAGACCTTCGCCACGTTGCCCAGCCCCAAATGTGACTGTAGGCGGAAAAGTAATAGGAGGCTGCTCCGCGCTTAACACCATACTGGAAGTTGTTCCCGCTGATATGCATGATGCGACCATCATTCCGGTAACGGGCCAGCAGGGCGGTACAGAACTCGAAAAAGAATGGGTCCGGCAAACAATCATCCTCGAGTATAATGCCTTCCTCTACGTGTTCAAAAAACCAACTGATCGCTTGAGCTATTGAGGCACCGCAACCCATGTTGGAGTCCCGCAACAACGTCTTCACGTCGCAATCCCAGTCGATATTTTCCAATACGAACGAGCGTGACAGTCGGCATGCCTCCTTGTCGGAGGAAACGCCAGGCCGGGGGCCGTCTGCAGCGATAAAGAGTCGTTTCGGTTTCGCGGCTCGCAATTGCCAGAATACCTTTTGCGTGTGATCAGGTCGATTGAATATCAGAAAGAGGATCGGCGCATTTAGCATGAATTAGCTGCATTTTCCATCGTACACCAAAAACGGCTAAATTTCGCCATAATTCATGACATTATAAACTTCGGGTATGGAATTTCAGCTGACAAGTTATGAGTCGCACCGGCGCATTGTGCACGATTCCGAGTTGGTAGCTACCTGGCGCAACGAAAAGACCGTCGATTTCTGGAGACACGAGCGGATGTATCGCCAACTGAGCGCCTTGCTCACCGCGAATCCAAAATCCAAATGGTTAACGGTAGGAGATGGTCGGTATGGAACCGACGCTCATTACATCGGCAAATTGGGTGCCGATGCAATCGCTTCCGACATTAACGAAACGTACCTGAAAAAAGCGAAGGAGGATGGCTACATAACCGACTACAAAGTCGAAAATGCTGAGGCCCTTTCCTTTCCAGACCATCGGTTCGATTTTGTGCTTTGTAAAGAGTCCTATCACCATTTTCCCAGGCCGATGATCGCACTCTACGAAATGCTTCGCGTTGCCGATCTGGGGGTGATCTTGATAGAACCGAATGACCAGGCCGTCACGGAACCCTATCGTATTGGCGTCGCATCTTCAGCCTATTGGTGCCTATTTTCGCTAAAGCAATGGTTAAAGAAGCCGTTTGGTAAGCCACACGCCACATTTCCAAACCGCTATGAACCCCACGGAAACTATGTGTATTCCATTTCAAGGCGGGAAATTGAAAAAACGGCACTGGGGCTGAATTTGGACGCAATCGCTGTAAAAGGAATGAATGATTTCTATATTGAAGGAGTCGAATACGAAGAAGTGGCTGATAACGGTCCGTTGTTCCGGAAGATCAAAAAACAAATTGAGGAACTCGACAAGACCTGCTCCCGACGACCTGAACAATTCGGGTTATTGGTGGCGATTCTGTTTAAGAGACTTCCTTCGGCGGCTTGCCTCGAGTTGATGCGCCAAAACCAATTCGATGTAAAAATTCTTGAAAAGAATCCCTACATTAAATCCTGATAAACAGCATTGTACAACGCCACACCCTGGGCCAGCGAAAAGTGAGTTGCAGCTCCGTTTCTGATGTCGCCGGGATGTTTCGTTTGAAGTAACATCGATATGGCCTTTGGATAATCTTCTGGTTTGGAAACGGTAAGTAAACCCGGCAACGTATTTTGAAAAAGGGCGATATCTCCCCACCCTATGTTTGTCACCACTGGAATACCCATCGCCAATACTTCCGCCATCTTGGTGGCCGAGGAGGCTTTTTTTGAAAAAACCGGTTTAATAAAAACAACCGAAGCATGGGCTAAGCTGATCATAAGAGGAACCTTCCCTTGGGACACGGACCGGAAGATAATATCCTCTGGATAGGGAGAATAGCGAACATCGAATGTATCGGGCGTCACGAACAAAAACCTGGCATTTTGTCTTAATTTTTTTACTTGAGTAAAGAAATCAAGCATTTCGTTCACCAGATACCAGGTACCCAACGACCCCAGGTATAACAAAACAAATTCATCTGGCTTCACACCCAACTCTTTTCGCAACGCCTCTTGTTGAAGGGTCGTCGTCCGGGCGGGATCGAAACGATCCAGGTCTACACAACAAGGTATGACGTGAATAGAGGGGTTCAGGTTCCAGCGCAGGATTTCTTGCCTTGCATTTTCAGTTAAGGAAATGATCGCATCCGCTTCGCCTATAAACCGCTTCTCTTTTTTCTTGAAAAAGGAATAGATCGATCGATAAACAGGGTTTTTTAAATTCCACAATCCTCCCTCTACGCGCTCATCGGCCCAAAAACCACGCATATCAAAAATGAATTTCACGTCATATTTCCGCTTCATCCAAAGGCCCACCAAGGCCGTGATGTAGCTGCGGCAATGAATGATTCTAAAATAATACTTCCGGTGCAAGTCCCTTGCCTTTCTTTTTAGCATCCATAGATCGTATAGGGTAGAAAACACCGGCGGGCTCCTGTGATACACCAACGGGACCCAGTTGAGGTGATGCCTCCGGCAGAATTCCTGAACGGCGATTTTCCCGGCTTCAAATCGGTTCTTCTTCTCAAAACTCAGTATGGTTATGTTGTACCGCGACAGCCCACCCAGGTAAGGCAATATTTGCGATTGCCCCAGTGGATCGGTCAGACCATCGTAGGAAAGATAGAGGACGAAATGTTCTGCGCCAGTCATTATTGATTTTCTTTCCACCATCTATGGAGTACAATAATGACCCATAAACGGTGATACAAGTAATCTTTCCCAGCAAGGAATTCCTTTTTCAAGGTTCGAATGAAAGAGGCATTGCATAACCCTACCTCTTCTATTACCTGGTCGTTCAGAAAATCATCCATGAGATAGTGAAGATCGCCCTTCATCCAGGATGCCAGAGGGATACTGAACCCCCACTTGGGCCGGTCAACCAGTTCACGTGGCAGGTATTGATACAACAATTCTTTCTCTATCCATTTTGTTTTTCCAAGTCTTCTTTTCTTTCCAATGTCGAGGGAAAATGCGTATTCGATAACGTGATGATCCAACAAGGGGCACCTGCACTCCAGCGCATAGAGCATGGATGCCCGATCCACTTTAACCAACAGATCATCTTTCAGGTAGTAGTGAAGGTCAAACAGCGCCTGTCGTTCTCCCGAGGATAGTCTTTTGTGTACCAGAAATGATTCATCGTAATCAAACTCCCTGAAATCGGCCCGATGGCTCAGCAGTTTTTCAAAGACCTCCTGTTGGGAAAAGAAGTATTGTTCCTGTGAAAAAATATGACTCCGGATGCTGCCGCGTACGGAATGTTCAAGTAAATGAGCAACGCGTTCCCAACGGCTATGACCTGAAGCTCCCAGCACCAACCCTAGCGGTCGCTTTAGCAAACTCCAGGAGGCGCGCCCAAGGCGGTCGGCCCAGGTGTAGGCGCCATAACCTTGAAACAATTCATCTCCGCCGTCGCCTGTGAGGACCACCTTCACTTCGTTGCGAGCCAGTTTCGATACCAGCATGGTAGGAATGGCCGACGTATCGGCAAACGGTTCGTCAAAATGCCGGAGGTAGGTCTCCACCGTGTCCATGGCATCTTTCTCTGCAAGAATATATTCGGTGTGATCCGTTTTCAGGTGGCGCGCAACAGCACGTGCGTAATGACTTTCGTCAAATTTGCTTTCTTTGAAACCGATGCAGAACGTTTTCAGGGGCTTTGAAACAAACTTCGATGCAATGGCGGTTACCAACGAAGAATCTGTACCACCGCTGAGAAAAGCGCCCAACGGCACATCGCTGATCAACCGCTTTTGAACGGCCTGATCAAGCAAAAGGACGAGTTGCTCCTTGTCGTCCATCACGCGATCAGGGCGGCTATCCAATTTATCCTCAATTCTCCAATACGGTTGGGTAGTGAGGTTCGCATTGCTACCAACTACGCCCGTATGTCCGGACGGAAATTTGTGAATGTGGGCATAGATGGTATGCGGTTCGGGAATGAAGCCAAGATGAAGAAATGCACTAATCGCATTCCGGTTGACCTTTTTTTTGTGCTGAATCGCCGGATGCTTCAACAGCGATTTCATTTCTGAAGCAAAGGCAAATACACCATCCGATTGATAATAATACAAAGGCTTCTTCCCAACGCGGTCGCGAAACAAAAACAAATTGTGCTCCTGCCGATCGACAATGGCCACGGCAAACATACCTTCCAATTTCTCCACCATTTTCGTACCCCAGGCCGCAAAGGCCTCCACGATTACTTCGGTATCGGAATGAGTTCGAAATGGTATGGCGTGCTGGGTGGATAGTTCCTTTTTAATTTGTTGAAAGTTGTAGATTTCCCCATTAAAAACGACAACATAGCGGCCGTCATTCGAATAAAAGGGCTGGTTAGCGCTGGCACTCAGATCAATAATGCTTAGGCGCGTATGTCCCAATGCAATGGTTTGGGTGGGATCCAGGTAAACGCCTCGCGCATCGGGGCCCCGATGCTGCAGCGCCATCATCATGGATTCAACAACGGCGCGATCAATGGGTGTTGTCGAAACAATTCCTGAAATGCCGCACATTATTTACTTCATTAAAGTTGAGTGAAACACGTTACGAAATAAGTCCAAGGGAATGGGCTGTATCCTGTTGGCATAATAAATAATTATAATGGTCGCTTTTCAGAATGGAGTCTGTTATCCGAATTCGTCCCATCTCATCAATATTGAAATAGAGGTAGTTGCTTCCGTGAACGATTTTTTCAATTTGTTTCCCGATACTCTCATTCAATACTTCGATCAGCATCGCGGGTTTATCCCTGCTCAGATAAGGCTCCAATCCTTCCAGCACTTCCGGCTCATGAGTTTCCACATCAATCTTGATCAGGTCAATTTTTTTTATGTTATTCTTTTCTATTAAAGAAGAGAGTCTAACGGTAGTCACCACGGTGGGAATTACTATAGTTTCCGGATCATTAAGGTTTTTGTTCAGTGTGACGGACAAGATGTGATCGTCGAGGGTATCGTAAATTAATGCTTGTCCATCAACATTTGAAACCGCGAGCTCATGGCATCTAATGTCATACCCGTTTAGCCTGCTGTTGTCAACCAATTTAGAATACACCCTCTTTACAGGTTCGAAGGCATAAACTTCCGCCGCGGGATGGGTCGCCTTCGCGACCAGGGAATAGATGCCGGTATTGGCACCAATATCAAAAATTACTATAGACTTTTTACAAAGTGCGATCCAAATAGCCATGGAGGTCTTTTCCCAACCTCCTGTCAATCCGGCCCAAAAAATCTCGTTTTCTATCTGGTATCCATAATGATTTATCTCAAACCCTGTACGATCATCGACCTTCACCGAAAACACCCCTTTAAAATAAAGGTGCCTGTAAATATTCTCGTGTGGCGTCCAAAATTTCTTGAGGCCGAGGTAAAGCTGTTTCTTAAAAGGAATTAAACAGTATATGAATTTCAAAGCCTTCTTCATGCTTAAGCCACCTGCCAGGATTTGTCCTTTTCGAGTGGTCTTGAATATCCTCTGACCGCCGTGACAAAGTTATTCCCACCGTACCTCACCACGGATCCGGTTACATTGACCATACCCAACTCTTGAAACCAATCGATCACCGTTTGCAGTCGTTGGGGATTATCATAATCAGGTGAGAACATATCAAAGGTATCCAATATCACCCACTCCCGGAGCGTTGCTTTGTCCAGTTTATTCGGGATAGTCCTTTTAATATCGCAAACCGGCAAAAACCGGTTCACTATTTTCCCAAGTCCTATTGCATCGAAAAATCGATAGAAAGCGATCAGCGAGTCGGCGTGTCGCTCTATCCATGCCAAGAGTTTCTGATGATCCATTTTTCTGGTAAGCGGTCGCAAGAAGTACTTCGCGTGCAGCTTGGTATACCATCCGCGCACGGGATAAAAATCAACGATCAATTCTCCTCCGGGCTTGACCATATCCACCAAACACTTTACCGATTTTCTGAAGTCGGGGGTATGTTGCAAGACTCCAAAACAAAAGACTTTATCGAATTGTCCCGGGGCAAATGGTAATTCATAGATATTGGCTTGAAACAAATGCAGTCGGCTGTGAGGACCGTTATTGCGGAAGTTCGCATCCACTGCAGTGGAATAATCGACACTGTACAAATTGGCCTTAGTATATTGCAGCACAACCTGTGAAAACCGGCCCGCACCTGAACCCACTTCCAAAACATTCCGCTGGGCCAAGTCTTCTTTCTCCCACCGGGTCACGAAAAAAAAACGCTCACGACTCTGAATGGAGTTTTGTTGAAATCGGTCGATTTGTGTTTTTTCAAATTTGTTCCACTGAAAGCCGAAATTCTCCGCATAGTTTGTTCCCTTTACAAAACGATGGATGCCTTTCTCAAGCGAAAAAGAATTTCCTTCGTCATCAACCCATCCCTCCGGCTTTGGGTTGAGGGGTTTATGATTGCATGGATTAATGAGCTTTATCATTTCCAACGTCATACCATTAGAGTATTAAAAAAACGTACTAAAAAAGTAACTCCTCCCCTCTCCCCCTGGGAGAGAGGCCGGCCTGCCCACCGAAGCCTTGGCGAAGGTGGGGGGTGAGGTGCGGAAGGCGAGCTTCTTCAGGACGACCCAAAATCGTTTTTCAAAAAGTATCGCCGGGAGATGACGAACTGCATTGATAGCAAAGTGAAAGGCCTTCGTTTTTGAATCGGGCAAGAGGGCCAAATGCAGCGCAACGTAAATATTCCGATAGGCATTCCATCGGCGGAGTTGGCCTTGATACAGACTCACAAAAACGATATCCTTCATCAGGTAAAATCGAAGCAATTCAATCCGGCGAATTAAAGTTGAAGAATCGACAAGGACTACACTGCGAGCTTCATGGTTCACCAGCATGGCCGTTGTTTCGGGGAATGCCAGAATGGGAAAGCGTGCGGCCAGGCGAAGCCAAAGCTCATAATCCTCGGAGCCGGAAAGTAAACGGTCCTCGTTAAATTTGTAGTCTAAAAGGACATCGCGTTTAACAAATACACCCAGGCAACTCAGAAAATTACCTTCGATTAATTTATCATTGACGGGACTGGGAAGCTTTTTCCATGGGTACAACACCTTGCCTCTTCCGTCGACCACATCATATCCCAGATGGAATACAATAGGATGATCTTGTTGAATGTATCTCCAGGCCATGGAAAGATGATTTTCTTTGAGCAAATCATCCGAATCGAGAAAAGTAAGGTATTGCCCCCGGGCCTTTTCTATGCCCGTATTTCGGGCTGCCGCCCGCTCGCCATTCTCTCTTTTGAAATAGACAATCCGCTGGTCTTGAAAAGAATGTATAACCTCTGCGGTGCGATCGGTGCTACCATCATCGACAATCAATAACTCAAATTGGTCAAACTCCTGGGCTAAAACCGATTGAATGGTCCTTACCAAAAAATCCTCCCTGTTGTAGGTAGGCATGATCACAGAGAAAAATATGCCGTTATTCTCCAAACGTTTGGGGTTTCGCTAAAAGGTTGAATTGATGCAAAGAACGGAATAGTTGCTCATTCTTTAAATAAGGAATAAATTTCAGGTTAACTTCTCCCAAAAGTTCATAGTGCCAGGCCAACAGTTTTTCAATAATGTGTTCCATAGTGTGACCCCTGCCTTGAAACCAGGCGGGCGTGATTTCAACATACAACCAGGGATGATACTTTTCAATGACGGATCGTGCCCCCAGCAAGACTTCCGGTTCAAAACCCTCCACATCAACTTTAATAAAGTCAATGTTGGCGAGGGACAACGCCTCCACCGTATGGTCCAACCGTTCCATCCTTACCGAATAATGGAATTTCGCCAGGGATTGATCCCGGGCAATCGAACCGCCTCCCGAGTTGGCCGGGTTATAAGCCAATGTCATTTCTCCGGTCTCGTTCCCTAACGCCAGGGGATGGCAAAAAACATGTTGACTCAATTCGGGATTCATGGCAAGATTGGCCGTCAACAGTTCAAATATATCCGGATTAGGTTCGAAGGCATGGATCACAAATTGTTGAGTGTGCTGTCGCCGGAGCGTGGCCGCCAGTTTCAGCGAAAATTGACCACAGTTGGCGCCTATGTCCAGCACAACGCTCCCTTCCTTTAAGATGGAAGCTGCTTTTTGCCAGGATACATCCGGCAACCCCGAGTAGAAATGCCATTGCATATAATCGGAGCGGTCCACTCTAAAATAGGCGCCGTCCCGTTTGATTTTCAAAAAATGACCCCGGCCGTACTCTTCCGGAAGGGGTAGTAGATTAATAAAGGCGGGCATAAAGGTACCGAGCGCCACGCAAACATTCTCCAAGTGTAAAACTTGCACTACCCAATGCACCCAGCGAGTGTAGAATTTCATAGCGTGTACACATCCTCGAGTTTTCTGGTCTGCTCGCGGATATCAAACCGTTCGCGGACACTTTTCCGGCCAGCCTGAATGAGGTTGGCTTTTAACGCGCCATCCCCCAACAGCCGGATCATGGCCGAAGCAATTTCGGCGGTATTATTATACGGAACTACCCATGCATTCTTTTCATGCCGTATGAAATCGCAGGCGATCCCAGAGAGCGTAAAAATAGAGGGCACACCGGAAGCCAATGCCTCCACGTAGGTCTGACCAAATGCCTCACTGTATTCATCAACCGGCGTGTGAACATAAAGATCAAACAGCCGGTACAACGAGGCCAATTCCGGTTCAAATGAGATCTCCGTATAGTTAGCAACAGGCAAGTCAACCAACAAGGCTTTCACAGGAGCCTCATAATCCCCGTTGGCATTGGCCAAAATAAGATACGCGCCGGGGTAGTTCCGCAACAAGTCTCTAAAAGCAGGAATAATAAACTGAACACCCTTCCACTCGGTATATCGGGCAATTACGCCGACCACGGGAAATGCATCATCGGGTATTTTATGAAGAGTTCGTAATAAACTGACCTTACCCGGCTCATCAGCTTGAAAGTAATGAAGGTCAAAACCGTGGGGGATGAGGTGCACTTTTTTTTCTGATGCTCCCTCCCATTCCACCACGATTTTTCGTTGGTTGCTGCATAGCACAATGATGTGGGTCGACAACGTATTGATTATTTTATCAACAACCACTGCCCTGGGGAAATAACGATGATGAAGTGACGCATGGTGGCGCGTGTGAATCCTTTTGCGAATCCTCAATAACCAGGCCGCGGACAATCCGATCAGGCTAGCATAGTATAAATGGGTATGAACGGCATCCGGTTTTTCTTTTCTGAGAATGGAAAAGACAATAGTCCATGCCCTCATCAAATCGGCCTTGCCTGCAAGGGGTACCGGGTAATAAGGGACTCCTTTGTCTCTTAAAACTGAAATAAGCGGTGTGTCGACACGACCCAGCAATATAAAGTATAAATCAATTTTGCGTTTGTCCATGGAATCATTTATCCACTCAAAGGCCAATGCCTTGTCGATGTCCGAAATGATATAAAAGACTTTGATCGCCATCAGATCACGACTTCTGGATACACTTCCGACAAGGTAAAAGTAATAGCGCCATAAAGGGTGTAACGTATTTTCTTGGGGACGATGAACAAAAATGGAAAATGATCAACGATTTCCACCCACCAGGATGAGGCCAGCCAGCGATATACCCGTTTCTTTGTCCGGGAATTCCGGCTCGCGTCGGGGGTTGCAAACTCGGGGTGCATTGCCCCTACCACTTTATTCGCAGCCGCATATTGTCGCAGCCGCCTGATGTAGGAGCGACAGGTAATGGATTCATCGTGCCAGGCTTTATTATTCTTATCGAAGAATAGGGGAATTTGTTTCTTGAATGCCCGGATGCCAAATTCTTTATCTTCGGCATCCGGCAGCTCTTCAGCAAATCCTTTCAGTTGCTCAAAATCAGCCTTCTCCATAGAGCAATTGGCGGCGGTCATAAACAGATTATCCTTTTGCAGGGGAAACGGAGTATCCGGATAGTTCCTGATCCATTCCATACTTAAGTGAGCCCTGTACTGATAAAAATCAGAACTGTTGTCTTTTATACTTTGAGGTGCGTTGCCGATCAGGATTGAATGAGGGTGCTCCGTGTGGAAAGCAACGTGTTTTTCGAAAGAGTCGGACGCCGGCAACATATCATCGTCATAAAAAACAAGCAGACTTCCGGTTGCGCGCTTCGCCCCTGCATTCCGCGCAGCGGCCCTCCCTTTGTTCGGTTGTTCGACAACGTGAAATGCGCCTTTCAGCTTTAGATTGCGTACGATCTCTGCCGTGTCATCGGTCGATCCATCAATGACGAGAATCACTTCAAAATCTTTTTGCGTTTGCTTTTGCAAGGCATCGAGCGCGGCGACAATCCGTTGGGCTCCCTGGTACGTTGGGATAATCACACTCGCGCTCATCGGCGAAAGAGTTGAATTAACCATGCAGGGACATACCGGCTTCTGAATTGAAGCTTGTCAAACAGTTTCCGGTCGGAGGGTGCCAATGATTTGCGACCGACACCCGAAAGCAGTTGTAAGCACGTTGCCGGGTTGCGTTGAAAATAGACTTCATCGGCCTTGTACAACAAGAAATAATCCAGGGCTTTGTCCACGAAGTCGGGTGACGCCTTTAATGCTTCCCGCGGAGTACTGAATACTTTGGCATCAAAAGGTAGGTGGTCCTTAATTCGTGCGGCCTTTTCGTGAAGGCCATTGGTGGTGGCCAATTGATACATTACTCCATTCGATTCGAAACCAAAATAGTTTGCCTGCGCACGCGTTTTAGAGTCATCATGCCACCGGAAATTGGCGAGCACATTCGGTATTTTCACCACACCCTCCAGTCCAAACCGGATCAGAAAACGCATCCAGAATTCTTTGTCCATGACCAGGTGCAGGCTTTCGTCCAAGATCCCCAAGCGATCAAATACCTTTCGTTTAAAATAGGTTTCCGGTTGGTCGATCCGTGCGCAGCCCAGGGTTTTTGCAACATTCCCGGCATACACATCGGTACCGGAGGTGAGGCGGACAACTTTTCCGTCTTGAACAATATGGCTACGCCCGATGACCACATTTACCGAAGGATCTGAAAACCGATGGGCGATTTCGTTTAGCGAACCAGGCTCCAGAAAATCGTCTGAATTCAGCCAATTCACTACGTCGCCGTGAGCCCGCTGAAGCCCCTTGTTCACAGCATGACTTTGGCCTCGGTCGGGCTCACTTACCCAGTACGCCAGGTGTTTTTCATATTTCTTAATTATCTCCACCGAACCATCCGTGCTTGCACCATCAATGACGATATATTGAAGATTCGGGTATCCTTGCGATAAAACAGAATCAATCGTTTGGCCCAAGAACTGCGCCTGATTAAAGGAAGGGGTAATAATTGAAACGGTGGCGGCCATCACGGTTGAGATATCATCTTTTCAATATTTTCTCTCAGCTTGGTCAGGTTAATGAACAGGTCCTCGTTGATGCCTTGTGTGTTTTGTTCCGACTCGCCAAATTGATAATAATAGTTCAAATCCAGGGCCGAAGCCAATGCATAATAACAAAGGTTGGTGTAGTCATTTTGGGGTCTAAATTCAAGGATTGAAGTTTGGGCCTTCATAAAAAGCATATTGGTCAGCCCGGCGCCATGAATACTGATCAGCATCCTTGCGTGGGACGCCATGGTAAGCTGTTTTTCAAAGGTATAATCTTCAAAGTACAGCGTAACAAAACCGTATTCGCGAAGCAAAGCGGATACCCCCTCCTCATTGATCACCCTCCTCCGCGTTGCTCTCATCCGGCTGACATAAATTCTGTCAGCAGGTTGGGCCGTTATCGAGTTTGTGAAATATCCCCTGAACAATGTTCTCAGCTCCCGCATGAGATCTTCATTGAAGTTCCCCGTGGGTGCTGTGTGTTTCACCAGCAATGCTTTCCGAGAAAACAGATATTCGTCCGGTCTAATCCAGCCGGGTGCGTCGAAATTGAAGGGCAACAGAGTTTGGTGAATAAAAGGGACATCTACATCGTTGGGAACCACGGGGGTGAAATCATTTCCAAGTTTTTTGAGGTATAAAATACGGGGCAACGCTTCCGTCATCCAATGGAAGTAGCCCTTGTACCAATAATCAAAAACGACAGAGGGCGTTTTTGTCCCGGTCCATTTTAATCTCCTTTTCCTGATCATCTGTGCAATCAGATGCAGCACGCCAAGGTCATTGGGAGTATCCGAAATCAAGGACGCCTTCACGATATTGAATTTCGAATATACAATTCCCTGACTCGTAATGAACGCATTTCGGATGGTCAACGAGGAGGGGGCTTCTATCTCTTTGACAAATTCACGCTGAAAGAAAACCTCGTCGCGCTCATCGTAATTGGCCGGAAGTTTGCGTTTGACAACTATCTTCATTTCAATTTTAAATCCAGGTCCTTACGGATTGCCAAATAATTGCAACCTAAAAATATCTCATATTCATAGAAATAGCCTTCTATCGGTATCAATCCAAACGATACAATCCGGTAGAGCTTGTACTTTTCTTTTAATAGAAGGTAGAAGTCCTTAAAAAAAGTCTTTGAGTCGACATTCGGCCAACCCATTTCAAACTGGATCATGTCTATTTTATTCAAGGCAATCATATTCTTTGCGCCGAGCAAAGCGAAATATTCACTTCCCTCAATATCCAGCTTCAATAAGTTGATTCGATCGAGCTCTCGTTTTTTACAAAATTCATCAATCGTTATGCCCTGAACCTTTTCTTCATGACTCATTGCGATATCGTAATGTTCATAATTCAGATTGACCACCGAAGCTATTTGCGAACTTTCGTGATCGGATTTCAATGTCATGGAATGGGATTCGTTGGACAGAGCATATTGAAATAGTTTCACGTTCCCGACTCCTTCAAATGTTTTCAGCAACGTTGAAAAGGGCGATGAGGCCGGCTCGAAAGCATAAACCGTTCCGATTTCCGCGCAAGCCCGTGTATAGTCACCCACATTGGCCCCGCCATCAAAAATGACGGGATTTTTAAAATTATCTTTTACCCACCTTAGTACGCGGAGTTCTCCGCTGGTTTCAATCATTCCGTAGTTTCTTCCGTGCTCCATTCCTTGGACGCCGCGGATGAATAGAAAATAAAAGAATCCATAGAATCTCCTTTTATTGTGGAACAAGCTGAGAATTCTATCAATGATCTTCGTCATTCGGACGGTTTATAAGCCTCCATGTTCATGGTTTCCAAATCACAAAGCGGGTTCCCGGTCCTGGAGTGACCTTCAATTTTTTTGAAAACCTCATCCTCGCTTTCACCGGGCGAGTAATCGCCAAGGTGAACAAAGCCGTTGACTTTCATGATTTGCTGAAGGGTCGTCCGGTTATGCACAAATTGGTGCCCGAAGTTATGCATGATATAGTTTAATACGTATCCCGTGTTGGGTTCTATGCGAATGTTCCGGGTCTCAAAACCAGGCCGGACCAGATCATCAAAATAGTCTTTTCCGGATCCCTCGGAGAGGTTCAGGGACAATAACCGATCCATATCGGGAGTGGCGATCCTGATTTTCCCCATGGGCTTCAACACCCTGAAGCACTCCGACAGCATGAAGCTGGCTTGAGTATGATCAATGTGCT
>WNFL01045170.1_pt1 | contig 13938 bp, 9 predicted proteins | sample 5400361 | NCBI WGS metagenome assembly WNFL01 (sample SAMN13153351, study PRJNA577476) | soil metagenome | isolation source: 40 cm soil on Douglas fir-dominated hillslope | place: USA:California | collected 2013-09-17
GGATGCTTCACCTCGGTCATCTCCGTAACCAGATCAGCGGCTTCGATTAATTCTTTCGGGGCGTCGCGGCCGGTGACTACGATGTGCAGGGAAGGCTGTCTTTCGCGGGCAGTGCGGATTTCTTCCAGCACCTCGGCAACCGGCAGCATGTCATAGCTGAGCACGTAAACCAGTTCATCAAACACGAGCATGTCGTAGTCACCACTGCGAAGTTTTTCGACGCAGAGCTCCCAGGTCGCGCGCGCGGTCTGGCGATCCTGTTCGGGGTTCTTGGTGTCCCAGGTGAAGCCGTCGCCCATGGTGTGGACTTCGATGCCCAGCTTTTCGGCGGAGACGTGTTCGCCATACCGGTCGTGGCGTGACTTCATGAATTGAATCATGCAGCAATTAAGACCCTGGCCGGCGGCGCGCATCATCAGGCCGAGCGCGCACGTGGTCTTGCCCTTGCCGTTGCCGGTGTGGACCATCAGGAGGCCGCGTGTTTGCTCCTGGTAATCCTCTCGACGCCACTTGTATTTCTTTTCTTTGGAACTCATCTTCTCGACCCGAGATATTAACGCAAAGGACGCAAAGGTTTTCGCAAAGGGACGCAGAGGGAAAACTCTTTGCGTTACTTTGCGCCCTTTGCGTCTTAAATGATCGCCTGCTTAAGAGGCGCCCTCCCTCACGGTCGGGCTACTGCCCCGTATCAGCGACGGTCGCGGCCGGCGGGCAACGCCGGCCTCTAAACGGACTATTTGAGCGCGTCTTCGGTTACGTCTTTCAAACCGTTCGCCCGTTCGACGGCGTCGCGCAGCAGCGGCACGACCTGTCGTTCGATCTCGTCCCAGTCACCCTTCAGCGTGCAGCCGGCGGCGTTGCGATGGCCGCCGCCGCCAAACTGTTCGGCGATTTTCGCGACGTTGACGTCGCCTTTCGAGCGCAGGCTGGTGCGATAGACGCCCGGGGCGTATTCCTTGAAAAGCGCGCTGGCTTCGACTTCGCCCACCGAGAGAGGATAGTTAACAAAGCCGTCAGCGTCTTCGTCCGAGGCCCTGGTGCCGTTCTGCATCTCCAGAGTCTGGCGCATCCAGGCGACATGACCACTCTCGTCGCGTCTGGCCGTCGCCAGCACCTGACTCAGCAACTCAATTTTGGACCAGTTATAGCTACCGAAGATCGCCTCCGCACTCTTGGCGGGTTTGACGCCGATGCGCACCAGCTCAGACGCAATCTTGAACGTGCGTTCGGTAGTGTTTGAATAATGAAAAGACCCGGTATCGGTCAGCAGCGCGGTATAGACGCACTCGGCGATCTCTTTCGTCACCCGAACCCCAGTCGCTTTGCAGAGGTTGTAGATCATCTCGCCGACGGCTGAAGCGGTTGAGTCGATCCAGTTGACCGTGCCGAAAAGTTCAGTCGTCGAATGATGGTCGATGTTGACCACGAATTGCTTTTCCAGATCGACCAGGCCTGGACGGTCGATGTCCGAGCATTCGATGACGAACACGCCGTCGTATGCCCGGTCCACAGCCGGCGTTACTCGGATACTGTTGGCGCCCGGAAGTTTTTGATAAGAGGGAGGCGCTGAATCGCGCATGATGACTTCGACGTCTTTACCCAGCGCGCGCAGGAGCCAGAAGAGACCGAGCGAGGAACCAAGACTGTCGCCGTCGGGGCGAATGTGGGAAGTAATCGCAAAGCGATCCTTGTTTTCAATTAGTTCAACTACTTGGCTAAGCATTGCAAGATTGCGGATTTCGAATTGCGAAGTTCGGATTGAACCGCGAATTCAATTCGCAATTCGCAATCCGAAATTCGCATTTCATTCCGCATCCTTCGTCCTTTCACTAACGGGTTCAATCTTCTCGATCAGGGAACTGACGCGCTCCGCTTTCTCTTCCACCGTGTCGCGAACAAAATGAAGCGCCGGGGTGTGCCGCAGGTTCAGCGCAAATCCGAGCTGCTTGCGGACATATGGCGCTGCGTGTTGCAAAGCGCGCAGGGCCGTCAGGTGTTCCTTCTCGTCGCCCTGAACCGTGACATAAACGCTGGCGTCACGGAGGTCGTCAGCCACGCGAACTTCCGTCACCGTGACCAGGGTCAAGCGCGGGTCTTCTAATTCGTAACCCACGATCTGCGCAATCTCTTCGCGCAAGGTTTCAGCGATGCGCTCTGGGCGATGCATGACAATGAAAGTAAGCAGTAGGCAGTAAGCAGTAGGCAGGAAACGCTAAGAAGTCCTGCCGTCTGGCGCCTGCGGTCTGCATCCTAAAGTTCCGTAGCGGCCACCTTCTCGATCACATAGGCTTCGATCTGGTCGCCAACTTTGATGTCGTTGAAGTTTTCCAGTCCAATGCCGCATTCAAAGCCTTCGCGAACTTCGGAGGCGTCGTCCTTGAAGCGGCGCAGGGAAACGATGTTACCTTCCCACGACACTACACTATCGCGAATCAAACGGGCGCGGGCGTTGCGTCTTATTATTCCATCGATAACCATGCAGCCGGCCACGGCCCCAATCTTCGGCACTCGGAAGACTTCGCGCACGTCTGCCTTGCCCAGGATTTTCTCGCGCTCGATCTTGTCGAGCATACCGATCATCGCGGCCTTAATTTCCTCTTCGACCTTATAGATGATCGAGTGCAGGCGGATGTCCACACCTTCCTGTTTCGCCAGATCGCCGGTGCGTGACTCGGGACGAACGTTAAAGCCGATAATCACGACGGCGGTTGAAGCAGATCCTGCTTGAGTTGCGGATGCGAGCAGCACATCCGATTCGGTGATCGCGCCGACGCCCGAGCGCACTACCTTCACTTTTACGCGCTCGCTGGACATCTTCTGCAGCGTCGACTTGAGCACCTCAACCGAGCCCTGCACGTCGGCCTTGAGGACCACGAGCAGTTCCTTAACTTCAGTTTCGCCCAGCGCCTCGATGCCGCGCTTGGTGGACTTGATGAGCGTCCGTTGCCGTTCGGCTGCTTGCCGGTGACCAGAGATTTGCTGGGCCCGCGTTACGTCGGCGACTACCTGAAAACTCTCGCCGGCTTGCGGGACGCCCTGTAGTCCCAAAACTTCGACCGGAGTTGCGGGACCCGCCTCGGTTACCGCTTCGCCGCGATCATTGAACATCGCGCGTACCTTGCCGAAGATCTGGCCGACGATGAATGGATCGCCGATGTGCAAAGTGCCCTGTTGGACCAGAGCGGTCGCCACTGAGCCACGGCCGCGATCGAGTTTGGCTTCAAGCACCACGCCGGATGCCAGGCGCGTCGTACTGGCGCGCAAATTCAGAATGTCCGAAGTCAGTAGAATAGTTTCGAGCAAAGTCTCGATGTTCTCTCGCTTTTTGGCCGAGACCTGGACCATCTCGGTCTCGCCGCCCCACTCAACCGGATTAAGTCCCTGGACAGACAGTTCCTGTTTGACTCGATCAGGATTCGCGTCGGGCTTATCGACTTTGTTGATGGCCACCACGATGGGAACACCGGCGGCGCGCGAATGTTCGATTGCTTCAATTGTTTGCGGCATGACCCCGTCGTCGGCGGCGACGACCAGCACGACCACGTCGGTGGCTTTCGCCCCGCGGGCTCGCATCAGCGTAAAGGCCTCGTGGCCGGGAGTGTCGAGGAATACCACGCGACGCTTTTCAGCCGGATTATCAGGACTGGGAACTTCCACGCTGTAGGCGCCGATGTGCTGGGTGATACCACCGGCTTCGCCGCCGGCCACGTTCGTGGTTCGGATCGCGTCGAGCAGGGAAGTCTTGCCGTGATCGACGTGACCCATGACGGTGACCACGGGAGCGCGGGGCACTTCCACATCGTCGGCATCGGTCGCGACCAGTTCTTCGAACTCTTCCTCGGCAATCATTTCTTCGAAGGGCACGAAAGTGACTTCGTAACCGAATCTCTGGCCGAGTTCGGCAGCTACTTCGTCCTCCAGGGCCTGATTGATGGTCGCAAATACTCCACGCTGGAGCAGCAGGGCGACCACATCCTTCGGTTTGATTCCGAGCTTCTCGGCAAACTCTTTAACCGTCGAGCCTTCGACTAAACGCACGGGCTTCAATTCGCCCTCGCCGGAAGTGCTATCCATCCGTCCGGCAATTCGCTGTTCCAGCGTGAGCGCCTGCGGCGGTGGAATGAAGTCCCGATCGAATCTTCCGCCCTTTCCTTCACCGGGCCGTTTGCCGCTGCGCGACGATCCGCGTCGCGATCTGCGCCGGCCTGCATCGGGCGGCGGAATGTAGGTGGTCTGCGGAGTTGCTGTTTCTCCTGGAGTGCCGGCGTATTCAACTCGTCCGCGAGGTGCTCGTTCACGGCCGCGTTCCCGCACGGCGGTGGCTGCCGCCGCAGCCGGCGCGGGTGCTGGCGGCGCGGGAGCGCGCTCTCCGTGACGAATGCCGGCATTCAGGGCCGCGGCGGTCGGGCGCAGCACGCGAACCTGACGCGAAGGGGGCATCGGCGTTGGTGCGGAGTCGACTTGATCGGGCGCAGTAGAAGCAGCCTCGGCGGTCAAAGGCTCGGGAGCGGCGTCAGGCTCAGTGATTTCGGGCACGTAAGCAGGTGTCTCAGGCTCGGCCGGCTTTTCAGCGCGCAGAGCTGGAGACAGTTTGCGAACCACCCGACTGGAAGGAGTTTGAATAATGATGGCGGGTTCTTCGGCGGCGACGGTCTCGGGTTCAGCGGCCGCGATTGGGGCGGGGATCTCTTCGCCAAGCTCCGAAGGCGCCTCTTCTATGACTGGACGGGCCGCCTTCTTAACGATCTTAACCGTTCGTTTGACCGCGGCATCCTTCTTGGGAAAGTATTTGTCGCGTATCTTCTCGGCGAGCTCTTTCGAGATTGAGTTTGAAGGCACACTGACATCCACACCCTCGCGCCGCACCTCTTCAATCAGGCGCTTGGTGTCGATCTTTAGATCTTTAGCGAGATCGTATATGCGAACTTTGGAAGTAACTGCTGACATGCGCTCCTTGCTGCTTGCGAAAAGTGGTTGCCTTCGCCCACCTTTCGCAGGAGCACTCTGAGAGCGCCCTGCTACCGCAGGTGTCGGAGGCGACGCGGGCGAGCCCATGCACGCGCGCTACTGTTGATTGGCCGCATCATCGGAAGCATCTCATTGCTTCTCGTCCTTCAAGCTCTCGTCCGCAGCGGCCTTTTCGTCGGGTGACGATTCGAGAGCGGAACTTGTTTCATCGGCAAACTCTGCCTCGCCCTCCGGGGACTCGGCAGCATCTTCTTCCAGGCCGAAGGCTTCCAGAGGAGCCACTGCCACGGAAGTAAAATCAGGGGCAGGCGTGATCACGTCCGGGCGCAGATCGCGTCCGGCATCCTGCAACACCAATTCATCCACGGTCATGGGATCCGCTTCGGTAAGCGCAACCGGATCGGCTGAGTACTCAGCTCGCATATCCTGCTCGGCTGAAAAAGGAACGCCGAGCTTTACTGCTTCGTCATAGCCTTCAGCAGTGGGGTCCTCCGAAGGCTCCGCATTTTCGGCATCGGTTTCAGCAGCTTCTGCTGTGGCTGCCAGGAAGTTGCTGTCCACTTCGGCTTCAGTCTCTCCGGACCCGTCTTCTTCCGTAGCCGCCTGCTGCTGACTGCGCTCGCGAATCTCGATCACTGATCGCGCGGCGTCGAGAATTTTCTCAGCTTCATCGAGACTTATGTCGAGAAACTCGACCAAATCATCGACGCTGGTCTGAACCAGCCCGTCAATATCCGTGACGCCATGCTCGCCGAGGGCGTCGGCTTGTTGCGTCGAGACAACCTGGATTGCGGCCAGCGGCACCGGCGCTCCTGAGGCGATCATCGCGCCCATCTGCTCGGCAACTTCCTTCTTCAATTCTTCTTCGCTGCGGATGTCGATGTTCCAACCCACCAGCTTGGTCGCCAGACGCACGTTCTGACCGCGTTTGCCGATCGCCAGGCTCAGCTGGTCTTCGTTCACGATCACTTCCATCTGACGGTTTTCAATGTCCGTAATGCGCACCTGATTAACCTTGGCAGGTGACAGAGAGTTCGCCGCGAACACTGAAGGCTCTTCCGACCATTCGATGATGTCTATCTTCTCGCCGCGCAGCTCGCGAATGATCGCCTGAACGCGGGAGCCTTTCATACCGACACAGGCGCCGACCGGATCCACGTCGCGTTCGTTGGAAACAACAGCGATTTTTGCTCGCTCGCCCGGCTCGCGCACGCATGACTTGATGACCACGGTGCCGTCATAAATTTCCGGCACTTCCATTTCGAACAAGCGCTCGAGCAATTCCGGCGAGGTGCGCGAAACTTCGATTTGCGGTCCTTTTGATTCCTTGGAAACGTTGGTGATGACGACGCGGATGCGTTCGCCCTGGTTCCATTGCTCGCCCCGCGATTGCTGCGAGCGGGGCAGAATTGCCTCCAGGTTTCCCAGGTCGACGATCATGTTGCCGCGCTCAAAGCGCTTCACGAAACCGTTGACCAGTTCGCCGACGCGGTCGATGTATTGTTCGTAGACGTTGGACCGGACGGCATCGCGGACCTTCTGAAAGAGAATTTGTTTGGCCGTTTGCGCCGCGATTCGACCCAGCTCTTCCATCGGCATCGGCAACAGCAAAGCGTCGCCGATTTCAACTTCGTCGCCGCCCAATTCGCGGGCTTCCTCGATGGACATTTCCGTCGAAGGATCCGCCACGTCATCGACCACGACCTTCGAAGCCGACAGTTCCAGGCCGCTTTCGGGACTCCAATCCACTTGGATGTCTTCGCCGCCCTTGAACTGCTTTTTGGCGGCGGCGCGCACGGCTTCCTTAATCGCTTCAACTACCAATTCGCGATCAATGCCTTGCTCCTGACAAAGGGCTTCGATGTTTTGCGCGATGCTAGTGCTCATTAATTCTTCTCAACTCATTTTCGGTCGGGCGCTGTCCTGACCAAATCCTTATCGGCTTCCGGTCGCGAGCCCAACCGCAACTCGCTTTCCAAGTCCGCTTCCAGGTTGGCTTTGACTATTCCTTCCAACGGAATTTCCACTCGGCCACTGGTTTGGTCTGCGACAATCACGTTATCATCCGCAACCCCAAGAATCCGCCCGCGAAAGTTGCGCTGGCCATTGATGGGTGAGCGCACTTTGATTTTCGCCCGGTTGCCGGCGAAGCGTTCATAATCGGCCCGTTTATAAAGTCCACGCTCAAGCCCGGGTGACGAAACTTCCAGCACATAGGCCGAATGAATAAAGTCTTCGACGTCCAGGACGGTGCTCACTTGATGACTAACTTTCGAGCAATCGTCGTGGGCTACACCGCCCGGCTTATCAATGAACAAACGTACTATCGGGTGACCTTCCGGGCCAGCGACTTCGGCGTGAACCAGTTCAACCTGGTGGTCGTCGGCCGCCTGCTCGGCAATCTTGCGCAACCGCTCTGCAACCGACCCTGAATCCATGTTGGTGCCACAGACTTTGTCTGTGATTGGACGGCTTACTCAGGCCCACAGACTAAAGTCTGTGCCACTGTCGCCCAAAAGAAAAAGTGGGCCAAAACCCACCGGATAACGCATCCGACGATCCGAGCAAGCTGTGGATTATACGAGAAGGATCGGGCGGAAGCAAGCGAGGGGCGGGACCCTTATGCGCCGTTAGTGGTTGCTGATTTGTAAGAAGGCAACCCTCCCCGTCCCTAGGCCGACGAAGTGTTATTTCCCTTGAGAGACCTTCAAAACAAGCTGAAGTTATATTGAAGTTCCATCCAATACGAAACAAACCGGCCATCCTTGATCGCAGGAATAAAGGTCAGATGGTGAGCAGCCTCAATGGCATTCTCAGTCAACCCTTCAGACAAACCGCGAATGGCATGTATGTTGGTCACTTCCCCGGAGGAAGAGAATACAACCCGAAGCACGACAGTCCCTGTGACGTTAGCCCTTCGGCCCTCGGCTGTATACCATGGCTCAGGCTTGGAAACGACCACTGGTTTACGAGTTACTTGTTTGCCGCCTGACGCGATTTCAGATGAATTGATCGCGGGCAGTTCCGAAGATTCCGGCGGAGGAGCGTAAACCGTTGAATTCGCGCCGGTCGAGTCTTCGAGCCTGGATAAAGAGAAGGTAGACAGAAAATAATCTCGTAACCGCGCATCCTCTTTTGCCTGCACCGTCGCGACCGCATATCCATGTTTCTTTGTCACGTAGACGTTGAGGATGCCAACAATATCGCCAAGTTTAAGTGAATACTCTTTACCGGCGTAGCCAGACAGAGTTTTGTCCCGGACGAAAGTAACCTCTGCCTGCGAACAATGATGGAGTTTGAAGTTTTCAAATGTGCCTTTTAGTGAATTCCTATTATAAGAGACAACCAGATAGACTGCTCCCTTTGAATAGGCGCTGTAGATGCGTTCCGACGTTTGTTTATCAGGCTGGCTGGTGACGAGGCCAACGTACAGCCAGGGTTGATGAGGCATCCGCACAGAGAACTCTTCGTCTTTTCCAGTAAATTTTAGCCATGGCGCTTCAACGGCTTTGGTGGACATACGCCGTAAGGCAGGTGCGCTAGCGCGAAGCCGGTTGCGAAGATAACCGCTACAAAAATATGAATTGCTTTGGTTAAGCTCATGATAACAACTGGTCCTTATGGAATATGGGACGACCCGGTGCGGCATTACAAGTCGGTTGCCGTTCTCAGTAAATCTTTCAACGGCCAAACACGCTGAGTGATACCACTATCATTTCCGGAGTGCACCGGATCGATGAGTGAATCCGGTAATAAGCAAAGTGAACCTCCGGCATCGCCCTGAGGTTCGCCCGCTTCTTAGAGAAAGCATTCGTTAAGCGAGTGAAACGACAAGGCGCCATCTTAAGACGCTGGTCCGAATCGAAGACGGAGCCGGGCTGGCGGGTTTTCAAACTCACGAGTACGCCAGTGCCATTTGCCTGAGCCTCAAGGCTTGGCGGCCGGAGCATATGCTTCGAGTAGTTTTTGCGCTCTCACGCCCGGGCTGATCACGGCCAGCTTCTGGGTCCAATCATAGCCGCTAAAGACGCCGACTACTTCGCCCTTTTCGTTATAAACCGGACTGCCGGAAAAGCCGTCACGAGCGGTAATTCTCACCGACCAGTAGTCGATACCCTTCAGGCTGTACGCGCCATAGAAGGTCCCGTGACTGACCACCTTATCGCCGTGCGGGCGGGCGATCAGCATCAGCTTTTCATCCTTGCTGAGATTCAATTGAAAGAAAGGAGAGACGGTCTGCTTCTGAGTACCGCAAACCTCCAGGAGGGCCAGGTCGGCATCGACATCGACACCCAGGACTTTGGCCTGGCATCCGTTGGTGTACACGCGCGCTTCGAGTTCGTCGTTGCGTGAAAAGCCCAGGGCCAGCTTTTTGGAGCCATCCAGATCTCCGGACACAACATGATATGCAGTCATGACCAGATGGCCCCCCACCACAAAGCCGGTGGCATATCCGTTGGGTCCCCAATTGAGAAAAGAGATCACGCGTTGCAAAGCGTTCGGATTCTTCTTTGTGAATTCAAGTTCCAAAGATATGGTATTGCGTTCGTGCTGCTTGATCAGCTCAGAGGCCGACTTTCCCGAACCTCGCGAAGCAAGCAAACACAGAACCAGCGCAACAAACACCAAACTGCAAAGCTGTCTTTTCATCCAAGCCTCCTTGAGAGAAAACAAAGGGTCACCAAACGAAGACGGGGCGTTCCTATGGCACGACTACTGTGGTCGGGCGTCGTCAAAGAACTAAGTCGGGAATCGAGTCATCTCAACTCAAGGGACTCCCGGGGGCAAAATGAGCTGTCGCTGATTCGGACGCGTCGGCGGTACCGGAGCCAGGCCGGGGGTTCTGATTGGCTTTGGCTGCGGAGGCTGACGCCTCCAGGATGGCCCACATTTCTACCATAGAAGGGCAAACTTTGAAAGGGTTTCCCGTGACAGTGACAGAAATGTTAACTCCGGTCAGATACCTGAGACCGGGCAGGATGTTTTTGCAGTCCGCCGGATTAGATTGATCCGGCTAACTTCTTCTTAACTGTTTCGCTGACGGTGCGGCCATCGGGATTCTTGCCGGCCAGCAGGACCATGGCGGCCTTCATCACCGCGCCCATTTCCTTTATCGAGGCGGCGCCGGTTTGCGCCATCGCAGCCGTAACGGCCTGCTCAATCTCTTCGACTGAGGCGGCTTGCGGCAGGTAGCTTTCAATGACAGCAATTTCGGCGGTCTCTTTTTCAACCAGATCCTGGCGACTTCCTTTCTGGTATTGCTCGACGGAATCGCGCCGCTGTTTCACCTGCGACCGCAGGAGCTTCGCCAATTCTTCGTCGTCCAGCGCGCCACCCTTTTCGATCTCGCGATAACTAATCGCCGATTTCAACATGCGCAAGGTCGAAGTGCGCGCGGCATCTTTGGCTTTCATCGCGGCGATCATATCGCCGGCAATCTGTTCTTTCAGACTCATCTTTTCTCTCGCTTATCAGTGATTCTTGAGTAATACCACTCTAGCGTATCTCTGCGCTAAGATCACCCCGCTGAGTATTCGCTCTATGCTGCTGGCCCCGTCAGGGGCGAAATGGTTATAGCCATGAAGCTCTCAGACTTTCATCAACTGATATTGATCTTAGCAGCGGGCGCTCTAAATATCTCGCTCCTGACGGAGCGAAAGCAGGCCGGCGGCCTTGCGGGCACATCGCGCGGCAGAGCCGCAGGTCAGAGGTGAGCGGTAATCCGTAAGGCAAGACTACCGCACATCAAGCGGCAGAGCCGGCGGGCTCGGACAAGTTCAAGGCCTTTCAAGCAGCCGGCGATTTGGCTCTTCCGTTTGATCGCGACACGTATTCGCGCAGATATCGCCCCGTGTGAGACGCTTTCACCTTCATGATTTCGTCCGGCGTTCCGGTCGCTACCACATAACCACCAGCGTCGCCGCCTTCCGGTCCTAAATCAACAATGTAGTCCGCCGTCTTGATCACGTCGAGGTTGTGTTCGATCACCAGCAGCGATCCACCCGCATCAATCAACGCGCGAAACGCAGCCAGAAGTTTATTGATATCGTCAAAGTGCAGGCCTGTCGTTGGTTCGTCAAAGATGTAGAGCGATCGCGCGCCCGCCCGTTTGGCCAGATGCGCCGCCAACTTCACTCTTTGCGCTTCACCTCCAGATAGCGTGGTTGCGGATTGTCCCAACCGCAGATATCCCAAACCAACTTCATCAAGCACGCGCAGCTTGTTTACGATCTTAGTGATGTCTCGGAAAAAGGTGAGCGCTTCGCGAATGGTCATGTTGAGCACGTCGTGAATGTTCTTGCCACGATAGCGCACGTCCAGGATTTGCTGTTTGAAGCGCGTGCCTTTGCACTCTTCACAAACCAGCTCGACGTCGGCGAGAAACTGCATCTCGACGGTAACGGTGCCGTCGCCCTGGCAAACTTCGCAGCGGCCGCCGGGCACGTTGAACGAAAAATGCGACGGATCAAATCCGTGTGCCTGGGCCTCGCGCGTGTGGGCAAAGGTTTCGCGAATCGCGTCATAGACCTTGATGTAAGTTACCGGATTCGATCTTGGCGTGCGTCCAATCGGCGATTGATCGACCAGGATGACTTCGTCGATGTGTTGCCCGCCTTCAAGCTTTTGAAAAGCACCGACATGGCCCTGCCAATCGCCGCGCTGCTTTTTCAAGCCAGCAAAAATGCAGTCGTGAATCAGCGTGGATTTCCCCGAGCCGCTGACGCCGGTGACACAGACCAGCATGTCGAGCGGAATATCGACATTGATATTTTTCAGATTGTGCTCGCCGGCGCCCCGAACTTTGAGTCGTTTCAGTTGCAAAGGACGGCGATGCTTCGGCTCTTTAATTTCGGATTCGCCGCGAAGATAGCGGCCGGTCAAAGATTGGGAGTCCCTGATTAGTCCCGGAAAATCACCTTCATACATCAATCGCCCGCCGAGTTCTCCGGCCGCCGGCCCGATGTCGAGAATATGATCGGCGGCACGCATCATGTCCGCGTCGTGCTCAACCACCAGCACTGTGTTGCCGATGTCGCGCAGGTTGTGCAGCAGGCGAATCAAACGATCGTTGTCGCGCGGGTGCAAGCCAATAGAAGGTTCGTCCAGGACATAAAGCGCTCCCACCAGAGACGAGCCCAAATTAGTCGCCAACTGAATCCGCTGCGCTTCGCCACCTGACAAGGTTGAGGCCAGGCGATTCAAGGTCAGATAATCCAAACCAACATCAACCATGAAGCGAAGCCGCCGCCGCACTTCGAACAACACTCGCTCGGCGATGGCCGACTGTTCAGGAAGCAGTTCGAGGGTGTCAAAGAAAATGGCCGCGTCCTTAATCGACAAGGCCGACACTTCAGGCAGTGTCTTGCCGCCGACCCGCACGTCACGTGCCTCCTGCCGCAAACGTCCGCCGTCACAGTCGGGACAGAGCGTGTAGCCGCGATACTTGGACATGAACACCCGCACGTGCAACTTGTATTTTTTCGTGTCGAGCCAGTCGAAGAACCCGCGCACGCCGCTCCATTCGCCCTTGCCATTAACAATTGCATTGCGTTGCTGGCGGCTCAGTTCATTAAAAGGAACATTCATCGGGATGCGCTCAGCCTTGCAGAAGCTGCGCAGTTCCGTCTTCGCCCAGTCGTATTGAGGTTTGGTCCAGGGCTCGATCGCGCCTTCGCTGAGCGTCAAACCAGGATTGGGAATTACCAGATCGAGATCGAGACCGATGGTGTTGCCGAAACCCTGACACGTCGGACAGGCGCCGTAGGGATTGTTGAAGCTGAACAGACGCGGCTCAGGCACTGCGTAGATAGTGCCGTCGTATTTACATTCGAAGCCTTCAGAAAAACGCAGGCGAGCGGGCTTGTCGGCGGCAGTCTCAATCATCGCCTGCCCGTGTCCTTCGCGAAAACAGGTTTCCAGCGAATCTACCAGACGCTGGCGAATGTCTTCGCGCGCCGTCAGGCGATCAACCAGGACATAGACGTTCTGAAAGTCCTCCAGACGATAGTCATCAGGCGAAGTAAGATCGATCTGCCGTCCCTCGTGTACTAATCGGGTGAAGCCGCGCTGCATCAGGCTCATTAAGTGCGCCGTGATCATCTGCCGGCTGAACTTCCCGCCCGTCTCCTTCTGCTTAGCTTTTCGTGCCGGCCTGGGATCATCACCATTAGTGCTGGAGGAGTCGATGTGAAGACCCGCCTGAGCCGGAAATAAGACAAAGAAACGAGTGCCCTCAGACAGATGCTCAAGAGTTTCGTCGGCCGCCGATTCTGGCGAATCGCGCTGGACCTCTCGACCGCAAACGCGGCAGATCGTAATGCCCACGCGGGCGTACAGCAATCGCAGATAATCGTAGATTTCAGTCTGGGTGGCCACGGTCGAGCGCGGATTGCGCGTCGAGTTCTTTTGCCTGATAGCTATGGCGGGTGCAATGCCGCGCACTTCATCAACGTCCGGCTTGTCCATACGCTCGAGGAATTGGCGGGCATAAGCCGAAAGCGATTCGACATAGCGGCGTTGGCCCTCGGCATAAATCGTGTCGAACGCCAGCGAGGATTTACCCGAACCGCTGACGCCGGTAACCACGGTCATGAGGTTAATCGGAATCGAGAACGAGATGTTCTTGAGATTGTTGACGCGAGCGCCCCGTACTTCGATAGCTTCCTGGGTCATGATTGGTGCGTGCAAGAACACACAGAGGGGAATCCGGCGCGGGGCAAAGCGAAGGAGGGAATGGGTTGCGTGATGAGATCAGTACCGACAGCGGTAGCGACCGGGTTACAGTCTTAGCGATCTGGACGATCGCGTGGTTGAGACCCGGTCGCTACCGCTCGCGGTACCGACTTCATCATCGTCATCGATCCTCCTGACTTTGCTGGTAATTGCTTGGCAACAAGCTCGCCATTTCGCTCATCTGACTGCAGGCGTGTCCCAGCTAGGTTCAGTTGCTATAATCCGCTTGTCTTTGCA
>WNFL01441226.1_pt1 | contig 13938 bp, 14 predicted proteins | sample 5400361 | NCBI WGS metagenome assembly WNFL01 (sample SAMN13153351, study PRJNA577476) | soil metagenome | isolation source: 40 cm soil on Douglas fir-dominated hillslope | place: USA:California | collected 2013-09-17
CATCCCCGCGAGCGTGGCCGCTTCCGGCAGCGAGAGGTAGGTGACGTGCTTGCCGAAATACGCCTGCGAGGCCTGCTCCACGCCGCTGATCTGCACCGCGCCGTTCTGCCCGAGGTAGATCTCGTTGAGATACGCCTCGAGGATCTGGCTCTTGCTGTAGCGCGCCTCCAGCAGGACGGCCATCAGCGCTTCGTGACCTTTACGTCCCCAACTCCGCTCGGGGTTGAGATAGAAATTCTTGATGAGCTGCTGCGTCAGCGTCGATCCGCCGTGCGAGATGTTCTTGTTGCGGATGTCGGTGATCAGCGCACCGAGCGTTCCCCGGATGGAGATTCCCTGGTGGTGATAGAAGTTCTTGTCCTCGGTGGCGATGATCGCTTCGCTGACGACTTTCGGTACGGCGTCGATCGAGACCGGCAGCCGGTCTTCCATCTCGTTGTTGTAGATCGACGTGATCAGCTCCGGCTCGATGCGGATGCCGCGTAACGCCACGCCGTCGTCGAGCCGCCGGATGGCGTGCACGGTCCCGCCACCGTCCATCTCGATCACCACCGGCAACGCGCGGAACTCGATGTCGGGATACTCGAAGTTCTGCAGGTAGACCTCGAGCGTCCCACCCGTGTAGCGATACTCCCCGGGGTTCGCCACCCGGACGTTTGTCTTGTGGTAGCCGACATGGTTGAGCTTCGGCTCGAGCAGCGTCCACGGAATGGTCATCCCCGGCACGATCGGCGTGGCATCCGAATAGATCCTGCTCGGCAGATCCCACCGCCGGCTCGAGTCGAACTTCTTCGTGATGACGGCATAGGTATAGCCAACGTACGCCAGAAAGCCGACGAAGCAGACCATGACGAGGAAGGCAATCCCCGCCGAGTGCCGCCAGAAAAAGTCTTTGATCCCGGAACGGTTAGGCATCGATGTGAGGGTACCAACAAACGCATCGGATCAGAGATTGCCCACGGGGAGGCGCGGAGGAGGCAGGGGTCAGGCTCCCTTGTCCTGTCCACCGGGTCGGGGGGAGGGGTCAGGTCGGGGGGAGGGTCAGGCCTTTCGTCATTCTGTCAGTGTCACAGGGGGGAGGGTCGGGGGGAGGGTCAGGCCTTTGGGGAGAGAGGCCTTTGGGGATGTTTGGGTGAGTGGGGCTGAGGGTCAGGCCTTTCGTCATTCTGTCTGGGGATGAGTGTCTGGGGATGAGTGGGGATGAGGGATGAGTGGGGATGAGGGTCAGGCCTTTCGTCATTCAGCAGGGGGCGGAGGGTCACGAGTCCGGCTCCGCGTCTCCGCGGAGGAATTCCTTGTACCCTCCCTCCTGATGGCGAAATTGACCTTCACGCTCTGTTTGCTTGCACTCCTGGCGAACACGGCCTCCGCGGACGACACGGCAGCCTCGATCGCTCTGCTCGTGAACGATGCCAACGCCGAGGCCGTCTCCGCGCGTGGCGGCGGCTGCGCGCGTGGCGCTCGTACGCGGACTGACAAGCGTGCTGCCGCAGATTCGCGACGCCCTGACGGCCGAAAGCGATCCCGACGCCGCGCGCGAAGAAGTCCGGGCATTGGTCATCCTCGGCGACACAACCGACATCGATCGTGCCCGTGCCGCAACCCGCAAACTTCCGGCCACGATCGACGATGTGATCAATGATGCGCTGTCGCGCCGCCCCGACGCTTTCGAGGTCTACGCGACGACGCTTCGCGGCCAAGGCTTCGAACCGACCGCAAGCTTCTTCCTTCAAGCTCTCTGGCGGCGGCCCGACGCAGGGGTCGCTGCCGGCTCCCGCCTCCTCGGTATGCACGACGGCGCGGGCTGGAGCGCCCTCCTGACCTCACTTCGTGAGTCGCAACTGGCTATGCAGCCCGGTGTCCTGGGGGTTTCTCTCAACATGCCAGTTGAAGAAATCCGCGTCGCGCCGGTCTGGTACCTCGTCCGCTCCTACCTGCCCGACCCGTCGATGATCGACCAGAATGTGCGCTCCGCGCTGTCCGCTCCCAGGGAGGAGGCGAGCACACGCGAAGCGTTCGGCCGCGAGTTGCTCCGCCGCATGTTGGGCGGCGAACGGAAGGACGATCCGCGACCAGCGACCTATCCGGCCGCGTGCAAGCCATCGAGCTGAAGGGAGAGGAACGGAGAGGGTCAGGCCCTTCGTCAGCGTCAGGGTCAGGCCCTTCGCCATCGCCATTAGGCCCTTCGTCATCATGACTCGGCTTGAGGATCGCCGTAAGAGGCCTTCCCGCTCTGAGCACGGCCATATTCCTTTCGCTACATTTCTGAGCCGCCGGGCGCAGGAGCGTCTGTTACGCGGCATCCATTCGGGAGGAATCAGCCGCCGCTTGCGCCGCTGGGCAGATTGCTCGCAGCTTAACACTACGAAAGGCGCGGCAGGACCTGTCTACGCATAGTGCAAGGTGGCGATCGCTTGTCGCGCCAGACCCTGTAACACTTCATCGCCGGCCAGTTCTCGATCGCCGCGGCGAACCAGCGTCGAAATGTAGCCGGAGCTTCGAAGTCGCAGAGCGGCGGCAATCTCACGGAGACGCAGCAACCCTTCGTTCCAGGCAATCCATGCGGCCAGCATGCGGGGGACGCCGCCATGTCGGTGTCGGAGGTCCTTCTCGTCGATGCCGCAAGTCTTCGCAACAGCCTTTACGACCGTGGCCATCTTGAGCCGAGGAATCAGCCGTTGTGTCATCTCTTCTCGATCCACTCGGCGCTGCCCAGGTAAATCTGACCGACCAGCTTCTCCCAGATGGACTCCGTCGAGCCGATCTTCGCCGTCACGTAGTCGCGGTACATCTCGTGGCACTTTGGGCGCTCCGTATGGAGATCAAACAGCCACTCGGAGTAAAGCCACTCCGGGATCAGCTCGAGGCCGGCGTGAGCCCGGTAGCTCGACCACCGATACTCGGACGGATCGGCAACCATACCCGCGCGGACAGGATTCAGGACGGTGTAGCGCCTCACCTCGTCCAGATAATTCTGCTCGTCGACGAGAATCCCCTTGTAGCGACCCTGGAAGAGGTGCCCCACGCGTTCGTATCGCTTGTTGAAGATGCGGGCGTATTCGCTGTTCAGCCAATGCATCCCCTTTGCGAGCGTGCGGAACGGCGTCTCGATGACGAGATGGTAGTGATTCGTCATCAGGCAGTACTCGTGGAGACGCCATCGGAACCGTTTCACCGCGGCGGCGAGCAAGGAAAGGAACAGCAGACGGTCGCGGTCTTCTCGAAAGATGTCCTTTCGTTCGTTCCCTCGGGATGTGACGTGCCAGAAGGCGCCTTCGAATTCGAGTCTCAGAGGTCTTGACATCCTCCGAGGATCCCTCGGCTGCGCGAAAACACGTCAAAACTCCACCGAATCAGCCGAGGAGTTTCCATTCCGAGGAGGTATCGGGTGCGTTTCTATACGCCGGGTAGAGTGGCGATGCGACGAGGAGAGAGGCAGAGGCCTGGCCCCTAGGGCTCCTAGGGCCGAGTGATCCTAGTGATGTCCGTTGCGGCGCCTCTCGAGTCTGTACCCGCCCAACTCCTCCCCCTGATCATCGACGACCTGGAGGTACAACGGTCCTTCCAGGAACTCGAGACCGCGCAGCGGGGGGAGCGTCCACGACTTGAGGCTGACGCCGGTGACGCGCGTGGCCGCAGCGGGGAAGCCGAGCGGGCTCGGTGACAGTTCGATCCACACATCCGATTGCGAGAGGGAGACAGGGCCGATAGGGAAGGCGGATGACTCAAGGCGAGGCCACATCGTCGGTGCTCTCCTGCGTGCCGACAGCAGCGACAGGCGGCGCATGAATGCTTCGCCGTAATAGTGATTCCCGAAACGGAGGAATGACTCGGCCTGGTATGCCAGCCTCGCCGGCGATTGTGCCAGTCCGGGGTTGTGCAGGTGAATCGCAACCGCCTGCGGAACGTAGAGCGATGTCAGCTTTGCGCGTGCAATGCGGCAAAGCCAGTCGTCCTCTTCGAAATACAGATGATAGCGATCGTCCATCGGACCGACGATGTTCCATGTGTCGCGGCGGAACGCGAGCAGCGCGCCGCTGAGCGAGGCCGTCGGCAGCGCGGATGTCGCGCGCCAGTGCCGGCGGGCGTGCTCCCGGCACTCGCTCCGGCTCGGATCCTCGTCACCTCACTGGACCGTGTCCGCTCCTCGGTACACGGCAGCCTGAAGGTCGCCTCGGTGTCCCAGAAGAAGGCCGGACCGGCCACCGACGCGCCCGAGAGCAGCGCCTCGCGCAGTCGGCCGAGACAACCGGGAAGCACGAGCACGTCCTCGTTCATGAGGACGATACAGTCGGCGCTCGTCTCCGGGAAGGCGGCGTTGGCAGCGCCCGCATAGCCGGCGTTCCTTCCCGTGTCGAAGTATCGGATCGAAAGAGACTGCAGAAGCGTCCGCTCTTCGGATGTGCTGCCGTTGTCCGCGACGATGATCCGGAGCGAGAGCCCTGTCGATTCCGCGTCGCGTCGCAGTGCCGACACAGCATCCCGCACCTGCGACGCGGCGTGGTAGTGGACGATGATGACGTCGAGATCGGCCGTCATGGCCGTACCGGAAGTGGCTTGTTGATCATCCGGAAAAAGAAGTCATCGTAGCTGCCCTTGTCGACTGTCTTCTTGATCGTGCAGTGCTGGCAGTCGATGCCCGGCTGCAACGCCCCGAACTCGCGGCGCAACCGGTCGAGCTCCTCCCCATGCCAGATCTCGTCGAACGACTGCAAGGCCAGATTGCCGATCGGCGGACGCGTCCACGACATGCAGGGATGGACGTCGCCGTTGGCATGAATGGCCAGCGTGTCCCAGGGGCGGCGGCAGGTCATGCGAGTGCCGGCCACGTCGAACAGATCGATGACCCCCGCCTGGTCGCGGATGAAACCGGAGTCCTCGATGCCGTTGCGGCGGAGACATTCGGCGAAGAGCGGCCGGACCAGCCGAACCTTGTCGTAGAACGCGTCATCCTTGTTCTCATGACCGGTGACGAAGGACATCGGCTCGTGCTCCGGGCGCAGGCGGTCGAGGAGCGCCAGGAACTCGCCGAAGTGATCGACGTTCTTCAGCATCAGGACGTGATTGATCTGCAGCTTCGGGAGAACGGCGCCTCTCTTCGCACGACGCTCGCGAAAGAGATCGATGTTGGCCAGCACCTTGTCGAACCGCGAGCCGTGCCGGATCGACTCGTACACCTCGGCGGTGCCGCCGTCGATCGAGACCGCGAGCGATGTAATCTCCGAGTCGAGGACTCTCTCGATCGTTCCTTCGGTGAGCAGCGTCCCGTTCGTGACCACGCGTGAGTACGGCACGCCGTGCTCGCGCACGCGCTGGAGACGGTCGGGGAAGTCGCGCGTCATGAATGGCTCGGTCATCAGTGACATGTGCAGGTACGTCGTCGAAGGAAAGACCTCCGCGGCGATCCGGTCGAACACGGGCGTGGGCATGTGATACCGCGGAACGTCGGCGGCCCTAGGGTCGCTGAAGCCGCACATCGTGCACTTGAGATTGCAGGTGTTGTTCTGCTCGATGAAGACGTTGAGGTAACGCCCTTCGCCGTCCGGATGCCGCCTCCAGGTCAGCTTGTCCGCGAGCACGTCGTAGCCGGGAACGATCGATTCTTCAATACGTGACTCACTGCTCACGGCATCTATACGCACGCGGGAGACGACATGTTTAGGAGTAACACCCTGGGACCGCGGGTGTCTCGCTCGCGCTTGCAAGCAGCAGGTTCCCGAGCATCAAAAGCGCGGTCGAGACGCCCGCGCTCCCAGGGCGTCACTTCTGCAGCAACTCGATCTTCATGCGAGTCTCGAATATGTTCAGCAGCTCCTTGTACGGCCGTTCGCCGACACGTACCACCCCTCCGAACGGATACTCCAGCATGCTTACCAGCAGCACTCCATAGATAATCACCGCGGAAAGGAACGCCGTGGCCGCGATCTGAATGGACAGATGACGCGTGCCGTAGAACCAGGTGAACATGATCGTCCCGGTGGCGCCGACGATGAGAAGGACCCACATGCTCGAGGGGAGGGACGAGTTACTGGCCAGGATTCGCATCCGCCGCGCGATGGAGAACTCGTTCAGGCGCAGGACACCTTGCTGGTAGAACGTGACCTCACGAAGATCGCCAGCGTTCGGAACGATCCGGAAGTAGTCGGCCCAGATCCGGTCGTAACGATCGTTTGATGTCGACTCGAGCCCGTGTTCCATCCTGGGGTAGTCGCTCGCGATCACGTCGCGCACGTAGTCGATGATGTCCTGATGGATGCGGTTACGATCCTCGTAAGACAAGGGCTCGACATTTCGCCAGACCGCATTGAGCAACACCACCTCACGCGTCACCGTCTCATCCGCCTCGTCGTACTGTTGCCAGACCACGACCACGGTGAAGGCGAGGTAGATCCCATAGATCAGGCTGAGGATCGTGTACGTGAAGCTGACGTATTCGTTATTCGCGATCAGCTTTTCCGCCGGAACGAACCGGCGAACGAGCATCATTCCGGCGACGGAGGTGAGGACACCCACCGTCAGGATCAGAAGAGGGTTGGTAAGCATGGACAAATGCGTCTCCTCCCAGAGCAACGCTGGTTCTGTGAGCCGAAGGACTTATTTACTCCATTCTATCGGCGTTCGAAGCGATCGGGATGTGAATCGATCCGTCGGAGAGCTGGGAGCCCTCCTGTCGTGCTCGACGGCATCTTCGACTTCTGCGGCGGGTGCTGGATGTACTCGACGTTCCTGCTGCCGAGGCGCGCTGCCTCTTGAGCTACTTCAACCCCTCGAACAGCCCCACATACACGTCGATCCCATCCCACAAATTCTGCAGGCGGAGGTTCTCGTTGGCGGCGTGCTGATTGTCGTCGTGGTTGGCGATGGGGAGGATCAGGATCGGGGTGTTGGCGGGCTGCTGGAAGAGATACATCGGAATGCTGCCGCCGAGGGTAGGTACGCGAACGGGATCGTGTCCGGCGGCGGTCATGATCGTGGCGATCTGACGCGAGAGCGGAAGATCGAGCGGCGTGCGGGCGGGGGGATAGCCGGCGCCCCAGGTCAGCTTGGCGATCTTCGGGTGGGCCAGGCGCGTGGCGACATCGGGCGTTGTTCGCACGATCGTGTAGCCCTGCGACTCGATGTGTTGCTCGACGAGTTTCTTCACCGACTCCGGCGTCTCGGCCGGCACGAGGCGGAAGTCGAGCGATGCCTGCGCATCGGTCTGGATGGTGTTCGACGCCTGCGTGCCGACGTGGCCTGATTGAATGCCGCGCACGTTCAGCGCGGGGAGCATCAGCAGGTCATTCAGCTTCAGGCCTTCGGTGGCGGCGATTGCGAACTCGCGCTTCAGGTCAGCCTCGACGGGCGGAATTCGCCCCATCGCTTCCTGCTCCGCGGCGGAGGGCGGCTTCACGTCGTCGTAAAAATGCGGGATGAGGATACGGCCGCTCTCGTCGCGCATCGAGTCGATGAGGTGCGTGAGGCGGATGATCGGATTGGGCACCCAGTTGCCGTAGTGGCCGTCGTGCAGCCCTTTCACAGGCCCATAGACCGTCAGCTCGAGATCGACGACGCCGCGGGCGCCGAAGACGAGTTGCATGCGCCGGCTCTGATGAACCGGTCCGTCGCAGAGGATCCAGGCATCGGGTCGGAGGACGTCGGGGTATTTGGCGAGATACGCTCCGAGGTGCGGTGAGCCTGCCTCCTCCTCGCCTTCGAAAACGAAGCGGAGATTCACCGCCGGCTTGCGGCCGGAATCGCGGAGCGTGTCCAGCGCCGCGGCCATGGCGATGATGGGGGCCTTGTCATCGCCGGCGGAGCGCGCGTAGAGGCGCCATTCGGGATCGATCGACGCGGCGTTGCGCCAGTCGACGTCGTTTCCGGCGGCGTCGCGCATGACCGGAGTCCACGGCGCACTCTTCCACTGCGTTGGATCGACCGGCTGGCCGTCATAGTGCGCGTAGAAGGCGATGGTGCGGGTGGCGCCGGGGGAGGACAGATCGACCACCACGATGGGCGGAGCGCCGTCGAGAGTCAGCAGACGCGTCGATGCGCCGCGCCTTTCGAACATCGCCTGAATTGCGGCGGCGTTGCGCGCGATGTTGGGAGCGTCCGAGGCAAGGTTGGGGATCGCCAGGAAGTCAGCAAACTCGGCGACGATGGCGCGCCCGCTCGGTGCTGCAGCGCGCGCGGAGACGGTGGTGAGCAGAAGGATAAGGATGGTGAGGCGTTTCATCACGCCTCACCATATCCTCAGTCAGCGTTCCGTTAGTACCTACGGTAGTGACGTTTGGCGTTGTGGTTGCGAAGTGACTGCACCCCCTCACCGAGCAGGCCGCCGATCAACGCCCCTTTGAGTGGCTGACGGTGATCGATGGCCGCCCCCGCCACCGCTCCGATCACGGCGCCGCGGGTCTGGCTGTAGTGGTGGCGATAGACGTGATGGCGATAGTAATGAGTCTGCGCGAAGGTGCTTCCGGCAGGCACAAGGAGCGCGAAGCTCAGCAGTGTTGCCTGAATCTTTTTGCTGATCATGAGATGTCCTCCGCCCCTGACCAGTGCGAGATCGATGCCGCTTAACCTCAACCATAAAAGTAATTTAGGCTGCATTCACTCCATTCATTTCGTGCTGACGATCTGCAATACGGCGCGCAGGCTGGCGATGAGCGCTCCCTGAATCCATCCCTGATCGGTGGAGCAGTGTTCGCCGGCAAAGAAGAGCCGTCCCTCGGGGCGGATGGCCGCGGGATAAAAGCGCTCCAGCTCTCCCGGTTTCAGCATCACGAACGCCCCCGCGGTCCAGCGGTACTCTTCCCAATCGACCGAGGCGTGATCGACCACGTACTTGCGAAGCTCCTTGTGGAAGCGGCTGACGTTCCGGATCACCACCTCGGCCCGTTCGTCGTTCGAGAGCGCGCCGAGGCGCCGGGCATCCTGGTCCCAGCAATAGGCGCCCAGCAATGCCCCGGGCATCGGCTCGGCGCGTTTCATCAGAGACGCGGGGGGAGAGGGCTGCGGCGTCATACTGTGAATGCTGGGGCGGCGGAAGCGAGCCCCCTCCACCGTCGGGCGGAAGGACTCACGGAGCAGCGGCTTGGTGACGGGCAGATGATCCATCGGATAGTACGTCTGCCGCTGGATTTGATCGGAGGTCGACGATCCGCCGAGGATCGGATACTTCCCTTCCTGCCAGAAACGCTCTTTGCAGTCGAGGGCAACCTTCGTGGCGTTGGCGTAGGTCATCCCGCGGATTGCCGACATCTTCGCGTAGCTGAGATTCTCCAGATCCATGCGGCGCATCACCGAGAAGGGGATGGTGCAGAGGACGTAGTCGTACTTCTTCGTCGACGACGTTCCTTCCTGGTCGGGCGTCCTGGTGGTCACCTCCACGCCGTTCTCGAGCAGCTTGATTCTGCTGACTTCGCGATTGAAGGTGATGTGTTTCTTCACCTTGTTGTAGAGGGCGTCCGGCAACTGGCTCATCCCCCCTTCGAGCGTCTGCAGGCAACTGCCGGTGCCGACCATCTCGTCGCGCAGGTACATGGTCACGGCTTTGTCCCACCAGACGTCGAGGCTGGTGAAGACGCCGATGACGTCGAGGACTTCCTCACCGACGTTCTGGACGATGAATTCGCGGAGGCTCACGCCGCTCAGGTACTGGAGCAGCCCCGTGCCGGCCACGCCGTCGAACATCATCTGTTTCTCTTCCTCGGTGAGGCCATCGATGAGGTTGTCCATGAGGAAGCCGAAGATGGCGCCGCCGCTGGGCATGGTCTTCCGGAAGTAGTCGGAGATCCGGTATTTGTCGTAGATCTTCGTGACGCTGCCCTTGGTCTGCCGGGTCACGACGCCGTGGATGTCCCACCAGCCGTTCTCGACGTTGTTGATGAAGGTGATGAGTTTCTTGCGCAGCCCCATCTCGGCGATGTAGTGATGGGTGTAGTCGTGCGTGATGGGCACGCGCATCGCTCCGAGCTCGGCGTAGGTGCCGTCTTTGAAGTGATGCGTGTGAACGCGTCCTCCATGGCCATCGCTGGCCTCGATGATCTCGACCGTGTTCTTGAGCTTCAGCAGCTCGTACGCCGCCACCAGGCCGGCCATGCCCGCGCCGAGGATGCAAACGTGACGCGGGCCGGTATTCTGTTGGCGGATCTCTTTGAGGATGATGTCGACGGGAACGTGCGGATAGCCGTTGTCGACGGCATGCTCCGGACAGGGTGGCGAGGAAGCAGCGGCGCGGGGAGCGGCGGCGGAGCTCATTTCCGGCCTTCCTGCGGCCGCAGCGCGATCGCATCCATCGCCACGAGCGCGCCGGGCGCCGGCAGCGCCGTCTGGATGATCGAGCGGACCGGGTATGGCTGCTTGAAGCGTTTCGCGTAGACGCCGTTCATCGCTTTGAAGTCGCTGAGGGTGGCCAGGTAGACGGTCACCTTGGTGACGTCGTCGAGCGAGCAGTAGCCGGCTTTGAGGATGGCCTCGATGTTGTTGATGACCTGGTCGGTCTGTTCTTCGATGGTCTTCGGAAGCGTGCCGTCCGGCTTCTCTCCCCCTTCCTCGGCGGTGAAGACGAACGGCCCGGCGATGTTCCCCTGACAATACGGTCCAATCGGTGGTGGTGCATTCGGCGTGGTGATGCAGGTGCGAATGGGCATGCGAGGCTCTCCTTCTCTCGTAATGGGTGGAAGGAAATCATCCTACTCAATCAATGCCGCGGTCAAGAAATAGTGTGGAGTTACCGGAAGCCGATGACGAGGATGGCGTCGCGGCTGAGCCGGCCGCGGAGCGCCGGGGTCTCGCCGTCGGCCGGCAAGACACCGAACATTCACTGGTAACGCGGAGGCGAGACGCCGACCGCTCCGGGCGCGCCCGCGACATCGCGTTCGCCTGCGTTACCATACAGAGCGACAACAAAGTCAGGAGGACCATCATGGCCAAAGGCAACAACGCCCGCAAGAAAGAAACGAAGAAGCCGAAGAAAGACAAGAAGTAGTCCGCTTCATGTTTCTGCTCGAGACTGAACGTCTCGTGATCCGTCCCTGGCAGCCGGACGATCGTCCTGCCTTCGCGTCCCTCATGTCGCACCCCGAGGTGACGCGGTACGTGCATGGCGGGCGGCCGTACAGCGAAGCCGAGGTCGACGAGTGGTTAGCACGTCAGGCCCGCCAGCTTGCGGAGGACGGCGTCTGCATGGGCGCGCTCATCGAGAAGTCCACGGGACACCTGGCCGGTCTTGCCGGAACGCAACCGCTCGGCACGACCGGCAATCTCGAGATCGGCTGGATCCTGGCCCGCGACGCGTGGGGCCGCGGCTACGCCACCGAGGCCGGCGCCGCGGCGATGCGTCACGTGCTGGAAACGCTGGCCCGCCCGCGCGTGGTGGCGGTCATCGATCCCGACAACGAGCCCTCGAAACGCGTCGCCGCCCGCCTCGGCATGAAGTACGAGGCGACGTATACGGGTTCGCAGTTGGGGCACCGTCTGCCGGAGATCGTGGTGGATCTGTTTTCGCGCGAGGCGTAGGCGCGGTACCCGAAGTCTCTTGAGACTGCCGCATCATGATGCGAAGATACTGTGATGCGAACAACGCTGGAGATCGATGACGACGTGCTGCGGGCCGCGCGAAGCGTCGCTGCGGCGGAAGGCAAGAACATCGGGAAGGCTCTCTCTGATCTCGCCCGCCGTAAGGCTCTCTCTGATCTCGCCCGCCGTGGTCTCGCGCCACGTAGCCAGGCAAAGACGCGATCGGGGTTTCCTGTCTTCGATGTCGACCCCGATGCTGCCCCAATCACGATCGAGCTGGTCAAGGACGCGCTGGACGCAGAGTGAATCGTGATTGCTCTCCTGAACGTCAATCTGCTGATTGCGCTTGCGTGGCCGAATCACGTTTATCACCGGACGGCGTTGCGGTGGTTCGATCGACTCTCCCTCCTTCAATGACGGACTTCACCGGACGGGTGGCCATCGTCACCGGCGCTGCGCGCGGGATTGGGCGTGCTGCGGCCGAGCGGTTGTACGAGCGCGGCGCGTCGGTTGCCGTCAACGTGCGCGATCGCGAGCGGGCGGAAACGCTGGCAAGGGAGATTGGCGAGAACGTGCTCGCCGTGCCGGGCGACATCGCGGCGGACGGTGTACCCGAAGAGATCGTCCGGCGAACGCTCGAGCGATTCGGACGGATCGATATCCTCGTCAACAACGCGGCGCTGCGGCGGGAAAAGTCATTCGCCGAGATGAGCTACGCCGAGTGGCGCGAGATCATGGACGTTACGCTCGACGGCACCTTCCATTGCGTCAAGGCCTGCCTGCCGGCGTTGCGGCAATCAGGCAGCGGGACGATCGTCAATATCGGTGGGCTGAGCGCCCATACCGGGGCGAAAAATCGAGCGCATGTGGTGACCGCCAAGGCGGCCATCGTCGGCCTCACCCGGGCGCTGGCCCACGACCTCGCCGATGACGCCATCATCGTGAACTGCGTGGTCCCCGGCCTGATTGGCACGCCGCGCCCCAAAGACAAGCCGGAACCGGCGCATCACCTGACCCACAGGACCATCACCGGTGAGCGGGGCCGGCCGGAAGACGTTGCGGCGGCCGTACGGTTCCTGTGCGGGCCAGGCGCACGCTACATCAACGGGCAGGCGATCCACGCCAATGGCGGTGCCTATTTAGGCGCCTAGCGCATGGTTTCGATGCCATTTTCGCTGGGGTATTGGCGGACAAAGCCTCTCGGCGACCGCCATATTTGATGTTACCTATGGTGACATGAACCAGCACGCCAAGGTCGATATCCGCCATTCCACCTGTCCGCACGATTGCCCGTCGGCGTGCGCGCTCGACATCGAGGTGATCGAAGGCCGCAGTATCGGCCGGGTGCGGGGCTCCAAGCAGCAGACCTATACCGCCGGTGTCGTCTGCGCCAAGGTCGCGCGCTATGCCGAGCGGATTCATCATCCCGACCGGCTGCTCTATCCGATGCGCCGCACCGGACCGAAAGGCTCGGGCCAGTTCGCGCGAATTTCCTGGGACGAAGCGCTGGACGAAATCGCCGCACGCTTCGATTCGGCCGAGCGTGAGTTCGGCGCGGAATCGGTCTGGCCATATTACTACGCCGGCACCATGGGGCTGGTGATGCGCGATGGCATCAACCGCCTCGCCAATGTGAAGAAATATTCGCGTTTCTACAGCACCATCTGCGCCAACATTGCGCGCGTCGGATTTGCCATCGGCACCGGCAAGATCGCCGGCGTCGACCCGCGCGAGATGGGCGTCTCCGACCTGATCGTGATCTGGGGCACCAATCCCGTCAACACCCAGGTCAACGTGATGACGCACGCGATGCGCGCCCGCAAGGAGCGCGGTGCGAAGATTGCGGCGATCGACGTCTACAACAACGACACCATGAAGCAGGCCGACATCAAGATCCTGCTCAAGCCCGGAACCGACGGCGCCTTCGCCTGCGCCGTCATGCATGTGCTGTTTCGGGAAGGCTATGCCGACCGGGCCTACCTCGCGCAGTACACCGATTGTCCGGACGAACTGGAGGCGCATCTGGCGACCCGCACGCCGGAATGGGCGTCGGCGATTTCGGGCGTGCCGGTCGAGGAGATCGAGGCGTTTGCGCGCGCGATCGGCCAGACCAAGCGGACGTTCTTCCGTCTCGGCTATGGCTTTACCCGCAGCCGCAATGGCGCGGCGCAGATGCATGCCGCGCTGTGCATCCCGGCGGTGACCGGCGCCTGGCAATACGAGGGCGGCGGTGCGTTCTTCAACAATTTCGCGATCTGGAAATTCGACGAATCCATCATTGAGGGCCATGACGCGCGCGACAACTCCACGCGGGTGCTCGATCAGTCCAGGATCGGACGCATCCTGACCGGCGATGCCGCGGCGTTGAAGAATGGTCCGCCGGTCAAGGCGATGCTGATCCAGAACACCAACCCGATGACGGTGGCGCCGGAGCAGGCG
>WNFL01046883.1_pt1 | contig 13937 bp, 12 predicted proteins | sample 5400361 | NCBI WGS metagenome assembly WNFL01 (sample SAMN13153351, study PRJNA577476) | soil metagenome | isolation source: 40 cm soil on Douglas fir-dominated hillslope | place: USA:California | collected 2013-09-17
TCGAACTGCGCCAAAACCTTTCACTCGGTGAGAAGTAAGCGCTTTTTGGGAAATATTAGTTCAACCCCGCATCGATCCTGCGATTGCAGACCGGCTTGCGATGGCGTCGCTGCCGCCGAGAGACCGCTTGGCGCGCGAGCCACGAAACGGTAACGTTGCACCGAAGGCGAACGGGACGATCACGGCTTAAAACTATTGGGCTGGTATACCGTTCGTTTGGCTCAGCGCCGTTCTTGAAGGGTCGATTATGAAGATTATGAAAAAGGCAGCGATGATTTTGGCCTCGGTTACCGCTCTCGCGGTGACCTCGCTTGCGGTCGCAGGCTCGGCCGAGGCTCGGGCACACCGCCATTGGCATCACTACTACAGCGGTTATGCGCTCTACTACGATTACAGCCATGGCAACATGCTATCGCCGACGAGTTACATCTACCCCGCTGCCAACTGGGGACCGTTTTTCCATCGGGTACGCCACTTTGGTCCCGTTCTGCCCTACCAGCCGCCCGCCTGATAGACCGCCGGTTCCTTCCCAGCCTTGGGCGGGCTCGCTGATGCGCCGGTGCACCCTCCGGGGTGCTGCACGCGTCAGGCCGATGATTGATCACTCTCACCCCGGGATGACCATGCATGCCAGCCAAACCCGCCGGCATGGAATGGGCTCCCTCATCGCTGATCGTCGGACGATACCGCTGGCCGAGTCCGGTCCGGTTGGTGACTTGATTCACAGATGTCGCATGGGGACTGGATTACCAACGCTCAACTCACACTAGGAGTCGAGCTTTGGAGGTCCCAAATGCTACCGCAAACGTTCTTTTGCGCAAATTTCCTGCAATTGCATCGCAGCAACTCACAAGAATGTAGATGTTGTTCTGTCAGCTCATAAGGTGGACCGTCTGGGCAATGTCGTGAAACAACATCTCATTTTGGGCACTGACAAGCGGGACGCTGAAAAGCAGAGAGACCTCTGGTTGTCGGAAAATCCGGCCATCAAGGTAATCAAGCTTCACAGAGTGAAGCGAGAGCCGCAGACGCTGCTGACGCTGATCGGCAGCACGCATGTTCCGCGGGTTTCGATCATGGTTGAATACGAGGAGCCTGACGTCGCCGCGGAATGAAAGACGTTTACGGACGCCGGCTCCAACGCAAGAAGGCGATAAGAAGAAAAATGCCGATGCCGGCGGTTATCAAAACCCCCGTGCGAATATCTTCACGGGCGAGGCCGACTTGAACGTGAAGGAAGTGGCGCAAAGCGGCGGCGGTCACCACCGCCGCAAGGAAAATACCGAGCAGGTATCTCATCCGAAGCTTGGTCGGGTCCATCGGCGAGATTTAACACCCGCACAATTTACCTTTCAAGACACTCCCGAGGTTGAACAGCTTTTTCTCTCCCCTGTTGGCCATTTTGCGGCAGTGCAGAGAGATGCCGATCGCGCGCCAGCGCGCCCTCATCTATCTTCGGATGCAAAGACCGCTCAAGCGGCGCGGCGATGATGCTCCGATAGAATTGGCAGATCACTCCTCTGCCTGCAGATCAGTTTCCGATGGCGTCGCATCCACCGGCCGCGGCGCCGCCAGGCGCGGCGCGAGGATGGTGTCGGTCTCTGTATCGCCTGCGACCGCCGGTGACCACGGCCGATCGACGCCCTTTGGCTTGATCGCATCGACCGCAAATCCGTCACGGCTTCGCCGCAGCGCCATCGCACCCTGTCTTCGCAAACGATCCTGGTCGATCACCGGCGATCGACATGCAGGCGGCGCCTGCCTTGCGGTCACCACGAGCGCGGCGCGCGCGCAATCGTCCTCGAGCGCGTCAGGCCGCAGCGCCAGCGTGACGAACCCGCCATCGGCCATCTGCGCCACGCACCCCGCTTCGTCGCATGAGATGCCTTCCGCAAGCGAAGCATCGGTCGGCGCCCGGATGTCGGCATCAGCCGCCAGCCATTCCTTCAGCAGAAACACATCCTTGGCGGTCCGCATCAGATGCAGCCGTCCGTCTTTGCCGCGAACAGCGACATTGTGGCCGTCACCGGAAATCAGGATATCCGGCTGCGGCACCACCAATGCCCAGATCACCGCGAACACCAGCACGACCGCACCCAGCCAGCGCAGCGGCGTGCGCAATAGCCCGAGCAGGACGATCCCGAGGCTTGCCGCGATCAGCGGGCCGATTCCGAACGCCGCCATGCGGCCGATGGCGCCGGGCAACCCCGCGACCCATTGCGTCACGACGATCATCCAGTCGATGCCGACGCCCATGATCCGCCAGAACACGCCGTCGAGGCCGAACGGCATCGCCAAGAGGCCAAGCAGGCCCGCCGGCATCACCACCGCCGACACCACAGGCATCGCCGCCAGATTGGCGACGACGCCATACGGCGTCACCCGGTGAAAGTGAAAGGCGGCGTAGGGCGTCGTGGCGAGCCCCGCGACCAGCGACGCCAGCGCCAGCGTCATGATCTCCCGGCCGCCCCATAATGCCACCCGTGCGGTGGCCGAGTTGTCGGGCGAGGCAAACAGACGGGGCATGCCAATCTGCACCAGCGCCACCAGGCCCAGCGTTGCCGCGAACGACATCTGGAAGCTCGGATGCACCAGCGCTTCCGGCGCGAGCGCCAGCACGATCATCGCCGCCACCGCGAGCGTGCGGAAGGTGACGGCGCGGCGGTCGACCAGGACCGCGATCAGCACCACCGCGGTCATGAAAAACGAGCGTTGCGTGGCAACTTCAGAGCCCGACAGCAACAGATAAAACGCGGCGGCGGCAAGGGCCGCGGCGGCCGACCATTTCTTGATCGGAAAGCCGACGGTCAACGCAGGGATCAGCGCCAGCAGCGCGCGGACCGCGAAGAACACCACGCCGGCGACCACAGCCATGTGATAGCCCGATATCGAGAGCACGTGACCGAGCCCGGAAATGAACATGGCATCGTTGACCGGCGTCGTGATCGCGTCGCGGCGGCCGGTCAAAAGTGCTGTGGCGATGGCGCGCTGGTCGCCATCCAGCACGTTGCGTATTCGCGCGTCGATCGCATCGCGCAAGCCTTGCATAAGCGCGGCGTAGCGCAGCGACAGGCCGCCAGAGACCGGCGGTTGTTCCACGGTCTTGATCGCGCCGGTGACAAAACCGGAAGCGCCGATGCCCTGAAAGTACATGTCGCGGCCGAAATCGTAGCTGCCCGGCCGCAACGGCGCGAGCGGCGGCTGCAGCCGCGCCTTCAATTCCACAAAACTGCCGACCGCAGGCGCGGTGCCCTTTCGCACCGACAGCCGAACGCGCTCCAGTTTTGTCTGTCCACGCGGACTTTCCATCTGCGCGACGCGCAAGACAAAACGATCAGTGCGCTCGCGGATGTCGCGGGCTTCGACAAAGCCCGACAGCGATACCGAATACATCGGCCGCGCCAGCACGCCATGCGCGATGCGTGCGGTTTTCCACGTCGCCACTGCAAAGCCGGCCGCCATCGCGGCGATCAGCACGGCGATGGGAAATATCTTTTGCCGCCGCAGCACAAACGCCGCCGCGCCAAACACTGCGGCTGCGCCGGCCGTGACCGACGCCACCGGCTCGTGATCCGCGGCAAAATAGAAAGCGATCCCGGTGCCGAATGCGATCGGCACCCACGGCAGCAACCGGCCGGCGCCCGCTTCGGCGCGAACCCATGCGCGCAACTTGTCGACGAGCGACGGCCATGCGCTGAGGCCCGATGGCGCAAAACCGCCGGCCTGCGCCGCGGTGCGCGGCGGCCAGGTGCCTGCATAGCCCTGTGTCCGGCCCGGAGCCCTGCCCCGCTCTGCCATCCGGCCATAACCTTACGCAACATCACTGACCGAACCGGACGATGCCTCGCATCGCCGAGGCGATCCCCAGAGTGCGATGATACCGCAAGCTGTCACGGGGCGAATAGCGGAACGGATGCAGAATATCGGGGAAAGTGCGTGGCCTCAGGGATAACACAGACACGCGTTTCAAATGCCAACAACAGGAGACATCAGATGGCCACCCCTACCCAGCCTGGAGCTGCGATCCCGCCTGACGACGCGAACAACAAACTCACGGTGGCCAATCCGGATGATCCGAAGCTGCGTCACATCTCGGTCGCGGGCGGCACCTACACGATCCTCGTGACCGGCGAGCAGACGGGCGGCCGCTACTGCCTGATAGACATGCTCGTGCCGCCCGGCGGCGGCCCGCCGCCGCACCGTCACGACTTCGAGGAGATGTTCACGATCCTCCGGCTCGACCGTGAACATCCCCGCCAACGCGCCCCACTCGTTCAAGAACAAGTCGGACAAGCCGGCACGCCTGCTCTGCATGTGCACGCCATCGGGGCAGGAGGAGTTCTTCGCGGCGGTCGGCGATCCCGTCGATAGCCGTACCGCGCCAGCGCCGAAGCTCAGCAAGGACGAGCAGGCCGAGCGCATACAACGAGCAAAGGCACTCTCGGCCAAGTATCGGACCGAGCTGTTGGTATGAGGGTCCTGTTTCTCGGCGCAACGGACGCGGAAACAGGCGAAGAATCGATGACGCGCACACGGCGTTAACCTTTGCTAACGGCACTGCGATAGGATTCCCGAATCAATCGGGGGCTTGGCGATGCCGCGCAGAATAATGCTGTCCGTTTTCGCGATCGCGGTCACCGCAGCGACCGCGCGCGCGGCCGATCTCCCGGCACAGAGTCGGCTGGGCGCGATTTTTGCGGAGCCCGCCGAGGTTCGCACGCGTGCTGACCGCTCACGCGAGCGCGTGGCCCCGATCATTCCTTTCAACATGCTGCCCAATCCCATCTGGGCCCGCGGCGGCTACTATTACGGCTCGTCGTGGTCCTATATTACGGCGGGCCCACCGTGTTTGACGGCGGCCGCCTGCCCTATGTCTGCGGCCTTTACGGCTATTGCTGAAAGGCTGCGTCGTGGAGTTTTGAAAAACGTGATTTCCTGAATTGGATCAATCTGTTTCTAGCCGTCCAGTCCCATTTGCAAAAATATTGCCGTATCCGCCTCACCCAAATCACTTCTATATCCGCCGCCATCCCGTCCCACTTGAGGGGCGTATCGCGATCGTCACGGACGTTGGGCACGGGATGCGGTGGACGCGGCAGCATTGGGCACGTACGTGATCGCAGGGCGGGTTTGCCGTGAGCGATCAGACGGCGAGCCGACGAACGGCGCAGCTAGCGGACGGCGAAGTCGTGTGGTCCTGACGCCTCGACGCCGGCGTCAAGTTTGCGGAGGTTTTATCGGCCCGACCGGGCAGTGACAAAACCTTAATCCGCAGATGACGGTGACAAAAGAGCCCGATCACCGGGGAGAGCACGAAGGAAGCCGTTAAAACCATTGCGTGCGGGAATGCCGGGTGATCCCGGTGCGACCGTGGTGACTACACTCGTGTGCTACCAACACACTGCACACGAGGCTGCGGGTGCAACGGGCACCCGGCATTCCCCGCGCCCTCTCTGGGCGAAAGGCTTTGGCAAAGCTCGGACGCATCGCGCCGCGAGGCGCGCACGCATATTTGTCATTGTCGTCATCGCGAGGAGCCCTTGCGACGAAGCAATCCATACTTTCTTTGCGCGGAGAGATGGATTGCTTCGCTTCGCTCGCAATGACGGCTCTTAGCTGCAATGACGGTTCTCAACTGAATTGTCTGGCTGTTTGAAAATTGAATCGGGAAATGGCGCAAGCGGCGCAACCATCCTGCGCAGTAAATACCCGCCGGCGTGAACCGGCCGTCTCAGCCCTTGCCGCCAACCTCTTTCGCAAACGTATCGCGCAATCCGATGGTCCGGTTGAATACCGGATGAGCGAGCGCCGAATCCTTATCGCGCACAAAATAGCCCTGCCGCTCGAACTGCATCACGTCTGACGAATTGGCCGCCGCGATCGCGGGCTCGATCCGTGCATCTTCCAGAATTTCCAGCGACTGCGGATTGAGATCTGCCGCAAAATTGGCGGCGTCCGGGTTGGGCTTTGCGAACAGCGGATTGTAGATGCGGATTTCCGCCGGCATCGACTGCGCCGCCGGCAGCCAATGCATGGTCGCCTTGACCTTGCGCCCGTCGGGGGCGTTGCCGCCCCGGGTTGAGGGATCGTAGGTGCAGCGCACCTCAACGACCTCGCCGGCCGCGTTCTTGACGACATCGGTGCATTTGATGAAATAGGCATAGCGCAGCCGCACTTCCGTACCCGGCGAGAGCCGGAAAAACTTCTTCGGCGGATTTTCCATGAAGTCGTCGCGCTCGATGTAGAGTTCGCGGCCGAACGCGATGCGGCGCGTGCCGGCCGTGGGATCGTCCGGATGGTTGACGGCTTCGATCTCCTCGACCTGGCCTTCCGGATAATTTTCGATCACCACCTTGAGCGGCCGCAGCACCGCCATCCGCCGCAACGCGGTCTTGTTGAGCAGTTCGCGAATACAAAACTCCAGCATGCCGACGTCGACGACGCTGTTGGCCTTTGCCACGCCAATGCGTTTGACGAACTCGCGGACCGCCGCCGGCGGCACTCCGCGCCGTTTCAGGCCGGCGATGGTCGGCATCCGCGGGTCGTCCCAGCCGGCGACGTGGCCGCCGCGCACCAGTTCAGTGAGCACCCGCTTCGACAACAGCGTGTAGGTCAAATTGAGCCGCGCGAACTCGTACTGGCGCGGTTTCGACGGCACCGGCAGCTTGTCGAGCAGCCATTCATAGAGCGGCCGGTGGTCCTCGAATTCCAGCGTGCAGATCGAATGGGTGACGCCCTCAATCGCGTCGGACTGGCCGTGGGCGTAGTCGTAGCTCGGATAGATCGACCATTTGTCGCCGGTGCGCGGATGCGTGGCGTGCAGGATGCGATAGAGCACGGGGTCGCGCATGTTGATGTTGCCGGACGACATATCGATCTTGGCGCGCAGCACGCGCGCGCCGTTCGGAAACTCGCCGGCCTTCATGCGGCGAAACAGATCGAGGTTCTCGTCCACCGGGCGGTCGCGAAACGGGCTGTTCCGGCCGGGTTCGGTCAACGAGCCGCGTGCGAGGCGGATTTCCTCCTGCGACTGGTCGTCGACATAGGCGTGGCCGGCGCGGATCAGGCCTTCCGCCCATTCGTAGAGACGGTCGAAATAGTCCGACGCATAGAACACGTCGGTTCCCCAGTCGTAGCCGAGCCAGTGCACGTCGGCCTGAATCGAGTCGATATATTCCTGCTCTTCCCTGGTGGGATTGGTATCGTCGAACCGCAGGTTACAGTGCCCGGCAAACTCCTGCGCGATGCCGAAATTGAGCGCGATCGACTTGGCATGACCGATGTGCAGGTAGCCGTTCGGCTCCGGCGGGAAGCGCGTCACGATCTGGCTGTATTTCTTCGCGTCGAGATCGGCCTGGACGATGTCGCGAATGAAATCGCGCCCTACCTCTGCCGCCACCGGTTCTATCGTCATTGCTAGTTCCTGTTCGGGATCAGCCGACCTTCTGCCAAATCCGCACCTCCCAAGGAAGGCTTTAGTTATGTACGGTTCCTGCTATACACCACCGCGCCTTGCGCATGTCCTCTTTGTCCGCGACCCGCCCTTAATGACTGATTCCGTCGTCACGCGCTTTGCCCCTTCGCCGACAGGCTTTCTCCACATCGGGGGAGCCCGCACCGCGCTGTTCAACTGGCTCTACGCGCGCAAACACGGCGGCAAGATGCTGTTGCGGATCGAGGACACCGATCGGGAGCGATCGACCGAGCCCGCGATCGCGGCGATCCTGGACGGGCTGAAATGGCTCGGCCTCGGTTGGGACGGCGAGGTCATTTACCAGTTCAGCCGGGCGGCGCGCCACCGGGAAGTGGCCGAGCAATTGCTCGCCACCGGCAAGGCCTATCGCTGCTACGCGTCCCCCGAGGAACTCGCGGCGATGCGCGAGAAGGCCCGCGCCGAGGGCCGTACGCGGCTCTATGACGGCTTGTGGCGCGACCGCGACGGTTCGCAAGCCCCTGGTGGCATCAAGCCCACCATCAGGCTCAAGGCGCCACTGACCGGCGAGACCGTGATCGAGGATCAGGTGCAGGGCCGTGTGGTCTGGCTGAACGAGAACCTCGACGATCTCGTGCTTTTGCGCGGCGACGGCAATCCGACCTATATGCTCGCCGTCGTGGTCGACGACCACGACATGGGCGTCACCCACGTTATCAGAGGCGACGATCACCTGATCAACGCCGCGCGCCAGAAGCAGATCTACGATGCGCTTGGCTGGGACATCCCCAGCATGTCGCACATTCCCCTGATCCATGGGCCCGACGGCTCAAAGCTCTCAAAACGCCACGGGGCGCTCGGGGTAGATGCCTACCGCGCCATGGGATATTTGCCGGCGGCATTGCGCAATTATCTGGTCCGGCTGGGCTGGAGCCACGGCGACCAGGAGATATTTTCGACAGAGGAGATGATCGCCGATTTCGACCTGTCAGGTATCGGCCGCTCGGCTGCGCGCTTCGATTTCGCCAAGCTGGAAAACCTCAACGGCCACTACATTCGTCACGCCGACGATCAATCTCTCGTGACCATGTTTGAAGACGTGCTGGACTATGTCCCCGATGGTTCCGAGCTCAAGGCTAAACTTAACGACACCACGCGCGCGCAATTATTACAGGCGATGCCGAGCCTCAAGGAGCGCGCCAAGACGCTGATCGAGCTGATCGCCGGTTCTTACTTTATCTTTGCCGACCGGCCGCTTGAGATCGAGCCAAAGGCGGCCGCACTGTTGACGCCGGAAAACCGCGAACTGATCGGCAGGCTCCGCTCGGCGCTTGAGAACGTCGCGCCCTGGACCTCGGAAACCACCGAAGCGGCCATGCGCGCGTTCGCCGAGCAAAACAACCTCAAACTCGGCGCGGTCGCCCAGCCGCTCCGGGTGGCGCTGACCGGCCGTACTACCTCACCGGGAATCTTCGACGTCCTGGCGGTGCTGGGACGGGCGGAATGCCTGGCCCGGCTTGGCGACCAGGCCGCAGGATAAGAGGACGGCCTCGGCTGCGCGCGGCCATCTTGCAGCGCACACAGCAATGCGATACGCCTTGATATGGCGCCTTACGGCATTCCGGCAGGCCTCGCCATCTCTTGATGGCATCTGGCTTTGGCCGGCTTTCACAACGATCTCATCGGGGACCTCACGATGGACGCAACATCCAACACCAAAACCGCAACGCTGACGGTCGGCAACAAGACCTACGATTTTCCGATTTTGAGCGGCACCGTTGGGCCTGACGTGATCGACATTGCCAAGCTCTACGCCCAGTCCGGCATGTTCACCTACGACCCGGGCTTCACCTCCACCGGCAGCTGCCAGTCGAAGATCACCTATATCGATGGCGATGCCGGCATTCTGGAATACCGCGGTTATCCGATCGAACAACTGGCCGAACACGGCGACTTTCTCGAGACCTGTTACCTCCTGCTCTATGGGGAATTGCCGACCAAGGCTCAAAAGGAAGACTTCGACAGCCGTGTGATCCATCACACCATGGTCCACGAACAAATGGCGCGGTTCTTCCAGGGATTCCGCCGCGACGCCCATCCGATGGCGATCATGGTGGCAGCCGTCGGCGCGCTGGCCGCGTTCTATCACGACTCCACCGACATCACCGATCCGACCCAGCGCATGATCGCATCGATGCGGATGATCGCAAAAGTCCCGACGCTGGCTGCGATGGCCTACAAATACACCATCGGCCAGCCCTTCATCTATCCGAAGAACTCGCTGAGCTTCGCCGAGAATTTCCTGAACATGTGCTTCGCGGTGCCCTGCGAGGAATATAAGATCAATCCGGTTCTGGCGGATGCGCTCGACAAGATCTTCATCCTGCACGCCGACCACGAGCAGAACGCCTCGACCTCGACGGTGCGGATCGCCGGCTCCTCCGGCGCCAATCCGTTCGCCTGCATCGCCGCCGGCATCGCCTGCCTGTGGGGCCCGGCCCATGGTGGCGCCAACGAAGCCGCGCTCGCCATGCTCGCCGACATCGGCACGGTCGACAAGATTCCCGATTTCATCAGAAGGGTGAAAGACAAGAACAGCGAAGTTCGCCTGATGGGCTTTGGGCATCGCGTCTACAAGAACTACGATCCGCGCGCCAAGATCATGCAGAAAATGTGTCACGCCGTGCTGGCGGAGACCGGCCACGGTGACGATCCGATGCTGAAAGTCGCCCTGGAACTGGAAAAGATCGCGCTCAGCGATGAATATTTCATCGAGCGCAAGCTTTATCCGAATGTGGACTTCTATTCGGGCATCACGCTGAAGGCGATGGGCTTCCCGACCTCGATGTTCACCGTGCTGTTCGCGGTCGCCCGCACCGTCGGCTGGATCAGCCAGTGGAGCGAAATGATCGAGGATCCGCAGCAGAAGATCGGCCGCCCGCGCCAACTCTATACCGGCGTCACGCACCGCGACTACGTCGATATCGCCAAGCGGAAGTAATCCGGCGCCGTGGCCGTCTGCTTTTGTTGAGGCAATAGAGCTTTTCTCAGGATGGGGTTGCTCAAACCCCTCATGGTGAGGAGCGCGGCGACACCGCGCACCTCGATCATGAGGCGGTCGCATGTGCGATCAGCCCTGCGGATATCGTCGGACCGGTGGTTCATCGAATATTCGAAAGGAAGTATCGCGCGTGCAATCTAGGTTTCAGATTGTTTCTACTTCTGGCGCAAAGCGGTCTCCAGCACGAGCTTCAGTCCTCCCGATGATACTTCCTCGGCGATCCATTCATCGACCAATTTTACAAATTCTTGGTCTTTCGGCAGAAGATAAGCTTTGGCCAACTCCGAAAACGGCGCCGTTACATTCGCCGCACACAGCTCAGGATGAAGGTAGGCTTGGTGATCGACCTCGATACCATCCGTCACCATCACGTCGGCGCGGCCTGCGATAATTTCGTCAAAGATTGTGATATTGTCTTGGTGAATCCTGAGCTTCGCGTGAGTAAGATTTGCGCGTGCAAAGGCTTCGTTCGACGCCCCCGGCGGTTCCACCACCCGCACGTCCGGCTGATCGATCGTCGCAAACACTGTTAAAGCGCTCTTTGTCGGCGCAACGGACAATCGGACGTTTGTCATTAATGTAGACCGGAAGCGAGAAGTCACCTTTCGCGGCGCGGTCTGGCAGGATGGAGACACCCCCCATAGCCATGCTGTCTGAGCGCTGCATCGACGCGCGACGGTCGCGTACACTTCTACAGAGTCGAGAGTGCGTCTTACGTTGATCGAAAGCCGCGCGCACCTCGATCGAGTTGAAACGACCGCGCTGACGGATGAGCGAAACAAATCTTAGCAAGTGCCGCTTCCTGGGCTTTAACGCGAAACGTCGTGGAAGACCAACTACGGCTGTAACCAGTTTCCAGTGACGCTGAAATTGTTCTGTAACCGAACCATCGCCTTGATATCGCGTGATGGTTCGGGAGATCGAAATGAAGGCGTACTTTGTTCAGTGTCGTCGCGGGCCAAACGGGCCAAAAACGTTCGGACATAATTTATACTTTATTCAAGGCGTGCGATGATGGTGGCTTCTCGCCATAAGCGCGCCATCGTCATTGGAGCCGGCGTCGGCGGATTGGCTGCGGCCGCAGCGCTCGCCGGACATTTCGATGATGTGATCATTATCGAGCGTGATGCGATTCCAGCCGGCGCCGCAGCCCGTCCAGGGACGCCTCAGTCCAACCATCCCCATGGACTTCTGGTAGGTGGTCAGCGAGCGCTCTGTGAACTTTTCCCGGGGATCGATCAAGATCTGGCGAACGGTGGCGCCGTGCCGCTGCGAGGCGGAATCGACATTCGCGAGGAGTTACCCGGCTTCGATCCCTGCTTCCCACACCGAGATCTGGGCTGGGTCGGCTACGCGATGTCGCGGCCATTGATCGAACTCGTCGTGCGGCGACGTGTGTCAGGGTTGCCCAATGTCGAGTTGCGCGATCGATGCCGAGTGATCGCCATCGAGGCGGCAACCGACGGCTCCGTCGGCGGCGTCCGGTGCGAGACCACCGTCGGAATAGCGATGACGCTACAAGCAGACCTCGTCATCGATGCGTCGGGCCGCGGCACGCCAGCCCTTGATTTTCTCAAGGCTACCGGGCGCCCGCAACCCGAACAGACCAGCATCGGCGTTGACATCAATTACGCGACGACGACCTTCGCCGTTCCGAAAGGCGAGCGAGACTGGAAATTGGTAATCACTTTCCCTGAGATGCCGGAGAGCACCAGAGCCGGCTATTTGATGCCAATCGAAGGCGACCGCTGGATGGTGCTTGTCAGTGAACGGCATGGCGAGCCGTCATCACTGGATCTAGAGGATTTTCTTGACCTTGTGCGCCGGCTGCGGACCCCGACGATCTTCGATGCGATCAGGAATGCGAAGCCGCTCGATAGAATTCATCGGTTCGGTTTCCCAGAGAGCTTGTGGCGACACTATGAGCGTTTGGTCGATCCGCCCAGGGGTTTGCTTGTGCTTGGCGACGCGATGTGCCGGTTCAACCCGGTCTATGGCCAAGGCATGACAATTGCCGCGCAGGAAGCATCCCTCTTAAAGGACCTGCTTCGGGAAAGGAGCGCAGCCAAGGATTCTCTCGACGGATTGGAAAGAGCGTTTTTCGCCCGTGCCCACCCCTCGATTGCGGCGGCGTGGTCGTTGTCGGCGACTCCCGACTTCATTGACCCGCGGACCCGAGGGGAGCCGCCGGCTGACCTGGAAGACTCGCTTCGCTTTCTAGCGGGACTTCTGAGGCTTGCGGCCGCTGACTCCGATGTCCACAAATTGTACCTCGGCGTTCGCAATCTCATCGAGCCAGCCAGCAAACTGCATGATCCGGATCTGGTGCGACGCATCCAGGCAGAAATGGCTGACGCGCAATGACTCAGGAAAAACGGAACAGTCGATGTCCGACCTGAAACAGCGAAAAATCGAGGCGAATGGCATCCGCATGCATATCGCCGAACAAGGCGATGGACCGCTTGTGATAATGTGCCACGGGTTTCCGGAGTCCTGGTATTCCTGGCGTCATCAACTTTCCGCGCTAGCGCAGGCGGGCTTCCATGCCGTGGCGCCCGATATGCGTGGATACGGTCAAACCGACCGCCCTGATGCCATCGATCAATATTCGCTTCTGCATCTGGTCGGCGACATGGTTGGCCTGGTCGACGCCCTGGGAGCCGAGACCGCAGTGATTGTCGGGCACGACTGGGGCGCACCGGTAGCTTGGCACGCCGGCCAACTACGGCCTGATCGCTTTCGTGGTGTGATCGGCCTTAGCGTCCCGTTCCTTCCGCGCGGCCAGGTTCATCCGAACGAGAAATTGCCTGAGACCGACGATGCGGTATTCTACCAGGAATACTTTCAAGTGCCGGGTGTCGCGGAGGCGGACCTCGAGCAAGATATCCATTTCAGCGTTCGTTCCACTCTTTATGCATTCTCGGGGGACGCGATACCTCTGGAAGCGATAAAGACTGGCGTAGGCAGCATCGGTCTGGTCCCTCGAAAAGGTGGCATTCTCGCTGGCAGAGTGAGTCCTTCATCGCTGCCCTCATGGCTTACAGAAGCTGACGTTGAATTCTATGCTCGAGAATTCTCTCGAACAGGCTACCGCGGCGGTTTGAACTGGTATCGAAACATCGCTCGGAATTGGCAGCTGCTCTCGCCCTTTGAAGGAGCGAAAGTTATGGTCCCCGCGCTGTACATCGTCGGTGACCGCGATATCGTTTTGGCCTTCCGCGGCATGGAGCAGCTCATTTCGGGTCTGTCGAACGACGTGCCGAAACTCCGATCCACCGTGATCTTGCCCGGATGCGGTCACTGGACGCAGCAGGAGCGGCCGCAGGACGTAAACAAGGCGATGATCGACTTCTTGCGACGGCTGTAAATCGATCTGAGACCAACTCGCAGCCGCGCGCTAATTCGATCCCCGCGCCTTGCGTAGCGTCGCCAGCACGATGTCAG
>WNFL01430624.1_pt1 | contig 13935 bp, 18 predicted proteins | sample 5400361 | NCBI WGS metagenome assembly WNFL01 (sample SAMN13153351, study PRJNA577476) | soil metagenome | isolation source: 40 cm soil on Douglas fir-dominated hillslope | place: USA:California | collected 2013-09-17
CTCACGACCCTCACCGAAATGGTGTCGAACGCGCGTTACATCGCGGCGAGCGTGCGCGCGCCGCTCATCGCCGATGCCGACACCGGCTTCGGCAACGCGATCAACGTGATCCGCACGATTCGCGAATACATCGGCGCCGGCGTCGCCGGCCTGCACATGGAAGACCAGGTGAGTCCCAAGCGCTGCGGCCACGTCGCCGGACGCCTCGTCATTCCGGCCGAGGAAGCCGTCGGCAAGATTCGCGCGGCCGTCGATACGCGCAACGCCCTCGACCCCGACTTCGTCATCGTCGCGCGCACCGATGCCCGCGGCGCCTCGGGCGGATCGCTCGACGAGGCCATTCGCCGCGCCAACGCCTACCTCGAGGCGGGCGCCGACCTCGCTTTCATCGAAGGGCCGACTTCCGCCGACGAGGTGCGCCGCATCTGCCGCGAGGTGAAGGGACCGATCTTCTACAACATGACGGGAGTCTCTCCTCGATTCACGCTCGACGAGCTGCGCGCGCTCGGGATCGCGGTCTGCATCTCTCCCAATGCCATGCTGCGCAGCGCACTCGCGGCAATGCACGATCTCGCCGCGCAGCTGCGCGCGGAGGGCCCGGTCGCAGAAACGCGCTTCATGGAAGCCTTCCGACAGCATCCGCTCGGCGACCTGCATACCTTCGCGGGCTTCGACCAGATTCGCGCCTGGGAGAAGGAGTATCTCGGCGAAGAAGCGATGACGAAGTATGCGAATTCCGTGGGGCACGTGCCGACCGCCGACTAGCCATGGGCCGCACGCTCTACCAGAAGCTCTGGGACGCGCACTACGTCGCCACCGGTCCGGGCGGACGCACGCTGCTCTACGTGGACCGCCACCTGCTGCACGACGGAAGCTTTCACGCCTTCGAGGCGCTGCGCCGAGCGGGGCGCTCCGTGCGCCGTCCCGGCACGGCGATTGCCACCCCGGATCACTACGCGCCGACGCGCGGCCGCGAGAGCATCGCGAATCCGGAGCTTCGCGACAAGGTCGAGACGCTCACCGCGAACGCGACAGCCGCACGCATCACGCTCTTTCCGCTCGGCGACGAGCGCCAGGGCATCGTGCACATCATCGGGCCGGAGCTCGGCATCACGCAGCCCGGCATCACGCTGGTGTGCGGCGATTCGCACACGTCGACGCACGGAGCGCTGGGCGCGCTCGCGTTCGGCATCGGCGCCTCCGAAGTCGCGCACGTGCTCGCGACGCAGGCCATCTGGCAGACGCGATCGAAGACGCTACGCATCGGGGTGGAGGGCGCGCTTCCCGCGGGCGTCTACGCCAAGGACATCATCCTGGCGGTGATCGCCAAGATCGGCGCGTTCGGCGGCAGCGGCCATACCATCGAATTTGCGGGCGGAACCATTCGAGCGCTCTCGATGGAAGCGCGCATGACCGTATGCAACATGGCGATCGAGGCGGGCGCGCGCAGCGGGCTCATCGCCCCGGACGACACCACGTTCGAGCCGACTGGCACGCGGCAGTCAAGCGCTGGCGCGCGCTGCCTTCGGACGCCGATGCCCGCTTCGATCGCGAAGAGCATCTCGATGCGAGCCGGCTCGAGCCGATGGCGACCTGGGGAACGAGCCCGGAGCACGGCGTGCCCGTGACCGGTGTGGTTCCGGATCCCGCGCGCGAAGCCGATGCGACGCGTCGCTCCGGCATGGAGCAGGCATTGCGCTACATGGACCTGCAGCCCGGCTGCGCGATCGAAGGACTTCCGATCGACCAGGTCTTCATCGGCTCGTGCACCAACAGCCGTATCGAGGACTTGCGGATCGCCGCGCAGGTCGTCCGCGGGCGCAGCGCCGTGGTTCCCGCGCTCGTGGTGCCCGGATCAGGGACGGTCAAGCGCGCCGCCGAAGCGGAAGGGCTCGACCAGGTCTTTCGCGAGGCCGGCTTCGACTGGCGCGAGGCGGGATGCTCGATGTGCGTGGGCATGAACGGCGACCTGGTCGAGGCGGGCCGGCGCTGCGCGTCGACCTCGAACCGCAACTTCGAGGGGCGACAGGGCAAGGGCGCGCGCACGCACCTCATGAGTCCCGCCATGGCCGCCGCCGCCGCGGTCACCGGCCGCATCACCGACGTGCGAAAGCTCGCCTGATGGAGCCCTTCACGACGCTCAAGGCGCGCGCGGTCCCGCTGGATCTCGTGAACGTCGACACCGACCGCATCATTCCCGCGCGATTCCTGCGCCAGCCGCGGGCGGCCGGCTACGAGAAATTCCTGTTCCACGACCTGCGCGAGGCCGATCCCGCTTTCGTGCTCGATCGCCCCGAGTATTGCGATGCGAAGATCCTCGTCGCCGCGGAGAACTTCGGCTGCGGCTCGTCGCGCGAGGGTGCGGTCTGGGCGCTCGCGGGAGCAGGCTTCCGCGCGTGGATCGCGCCGTCCTTCGGCGATATCTTCTTCGAGAATTCCTTCAAGAATGGCGTACTCGCCATCGTGCTCGCACACGAACGGGTCGCTGCGCTTCGCGAGATGCTGCATCGCGATCCCGCTGGCGAGCTGACGATCGATCTCGTGGCGCAGACGGTGCGCCTTCCGGACGGCACGACGGAGGGCTTTGACGTCGATCCGTTCCGCAAGGAGTGCCTGCTCGCCGGCATCGACGAGATTGCGCTCACCCTGCGCTACGAGGACGCGATCGCCGCCTACGAGCGCCACCAGCGCGAGTAATCGCCGGGCGCCTGGAATAAACACCGTTTTCCTCCCCCCGGAACAGCCCTTGCACGACCGCGTGGCGACGCGCACGATTCTTCCGCGATCGTGCCACCAAGGAGGAGAGCATGACCAAGTTCCGCGCGCTGCTGTTTTCCGCCGTTTTCGCCACGGGCGCTGCCGCCGCGCTCGCCGATGTCACGGTCTCTACGTTGATCACCACGCCGCTGGTGATCGAAGGCCTCACCAACGACGCCCAGGGCAATCTCTACGCCCCGGGACGCACGCCCGGAGCGGGACTGCCGTGTCCCGTGTGGCGGGTCCCGATCGCGAGTCCGACGCTCACCATCGTCGGGCTGGTACCGGCGCCCAGCGCGACGGGACAGTGCTCTCCCAGCGGGCTCGCGTTCGGGCCCGACGGAAAGCTCTACGTCACCGAAACCGATCGCATCTATCGCTTCACGCCGAACGCCTCCAGCCCGCCCACGGCGGAGCTCTTCGCGAGCGGCATACCGGGCACCAACGGCCTCGCGTTCGACTGGAGTGGAGAGCTCTGGACGGGTGACGGCACGACCGGGCTCGGGCGAGTGTGGAAGATCAACCTGCTCGGGCAGGTCACCGAGATGTTCCGCGTGCCGCCGATGTCGAACGAGGTGAACCTCGTGACCGGGACCGGCGGCGTGGGCCGCGACGTTCGCTCGCTCCCCCCCGGGACCATCACGGTGACCCCCACGTCGCGCAACGCCGCGAACACCCTCGGCTCGCAACCTCTCGTCGCCAACGGCGTGCAATTCGACCGCCGCGGACACCTCTTCGTCGCCGACACCGCGCGCGGCGCCATCTGGCGCGTGCGAATTCGCGACGACAAGAGCATCGCCTCGTCGATGGGCTGCGACACGACGTTCACCGCGAATACGCTCTGCCTCGACAACGTGTACGTGGCCCATCCCATCCTGGAGGGCGCCGACGGCATCGCGTTGGATGTCGGGGGACGCATCTGGGTCGCCGCGAACGAGCGCAATGCGATCGGATTCATCTACGAGAATGGCAAGGTCGTCGAGGTGTTCCGCAACCCGCCCGACGCCACGACGCGCCTTCGCAACCTGGGACCGCTCGAGACGCCCACGAGCCCCGTGGTCGCGGACCACAAGTTCTGCACCGCGAATTCCGACGGCAATCGGCGCGACAACTTCCCGAGCACCGCGGGCGAGATCGGCGGTACCGGCCAGCCACGCGGGAAGATCTCGTGCATCGACCAGCGCATCAACGTCCAGGGCATGCCGCTACCGATCCAGTGAACCGGCGCTTCTATGCCTTAGAATCGAGGTATGAAAACCCTCGGCATCGCGGGCTATAGCGGCAGCGGCAAGACCACGCTCATCGAGAAGGTGATTCCGCTCCTCGTGGCGGAGGGCCTTCGGGTCTCGCTCATCAAGCACGCGCACCACGAGTTCGACGTGGACCAGCCGGGCAAGGATTCGTATCGCCACCGCCACGCGGGCTGCACCGAGGTGCTGGTGAGCTCGTCGAAGCGCTGGGCGCTGATGCACGAGCTGCGCGGCGCAGCAGAGGCCTCGCTGCAGGAACAGGTGAGACTCCTTTCGCCCTGCGACCTCGTGATCGTCGAAGGCTACAAGAGCGAGGCGATCCCCAAGATCGAGGTCCATCGGCGGGCATCGCACACGCCCCTCCTCTATCCAGAGGACCCGAACGTCGTCGCCATCGCGACCGACGAGCCGCTCGAGACATCCCTTCCACAGATCGACGTCGACGATGCCGGCGCCGTCGCCCGGTTCATCGTCAAGTTCCTCGGGCTCAACCGCGCGCGCCTGGTTCGCTGATTCCTCGTGGTGACGCTGCTCTACTTCGCGGGCCTGCGCGAAAACCTCGGGTGCTCTCGTGAGCAGGTTGCGCTGCCCGCGGGCACGCCGACCGTCGCCACGCTGGTCGAGCACCTGCGCGATCGCGATCCGCGCTGGAGCGAGGCGTTCGCGCCCGGCAAGCGCTGGCGCGTGGCGGTGAACCAGCAGTTGTCGGACCTTGCCACGCCGGTGAAGCCCGGCGACGAGGTGGCGTTCTTTCCACCGGTGACCGGAGGTTAACTGCCCATGGTTCGCGTGCAGGAAGCGGATTTCGACATCGGGCGCGAGCTCGAGGCGTTGACGCGCGGTCGCAGCGACGTGGGCGCGGTCGCGAGCTTCGTCGGCCTCGTGCGCGACGCGAACGACGGCCACGCGATCCACGCGATGACGCTCGAGCACTATCCGGGAATGACCGAGAAGGCGCTCGCGGATATCTGCGCCGAGGCCCACGCGCGCTGGGACCTGCTCGACACGCTCGTCGTCCACCGCGTCGGGGCCCTCGAGCCGGGCGATCGCATCGTGCTGGTGGGCGTCTCCAGCGCGCATCGCGGCGACGCCTTCGCGGCCTGCGAGTTCATCATGGATTACCTCAAGACGCGGGCGCCCTTCTGGAAGAAGGAGTCCACGCCGCAGGGCGAGCGCTGGGTTGACGCGCGCGAAAGCGACGACGCCGCGGCGCAGCGCTGGAAGGGTTGATTTATACAAGGAGCATCACATGAAGGCATTCATCAGGATCATCGCCATATTGACGCTAGCCCTTGCGACCTTCGGTTCCTACGCGCAAGACAAGATCGTCTATCACTTCGACGGCGGGCTCGCGCAGGCGACCAAGGGATTGCGCAACATCCGCAACCACCTCGACATCGATCCCAAGGCGAAGATACTCGCCGTCGCCCATGCGGAAGGCGTCGATTTCCTCATGGAAGGGGCGAAGACCACGAACAACCAGGAGTTCGCCGCTCTCGTCGGCGATCTCATGGGACGCGGCGTCGGCTTCGAGATCTGCGAGATCACGCTGAAGAACCGCAACCTCAAGAAGGAGCAGTTCATCCTCGGGCCGACGTTCGTGCCTTCGGGAGTCGTGCGGATCGCGAATCTGCAGGCGCGGGAGAATTACGCCTACATAAAACCGTAAGACCGGGGACAGACCACTTGTTCCGTTAGCAAGAACGTAAGGGACACGCTACTCGTTCTCGCTAACGGAACAAGTGGTCTGTCCCCTAGAAGCTGCAGAAGATCTCGCGGGTGAGGGCGATCATCTTGAGGACGCGCGGATCGCCGATGCGGTAGAAGACCTTGTTGGCGTCCTTGCGCGCCGCGAGGATGCTGCTGTCGCGGAGCACCGCGAGATGCTGGGAGATGTTGCTCTGCGAGGTGCCGACGGCATCGACGATCTCGAGGACCGAGAGCTCCTGGTTGCCGACCAGGCAAAGAATTTTCAGGCGCAGCGGATGAGCCATGGCCTGCATCGCTGCGCTCGCCTCGCGGATGTTCTCGGTCCGGCCGATGAGGTCGAAGATGTCCTGCGTCGGCTTGGGTTTCGTCTTCCTGGCGCGCTTGCGGGCGACGGTGGAGGCCATGGGCGGACTTTAGACTGTCGCATCGGCCGCGGTCAATATTAGTGTTGACTAATATTAGGCGCGTTCCATAGACTGCGGCCCATGAAAGTCGCTTTGCGCGGTCGCCTTCGTCGCGCCCCCGAGAACTTCCTGGATGCGCGCGAGATCGCCGAAGTGCAGGGCGGCCGGCGCGGGTTCCTGCGCAACGCCTTCCTCGCTGCAGCGGGGATGGCCGGCGCTCCATCGGCCTTCGCGCAGCCTGCAGGCGACCCCGCCATTCTCGAATTGCCCGAGCACAGCAAGGGCCTCGGCCAACCGGTCGCCGCGCGCGGCTATGGCGGCCCGTCGCAATACGAGAAGAATCTCCAGCGCCGCGAAAGCCCGGGCCTCACCCGCGTCGGCGCCTCCTCGGTCTCGTTCGCACCCCTGCAGGGCCTCTTCGGGATCATCACGCCCAACGGCCTGCATTTCGAGCGCCACCATCAGGGGTGGTGGGACATCGATCCCCACAAGCATCGATTGATGGTGATGGGGCTGGTGAAGCTCGCCAAGGTCTACACGATGGATGACCTCATGCGCCTTCCGGCGGTATCGCGAATGCACTTCATCGAATGCGGCGCGAATACCGGCATGGAGTGGGGCAACGTCGCCGTGCCCACGGTGCAATACACCCACGGCATGCTCTCGTGCTGCGAATTCACCGGCGTGCTGCTTTCCACGCTCCTCGACGATTGCGGCCTCGACCGCAAGGCCGGCAAGTACGTGCTCGCCGAAGGTGCCGACGGCTCGGGGCTCACGCGTACGATCGCGATCGACCGCGCGCTCGACGACGTCATGGTCGCGTGGGCGATGAACGGCGAGATGCTCAGGCCCGAGAACGGCTATCCCCTGCGGCTCGTGAAGTGGCTGCGGCGCCTCGAGGTCGGCGACCAGCCCTGGGGCGCCAAGGACGAAACGCTGCACTACGTCGACCTCATGCCCGATGGCCGCCATCGCCAGTACTCGGCGATCCAGGAATGCAAATCGGTGATCACGTCGCCTTCGGGCGGGCAATTCCTCCTCGACAAGGGCTTCTACAACGTCACCGGCCTCGCATGGTCGGGGCGCGGGCGGGTGAAGCGAGTCGACGTGTCCTTCGACGGCGGGCGCCACTGGAAGACGGCGCGGCTTGAAAACCCACTGCTTCCCAAATGCCTCACGCGCTTCAACATCGACTGGGTGTGGGAGGGCAGCGAACGGATCCTGCAGTCGCGCGCCATCGACGAGACCGACTATGTGCAGCCGAAGATCAACCAGCTGCGCGCGGTGCGCGGAACGCGCTCGATCTACCACAACAACGCGATCCAGTCGTGGAAGGTGGCCGAGAGCGGCGAGGTGGGGAATGTGCAGGCTTATTAGGGCCGCTTTCGCCCTTGTCTGGATCCTCGCCTTCGCGGGGATGACCGTTGCCGCACAGTTTCCCGGCGTGGGCCGCCCCGCGACGCCCGCCGAGATCGCGGCATGGGACATCGACGTGCGCCCCGATTTCAAGGGATTGCCCCCGGGCTCCGGCAGCGTCGCGAAGGGCCAGCAGGTGTGGGAGGCGAAATGCGCGGCCTGCCACGGCACGTTCGGCGAGTCGAACGAGGTCTTCGCGCCGCTCGTGGGCGGCACGACGGCCGAAGACATCCGGAGCGGCCGCGTGAAGTCCCTCGTCACGGGCGATGTCGCGCGCACGACGCTCATGAAGCTATCCACGGTCTCGACGCTGTGGGACTACATCAATCGCGCGATGCCGTGGGACCGGCCGAAGAGCCTCACCACCGAAGAGGTCTATGCGAGCGTCGCGTACATCCTCAACCTCGGCGATATTGTGGCGGCGGATTTCGTGCTTTCGGATCGCAACATCGCCGAGGTGCAGAAGAAGCTTCCCAATCGAAACGGGATGACCCACGAGCATGGCCTGCGCGATGTGCGGGGAAAGCCCGATGTCGCGAATACGGCGTGCATGAAGGATTGCGCCACGGAGGCCCGCCTCGTGTCGGCGATGCCCGAGTACGCGAAGGACAGCCACGGCGACCTCGCGCAGCAGAATCGCCTCGTTGGACCCGCGCGCGGCGCGAACAAAGGCTCGATCCCCACGGCTGCGGCGGACGTGAGCCGGCGCAAGGCCTGTCTCGCCTGCCATGGAGTCGACAAGCGCGTCGTCGGCCCAGCGCTACGCGAAATCGCCGCGCGCTACGAAGGCCAGGCCGATGCCGAGGCGAGGCTCGTCGAGAAAGTCCGCCGCGGAAGCTCGGGCGCATGGGGCACGGTGCCCATGCCGCCGAATGCGGATCTGCCCGAGGCGGACGCGCGGACGCTGGTTCGCTGGGTGCTCGATGGGGCGCGCTGAAGGGCCGCGCTGCGGCGCTTCAGCGTCCGTAGTACTCGGTCACCGTCTCCCAGGCGACGGCCTGCAGGAATTTCGCCGTGGCCGGCTCGAGCTCCGCCATGTACTTCAACCCTTCGGGAGAGCGCTTGTAGAGCGATGCGAACGCGGTGCACGCCGCGAGATAGGTTCCCTCGAGGCTCGGATGGCGCTTGTCGTCGGCATATAGGCCGAGCGCGGGGCGTTTGTAGAGCGCCTTCGCGAATGCGAGGCCGACTGGAATCACCAGGGCGTCGTTGGCGTTTCCGGCAATGGTGTATTGCTCGGCGAGCTGCGCGGTCATCTCCGGATCGTCTTCGTATGCCCAGGACATGAAGAGAATGGGCGTCGCCCGGTGCTTGCGCACGATATCCATGTCCTTCTTCGCGTATTCGTGGAAGACCGGCTTCAGCTTCGGATGGATCGGACACTGGCTGCAGTCCATGATGATCGCGACGTCGAAGAGCTTCTCGAGCTTGTTGAATACGATGTTGTTGCGCGCATCGAAGCTGTAGGAGCCGAGCGCGTTGGGGCGAAAGTACGATTCGACGTCGTGCCAGTCGATGCCCGACCCGCTGATGGTCACCGACGTGGAGCGGAAGTTGTCGACGACCTTGGGCTCCGCCGCGCGGACGAGGCGGCCCAGGTGGTTATGAAGGCTGTTGTTGTAGTAGAAAAAGCTGTTGCCGATGAGCAAGGCGGATGCGGGCGCCCGTTCGAGCGATGTGACCTTGGGCTTCACGGGAGAAGCAATGGCGCTGCGCGCGATCCGGTCGGCCGCGGGCGCCGGGGACTTGGGCGGCTTGTCCTCCGTGCCCATGTGCGCGCAGCCAAGGGAGATCGACACGCCGAGGCACAGGATCGTTTTCGTCATCAGGGAAGCCATGGGGTCATATTAGCAAGGTTCTCCCGTATAATTTTTGGCTGCGTCATCGAAGCGCATCAAGGAGACATTCCATGAACAGGGGTCGAAGGAAAGTGCTCGAGGGCACGGGGAGCGCCGCGGTCCTGGGACTCGCCTTTGCGGCGGGGCTCTTCAGGAGCGGCGGGGCCTGGGCGCAGGGCTGGAACAAGGCGGCGTTCGAGACGAAGTCGCTCGCCGACACCGTGAAGGCCATGGGCGGCGGCGCCGCGGCGGAGAGCAAGGACATCGTCATCACGTCGCCGGATATCGCCGAAAACGGCGCGGTGGTGCCGTTCACCATCGCGAGCAAGATGCCGAAGACCGAATCGATGGCGTTGCTGGTCGAGAAGAATCCGAACATGCTCGCCGCGACCTTCAACATTCCCGACGGCACCGAACCGTGGGTCAACACGCGCGTGAAGATGGGCCAGACCTCCAACGTGATCGCGCTGGTCAAGGCCGACGGCAAGTTCTACTACGCGTCCAAGGAAGTGAAAGTCACCCTTGGCGGGTGCGGAGGCTGACGTGGTTGCGAAGCACCGTAACGGAGATTGAAAAATGGCAGACCCGATGAAGATCCGCGCCACGATGGCGGGCGACAAGGTGGAAGTGAAGATCCTCATGAGCCACGAGATGGAGACCGGGCAGCGCAAGGACTCGAAGGGCGCGACGATCCCCGCGTGGTACATCCAGAACGTCACCGCGACGCACAACGGCAAGACCGTGCTGTCGGCCGAGTGGGGCCCGGCTGTGGCCAAGAATCCCTTCCTCTCGTTCCGTTTCGCCGGCGGCAAGCCCGGCGACAAGGTCGTGATCACGTGGGTCGACAACAAGGGCGAGAAACGCACCGACGAAGCCACGATCACCTAGCAGTCCGCAAGAAGAGGAGGGCAAATTGAACCGGATTCAGAGGCTGGCAGCGGGGCTTTGCGTCCTCGCGCTTGCGAGCGGCGTCTCGGCCCAGCAGCGCACGACGGTCGAGGAGATCGAGCGGTATCGCGCCGCGCTCGGGGATGGCAATCCCGCGGAGCTCTGGGAAGCGCGCGGCGAAGGCCTCTGGAAGGAGGCGCGTGGCCCGAAGAAAGCCTCGCTCGAGCAGTGCGATCTCGGCCTCGGCCCGGGCCTGGTCAAGGGCGCCTACACCGTGTTGCCGAAGTACTTTGCCGATTCCGCCAAGGTCGAGGACCTCGAGTCGCGCCTCGTGACTTGCATGGTGACGCTCCAGGGATTCACGCCGGAGCAGGCGAAGAAGAATCCGTTCGGTGGCCCCGGCCAGAAGTCGGACATCGAAGCGCTCGTGGCCTTCGTCACCGCGCAGTCGCGCGGCATCAAGATGAACGTGGCCGCGAACCATCCCGCGGAGCAGGCAGCCTACGACATCGGCAAGAAGATCTTCTATTTTCGCGGCGGTCCGCACGACTTTTCCTGCGCGAGCTGCCACGGCGCCGATAGCCAGCGGATCCGCCTCCAGGACCTGCCCAACCTCACCAAGCTCGCCGACGCGCAGCGCGCCTACACCGCGTGGCCCGCATACCGGGTCTCGCAGGGCGAAGTGCGGTCGTTCCAATGGCGCCTTTACGATTGCTTCCGCCAACAGCGCTTTCCCGAGCTGGAGTTCACCTCCGAGGCTTCGGTCGCGCTCACGATGTTCCTCGCGAAGAACGCCAATGGCGGCGTGTTCGACGCACCGTCGATCAAACGTTGACGGCGCTTCGCGGCTATCTAAACGTAACGGCGCTTCGCGACAACGGCAAGCGATGAGGATCGACATGAAAACGAAGATCGCGACCCTGGCAGCCATCGGCATCCTCGCTTCGAGCTGCGCCACCATGATGTCCGACGGCGAGGCCGACGCGAAGGCGCTCGCCGTGATGAAGGCCTCCTTCAAGGAGCGCGGACAGGCGAAGCTCGACCGCCTCGACCAGGACGAGATGCAAAAGCTCTGCAGCCACTACGTCGGCGGCAAGACCCTGCCCAAGGACGCCGCCGAGCGCGTCGAGAAAGAGCAGCAGGCGCTCATCAAGTATCCGGCGGACGCCAAGTACCTCGGCGACTGGAAGCAGGGCGAGCGCATCGCGCAATCGGGAGCCGGCAAGCAGTTCAACGACGATCCAGCCGCTCCCACGGGCGCCAACTGCTACGCCTGCCACCAGCTCAGCAAGGCGGAGCTTTCGTTCGGCACCATCGGGCCGAGCCTGTACAACTTCGGCAAGCTGCGCGGCTTCACGCCCGAGATGCAGAAGTACGCTTACTCGAAGGTGTACAACTCCCAGGCCTTCGCGGCCTGCTCCAACATGCCGCGCTTCGGCCACAACGGCATCCTCACCGAGGCGCAGATCAAGGACGTGGTGGCGCTGCTGATGGATCCCGAGTCACCCGTAAATAAATGAAAGTGCTCGTTGCGGCGGCGATCCTCGCGCCATCGCTTGCCGCCGCAGCCGAGACGCCGACCTTCACGACACGCAGCCTGACGACCGAGGCTGCGCTCAAGGCCGCGCAGTCCGCGCTCGCCAAGTGCCGCGATAACGGATACCAAGTGGCTGTCGCCGTGGTCGATCGGAGCGGAATCACGCAAGTCCTGTTGCGCGATCGGTATGCCGGTCCGCATACGCTTGACGTGTCGCAGAACAAGGCGTGGACGGCGGTCTCGTTCAAGACGAACACCGCCGAGCTCGAGAAGCTCACGCGCCCGGGGCAATCGATGTCGGGCTTGAGAAGCGTGCCGCGCTTCACCGCGATCGGTGGCGGCGTGACGATCGCGGCGGGCGGCTCGCTCCTCGGCGCGATCGGGGTTTCCGGCGCGCCGGGCGGCGATGCCGACGAAGCGTGCGCGGCAGCGGGCGTGAAGGCGATCGCCGAGGGCCTGGAGTTCTAGCGCGGAGCCCTCGGGGACACGACCCAGATGAATCGCCGGGATTTCCTCGAGTCGCTCGCGATCGCCGCGGCGGCCGGACTGCCGATCGCGTCGCGCGCGGCTAATGCCGTCGACGGCGCGCTCTACGACATCCCGCGCTTCGGCAACGTGAGCCTGCTGCACATGACCGATTGCCATGCGCAGCTCCTGCCCGTGCATTTCCGCGAGCCGAACGTGAACCTCGGTATCGGCGCGGCCGCAGGACATCCACCGCATCTCGTCGGTGAAGCGCTGCTCAAGTCCTTCGGCATCAAGCCGGGCAGCGGCGACGCACACGCGCTCACGTTCCTCGATTTCGAGAGGGCGGCGCAAACCTTCGGCCGGCTCGGCGGCTTCGCCCACCTCGCCACGCTCGTGAAGCGCCTCAAGGACTCGCGCCCGGGGACGCTCCTTCTCGACGGCGGCGACACCTGGCAGGGCTCGGCCACCGCGCTCTGGACCAGGGGCCAGGACATGATCGACGCGCAGAAGATCCTCGGCGTCGACATCCATACGGGTCATTGGGAATTCACGCTCGGCCAGGACCGCGTCAAGCAAGTCGTCGAAAACGACTTCAAGGGGCGCATCGAATTCCTCGCGCAAAACGTGCACACCGCGGACTTCGGCGATCCGGTCTTCAAGCCGTACACGATCCGCGAGATCAATGGGGTTGCGGTCGGCATCGTCGGGCAGGCATTTCCGTACACGCCGATCGCCAACCCGCGCTATTTCGTTTCCGAATGGACCTTCGGGATCAAGGAAACCGACCTGCAGAAACAGGTGGACGAAGTCCGCGCCAAGGGCGCCAAGGTCGTGATCCTGCTTTCGCACAACGGCATGGACGTGGACCTGAAGCTCGCCGGGCGCGTCACCGGAATCGACGCGATCCTCGGCGGCCACACGCACGACGCGGTGCCGCAGCCGCTGGCGGTGAAGAATGCGGGCGGCACGACGCTCGTGACCAGCGCGGGCAGCAACGGCAAGTTCCTGGCGCTCCTCGACCTCGACGTCGCCGATGGGCGCCTGCGCGCCTGGCAGTATCGCTTGCTTCCTGTGTTCTCGAACCTGCTGCCGGCCGATCGCGAGATGGCCGCGCATGTCGCGAAGGCGCGCTCACCGTTCGAAGCGAAGCTCGCCGAGAAGCTCGCCACGACCGAAGGACTGCTGTACCGCCGCGGCAACTTCAACGGCACGGTCGACCAGCTGATCCTCGATGCGCTGATGGCGGTGAAGGACGCGCCGATCGCTTTCTCCCCCGGCTTCCGCTGGGGAACGACGCTTCTTCCGGGCCAGGCGATCACGACGGAGCACGTGATGGACTGGTCCGCCATCACCTATCCGTACGTGACGGTGAACGAGATCGCGGGCGAGATGATCAAGACGATCCTCGAGGACGTCTGCGACAACCTCTTCAACCGCGATCCGTACTACCAGCAGGGCGGCGACATGGTGCGGGTCGGGGGATTGACCTACACCTGCACGCCCGGCGAAACGATCGGCAAGCGCATCTCCGACTTGCGCCTCGCCGGAAAACCGATCGAAGCGGGCAAGACCTACAAAGTCGCGGGTTGGGCGCCGGTCGCCGAAGGCGCCAAGGGCGAGCCGATCTGGGACTGCATCACGTCATACCTGCGCGATCGCAAGACGAT
>WNFL01049437.1_pt1 | contig 13929 bp, 13 predicted proteins | sample 5400361 | NCBI WGS metagenome assembly WNFL01 (sample SAMN13153351, study PRJNA577476) | soil metagenome | isolation source: 40 cm soil on Douglas fir-dominated hillslope | place: USA:California | collected 2013-09-17
GGTCAGAATCGTGAGGTTGACCTTCTTGTGGCTCTTGGCGAAATCGGCGAGCAGAGGCAGGTAGTACTGCTTGACGTCGTACACGCACGCGATGACGATGCTGCCGGCGATCTCGCCGGCCGTGTCTTTGACCATCGCCTCGGCGCGGCGCAGGCTCTCCATCGCGGGCAGCACGATCTCCAGCAGTATCTTGCCGCTGCCCGTGAGGATCAGCCCCTTTTTCGCGCGATCGAACAGGCGAACGCCGAGCTCCTGCTCCAGCTTTTTGATCTGTATGGAGACGGAGGAGGGGGTCAAGCGGAGCTGCTGGGCGGCTTCGGTGATCGATGCGGTCTTGGCGACGGCGAGGAAGCCGCGGAGCTGCTGGAGTTCCACCGGGGCAACTTATAGAAGAGCCGGCGCAAAGACAAGGCGAGCGACGGCCGGCGGAGGCGATGTTTTTTAGCCATGGTTTGCGAAATTGACAATCGCGCGCCGCGGTCTTAAAGCCGCGCCCCACTCGGATAGGAGCGACCCGTCATGGCCATCCTGCTGGAAAACGCCTCGATCGTCACCCTGGACGCCGCCCGGCCGGTTCTCGAAGGGCGGCAGATTCTCGTCCACGAGGGGGCGATCGCCGCGGTCGGCCGGCGGATCGACGCGCGCGCCGTCCGGATCACCAGGCGCATCGACTGCGCGCAGAGGATCGTCATGCCGGGCCTGGTCAACGCCCACTCCCACCTGACGGAGATTCTCCAGAAGAGCTTTCGCGACAACGTGCGCATGGAAATCTGGCGCCAATACAGGGCCGGGACCGAGGAGCTGGCGAAGCTCGGGCCCGGGGAGATCGGCGCGGCGGCCGAGCTGGCCTGCGCCGAGATGCTCAAGAGCGGCGTCACCTCCGTGGTGGACCATTTCTCCACGCGGCCGGGCCTCAGCGTGGACAAGATGGAGGCGATTCTCGGCGCGTTCGAAAAAACCGGCATCCGCGGCATGCTCGCCCCGTCGCTCCGCGATCAGGACTTCATGCGCCTGGCGGCGCTTGCGCCGAAGCGGAGAAAGCTCGAGAAAAGCGCGCCGGAGCCCTGGAAGGACGAAGTGCTCGCGGTGCTCGCCCGCCTCGGCCGGCGCTCGTCCATCTCCGGCATCCTGCTGGGGCCTTCCTCGCCGATGAACTGCAGCGACAACCTGCTCCGCGACGTCGTCGAGGTCGCCGCCCAATTCGGCCTGGGGATCCACACGCATCTTCTGGAGACGCGGCTGCAGTCGTGGGCGGCGCGGAAGCTCCACAAAAAGTCTCTCTGCGCCCACCTGGAGGAGATCGGCTTTCTCTCGTCCCGGCTCTCGGCGGCGCACGGCATCTGGCTGGACGGGGCGGAGATGGATCTTCTGGCGGCGGCGGGGGCGAGCGTCGTGCATAACCCGGCCAGCAACTTGAAGCTCGGCAGCGGCATCGCCCGGGTCGCCGAGCTCAAGGCGCGCGGGGTGAACGTGGCCCTGGGCACGGACGGGGGAGACACGAGCGACACCTATTCGATCTTCGAGCAGATGCGGCTGGCGGCTTTTCTCTCGCGCGTCGGCGTCGAGGACCCGGCGCGCTGGATCACCGCGCTCGATGCGCTCCGGATGGGCACGGTCAACGGCGCCCAGGCCGTGCCGGCGTGGCGCGGGAAGATCGGCAGGGTCCGGCCCGGCTACCGCGCCGACCTGGTTCTGTTGAAGCCCGCGCTCAGGCTCCGTCCGCTGAGGGATATCGTCCACCAGCTGGTCTTTTGCGAGTCGGGCCAGTCGGTCGACGCGGTTTTGGTCGACGGCAGGCTGGTCGTGGAGGACGGCCGCCTCGTCGGCGTCGACGAGGAGCGTCTCATCCGCAGGGTGGAGCCGATCAGCAAAAAAATGCACCGCCTCTACCGCCGGGTGGAAAAAGAGTCGCGCCGCGCGCTCGGAACGGCGGAGAGCCTCTATAAAAAATCGTTCCGGGCCAAAGGGCCCGGCCGCGCCCTTTCCTAGATTAAACAATTTTTAAGCATAGCGTGAGTATTTTGAAATTGACAAAACGACGCCGCGTGTTAAGCTTCCCCCTTCACGGTACTGCGAAATAATTTTGGAACGGGAGAGACTTTATGAGCAATGGGCCGCTGGAGTTCGATTTAGTCATCACGAATGGAAAGCTGGTGATTCCGCCGGACACCGTGTCCGCGAGCATCGGCATCAAGGGCGAGAAGATCGCCGCGATCGGAGATTTGACCGGCATCCCGGCGAAGAAAACGATCGACGCCAAGGGGAACTACGTTCTCCCGGGCGTGGTCGATCCGGAGACGCACCTCGGCATCCACCGCGGCCTGGAGGACGATTTCATCTCCGAGACCAAGGCCGCCATCGCGGGCGGCGTCACGACCTGGGGCATGATGCTGACGAGCCCCACCATCAGCCGCGCCTACAAGCAGTTCAAGGACCCCGAGGACAGCGTGCCGTTCAGCCAGGTCATGTCGATCTACGAGGACCTGGGCGACAAGAACTCCATGGTCGATTACTTTCTCACGCCGCTCGTCTCGAACGACGCCCAGGTGGAAGAGATCCCGCTCTTGGCGGAGAAGTACGGCGCGACGTCGTTCAAGTATTACCTCCATCTCAAGCGCGGCCAGGACACGCTCGGGCAGTGGGAGCCGCAGCGCAAGATCGGCGTCTACGGCTTCGACGACGGCACCGTCTACATCGGCATGGAGCACGTCGGGCGCCTGGGTCCGCCGTGCATCTCCTGCATCCATCCGGAAAACTGGGAGCTGATCCGCATTTTCCAGGCCCGGCTGCAAAAACAGGGGCGCAAGGACAACGCGGCGTGGGACGAGCGCTGCCCGCACTTCGTCGAGGCCACGCACGTGCGCCAGTACGCCTTCATGGCGAAAGAGACCAAATCGCCGCTCTACATCGTGCACACGACGACGCAGGAGACGATCGACGAGATCAACCGCGCGCGCGGCGATGGGGTCGAAATCTACGGCGAGACCGGCTTTCACTACCTGACCCTCGACCACGACGTCTATAAGATCAACGTCCCGCTGCGCGACCGCCAGACCATGGACCAGCTGTGGAAGGCCGTGGCCAGCGGCGAAGTTTTCTGCACCGGCTCCGATCACGTGAACCACGGCGTGCCGCGCGAAAAGATGGAGGTCAAAGGGGACGTGTGGGCCACCGTCAGCGGCTTTTCCTCCCGCGTCGAGGCGATGCTCCCGGTCATGCTGAGCGAGGGCGTCAACAAGGGGCGGATCACGCTCGAGCGGTGCGTCGAGTTCTGCTGCGAGAATCCGGCCAAGGCGTTCGGCCTTTTCCCCAAGAAGGGCGTGCTCCGCGTGGGGGCCGACGCCGACATCGTGCTGGTCGACCTCAAGAAGAAGCAGAAAATCCACAAGGACATGCTCCTGACCTCGGCGGGCTGGTCGGTGTTCGAAGGCTGGGAAGTCCAGGGCTGGCCGTACCAGGTCATCCTGCGCGGCGCCGTCGCCTCGGAGTGGAACGACAAGGAACAGAAGCACAAGATGATCGGCTCGCCGCGGGGCAGATACCAGGCCAGAAAACTGGGCCACGCGACGTACCCGATATAAGAACGGCAGCTTTGTCCGACACCATCGCGGACGCGGCCCGGGCGGGGCGGGGAAAAAATTCCCCGCCCGTCCGGCCGCGGTCTGTGACCAGTAGATGAGCAATCGGATGATGAAAAAACGGGCAAGCGTTGCGTCGGTAGCGTCTCACGACAGCGCGATTCGCATCGAGGAAAACAGCATGCAAGCCCCCGACCTTCGCCCGCCGGTCCGTCTCGACGTCCATGATTAAAATCGGTCGAGCGCTCCTCCAGGCCGTCCTGCTCGTCGCCGTCGGGCGCGGCGCCGCCTTCGCCCAGCCGCTGCAGGAGATCCGCATCGGCTCGAGCGCGATCGGCTTCAGCAGCCTGACGACCTATTTCGCCCGCGATTTTAAATTCTTCGAAAAAGAAGGGCTCGACGCCAAGATCATCTACGTGGCGACCAACGTCGGCCTCGCCGCGCTGGCCGCCGGCAACGTCGACTACACCACGCTGGTCACTTCGGCGGCCGAAGCGACGCTGCGCGGCTTTCCGCTGCGCCTCGTCGCCGCGACCAACGTGCAGCCGCTCTGGGGCGTCGTGGTGCGGAAGGAAATCAATCAAATCTCCGATTTGAAGGGCAAGAAGCTGGGCGTCAGCTCGTTCGGCGGCACGAGCTATTCCGCGGCGCTCTACATCCTCAAGCATTACGGCCTGAAGCCGCAGGAGGACGTCGTGATCCTGGCGGTCGGCGGGACCGCCGAGCGGATCGCGGCGCTCCAGCACGCATCCGTGCACGCCGCCATCATTCCGGCGCCCGGCGACATGCGGGCCGAGCAGGAAGGGTTCAAGATCCTCATGGACGCGGGCACGATTTATAAGCTGCCGAACGGCGGCTCGAGCACGACCGTGGCGAAGATAAAGCAGAACCCGGCGGAGGTCCGGAAGGTCGTCCGCGCCATGGTGGGCGTCACCCGGTTCATCATGGAGCCGCAAAACAAGCCGGAAGTCACCAAGTACATCGGCCGCGTTTTCAACTTGAACCCGGCGTCGACCGAACAGTTTTACGCCCGGTTCGTGCCGACGCTCAGCCGCACCGGCATGGTGGAGATGGACAAGATCAAGCTCATCGTGGACGACGCCCTGGGGCGCGGGATCATCAGCAAGCCGGTCGATCCGGAGACGCTCGTCGATTATTCCTTCGCCAAAGGGCTTTGATTGAAACGGCAAGCTGTGACAAAGGCGCCGCGCCGAGGCTGAATCTTATGGCGTTTTCCTGTAAAGTTTTCGGCCTCCGGGCGCCGCTCCCGGTCTTTCTCTGGGCGCTCTTCGGCGCGGCCGGTTGGGTCCATGGCGCGTCGGCCCCGAGCGCGTCGATCGACGGGGCCAGGCAGGAGGGCAAGGTCGTCTGGTACAGCGTCGTCAACGAATCGGGCGACCTGGCCAAAGAATTCGAAAAGAAGTATCCGTTCATTAAAGTCGAGGTGCTCAGGCTTTCCAACCCCCGCGTCCTGGCCCGCATTCTCACCGAGACGCAGGCCCATCGGTACGGCTATGACGTCGTCAGGGCGAACGCTTTTACGATGAACGCCCTCATGGAAAAGGGGCTGGTCGGCGCCTACGATTCACCGGAAAGGAAAGCCTACCATCCCGGGTGGAAAGACGCGCGCGGCTTTTGGACTTCGACGGACGAAAATGTTTTTGTCGTCGGCTACAATACCCGGCTCGTCAGCCAGGCCGAAGCCCCCAGGGACTGGAGCGATCTTCTCGATCCCAAGTGGAAGGGCTCGATCGGCATGGAGCCGTCGGATTTCGAGCTCTACGCGGGGCTGGAAAAAAAATGGGGCGCGGGCCGGGCGGCGGCGTTTTTCAAGGAGCTTTCCAGGCAGGACCTTCAGTTTCGCACCGGCCATACGCTGCTGGCCCAGCTCGTGGTCGCCGGAGAAATGAAGCTCGGGATCGTCTTCGCGCACAGGGTCGAGGCGATGAAGAGCCAGCGCGCGCCGATCGAATGGGTCTCGACGATGGATCCGATCATCAGCTCGCTCGGGGTGATCTCGCTCGCGAGCAAGCCCGAGCATCCCAACGCGGCCAAGCTCCTGATCGACTACGTCTTGTCCAGGGAGGGGCAGCGGTATTTGCAGAGCGGCAACCGCGTCGCCTCGCGAATCGATATCGACCCATTGACGCCGAAGCTCGACCGGCGCAAGCTCGCGCTCCTTCCCCTGGAGCCGGAGCTGGGAAAACATATGAAGGAAAATGTCGAGCGCTTCCGCTCCATCCTCGGGATTCAGGGATGAGGAGCGGCGCGGATGCCGCGGAGCGCTCCACGGCGGGAGCAACATGAAAGACAGCGTAGCCGACGAAGTGGTCGCGGGGCTGAAGGAGGCGGGCGTCACGTTCGCCTCCTATCTGCCGGACAGCTGGCTGAAGCCGGTCTATTTCCGCTTGTCCAACGATCCGGATTTTCTCACCATCCCGGTCTCCAACGAAGGGGTCGGCGTCGGCCTGTGCTGCGGCGCGTGGCTCGGCGGAACCAAGGCGGTGATGTTGATGGAGAATACCGGCGTGCGCATGGCGTGCGACCAGCTGGCGCGCCTCGGGATCAGCGTCGGGCTGCCGTGCTTCATGATCCTCCCGTACCGCGGCGACTTCGGCGACCGGCTGAGCTACGCCGTCGCGCACGGGCAGACCATGCTCCCCGTGCTGGACGCGCTCCGCATCCCTTCTCTCATCGTGCGCGACGAGAAAAATATCCGCCAGGCGATCCGCCGCTGCCTGACGACGATGAACGTGACGAACTACCACGTCGCGCTGATCATGGGAGCCGAAGTCTGCATGGAGAATCTCTAAGCTGGCGCAAAAAAGGAAACCGAGCATGGAGCGCATGGAGTGTCTGCGGGCCCTGGCGCCGCACATCAAAGATCAACTGGTCGTCATCACGCTCGGCCGGACCGCCGAGGAGTGGGCCACCGTCTGTCCGCGCGACGGCAACCTGTTCAGCTCGGGGATGGGCAACCATATTCCAATCGCGCTGGGACTGGCCAAGGTGTTGCCGCACCGGCAGGTCGTTCTGCTGGACACGGACGGCAGCGTGCTCATGCTGCTCTCGGCCCTGACCACGCTGGGCGCCTATCCCGCGCCCAACTTGAAAATTTTCGTCTTCGATAACGAGGCGTACGAGGCCACGGGCGGCCAGCCCACCGACACGTCCAGGACCACCGATATCGCGGCCGTGGCCGCGGCGGCCGGCGTGCGCGGCGCGGCGACCGTGCGGGACATGGCCGCGTTCGAGGCGGCGGCCGGCGCGGCTCTGGCCGAGGACGGGATGGCGTTTATCGTCGTGAAGGTCGAGCTGGCGAAAGGTCCCTCGCCGCGCGCGCGGCTCAGCCACAAGGAAGGGCTGTCGCGTTTCGTGCGCTACGTCGAGGCGACGGAGAAAAAGACGATTCTGCACACCGAGCATACGTGATGCCGCGGATTCGACGGATTGTAAAAGAGGGCGGGGAGATATATTGAGCCAGGGATCGGGGGTCGTCTCGAGGCCCGCGAGCCGAATCCCAGGAGGCGAAAATGCGACGTTTTTTCCTTGGAGCTGTTCTCATAATATCGCTCGGTTCGGTCGCCCCTCACGCTCACGGCGCGCCGCTGCGCGTCGGCAGCGCGGGATTGAGCGGCGAATTGCTGCCGCTTTGGATCGCGCAGGACCGGGGCCTGTTCAAGAAGCACGGACTGGATACCGAAGTGATCACGATTCAGGGCGGCCCGTTGACCGTACAGGCGCTCCTCAGCGGCTCGGTCCAGTTTCATGCGGGAGGAACGAGCTCCCCGATGGAGGCGAGAATGGCGGGAGCCAATACGCGCTCGGTCGCCGTCTTTATAGACTCTTTGCCCTACACGCTCGTGGCGTCGGCCGCGATCAAGACCCCCGCCCAGCTCAAGGGGGCGCGTTTCGCCGTCAGCCGACTCGGCTCCGTTTCCGACCTGTCCTTGAGAATCGCTTTGAGAAACATGGGAATCAATCCCGAAAAAGAGGCGACGATTCTGGGCATCGGCGATCAAACATCGCGTTTCACGGCGCTCAGGTCCGGCACCGTCGATGCGACAGTGATCTCGCCGCCTCTGACGGTGACCGCGCGCAAGCTCGGCTTCAATACGATCGCGAGCTTTCAGGACGCCGGCATCGTGTGGGCTTACAATTCCATCGACGTCACGCAGGAGTTTTCCGCCTCCAACCCGGCGGCGGTCTCAGGCTTTCTCAAGGGATTCGTGGAAGCGATCGCCTACATCCACAAGAACAAGGAGCCGAGCCTGGAAACTCTGGCGCGCTGGATGCGGTTGAACGACCGGGAAGCCCTCGATGAGACCTACACCTACCTGCTCAAGATTTTGCCCAAGAAGCCCTACGCGAGCGATAAAGGCATCCAGGCGAACCTGGACGCAATCGCCGTCCGCACCCCCGCAGCGAAGAAGTTCAAGCCGCAGGACTTCTACGACATGAGCTATCTCAAAGAGCTCGACGCGAGCGGTTTTCTCAATAAGGTGTTCGAGTAAGCCGGCGCGCCGGACCTCGCGCGCCCCCGCAAAAATAAACGATTTATTTAAAGGAGCCGAATCATGAGCATCGCCAAGTTCGAAGACCATTGCTGGAAAGACATCGTGACCCCGGAGATTCTGGAAACCTACACGCCCTACCATCGCGAGACGTATGTCGGCCAGCGGCCGGCCCTGTTGGCCATCGATCTCTACAACATCGTCTATGAAGGCGGGCTGAAAGAGCCCCATGAGCTGGTCAAAACCCACAAGGCCTCCTGCGGCGTCTACGCCCATAACGCCATCAAACCGACCCAGGAGCTGTTCGCGCTGGCGCGCTCGCTCAAGATTCCGATTTTCTATACCACGACGGAAACGCGCAAAGAGGTCAATCCGGAAAAGGGCAGAGTCGCCGCCGATGCTTATGAAATTCGCGCCGAGTTCAAGCCGCAGGCGGGCGACATCATCATCTACAAAGAGCGCGCCAGCGGGTTCTTCGGCACGCCGCTGGTCGCCCATCTCACGCAAAAAGGCATCGACAGCCTCATCGTCTGCGGCGAGAGCACCAGCGGCTGCGTGCGCGCCAGCTCGGTGGACGCCTACTCGCTCGGGTACCACGTTTCCATCGTCGAAGAATGCGTCTTCGACCGCAGCCCGCTTTCGCACAAGGTCAACCTCTTCGACCTTCATCACAAGTACGCGGACGTCATGACGCTCGATGAGACCAGGGAAAGTCTCAAGCGCGAGCGGCCGCGCCGCCAGCCATAACCGCCGCCTCTTACCGGGAGCAACAGAGCATCGTGGGCCGTCTTGTAACCGTTGGAAGTTCCGCGCCGCGGGCCGAAGGGCCCGAGAAGGTGACCGGCCGGACGGCTTACGCCGCGGACCGGGTCTTTCCCCGAATGGTCTGGGGCAAGGCGGTGCGGAGCGGGCTTGCGCACGCCGGGATTCTCCGCGTCGATACTTCGAAGGCCAGGGCCGTCCCCGGGGTCCTCGCGGTGCTGACGGCCGCCGACGTGCCGGACGTGCTGACGGGCAGGCAGCTGCAGGACACCCCGGTGCTCGCCCGCGACCGCGTGCGCTTCATCGGCGAAAAAATCGCCGTGGTCGCGGCGGAAAGCCGCGACATCGCCGAAGAGGCCGCCGCGCTGGTCGAGGTCGAATACGAGGAGTGGCCGGCGGTTTTCGACCCGCGCGAGGCGATGCGCGAGGGCGCGCCCGTGCTGCACGAGAACGTCGCCCGGTACGCCAACCATTATAAGCCGCCGCCGCCGATCCCCAACGTTCATTCGCACGTGCAGTGGCGCACCGGCGACTCCGCGCAGGGCCTGGCCGAGTCGGACTCGGTCTTCGAGCAGACTTATTCCACCCAGCGGACCCATCAGGGCTATCTCGAGCCCCATGCGTGCGTCGTGCAGATCGACGCGCAGGGGCGGATCGTCGTCTGGTCTTCGAACAAAGTTCCCTTCCCCACGCGCCGGTATCTCGCCCACGCGATCGGCGTGGACGAAAAAAATATCATCATCGAGCTGAGCTCGGTCGGCGGCGATTTCGGCGGCAAGGGCGCGCTCATGGACGTCCCGCTGTGCTACTTCCTCGCCAAGGCGACCGGACGGCCGGTCAAGATGATCATGACCTATGCCGAGGAGCTGATGGCGGCCAGTCCGCGCCATCCCTCGACCGTGACCATCAAGACCGGGGTCAAGGCCGACGGGAGGATCTGGGCGCGGGAGGTGCGGGCGGTTTTCAACAGCGGCGCCTACGGCGGCTTCAAGCCCAACGTGATCGTCAATCTGCCCGGCGCGCGCCAGGGCGGCGGCGCCTACCGCATCCCTCACGTCGCGATCGACGCCTATTCGGTCTACACCAACTGCGTTCCGTGCGGCCACGTCCGGGGGCCGGGCGAGGCCCAGGTGGTCTTCGCGGTCGAGTCGCACATGGATTACGTCGCGCGCGCAATCGGCCGGGACCCCTACGAGTTCCGGAAGATCAATATCCTCGGCGCGGGCGACTCCGTCGGCGAGTCGCGACTGGACAACGACAAGGGCGCGGAGCTTCTGGCGAAGCTCCGGCTCAGGCTCGGCGCGAACGGCGCCAAGCGCGGGCGCACGGTCACGGGCAAGGGGATGGCGATCGCCGTTAAAGAGGCGCACCACGGGGAGGCCGTCGCGGAAGTGGGACTGGACGACGCCGGCGCGGTCTACGTCCTCACGACGGTGCCGGATACGGGCACGGGGGCGCATACGATTTTTCGCCAGATCGTGGGCGAGGCGCTCGACCTTCCCGCCGGCGCCGTCAAGGTCGTCGTGGGCAATACCGACACCTTCGCCAACGACGTCGCAGTCGGCGGCAGCCGCGTGACCTATCTCTCCGGTCAGGCGGTGTACGCCGGAGCGCTCAGTCTTCGCAAGAAGCTGACCGATTTGAGCGCGGCGCACCTCGGCTGCCCGCCGGCCGCGATCAAAATTTCCCGGGGCGCCGTCTCAGCCCCGAGACAAAAGAAGCTGACGTTCTCCGATCTCGCGCGTCTGGGCCGGCTGCGGGGCGCCGGCCTCAAAGCCGCCGCCAGCTTCAAGACGCCGCCCGGGAGCGGCGGGGTTTCCTTCTACGGCCAGGGGGCCGAGGTCGAAGTGGACCGGGAGACCGGACAGGTGCGGATCCTCAGGATCGTGTCCGCGCACGACGTCGCCACCATCATCAACCCGGTGCTGCATCAGGGACAGATCGAAGGCGGCATGATTCAGGGCCTCGGTTTTTCTCTCATGGAGAACCTGGCGGACGAAGACGGGAAAATCGTCCCCGCCAGCCTGGGCGACTACAAGATGCCCAACATCCGGGACGTTCCCCCGCACGAGACTATTTTCGTCAAAGACGCCCGGGGGCCGGCGCCCTATCAGAGCAAAGCGATCGGCGAGCACAGCACGAGCCCCACGGCGGCCGCCATCGCCAACGCCATCTACGACGCGACGGGGATACAAATGCAGGAGACGCCGATGACGGCGGAAAGCGTTTACCGGGCGCTCGGAAAAAATCCCGACGGGCGCGCCGGTTGAATTTTTTACCGCGCCTTCCCGTGCTCCAACCGGCGTCTTGACACGGGCGGCCCTACCCTTATAGACAGAAAGTTTGGTGACCGATGGAAGCGCAACTGGCAAAAAGAATCGTCGGCGGGCTGAAAGACGCCGGCATCAGCTTCGTCTCGTATCTCCCCGAGACGCGATTGAGCGAGATCGTGCCGCATCTCCGCGCCGACCCTTCTTTCATGGTCGTCCCCGTGGCCAACGAATCGGAGGCGGTCTCCATCTCCGCGGGCGCCGCGCTCGGCGGCAGGCCGGCGGCGGTCTACATGGAAGGCAGCGGCGTCTACGTCGGCTCGTTCAACCTGCTCTGTCTCGGCCGGCGGCTCGGGGTGCCGATGCTGCTGATCGTCGCCCACTACGGCAGCGTGCTCGACGCGCGCAACAGCTTTGTTTACGCGATGCCCGGCATCCACCTCATCCCGATTTTAAAATCGCTCGATATCCAGCACGAGATCTTTACCGACGGCGACAATCTCGAGGCCAAGATCAAGGGGTGCGCGAAGATGATGCACGCGATCAAGCAGCCGGTGGCGCTGCTCTTCTCGGGGGAATTTACCGTATGAACCGCTACGATTGCTTCGAGTTTCTGGCGCCTTCGATCACCGACCAGCTGGTCCTCGGCTCGCTGAGCGGCCAGCGGGTCGAATGGGGGCATCTGTCGCGCCACCCGGGGAACCTCCTGATCGCGACCATGGGCGCCGCGCTGGGAATGGGCATCGGGCTGGCGCTGGTCTTGCCGCACCGGAAGGTCATCGTGCTCGAGTCGGACGGCAGCACTCTGCTGGCGCTGTACAATCTCCCGACGCTCGGCAACTTGAACGTCCCCAACCTTTCTGTTTTCGTCTTCGATAACGAGGTTTACAGCGGCACGCGCATCAGCGAGCCCAGCGCGACCGCCGGCAAGACCGATCTGGCGGCGGTGGCGCGGAGCTGCGGCATCGCCGGGGCGACGACCGTGCGCGATCTGGAGTCGTACAAGCGCGAGGCGACCAAGGCGCTCGCCGAAAACGTGCTCAGCTTCATCGTCTGCAAGGTGGAGAAAACCGTCGGCCACCGGCAGATCCAGCGCCCCTCGGAGGACCTCTGGGAGCACAAGTACAAGTTCGTCAGGTATCTCGAAGAGACCGAAGGCAAGCCTATTTTTCTGAGCCGCGGCTGAGCCGCCGCGCCAATTCACTTGGAGGTGTTCCATGGCCGAACGCGTTTGGGATCGTTTCTTGACCGAGCAGGACAAGGCGACATTGGGAATCAAGCAGCCGCGAGCGATCGGCTTCGGCGAGCGGCCCGCGCTGCTGCTGATCGACCTGTACCGCTGGGTCTTCGGCGACAAGCCGGAGCCCGTGGTGGAGGCGATGAAGACCTGGCCCGGGAGCTGCGGGCTCGCGGGCTGGAACGCGCTGCCGCATATTCAAAAGCTGCTGGCCAAGGCGCGCCAGGTGGGAATTCCGGTCATCCATATCACCGGCCTGGACGGCGTCAACGTCGAGCCGTGGGCGGTCCGCCGCGACGGCACCAAACGCGCGAACATGAGCCAGGAACAGCTCGAGCGCATGCGCCGCAGGTTCGACATCGTCGACGAAGTCACGCCGATTCCAGGCGAGACCGTGTTGAAGAAAACTTCGCCGAGCGCGTTCTGGGGCACGCCGCTGATCGGCCATCTCAATTTCATGGGCGTCGATACGATCATCACGTGCGGCGAGAGCACCAGCGGCTGCGTGCGCGCGAGCGTCGTCGAAGGGACCACCCACAGGCTGCGCATGATCGTGGCCGAGGAGTGCGTCTTCGACCGGCACGAGGCGTGCCATGCCATGAACCTGTTCGATATGAACCAGAAGTACGCCGACGTGCTGCCGTCGGAGGAGATCTTCAAATACCTCGACGCCTGGCGCGCGGAAAAAGCCGATCGCGGCTACGCCAACAACAGCATCGAAATCCTCAAGGACCTGGCCCTCGGGGAAGACTTCAAGGGCAACCGGTAAAGCTCCGTCCGTCCCTGCCGCCGCTGCGGGTTTCTGAAGGTTCGACATCGGCGGCTTGATCCCGTCGCCGGGAACGTTCCCGGCCGTGATCGAGTCGCCGGTTTCTTTTCACCGGTAGGTAAGCTCCCGTCTGAATCCGTTCCCTAAAATTTTATAAAGAAATCGCGTCTGTGATCGTACGGAACGCGGCGCCGTTGATTGCGGCGGCTCCGGCGCTTAATATGGATAAAAAAAGGCGGCGGAAAGGGGTTCGAGCTCGTTTTACCTGCGGGCGGAAGGAAGGAGCGGGCGAGCTTGTCATGTCGCGTGGCGATAGCGCGGGTGATCTTCAGGCGACCGATCCTGCGCTCGATGCGGTTGCGCTCGCGATACAGGAAAAACAGCCGAATGAGGTGCAGACAATATGAAAAAGAGCGCAACGACCAAGGGCGAATCCCCTTCTCGGCTGATCGACGCGAGGATCAAGGAACTGGACGACTGGAGGGGCCAGACGCTCTCCCGTGTCCGCGCTCTCATCAAACAGGCTGACCCTGAGGTGGTCGAGGAGTGGAAGTGGAGAGGCGTTCCGGTTTGGTCTCACGATGGACCGATCTGCACCGGCGAGACGTACCAGAGCGTCGTGAAGCTGACTTTCTCCAAGGGCGCTTCGCTCAAGGATCCATCAGGACTATTCAACTCCAGCCTCGAAGGCAACGCCAGACGCGCTATCGATTTCCATGAGGGTGATGAAATAGATGAGGATGCCTTCAAGACGCTCATACGCGCCGCTGCAGCCCTGAACAGGTCATCGGCCCGATAG
>WNFL01125368.1_pt3 | contig 13929 bp, 11 predicted proteins | sample 5400361 | NCBI WGS metagenome assembly WNFL01 (sample SAMN13153351, study PRJNA577476) | soil metagenome | isolation source: 40 cm soil on Douglas fir-dominated hillslope | place: USA:California | collected 2013-09-17
GAACGGTTGCGAGCAGCGGACAAAAGTTGAAAGTGAAGTGCGGCGTCGGCAGTGGCTCGACAATTTCTCGGGCTTTGAACCTTGGCGCTGTCGAGCGCGACGGGCCGACCTGGCAAAGGGAGTTGGCCATGAAAGCGAAATTGCGCCTATCGCTCGTTCGGCAAAGCCGGACGGGGAAGCCCGACGCATGAGGCGCCCTGCCAGCAGTATGAATATGTCTGCCGCAAGTACGGATAATTCGAGCCCTCAGCGATCGGCGCTTTGCCGCCTCGCTGGATCGAATCAATGTGCGTTGCGAACGGCCGACCCGGTCTCCTTCAGAAAGAGCGTGAGGATCGCAGCGACAATAATCGCGGCGACATAGACGCTGCCGGCCGCGACGAAGACATCCAGCGTTAGCGCCGCGCCGCCCGCGAGCTTTTGCATCCACCAGCCGATCGCAGGCGCTGCCAATGCGGTCATCACAAAAACCAGGAAGTTCATCGCACCCGTGGCGCTGCCCTTCGCATTATCCGGATTGACCTCCTTGATGATCGAATAGGGGATCATCGCGGCGCCCGACCCGACGCCGAGCAGGAAGCCGAGCACGTATGGAGGAAACGTCTCAGGCGGCAGGTAATAGAGCGCCAGAGTGGCCGCCAGCATCAACGCCGCTCCCGCGAGTATCACCGGCTTGCGGCGTCCGATATGGTCCGCGATGTATCCCAGGATCGGGCACCCGAATACCCAGCCCATTGCTACGGACGCTGCGCGATCGACCGCTGGCGCATAAGCCACATGCCAGCCCTCCTGGAGGAACGATACGCCCCAGGTCATGGCGCCGACGGTCGTGGGGAGGAAAAGCAAGCCGCCGCACAGCCCGCAGAGGTAGGACTGCGGGTTCGTCAAGACCGTCTTGTAGGGCTCAAACGTGGTCCAGATGCCCGCGTTTGAGTCGTGGGATAGTTGTTCGCGCGGCGTAGCGATGAACATCGCGACGCCGATAAGCAACGTCACGACGCCCGCATAAACCCAGAATTGGTGCCACTCGAGTGCTCCGTGAATCAGGGGAGCGACGACGAATTGGCCCGCGGACCCGCCGAGCATGCCGACGCATTGGGTAATTCCGATTGCGGTGGCGAGATAGCGCGCTGGAAGACCACGCGACGCGAGATAAACCGCTGCGATGAACGCGAACGCGGCACCGGCGCCCTGCAGGAACCGTCCCACGCCCGCGATCCAGCTCACGTTCACGCCGAAAATCGCGGTACCCAGGGCAAGGATCAACACGCCGGCCGATATCGTGTATTTCGCGCCCCAGCGGTCGACCGCGGCGCCGGCGATAATCGCGAACGCCGAGTAGGAATAATAGTAAAGCCCGATCAACGAGCTTAGGCCCGCAGTGTTCAGGCCGAAGGCGGTCCTGAGCTCGGGCAGCATGACGCTGGGCGCCGAGCGCACCGCGTACTCCATGAAGTAGAACAACAGGCAGAAAAGCCAGGCGACGATGAAAGCGGTCTTGAATGCACTTGCCGCCGCCGGCTTGCCTGGGGTGATAGGCATCGCTTGTGTAGACATGGATAGCCTCTCAATATCGATGAGGAGTGTTCGGGCTAGAAGAGGGCGAGCTCACCCCAATGCCGAGTCGGACAAAGGGCGCTCTGAGCTTCATCTCACGTCTCCTTATCAGCGCCAGAGGTTCGTCTTCGCGAGGTCGATGACCTCGTCGGTGCGGCCGCCGATCACGGCCTTCACCATGTAGAGCGTGAAGCCCTTCGCCATCTCGAGCGTGATGGACGGCGGCATCGCGAGCTCCGTCCGGTTCACCACCGCATCGACGAGAACGGGGCCGTCATGGGCGAAGGCGTCGGCAATGCCCTTCTTCACCTCGGCTGGATCTTCGAGCCGGATCCCGCGTATGCCGACGGCCTCGGCCATGGCTGCGAAATTCGGGTTCTGGAGGTCCACTCCGAAATCGAGGAAGCCGGTGGACTTTTGCTCCAGCTCGACGAAGCCGAGCGTGCCGTTGTTGAACACCACGATCTTCACCGGAAGCTTGTGTTGGGTGAGCGTGAGGAAATCGCCCATCAGCATGGTGAAGCCTCCGTCGCCCGAGAGCGAGATCACCTGGCGGCCAGGAAAGGCTGCCTGGGCGCCGATCCCTTGAGCCATCGCGTTGGCCATCGACCCGTGCCAGAACGAGCCCAAGAGCCGCCGCTTGCCGTTCATCGCCAGATACCGTGCCGCCCACACCGTCGGCAGGCCTACATCGCAGGTGAAGACGGCGTCCTCTGCCGCGACATCGCTGATCGCCTTCGCCACTTGCTGCGGGTGGATCAGCCGCTTTCCGGCCGTACCCGCGGCGAGCTCGTCCAGGGACTTGCGCGCGTTGGCATAATGCCGCTGCGCCTGGGCCAGACGCGACCCGTCGCGCTTCTCTTTGAGCAAAGGCAGCAGCGCAGCGAGCGTGGAGCGCACGTCGCCGACGACGCCGAGGTCGACGGGGGCGCGGCGGCCGATGTTCTCCGGCCTGATATCGACCTGCGCAATCCGCACGCCGTGTCCCTCCGGATAGAACTGGCGATAGGGGAAGTCGGTCCCGAGCATCAGCAGGACGTCGCAGTCGTGCATGGCGTAGTAGCCGGACGAGAAGCCGATGAGCCCGGTCATGCCCACGTCATAGGGATTGTCCCACTCGACGTGCTCCTTGCCGCGCATCGCGTGCACCATGGGCGCCTTGAGGCGCTCGCCCAGCGCGATGAGCTCGTCGTGCGCGCCCTGGCATCCCGAGCCGCACAGGATCGTCACACGGCTGTCGCCGTTGAGCAGCGCCGCGAGACGATCGAGATTATTCTTTGTCGGCGTGACGACCGGCGCCGGCGGCAGCAGCCCGAGGAGCTTGGCGGCCGGCGCGGCGGCAGCCGGCTGCAGCGCCACGTCGCCCGGCATAACGAGCACCGATACGCCGCGCTTGCCCACGGCCTCGCGGATCGCGACCTCGAGGGCGCGCGGCATCTGGCTGGCGCTCGAGACGAACTCGCAGTAGTGGCTGCACTCCTGGAAGAGCGTTTGAGGGTGCGTCTCCTGGAAATAGCCGCTGCCGATTTCGGCCGAAGGGATCTGCGCGGCGATCGCGAGCACCGGAACCCGCGAGCGGTGACAATCGAAGAGGCCGTTGATGAGGTGCAGGTTGCCCGGCCCGCAGCTCCCGGCACAGACGGCGAGCTCGCCCGTCAGATGCGCCTCAGCGCCGGCCGCGAACGCGGCGACTTCCTCGTGTCTGACGTGAATCCACTCGATCTTTCCCTGGCGCCGTATGGCGTCAGTCACCCCATTGAGGCTATCACCCACAATGCCGTAGATGCGCTTGACCCCTGCGGCGGCTAGGATCTCGACGAACTGCTCAGCAACGGTCTTCGCCATCGGTGTTCCATTCCTTGATTTGAGGCATTCGCCACCCGGATTTGTGATTTCGACCTAAGCCGCATCCGGCGCGGGGCAAGTAAAGCGGGACAAAATTCAGCAAATCATGATGAAGCGGAGCGCCCCTGCGGCGACTAGGATCTCGACGAACTGCTCAGCAACGGTCTTCGCCGTCGGTGTTCTCCGAGTAGTCTTGCGGGATGTCCGCCGCACGCGGCTGCTTGCTGCGCCCGTGGATGTTCACAGCCCCGCTCGATTACTGACTCCCAGTTACAACGTGTAATCGGCGCGCCATGAATTGACTTGATCTTTATTGCCCTCGCTTGCTTGGTTTTGCGGTGTCGCCGGCACGCAGCATCGCCGCGCCGAAACGCAGCAGGTCATCCAGCACATCAGCGATGGGGGCAGGCTCTGCATCAGTCGCTCCACTCCCGCACTGCGGGGGGTGATGTTGAGCGAAGCGGAGCGGGTGAGGATTGTGTCATGGTCGGTCACTCCCCATAGGCATATCACTGCGATCAAAGCGAAGACTTTAGCCCTCGTCACAAAGCCTGCCTCTTGTGTCATGACACTCCACCGTTAGCCCTTCGAAAAACGGAAAACCGTGGCTCATTCAGCCTGCACTTGCACCGGCGCGCCAAGCTTCCCGACGGTGCCTGGAACGATCACCAGATAGCGGCGCTGGATTTTGTCCTCGCCCCGCACCACCTGGCGGATCGGTCCGATCGCGTTGACGATTGCCGCACCGGCTGGGTTTGTTTTGAAGGCCTGCAGCGGTTGCAGGACACCCGCGCCGGAGGGCTCGCTCGAAAGCGCAAGCACGTAGGGCTGTCCCGGCTCCAATCCGGTGACCGAGGCCTCCAGCACTTGCACCAGGCCCTGGTCGGACAGCGAAATGCTCGTTGGTGCTTTTTCCCCCCGCGCAACTCGTTTGCGCCCCGGCGGTGCGAGCCACAGCTGCGTGGATTGCCCGGCTATTCCAAGCGGCTTGAGGCCTTGCGTTCCAGGCCCCTCGGGAACGGCGTTGGGCACATAGACGACGGCTTGCGCGGCCTGGCCGATCGGGCTGGTCGCGATCACCTTGTTCGTCAGCGTGTCGATTGCGGCAAGACGGTCCTCGTTCTCGAGGCCGACATAGACCCGCGTGCCGTCCCCAGACGGCCAGATGCCATGAGGCAGCTTGCCAACCGCAATGGTCGCTACTTTAGAAAAATTGTCCGTGCGGTACACCTGGACCTCATTGAGGCCGCCCACCGTGACATAGGCGAACATGCCGTTGGCATTGCGCACGATGTTGACATGATTGGTGATCGGACCGGTGTCGAGCGTCTTCAAAAGCGAGAACGGCGCTTGCCCGTCGAAGACCTGGACCTTGCCGGTATCTTTCAAGGTGAACCAGACCTGAGAACTATCCGGCGTCGCAGCAATGTTCGGGCAGAATGGGCTGGCCTGCGGAACCTTCCCGACAATCTTGTGGTCGGCAACGGTTATGATGTCGGTCTCAGGTGTGAACGATGAACAGACATAGCCGTATTTCCCATCGGGCGAGAAAATCGTCATGCCCGGGCCGTTGGGAACAATGATCCGCGTCTTTTCCTCATAGGTTGTGCCGTCGAGCACGGAGACGTAGTTCTCGCCGCGCACAGTCACCCAGACTTCCTTGCCATCCATCGTAAAGAACGCTTCGTGCGGAGAGCGGCCCACATAACTCACGTGCTTTACGGTGTTGGTCGCGGTATCGATGAAGTTCACCGCATTCGAGCCGATCGCGACGACGGCAATGGTGCGATGATCGGGCGAAAATCCCATGCCGTGCACCAGCAGTTGGCCAGTGTAAAGCGGGCTGAAACTGGCCGGCAGCGGGTCGCCGAGGTGGATAGCGCCGACGAGCTTGTTGTCGACGGGATCAGTAACGGAAACGGTGTTCGAGAACTGCTCCGCAGAGTAGACGCGGTCGCGATGGCTGATAGGTATGTCGGGATCGGTGGCCGCCGCCGGGGCCTGCCCTGCCCAGGCATCTTGCACGCCAATGAGAGCAGTCGTGACGAGCAGGACCGTCAAGATCGAATTGCGTTTCATGTCACGGCTCCTTCACTTCGTCGGTGAGACCGTTGGATTTCGAATCGATCTGTCCTGCGGGCGGCACCTGGCTCGGCGAAGGCACAGACGGCGGCAGTGGCTGACCGACGGCCAACCGCATGGCGGCGATCTCCTGCTGCTGGGTGACGATGATCTCCTGGGCCAGCCGCCTGATCTGCGCGTTGCGACCGTAGCGAAGCACCGCGATTGCCATGTCGATCGCACCCTGATGGTGCGGCACCATCATTGCCACGAAGTCGGCATCGACGCCCCCGGTGGGCTTCACCGCCATGTCGGCCATCATTTTTTTCATGGCCGCGTCGTTCTCGGCGAGGAACGGAGCTTCCGCGGTGTCCTCGGAACCCGTTGTCGCGCAGATTTCCGCCACCTGCGGTGATCCGTGATTGCCCGATCCGTGATGGGCCCAAACAACGAATGCGGCTCCGGTGGCCATCACGATCGCCAGCGTCGCCGCCCCGAGCGTGACGGAATAGCGAATCGGCGAGTTCACCTGTCCACCTCCATAATGAATCTGTCGCACGTGATTTTTCCTAGATTCAAATTGGTTATCTTCCACCCGCATCCTTCGCGGGCGGGCGGCTGGCGGAGATTTTGCACTCCCCAACTCGCGCACTGCCGTGGCGGCCGCTCATTCCAGGCGGGTTGTAGGCCCGCAAATCTCCTCTCGATGTAAGTGCGGTTCAGACTCCGGCTCGACCGCGACTTCGCCATCGGTGTTCTCCGTGTAGTCTTGCCGGATGTTCGCCGCCCGCGGCTGTTGATCCGCCCGTGGATGTTCACCGCCCCGCTCGATTACTGATTTGTAGTTAGAGCGTGTAATCGGCGCGCCAGGAATGACTTGATCTTTATTGCCCTCGCTTGCTTGTTTTTGCGACCAGAGATTCGATTGCTCCCGCCGGGGGGCACGATTCGCTCACGCCAGCGCGACCATGCCGCTCCAGAATTGCTGGCCCTTGCGCGTGTCGACGTCGTATTTGCGCACGAAGGCGAGCTTTCCGTCCTGCGCAATACGATAGGTCATTATCCCTGCCGTGAGCGTTTTGACTGCGTTGCCTTCACGCACCAGAAGCGGCTTGATACTCGCTGCCGCCAGCAGGCGCCCGCTCGGATCGAGGCCGAAGGTGCGCAGCTGAATGCCGAAACCCTCAATCGTCTGAATGAGGCTCGGCTGACCCGTGTTGGCATCGATCGCGAAGACCGCGATGTTGTTCTCCCCGCCGTTGAAGACTTTCCTGCCTTCGAACGCGACCTCGTCCTGGTTGCGGTTGGTGAGATAGACGAAGCGGCCGCTCGGATGCAGGTGGATCGCTCCCGCGCCTTGACCGGGTTTGGCGGCGGCGGGCTCGGCCAAGGTGTCCTTGACGAACATCGCCTCGCGCTCGAGCGCGCCATCCGATTGGAGCTTGCAGGCGTAGAGCTTGTTCTGCCGCTCGATCGAGACATAGACCCATGGCTGCGTGGGATGGAAATCGAGATGCCGCGGCCCGAAACCGTGTCCGCTGCCCGGCGCGATCGAGGCGAGGTTGCTCAGCGTCCCGCGGCTGAACGCGAAGACCTTGAGCGCGCCGGGATCCTCGGGTTTGGCATGCGTGGCGTTGTTGCCGCGCGTGACCAGGATCGCGGTGCGGTTTCCCGGCGTCGTGCGGATCTGGTGGCCATAGATGCCCGTATCCAGGTTGCCGGGCTGTCGCACCGCCTCGCCGATCGAGCCGTCGCCGTTGATGTGATGCACCGTGACGTTGCTCGGGTGGTTGTAGGCGGTGAGCAGATATTCGCCGGAGGCGTCGACGCTGGTGTGGATCGGCCGCGACGGGAGTGATTGCGGATCGCCATGCGGCTCCAATGCACCGGAGACTGGTTCGATGCGGAAAGCATTGGCACGGTGCGTGGTGCCGGAATCGCCCGGTCCGCCGTCGCTCGACACCACGTACAGGTAGCGCGTCGATGGATGCGGCCAGGCGTATTGGACATTGGCCGGCAGGATGGTCGTTCCGCGCTTTTCCAGCGTGGCGGCGGCGACATCGACGTCGAAAAGGCTCAACTCCGGGCCGACGCTGGCATAAAAGGCGGTCTTTGCCGTCACGTGTTGACTCCGCGCGCGTTTGGAGTTGCAACCGTCTTGGTGAAGAATGCGCTCGTAGCGGGGCGGTTGATCACAGCATTGACTCACGTCAATCGAGTATACGAGGTTTCCGGCCGCCGAATTTACATGACTGTTCGCGGGATGATCGAGGTTTTCCATGCGTCTTAAGGACAAAGTCGCCATCGTGGTGGGCGCAGGCCAGTCGCCGGGCGAGGGCATGGGCAATGGTCGCGCGACCGTGCTTCGTTTCGTGGAGGAAGGGGCCAAGGTGCTCGCCGTCGACAATGTTCTTGCCTCCGCCGAGGAAACGGTTGCGATGGCGCGGCAATCCGGCGCCGCCGCTGGGGATTGCATCGCGTTCGAGGCGGACGTGGCCAAAGAGACGACGCTCGCGGCTATGGCGGAGGCCACGCGACGGCGGTGGGGCCGCGTCGACGTGCTGCACTACAATGTGGGCGTGAGCATTGCCGGGGGCGACGCGCCGCTGACCGAAATCAGCGAGGCGGCGTTCGACCGCATCATGACCATCAACCTGCGCGGCGCCATCATGGCTTGCAAGCATGTGTTGCCCGTGATGCGCGCCCAACGCTCGGGCGTGATCATCACCATCTCGTCGGTCGCCGCGTGGGAGCAGTACCCCAACGTGGTTTACAAGGCGAGTAAGGCGGGAATGATCGCGTTCACCCAGCAGATTGCCATCCAGAATGCGGAATTCGGCATACGCGCCAACGTCATCCTGCCGGGCCTCATGGATACGCCGATGGCGGTGGACACCCGCGCGCGGATGGGCACGGCTTGGGACGTGGCGAACGCCGCGCTCTTTCTCGCGTCCGACGAGGCGAATTTCATTACCGGCGTCGCGCTCCCGGTCGATGGCGGCGCCTTGGTCCACATCAACTGAGCGGCCGCTGCAATTGGAGCGCGCGCAGGGTCGCCGCTCGTGCCCTCTCCGCCTCGGAGTGAGGCAAGCGCACCGAACTTGGCCCTCTTCACAACTCTCCGCTCATTCCCGCGCAAGCGGGAATCCAGGGACACACCCTGCGGCTGCTGGGTCCCCGCTTGCGCGGGGACGAGCGGACATTGCTATTTATCCGTGCGCAGATAGCCACGCCAGAAATTCCGCTCTTTCGCTCTCATTTCGCTCTCATCCATCCAACCCTCCCTGCGGTGGAAGACATTGCGACATCGTTCCTTCACGATATGTGTGTGACGCGATAGCGCCCATCTTTTGGCACCACGATTAGGGCGCATTCCGCGGTCATAAGCGCGCTCGGCCACGGAACATTTGCCTGCAGGCGAGGAGCCTCGTATCCAGTGCCGACCGCCGATGCCGCAATCGCCAGACCTGCGCTTGCGCGCGCTGCAGCCTTGGGCGTGCTTGGGGTCTTCGCATTGTCGGCCGGGGCGTTCTTGTCGGCGTGCTCCTCCCCCGGCGACAGCAGGCTCACGGTCTTTGCCGATCCCGGCCAATACGACTTTTACAGCTGCGATCAGATCGTAGGGCAGCAAAAATACTGGCAGACGCGCGAGCTGGAATTGAAACAGCTGATGGACAAGGCCGAGCAGAGCGCGGGCGGCGCCTTCGTCAACGCGATTGCCTATCAGGCCGAGTACGTCTCGGCCAAAGAACAGCAGCAGGTGCTCGCGACGACCGCCCGCGCCAAGAATTGCGCGACGCCGGAGACCTGGCGCAGCAATTCCAGCATCAGGTGAGGGGCGCGCTCACGGCTGATCCGGGCCGATGCCCGCAGTGCCGCCGATAACGTCCGAGTTTCGACAGCGAGGGGAATTGGCGCGCTTCCGACGCGCTTGACCCAAAAGGGTCGATAGGCTGACACGCGCCCGGCGCTGTCTGCCATTCGCCCCGCAGACTGACACGCGTTCGGCGCTGCGTGCTATCCTCTCCGCAGACCCAGTCCCTCGCTGTGATAACCAGCGCTCGGGCGAGTCCGGCGACGGAGGTCCCTTTGTCTCGCAAAGGGGCGAAGAGCCGAACGCGAGGTCGCAAGCTTCGTTTGATCGGAACGAACGCGCGCCTTGGTGGAGCTCGCCAGACCCGCGCCGATCTCGAACAGCAGCTCAAAGCATGCAGACGGGAGATCGCCGACGCGCGCGAGCGTTTAGTCGAGGCGCTGAAGCAGCAATCTGCCACCTCCGAGGTGCTGCGCATCATCTCGGACTCGCCGAGCGAGATTCAGTCGGTGCTGGACGCGGTAGCCGAAAATGCCGCTCGCCTGTGCGACGCGAACAATGCGGTGATCTTCCGCTTGGAGGGCAAGCTTCTTCGGCTGGTAGCTTCGTACGGGAGGCTTCCGAAGATTAGCCATGCCCCCGAGGCAGTACCTGCAAACCGAGACACAGTGATTGGACGAGCCACATGCGATCGTCGGACGATTCATGTTCATGATCTCGCCGCGGAGGACAGCGAGTACCCGGTGGGCAGCAAGGACGCCAAACGCGAGGGCCATCGCACCACGCTTGCGACGCCATTGCGGCGCGAGGGTACCCCCATTGGAGTAATCCTAATACGGCGGATGGAGGTTCGGCCGTTCTACGACAAACAGATCGCGCTGCTCGAGACCTTCGCCAGCGAGGCGGTGATCGCGATCGAAAACGTGCGCCTGTTTGAAGCCGAGAAGCAACGCACGCTGGCGCTTGCGCACGCCAACCGCGTCAGCACCATGGGGCACCTCGCGGCCTCGATTGCCCACGAAGTCAATCAACCGATCGCCGCGATCGTCGCCTCGGCCCAAGCCGCCTTGCGTTGGGTTGGCGCGCAGCCGCCCGACATGGGTGAACTCCGGCAGGCTCTCGGGAGTATCATCGAGGACGGCAATCGAGCGAGCGACGTCGTCGGACGGATCCGCGGCCTCATTAAAAAGGTACCCCCGCGCCACAACCCGTTCGACATGAACCAAGTGATCTTCGACACCACCTCCCTGACCCGCCACGAGTTTATCAGGCGCATCGCATTGCAGACCCGACTGGCGCAAGAGCTGCCGGTGGTGCAGGGGGATCGCATTCAACTGCAACAAGTGCTGCTGAACCTGATCGTCAACGCCATTGAAGCAATGAGCGCAGTGAACGAAGGGCAGCGAGAGTTGCTGATCAGCAGCACATGCAATGCAGCCGACGGCGTGCTTGTCGCGGTGCGAGATTCTGGGCCGGGACTAACGCCGGAGGGCTTCGAACGCGCGTTCCAGGCATTTCACACGACCAAGCCCGACGGGATGGGAATAGGGCTGTCGATCTGCCGTTCGATCGTCGAGGCGCACGGTGGACGGGTATGGGCAACGGCCAACGCGCCGCGTGGTGCTGTCTTTCAGTTCACACTGCCTGCACGCCGCGAGAGCGCGTCGTAACGCAGCGCCGCTCGCCGGGGCCGCCGCGCTCTGCCAACGCCTTTTCGTGGTCGAAGCGATAGGGGCGTACATGACCCAGAGCTGGCATAGGCCGGATCGAAATCCCGTAGTGCAGCGGCCCCTACTACGGTGTCTCTGTGCTATCCTTTGGCGGGAAGCAGAGGCGGCCGAGGAGCCTGCCTCGATCTGCGCACGACTAAACGCAGGGGTCGATGGCAGCGCCGATAACGTATAGGGGAGGGGACCTCCCCATGACTGAGCTTAAGCGGCGTATGTCGGCGCTATCGGCATCGTCGGTCCGATGGCAAGCATGGAGTCAATTCACCGGTGTCCTCGGAAGGAGAAATTTATGGACCAAGACAGCTATTCGCGGGGAATGACGCGGCGGGGTTTCGTTGTGTCGGTTGGGCCAGGCATGTACGTGCTGGGAATGGCTGGCGCGAACGGCGCCCCGCTGAAAAAAGTGCCAACCTCTACCGGGATCGACGCGCTCTTCGTCCCATTCGTGGTCGCGGCCGAGCTCAAGATCTTTGAAAAGTACGGGCTGGAGACCAGCTACAAGCCTTTCGACGACGGCAACGTCGCGCTCGACGCGGTCCTCACCGGCAGTTCGGATATCGGTGCCACCACCGAATTCGGCGGGCTCTCCCGCTGGGACAAGGGCGGCAAGCTCTACGTGACCTCCTACTCGTCTACGAGCGGGCAGCAGATCGGGCTTGCTGGACGCGACGACATCAAGAGGCCGGAAGATCTGATCGGTAGGACCGTTGCCTATCCACGCGCCACCGGGGGACATCTCTACTTCATGCGCTATGTGAAGAAATACAATCTGCCGGTGGACAAGATCAAAGTGAAGTTCCTGCAGGCCCCGGAGATGGTGGCCGCGCTCGAACGCCGCGACATAGACGCCTTCTTTCTGTGGGAGCCCTGGCTCGACAAGGCGGCGCAGCTCGTGCAAGGGGCGCGCGTGTTGGCGCGATCGGGCGATGACGGCGTTTTCATTCTCACGTCCTACGACTACTACTCTCAGGGACTGATCGACGACCAGCCCCGTGCTGCCGCGGCGACGCGCGCGCTCATAGAAGCGACGGACTTCTGCAACACCAACGCGGCGGAGGCGGCCAAGGTCGCGGGCAAGGCGTTCCGGATTCCGGAAGCCGACATGAAGGTCTATATGAGCCGTATGAAGTACCGCGTCGAGATGCCCAAAGACGTCGTGCTGGGCAATTTCCGGGGCGCTGCCGAGGTCGCGCTCGGCGAGGGCATCATCAAGAAGATGCCGGACTGGAACGACTTCGTGCGGCCACAACTCATGAAGGAGGTTGCGCCGGATCGGGCGGTCGGCTGGTAGGCTTTTCGCGCCCGGCGGCGAACCCGGAGGCAGTGGAGCGCGGCGCTCAGTGGCAGAAGAATTTCTTGTGGCGCGCGACGTTAGCTACCGGTATGCGGCTCGCCGGGGCGTGGAAGCGGTATCGGTGCTGCAGCGCTTTTCCGTGAGCCTCACGGAGGGAGAGTTTTTCTGTCTGCTCGGGCCGAGCGGCTGCGGGAAAACCACCGTGCTCAGCCTGATGGCGGGTTTCCTGGAGCCGGTCGGCGGCATGCTTACCCTCGCCGGACGGCCGATCCGGGGGCCGGGTATTGATCGCACGGTGGTGTTTCAGGGCGATGACGCGCTTTTCAATTGGCTTCGCACCATCGACAACGTCGCGTTTGGCCTGCGGATGCAGGGCATGTCCAAAGAGCGGCGGCATGCCCTCGCCCGTGAGTACCTTCATCTCGTGCATCTCGATGGCCAGGAAAACAAGTATCCTGGCGAATTGTCTGGAGGCATGAAGCAACGGGTGCAGATTGCCCGCGTGCTTGCGAGCGACCCCAAGGTGCTGCTGATGGACGAGCCCTTCGGCGCGCTCGATGCTCAGACCCGGGGACGTATGCAGAGCGAGCTTGTGGAGATCTGGCACAAGACCGGCAAAACGATCGTGTTCATTACCCACGATATCACCGAGGCAGTCTTGCTGGCGGATCGCATCGGCGTCATGACCAAGGGGCCAGAGTCGCGGCTCGATGCAATTATCCCAGTCAACCTGCCGCGGCCGCGCCGGCGCAGCAGTCCCGGCTTCGGCGAGATCTGGGAACGCATCGACGCGTTGATCGAGAGCGAAGAGGCGAATGGACCATGACGGAGGTCAGCCGGGCAAGAGACGCCAGGCCCGATGACGCTATGGCGCCGGCGTCGCGCCCGCCGCTCGGCTGGATCAAGCGCGATCATCTCGTTTATGTCGCCTCCATCATCGGGTTGATTGTGCTGTGGCACTTGATCGCCACGACGTTCTTCAAGCCGCAGTTCTTTCCGCCGCCGCTCGTGGTGCTGTCGACCGGACGGGAGATGCTGGAAAGTGGCGAACTGATGGAGCACGTCAGCATCAGCCTGCAGCGCATCCTCTCGGGATTCCTGATCGGCAGCGCGATCGCTGCTCCAGCCGGTTTGCTGATGGGCTCAATTCCCATCGTCCGCGCGATCTTCGACCCCTATGTGCAATTCTTTCGTTTCGTGCCGTCGCTGGCATGGCTAACCCCGGTGGTCATCTGGTTCGGCATCGGGGAGACATCGAAAGTTCTAATCATCGTCTATACGACGATCTTCATCGTGCTGATCAACACGATGGTTGGGGTCTCGCATATCGCCCCGAACAAGCTGCGCGCCGCGGCTTGCCTTGGCGCCACTCCCCTCAAGGCGTTCATTTTTGTGACGCTGCCGGCGACGCTGCCGTTCATCCTGACCGGCATGCGCCTTGCCATGGGCAATTCGTTCGCAACCGTGGTGGCCGCCGAGATGATCGCGGCGGATTCCGGCCTTGGCTATCTGATATTCAACTCGCGGCTGTGGATGGCAACCGACAAGATCTTCATCGGCATCGTATGCCTCGGGGCGCTTGGCCTCATCACTGACCGCTTCTTCCGCTATCTCATCGTCCGCTTCGC
>WNFL01319291.1_pt3 | contig 13928 bp, 17 predicted proteins | sample 5400361 | NCBI WGS metagenome assembly WNFL01 (sample SAMN13153351, study PRJNA577476) | soil metagenome | isolation source: 40 cm soil on Douglas fir-dominated hillslope | place: USA:California | collected 2013-09-17
TCCATCTACGTTACAAGAGGCCCCGTTTATAACCCCAACACGCCTCAAATCACCGACCTCCACTGAGTCTCCTTCCAATGCACTTGAGCTCGCTTACGTCTCACCGCCAAAGCTTTTTTTCCCCACGGCCTCACCTCCCAAGCACACTCCATCCATGTCACAAGAGGCCCCGTTTATGACCCCAACACACTTCAAATCACCGACCTCCATTGGTTCGGAGGAGCCTCTTTCCAATGCATTTGGGCTCGCTTACGTCTCACCGCCAAAGCTGCTGTCCCATCTCGGTGGCTCCACTCCGGTTTCCCAATATGGGCCAGAGGAAGTGGGAATATCACAATACCCTGAATCACTCGCCGATGAGCCGTTGCCAGACTTCCTGTTGACATTTGGGGAGTCACAGGGAATGGAAGATTGGATCCAAGGGATGCAAAGGCAAAGGTAAACTACGGATGGAGCAAGTTTGAAACATTCTCACTTTCGCATAGCAACCAGCCGGAGGTGGTCATTACTTCCCCGGACGATGGACTCGCACGGTGATACTTCCACTTCTTAATTTGTAGCGTAGCCGCCCCTCGCACGTTTATAATTAATATCGCACTCGATCCCCAGAGAGACGGATCCTATTCTCGAAGCCGCTCCGCGCATGGATTACATGAGAAGTGTCCGAGAGATCGGGGTAACGAAGTGGTATTAACAAAAACACACAACGTGAGAAAAGCAAATGGCGAGAGGGAAGACCGCCGATGAGGTTAATATACTTTAACATTTGACAGTAGAAGGTAAAGAAGGAACGGATGCAAACGCGATTGACGAGACTAGACGAGGCGGCCGGTTGATCGATCAACAAGAAATCCGCGAGGGGAGTAGAAAGTAGAGAAATAAGATAAAGTGGTAAAGTGGTGCATAGGTGAGAGGGGGCCTGTTCAATGCATCCGGCGTTGTCTTTTGAGGAGTGAGAGGAGGGGCAAAGAGCCTGGTATGGTGGTGTTACAAGCATTGCAATGAATCGAACTGAAACATTTGGCCACTGCCAAAGTCGGGTTGATGGACTGGTGTGAACAGTCGACAAGTTGGAAGTAATCTCCATCTACGTCTCCATCTATGTAAAGGTGTAGTTGTAATCTGGGAGGAGCGAGCGAATATTCATCATTTCCGCCTTCGTGCCCGTTTCGTAGGCTGCACGGGTGTGTCACTCTCGCCGACTTGCTGAGTAGGCGCCTTCCTCTTGGGATTCACCCGCTCAGAGTTAGTCTCGTTCCCAGCAGGGGTCCCCGCCTCGTTGCGTTTCCGCTGATCCGCTTTCGACGGACTCCCGGGTGCCCGCTTGCCCAGCTTCGGCGTTATTTGTGGGGGCGTGGGTTCCGCGTTTGTCGGTCGCGCATTTGGCAACGGGCCAGAAATGGGCGGTGCACCAGGCTCCGGATTGTTCGCAGAGGCGCTTGCCGGCGGGGCCATGGGTCGTGGGGCAGGGTCGTTTGCGCCTGGCGGTGGGGCCATTTGCCCCATGCCCACGCCCACTGGTAAAGCGGGGCCAAGGAGCTGCTGGAAGTGTTGCTGCGGGGTTTGTAGGTGCTGATGGAGTGGAGGGCCTTGGGGAGGGAACGGGTAACCCAGCTGGTTGGCTCCCGCATAAGATGGAGGATATAATGGGTGGAAATTGTTTGGTATCAACGGAAATAGTTGAGGAATGGAGGCCCCGTTCACAATTTGTTCCATTGCCGCTTTTGAAGGGGGTCAGTCGAATGATAAACGCACCAGGCCAACTGACTAACCTTGAGGACCACAATGATTTAGTGCAGCATAATCCATTACAGAAGCCATATCCGAGAGAACACCGTGCATCTAGTAAGAGAAATCAAAGGATCAGTCATTCCGTCCCACGGAGAAAGAAATCAAAGCACACCTCCATAGTCCGTACTGCAGGCACCGGCAAGCCATACCGAGTCAGGGGTGTAGTGGGCACAATCACCTCCCCCTGCCTCACACATCGATTACTCTCCGCGTCAGCGCCCACACCAGGTACATTACCAAGCGGCATCGCACTGCGGCGGCGCATCGGCGCGAGGAACCTGCCAGCAATCGCGGATTTGTCAAGCCATGTAACATCCTTGACGCACTGGAGATCAAACTGCTGGATCTGCACGCGCCATGCATGTCTGCCGTTGCTCAGCCCGCACATGACCTTGGTGCATCCGCCAACGCGCATGTTCGCAGTAGAGCATGAACGTTGATGGTCCCCCTGGTGTTGGTCGATCATGCTCTCGCGCGCCATCGATCGAGAAGGACATAGATGATACACCAGAGGCCCAGATTGCCTTAAACATTTGTGCTATTCCTGTGTGCCCTAGGTGGCTCGGTTCTCGGGGGCCTTCTTTCGGTAGCGAGATTGTCATGATGGCTTCACTTGCAAAGTGCTTACCGACGATCCCGCGCCAGTACTCATCCGTTTCTTTCTGTTGGGATGTCAAAGCAAGCTAAGATTCGAAATAAAATCACGCACGCCAGGCGCTTCGACGCTGAGGTCTGCGCTGAGTGCCATGACCCGCGAACTGGCGTATGGTTTTGAAGAATGAGGGGCACTGGGGGGGATGTAAGCAAAAGTAGGAGCGATTCCAACGAGTACAAGTACGCACGATAGGTGAGGGGGGTGGGGTGTGTGTGCATGTGTGCTATCTCTCGCGAGGCTCATCTCTCTTATAGTAGGTGCACCGCTCAGAGACCCTGTTTGGGACATAGGTCGAGGAGTGTGTGACGGACCAGGATTCTGCATCACAACGTCGGCAGGTGCGTCCCCAGCCAATCCCTCCATAGGCACCGATGGGTCTACTATCTGTTGTGGTAGTCCAGATGGATCGGGGATTCCATCCAGAGCCATCGAAAGCCGTGGGGTCTGTTGATAGGACGGACCTGCGGTTTGTGGGCGTGGTGTGTGTGCAGCGGGTGTCATGCTACCTGTAGGAACGTATCCTCCCGGACCTGTATAGACAGGAGTCTGTGCGGCAGAATGGGGAGGTTGCGATCGAGGGCTGCGGGCAGGTGAGGGTAGGGATTGCCGTGGGGGGAGTGAATGGCCAGTGGGAAATATGTTGTTAGGCATCATGGCGTGGTTAGCGCCTGGTAGTGCGCCACCAGATAGGGCAAGAGGGCCCATTGGACCGGGGACAGTTGGTACGGGTCCCACCCGCATCCGCATCTTGCTTAGATCGTCTGGAAAATAGAACATTGTCGTCAATACAGCAAAAAAATGCGTCATAGAAGCGACGGAAACCCGATAAGCGGAGACCCGTAAGTCGGATCGGGGCATAGCACTTATTGCATGGCAAGTGGAATACACTCCTGAGAAGCAAACACACCGACAAGCAGCGTGTCGGGCTCTCGGGAGCGTCTAGTATTCGAGTGAAATGTCAAGACAGACTCTCGAATCAGATCAGATGCTAAGGCCTTGAACTCGATTTCGCAGCGCACTCTTCAGCCGAGGAACCGCGTTGAAGTAAACAAACTTACCGCCTGGTGATGGTCGGAACATTGGAGGATGTCCAAGGGAGTGATTCGGAGCTGGCCCATTCGGTATATAATTGGGATATCCTGGCGGCATTGGCTGTCTCCGAACGGTATTGGGGAAGGGGATCGAGGCGGGAACCATCGCGGAGGGCGGGATTCCATTTGGTGCCATCATCCTGGGGACCGGCTGAACCATCATCATTTGATTTGGTGGAGGCCCTTGCCGGTGCTGGGGATAGAGTGAGGGCTGAGGCCCGGGCTGGAAGGGGCCGGCTGGGGCTGGTGGCATGATGGGCCCTCGCATCTGCGGTGGTTGGAACTGTATCATGGACTGCGGGTGTGGCTGGAGGTCGTGTGGCTGGCCTTGGCCGTGCTGAAGAGGTGGTTGGGTTGCATTCATCTGCGGGAATATGGAAGAAAATGAGCACAAATAGTAAGCAAATAATTATGGAAAATACTAACATTATACTCTGATGTCAATAGCAGTCCACAACAACGACCCGCTGCGGTGGCGTGTCGGGCGTCGGGAGGCGGCGCGGTTCAGGCCTCGACGCACAGGAAAACGGGTACGACGGCCAACTATTGTGAGCTGCTTGACGACAGCGACAGCAGCGACAAATAAGGGTCAGCCGGGACGAGACCGACGTCAAAGAACGGTCCAAGTGTTAGTGCTTTGTCCTCCGCTTTGTCCAACTTTATCGCATCGCTTTGCTCCGAACCACGATGAGGGAACTGAAATTCCACGAGAAAAAGCTTTTGAAGAAAGTCGACTTTTTAAATGTGTGTGTTTAAATCTCTTCCCGCATCGTCCTCTCGCTTCATTCGCCATTTCCAGTGGAAGCAGGATGGCCACCTTCGAGAAATCAAAGTCATGAGGAGGTACCACATACAGCACCGAGAGGACTACCATAAGTCGGGTCCACTCCTTCTCTGATCTCAGTCACACCACTGACATTTTCCCGAGCAGGTATAACAGGCTTTGCGGCTCGATTCGCTCATATGCACATCGCCTGTCCCTTCTTCCTGCTCAAGACCCCTTCAGGGTTAGAATGGAAGCCCAGTTACTCTCTAAACTTTACGATATGGGGGTCCTCAATACCACCGCAAAGCTCTCCGAGATCGAAAATAAGCTCACTGTAGCCACGTTTTGTCGTAGACGGCTTGGTGTAGTCATTCACAGACTCAAGATGGCTGAAAGTGTGAGCGCGGTAAGTGGTACAGCATTGCTTGTCGGTCTGTTTTCGGGTGTGCAGAGGCATGCTGGTTGAACCAGGCTGCTGAGTTTTATTGCTCTACGTCCCCAGGCTGTCAAGTTTATCGAGCACGGGCACATCCGCGTCGGTCCGGACACCATAACGGATCCCGCATACCTTGTTACGCGGTGAGCAGGTTAAAGTGATACGTGTTTTCTTCTTTGAACCATGCTTTCCAGAAATATGGAAGATTTCGTGACCTGGGTCGATACGTCTAAGCTGAAGCGGACAATCATGACCTACAACGACGAGGTACGATTCCTCACACTCCTGTACTCCTGTTGTCAATATGATGCTGACACATACTCCCCTAGCTCGATGATTTCGATTTACTATAGCCAATAGCTGCCTACTCGGTTGCGCTGCTTGTATTTGCATCTACCTCCTACGTTGTCCTGAGTTGAATGTCCCTCGTGACTCCAAACGGCGGTGGCCCGGGTCTCGGTTGATCATGTTCCGATGTCCGTTTCAAGATCGGAACATGGCTTGCAGATTTGTGATTTGGGCAAACCCCCAACTTGGATTCCTACTCCCACTCCCATCACCTTCACACCTTCACACCTTGGATAACCAAACGGTTTGTAAGTCGCTCAGCCGTTGGCCGTTGGCATTCCACCTACCCTATTATATCAATATCTGAGGCGCACCGCAGCCGGTGTATGACAAGGGCCTCTGTGCGACTTTTGCTTATGTCTCTCACTCCAGCCTTGCCTAAGCCTAAGCTCCCGACCCTGCGCCAAATGGAACACCCAATCAAAGCACCACTCTCCGCCTCCGCCGGCCTCACCACTGTCGAATCGGACGTGTTCTCCGAGCACCCCAAAATTTCACTTCTCGAGTGCAAAGCAGCCGTTTTGCGAACTCAACCAGCCTCGAGTGACTCTGAGCTCTCACCCCTATCAGACGAGGAGCCTGTGATTGCGAAGAAACCAGCCAAGAAGAGGCGCAAGGTTGTAGTTAAATCCAAGGTGGTCGTGAACGAGGAATGTTTCGCAGCAGCCGTTGATGCTGCGAAACCAGTAGAGATGACAAGAAGCAAGAGAAAGGTCAAAGCGGCTCTCGCTGAAGCTGAGATTTCAGAAGATACACAAGAGGACCAAATGCCCAAGACCAAGAAGCGGAAACGTAAACCTGCAGTTATTGAACCCGCCGTATACCACATTCCGGATGTTGAGAGGAAGGAAACCACATTCAAAGGTAAGTTGCATTCACAAGTATCTACATCCTTATTAATGGGTCATTCGCCTCATTGCAGGTCGATTAGGATATGCGCGTTTCTCGCTCCTCCCATATCTCATTAGCGGTACTAACATTTCGATCGCCAGGCTTGTCTGAATACCGTCTTGCGCCCGCAGAAGCCGCCCATATTTTGTAGCCGGTATGCCTTAAATACGCTGGTTTCGTTTGACAGGGCCTAAAAGCATGAAATCAGGACATGTCGGATAGCAACCATCCAAGGCAAGGGGCTTGACTACGTCAAGGAGTTAGGAAGGCAAAACCTGAGGGATTTGAAAGCGCTCATCGACGTGCGTCTCGGGCTTGCGTTCCCTCCCTCTCACTGATTTCGCCCCAACGTAGTGGAATGAACAGAACAAGTATGCCCCCACCTACTTTCGCTTTTCATTACTAATGCCACCATTAGTATCAAATTCTTACGCATGTCGTCTGACATGTTTCCCTTCGCTTCCCACCCTAAGTACGGCTACGACCTGAGTTACGTCGACACGGAGCTCAAGGAAATTGGTGCTCTGGCGAAAAAGTACGGCCATCGGTTAACCAGCCACCCAGGCCAGTTTACGCAGATTGCAAGCCCGAAGGAGAATGTCGTTGAGGCTTCAGTGAAGGAATTGAATTGTGAGTGAATTCTATGGGTTCGTTTCAATGATTCACCTTTGGATTTTGATGTTAGATCATTGCGAGATGATGGATCGGATGGGGTTGGACCAGGACTCTGTGATGATCATTCATATGGGGGTGGGTCGATACATGCTTCCGAGTTGGCTCTCTCTCACACGAAGTAGGGGGTGTATAATGACAAGCAAGCTACACTCGGAAGGTTCAAGGCCAACTACCAGGAGAAGCTGAGTGAGGCCATCAAGAAGCGACTTGTCCTGGAGAATGACGAAGTACTTGACTGCCGGCTATCACACTTTCGCGAATCAGGTCATTGAAGCCGCTTCGCAGATGTGTTATAACATCGATGACCTCCTAACTGTTTGTCCGGACCTAGACATCCCCATTGTCGTCGACTATCACCATGATTGGATCAACGTACGCTATTTTTTACTCGTCCCAACTCTTAACTAACGTATCGTCGACTCCAGCCCTCTTCTCGCCCAATCGCAGAACTCATACCCATGGTGAACGAAACCTGGGCACGCAAAGGCATTCGAGTAAAGCAACACCACTCTGAACCACGCCCAGGAGCGGTATCGATAATGGAACGCCGCGCGCATGCAGACAGGTGCAAGTCCCTCCCCAATTGTCTGCCGGACGACGTCGACCTGATGATCGAGGCAAAGGACAAGGAGCAGGCAGTATTTGAACTGTATCGGATTTATGGTCTACGGGATGTCATCTGGGAGAATTTAAGGCCCGAGACACCTTTGGACAAACAGACCAAGCAAACGAATGGGCGGAAGAGCAGCAAGTAAGTTGAACTCTGCGACGAGTTGTTTGGGCGTCACCAATGATGCTTTATAGGAAACTCAACAAAGCTCTGGAAGAGGGCAGTGCTGCCGTACGAGTTGAAGAACAATCTTTAGACACCGAGATAACCGATGGGTGGGAACACAAGGGCTCTGAGGGTCCCAACACAGTTGTTTGAATCTAGTCATGGACCTTTTATTCTATTGATACTGCAGCGGGTACGGGCATATTGAGATTCTAACCGCTACTCATTCGGCTTTCAAAACATTGTTCCAGTCAAGAGTATTTCGAGAAGTTGATTCGCATCTTGATTAACATTCCTACTCCTTCGCCTCGCCGACAACTTGAACGGGTTCGGAGGGGGTCGCGGAACCCGTATCGATACCATCCGCGTACTTGAAGTTGCGCTCAACATTGGCGCGGCGCAGCCACTTGTCCTCGGGAATGTACCACCAGCTCAGGATGGCGAAGACGGTAGCGGCGCAAAATATGACGCAGGCCTGCGGGTACCGCAGAGTCAACTAAAGTAGCCTCTAGAGTGTCAATTCAAGGACAATGAACGCACGAAGTTGAAATTCGCAGCACTCGTGACTGGGAAGTAGAATGGAGAAATGTCGACCTGCAGACTCCAGTCAGTGCGAAGGCGTCAGGAATCAGAGTCACGAACATACAGCAAACACGATGCCTTGATAAACGACCACGACGAGGTACAGCAGAGGCGCGACCTTCCCAAGGTGATATTTGCTTGACCGGAAGCCCTTCGGAGTCATAGTAAGGCGGAGGAGTCCGATGAGACCATAGGCGGCAATGGTCGGCACTCCTCCAGCAGAGATGAGCGAGGTGAAGGCGACGTTGCTCGGAAGGATGACGCAAAGGAGTACCGCTCCGAAGACCAACATGACCCGGACGGCGTTTCGCGGTTGACCATCCTGTGTGACTGTGCCGATCCAACCGGAGAGAGGGAGAACCCCATCTCGAGCGACCGCGAAGATGAGACGTGAGGCAGCGACAATGGCGATGCTGGTGTTCTGGAGAGCGGCATAAATTCTCACCGACTGATTGACCAGAGTTGACTTACCATGACTAAGCCCAATGTTGCGAGGATGGTCATGAATGTCGCCCCACCGCGGCCAAGAGCCTGTGCATAGACCAGCACAAATGGCTGGGGAGCGCTCAAGATGGAAGCGGTGTCTGCGGGAATGCAGAAGAGGAAGAGAATCGTCGTGAGAAAGCCACAAACGCCAGTCGCGACGGCACTGGTCCAGAGGCCACGAGCAGCGACAATGCTGGGAACGGAGGTTAGCGAGGACGGGGTTGGGCAGGGATACCTTGTCCTCACCTTGCATTTTTAGTCTCCTCAGCGATATGTCCGGAGGCATCGAAACCTGTCATCACACCAGCAGAGAAGAGACTAACAGACGTTTACTCAATACCCAGAGCATGTGAGAAGTCGGTGTCAGACTCACAAGGACAAAATCCAGTTCCACGCCGGAGGGGCCCCGGTACCGTTGTCTGGTCGGCTGTCAAATGAGGTCAAGGAGGAGCGGGGAAGAACACATACAGGTATCCCAGAAAGCCTCCTGAGTTGTACGGATGCCGTAGGTCTTGGATGCACCGATTGGCAACCAGATGACATTGAGGAAAAAGTCAAGCATCATAAGTCCCAGGGAGAACTTGAAGAGTCTGGAGTACCACTTGGCTGCAGAGTCCTCAGTGGTCGGAAGGAACGAAGTGAAAGGCACGCACGAGGCAGATGGTTCAGGGCAATGGCGACGAACAAGAAAAACTCTGAGACCGCCCATACGACAGCTCTCCACTGAATGTTGTCCGTGGTGATGCTGCCAGGGAAGTCCACCTCGTATACGACAAGCAGAGAAAGGATATAGTACGCGGTGGTCTGTAAGAGCTGTTGGTCTCGTATGGATGGGATAGTGGGAAAGAACGGACCTGGCAGTTACCTGCTACAAAAGTCATCCAAGCTGTACAGGCCCACCAAGCAACCAAGAAGCCAAAGAAGCGGCCGTATTTGGGACCCGCACTCTCAGCCGCCCAGATGTATATAGATCCGCTGAGTGGGAGGGTAGAGCAGATCTCTGCAAGGACAGCAGCAGTAACCCACATTCCCCCCATGGAAATCAGGAAGGTAGACCACATGGCACGAGGACCTCCAGCGAGCAATCCCAGGAAGAAGATGGACCTAGAGGAAAGCAAGTTTCTGCAAACGTAGCAATAAGAGTTGGTGAATAATCGTACCGAACACCTCCGATAAAGTTGAGAGCACAGAAGCTTGCGCAGAAATTTTCGACATAATGCCAGGTACGATGTAAGTCCTGTGGTAAGTCTCAGTAAGCCGTCCGATATTAATCAGTCGGAACCAACTTGTTTATATCCGAGCTTTTGCTAGGGTAAAAGTAAACGGTCAGTTTTCGTTCTAACCTGCCCTTTGGGCAGAGAGACAACCCGAAACATCATTCTGAAGGCTTCCCTACGCAGGTTTCGTGCACTGATCAGGTTCCAACGGTATAGTCTCAATCCCGCTCAGCCGCATCTAGATTTTCCGGCCGAAATCACGCGGCTTGATTGCAAGCCGAACGATCCAACGTCCAGCAGGCAACGGAAGGTCCAGAGACGGCTCGCAAGGATACCCGCAGCCTTCAGGGAGATATGCTAGTCGAAGACAGACTACGATACCGATTATGACGAGTGCCCGACTTCCTGCGCAGATCACGAGCGGCGGGCTCGTCGAAAAGGTGATTACCAGCTGAAGTGCATCTGCGTCGATGGAGCGAGTAGCCTCGACGTCGTTGGCGGAGGTGACGAGAGACATGATCGGTGAATGTGGTAGGACTCCAAGGACAAAGCCGATCGCGCTTTTGGATTTTGCAGGAACGTCTGAGATGGGCCTCTTGACGGTAATACGGAAGAACAGGAGGAAAGAAAAAGAGATGCGTATCCTCTTCTTGCACGTTATTCCACTTTGCGACGAAGGATTCGACGATGGACTTGACGCGACGCGAACAGGGGCCTCGATAACGCTGGGAAGACCACCATCCTCAAGAAGCTCAACGACGAAGACATCTCAACCATCAGTCCTACCATGGGTTTCAATATCAAGACGTTTGTGCACGGAAAGTATGTCGTCCGTTCGTCTGTCTGCCTGTCTGCCTGTCCACATTACGAAACTGACGCAGCTTTCCAGATACACCTTGAACATATGTCCGTCGTATTGAGGTCATGCCACACGGAAACTCCTCTAACTGGCTACAGGGGATGTCGGTGGCCAGCGCACCCTCCGTCCATATTGGCGAAACTACTTTGAGCAGACAGACGCGATTGTCTGGGTCGTTGACTCAGGTGATCGTATGCGAATGGAAGACTGTAAAGAAGAGCTTCATGCCCTCTTGCAGGAAGATGTGAGCAAGCAAAAGACATGCTGCATGTGGATTCACATAAAGTCCTAGCGCCTTGCTGGGGCGTCGTTACTGGTCTTCGCCAATAAGCAAGACATACCAGGGTCCATGAGTGACATGGAAATTCGGGATGTACGTTCGCTCTCTGACTTGGGTACACTACATTGATCATCCCTCAGGCTTTGGACTTGCTTTCCATCAAGTCGCATCACTGGAAGATACAGCCATGCAGTGCAGTTACAGGCGATCACCTTGTCGATGGTCTAGACTGGGTCGTCAACGATGTATCGAGCAGATTGTATTATAGTACCGTCCAGAAGTGATCCCATTTAGCCATTATCGACCTGAGCTGTAATCCGAGGCCATATCATTCTTGTCAACTCACTCGTTTATTCTTACACTGCACCATGACGGTCCCGACTCAAACTTTCGACCCCCGGAGCCACAGGCCTCCTTCTGGAACAATCCCACCGCTTTAAATCCCTATTCTACCGCGGGGTTTTGCCTGTGTTATACACAATATCCTTCCCTAACCTCCGACAAGCAGAATGCTAAATAGACGCTCTGCAGAAGGACGTACCAATCTGAGAGGCTAGGGTTACCTTTGGGTGTTGGCTCTCACTAGAAACCATCGTCGTAGGCGCATGCGGTGATGGAGTGGTCGGCGCGACAGGGGGGTGGAGAACAGGCAACTTCGCCCACGGGCCGTGCCTAGTGTTGTACACCCTTAGTACGAGAGGAAGGCTCTTTGGTTTAGGCGCTCGTGCCAGCCGCCTTCACGATACGCCATAAAGGAGAAACTATAACAATGCTATTGGAATGATACCACAGGTTCCTTCCATGCAGAATCACGGGCGGTATGACGGGCGGTATACGTGCTCGCCTCCGCTTTCCACCGTGCGGTCACCGGTCCCAGAGGACCTATACGAATCATCTACGACGGAGAACCACGCATTTACTCCTCACAGTGTGCCTAACCTTTATCACCGCGACATAGCGACTTACACGAGGTGAGATTGAATCAACGCCTCTATCTTCATCGTATTACCAGTCCCTGACGCCACACCGGTCGTACTACATTATATACCACCTTTTCTTGGTATTTGTGGTGTCGAAGGACCTCCTTCCAGCGTTGCGCTTCATCAGTATTCGAGTTGCCACCATTCTCCGTCCCATAGCTTGCAACACACCTTCAAAATCTTACCAAGGAACTCAATGCCTCGCGCGGATATCAGATCACAATGATCCGCGTTAAACTACAATTAACGCATCTGGTTTCAATGCATTGTGCAGAGTATTTGGCCGCATACTGGCAGGTTTCTAGAACCCTTCACTCGTGGTTTAAATTCAAATCTCGGCTCGAAGTGAGTCCCCTAGAAGACGAGGCAAAATTCTCCACAACACTAACAGCAAACACTTTCTGGTTTGAGTTTGTGCCACCAGGTCATGCTCGCACGTCGGATCATGCAAACTGATACCATTATTCTATCCTTACTTAGTAGTCATGTGGTGCTCGCATTCAGCTCATAGAGTCGGGCCGTGCTGCTCATCCTTACACCCGACCACGCCATACTTCCACCCAACGACGCGCTCACCATGGACGAAAGCATGTCCAATACTGCTGAAAATTATGGAGTGATGAGTATCAGTGACGGAGCTATGGCGCAACTCCCTGCAGTGGTGAGCCGGGCGAATGGAGCTGGAGGCGGGAATTTGGTGAAGGCGGCACGGAAGGTCCGGAAAGTCCATATCAACGATCTGCCCATAGAAGTTCTTGGCATAGTCATCGAAGCACATGCTCTCATTGAATGGAGAGCCCCGATAATCGATAGCGCAGTGGCATGGCACTGGAGAACAGCTGCGCTCTCTTGTCCTCGAGTCTGGTCGCATATCTTTTTGGAAGACGATACCATGAGCGAAGCAGGAATTAGGCTTTGGCTCGAGCGCGCGGGCGCAACACTTCAACCTACAATTGGTAGCTTTCGCACGAGTGGAGCCACAGGCCTCCTTCTGGAACAATCCCACCGCTTTAAATCCCTATTCTACCGCGGGGTTTTGCCTGTGTTATACACAATATCCTTCCCTAACCTCCAACACCTCTCCATACTTGCGCTCGGCGATGGGCGCCTGGATTCCATTAATCGCGGTCAACCCTTTCCATCCCTTCATAGGGTGCGCCTCGATGGCTTTGATAGCCTGAAGTTTAACCCCAAGTCATCCTCGCACTTTGGCTCCCTTCAAGCACTTTATCTCCACGACATTACCGGTCCTTGGCAATCAGTAGTGAGAGGATGTGCCAATTCCCTCATTACTCTGATGCTCGAGGAATGCCATGGTACTGCCCAGCAAAGTCCTATTCATCTCCCCAAGTTGCGGAATCTATCCATTCGCCGAGTCGCCGGGTTGAGATTAATGCAGCTGGAAACTCCGGCGTTGGAGAGCTTCCACGAGGGACGTAGTCAAGGATTACGAGAGGTTGAGGGACTGGAGAGCCTCCTCTACACCACTGTGACAGAGTACGGCTCCTATAAGCGCGACACTGACCTCGATGTCATGATACCCTTTCCCAATATCTCCACTCTTGCTCTGCGAGAGACATTCCAAGTTATCTCAAGGATTCTTCAAATGCTGCTCTCCGCGAAGGATTGTCTACCGGCATTGCACATGATAGAAATCAGGAACAATATTCGCCGACCTTTTTCCGCAGAGCAACGTTCTAAATTAGAGGAGCTCGTAAAAACGCTCAAGGCATCCCGCCAGAATCCCATTGAGGTGATCTTCACTAATACAAATTCAACGCCTGTGGCGCCGATGTACTTTGCACAGGTTTGTGTTAATATCGTGCTTCGTTCATCCGTAAACTCATGAGATGACAGGATCCGTCTTCCTCTCGCTAGCCGATATCAGGGTCGGAGCTCGAGTGCGTCAGGAAGTAAAAAAATTGGCGTTTCTGGCAAGACTAATGTACATCCTTCACTTCGGTACCCATCATATACACCTCTTGGGTCGGAAAAGGTACAGTTGAAAATTCTATAATGAATGGTACTATAGTGAATAAATCGCATAATGAATGGCTTTTGGCCGCGACGGAGTTGGTTCCTATCTAAATTGACCT
>WNFL01306643.1_pt1 | contig 13927 bp, 17 predicted proteins | sample 5400361 | NCBI WGS metagenome assembly WNFL01 (sample SAMN13153351, study PRJNA577476) | soil metagenome | isolation source: 40 cm soil on Douglas fir-dominated hillslope | place: USA:California | collected 2013-09-17
TGGGGGCGGGGCGCCATTAGGCGCCCCTGACTTTCGATCCATCGGTTGGCAGAAAGGGCGGTGCCGGCTCTCTGCCCAACCGTCATCCGCCGCAGCGACGCGACCTTACCTCACTGGACGGTTTCGCCGTGGAGCGCCAGATCGAGACCATCGCGCTCGACGTCCTTGGTTACGCGCAGCCCGATGGTCATATCGACCACCTTGAGGATAATCAGCGTCACGACGCAATCGTAGATGAACACGACACCGATACCAATGGCCTGGTTCACGACCTGCATTGGATTACCTTCAAGCAGACCTGCGTTGCCGCCGTATTGCTGGACAGCAAACACGCCGGTGAGCAGCGCGCCGGCAGCTCCGCCGACCGCATGCACGCCGAAGGTATCGAGCGCGTCATCGTAGCCGAACATAGCTTTGAGGCCGGTGCAGCCCCAGTAGCACACGATGCCGGCCGCGATGCCGATAAAGAACGAGCCCATCGGACCGACGAACCCCGAGGCCGGCGTGATGGCGACGAGACCCGCCACCGCGCCCGAACAGATGCCGAGCACGGTCGGCTTGCCCTTCATGATCCACTCGACGATCATCCAGGTGAAACCCGCGGTCGCGGTGGCGGTGTGGGTGACCAGCATGGCCATGCCGGCCTGCAGACCGGCAGTCACGGCCGAGCCGGCGTTGAAGCCGAACCAGCCGACCCACAGCAAGGAAGCGCCGATCATCGTCAGCACCACGTTGTGGGCCGGGCCGGTGTCGGTGCGCTTGCCCAGCATCAGGGCAGCCATCAGGCCGGCGGTGCCCGAATTGACATGCACCACGGTGCCGCCGGCGAAATCCAGCACGTTGAGATAGGCGTGGGGGTTGGCCCAGTTGAACATGCCATCCGGCCCCCACACCCAGTGGGCGATCGGCGAGTAGACGAAGATCGCCCATAGGCCGATGAACCAGAGCATGGCCGAGAACTTTTCATGCGTTCCGCGAACGAGCCGGCGACGAGCGCTGCCGTGATGATCGCGAAGGTTAGCTGGAACATCGAATAGACGGACTCTGGGATCGTCGGCGCCAGAGAATTGGGATTGCCCTTGTTGTTGGCGATATCGCTCAGGATGCCCTGCAAGCCGGCACGGTCAAACCCGCCGATGAACCAGCCCATGTCCGTGCCGAAAATTTCACCTCCCTCCCGGAACGCCAGGCTGTAGGTAAAGAACAGCCATAGGATGCTGATCAGGCAGGTGATGGCAAAGCTTGTCATCACGGTGTCGCCCACGTTCTTCTTGCGCACCATGCCGCCGTAGAACAAGGCGAGGCCCGGAACGGTCATCATCAGCACGATGGCCATCGAGGTGAGCATCCAGGCGGTGTCACCTGAATTGGGCGAGCATTCTTTTTGGACCTTCGAGTCGCACGCCAGTGTCTCAACGACCTGCGTTGACTCCTCCACCGCCGGCGCCTGAGCGTAGACCCGCGTGTGGAAAGACAAGGTAAGGCAGAGGCCGAGCAGGACGGCGAAAATGAAAGCCGCTAGTCCCGCACGTTTGGGCTTCTTTATCATCATGGTGTTGCTCCTGTCCGTAAAGGTGAAGGTGCGGGTTCTCAGATCGCCGCAGCGTCGGTTTCGCCGGTGCAGATGCGCACCGCGCTTTGCAGGTCGAGGACGAAGATCTTGCCCCTCCCAATCTCGCCGGGCGTGAATGGCTTGATGACGGCCACCACAAGTTTCATGGGTTCCCCCTTAGCGTCCGGCCTGCGGAGTGCAGGTCCGGCGGTCTCAACAGAGCTTCGCTGCGCGAAGTCTCAAACCCCCCCGCGAGCAATGCCGCGGTCCAAGGAATCAAACGGCGTGCCAAGTCGCCGAGCAAATACGCGGAAATGGAGGTATTCCAACGACAAGACATAGAAACTCTGAAATGGCCGGCGCAAACCCGCACTGGGGCTGCGCAGATCATGATCGGGGTGCCGAGATTTGGGTCGTCCGGTTTCGCGAGCGGTTGATGGCTTATGGACGACCGGCGGCCAAATTCGGGCTTCTGGCGGGCCATGGTGCGCTTGTCGGTCACTTTGGGGCCGGCCGCGGTCGGTTGCTATTTTGTTTCGTTGCAGGCCAGCCCAACCTGCCAGGCTGCACAGATTCCAGTCTGGCTGCACAGAATTTAGGTCGCGGGTTCTGACAGCGACTTATGGTTCGGGAAGTCCTGAGAGGCTGCGGTAAGGGCGATGGAAAGATTTGCTTTTTGGGCGCGCCTTGCCGGCGCGTGCCGGTCATTTGTGCTAGGTCCTCTCAGTCGCAATTCTGTCTTGTGCAGGCAGGCGGCAGCCTGAGAAATCCGCTGCCTGCACAGATTTTAGTCATTATGCCGAGATTTTAAGTTCCGAGGGCGATGCGGTCGGTTTGGGAGACCTGCTCTCATCGTCCGCCGGAGCAGGGGGCTCCCCTACGTTGTCATTACGCTGGCACGAATCCACTGTTATCGCTTGCAGCGATCTTTCAGATTGGCTGAAGCGATCGACTAGCCGCAGATCGGCTGGCGGGCCGCATGTTCATTGGGAACACGACTACCCGTCCCGGCGTTTCGCATCGGCCGTGATTTGACCTGCAGCCTGCGATCATCGGCAAATCGGTATTGATTTTCCTCCGCCCTGGTCGGCATAGTTTCGGACATTCGCGCGCCAAGATGGGCAGACACCACGATCGGCCTCACTCATGCCACTCACGACAAGACGGCTACGCAAGTGCGCTATCCTGCTGCGCCAACTTCTGGCGATTGGGATCTTTCTCGCGCCCGGTACCGCGCGCGCCGATGCGCTTTGTGGTCGGCAATTCGATTCACTGTCGCAGCTCTACGCCGGTCTCCGTGGTGAGGCGGAGGCAAGTCGCGGTTGGCAGGTTCTAGAGCGCTCCACACATGTCACATTTGTGGGTGACCAGAAGGTCTGGACTTTTGCCCGGGACTCGCAACGGGCATTCCCAGCCGCGGCCTGCCTTCAAATCGCACCAGCTGAGGATTCAATCGAGGCCATCGTCCAGACGCGGTGCGAGGGCGCAAAAGACGCCTGCGATGCCGTTGTTGCCAAGGCGAAAGGTAAGGACTGGAGTAATCTGTTCGACGACTGACGGAGCAATTGGTTTCCTCGATCGCTACGGCTCCCTGAGGCGGAGCGCGAACGACAGCAAGGGGCGCCCGTTGCGGCGCCCCTTGGATTGACGGCGCGACTGTTCAGTCGATCTTCCATGCCGAGAAGATGACGCTCGGCACCGCCGGTTCGCCGGCCGGCTTCTTGTAGACGAGACCAATGCCCGTCGCGGAGCCCGAGATCATCGCATTGACCTTGTCTCCCTTTTTGTATTCGCCCACCCCCTGCGAGATCATGACGGTGGTGAACTCGGGGGTAGGCACGAGCTGTTCGCAGTTGCTGTTGTCGACGTCTTTGCCGTTCGTCTGGAACCAGAGTCTGACCAAACCGGTGCCGCCCCGGCTGCCAACCTGGACCCCGACGATGGTGAAGTAGGTCCCGGTTTGATCGAGGATCACCACGCCCTTGTTATTCTTGATGCCCTTCGCGGCATCAGTCGAAGCCATGGTGACCAGTTGGGGCTTATTGGCTTCTTTCACAATCTGGTCTTCCTCGCTCGAGGCCTGAAGATAGCCCCCGGCCGCGAAAGCGCTGGCCGAGGCCAGAAGCATGGCCGACCCAAACATTGTACCGAAAAGAGCCTTCATCACTACCTCCCGCTGGAGTTGGACTAACCTGAAGAGAGTTCCGAAGGGCGACGGGTTGACCTCTCCGATCTGTTGGGTGAAACGAAGATTGAAACGGCTGCCCCCTTGATCGGCCTTTGCGAACTCCGTCCACAGTGAGCAAATGACGTGCCATTGGGCGATAACGGCGGCGATCGCGGCTAGCGATTGTTGTCTCACGCGAAAGAAAATCGAGTCGTCGGAAGGGATAAGGAATAAAGACCGCGCAGAACTCCCGACCGGATGCGGTCATGGCGCCGACGTCTGCCTATTTGTGAAGCAGCAATGTCAACGGCTGGCGCATTCGTGCCCAGGCAAAATATCAAATGCAAAATATCGAAATGAAAGAGGCCCTGGCTTTCGCCAAGGCCTCTCCATAACGGCGAGGGTGATGCCGGGTATTCACCCCAACCGTATGTCGTTCCGTAAAGGCGCCGCCTGCCAGCAAGGGAGGGGGCGGACCGCGGCGGTGCCGGCCTTCAACTCACGTGACCGCGCGACCTCGCGTGAAGCGTCATATGCAGACCCTCGACCTCGATTTCCGTCGCTACCCTCCGTATCCTCGCATCTCACTCTTGCTCGCTTTACAGCGCCGCGGCGTCGGTTTCGCCGGTGCGGATGCGTACCGCTTGCTCGAGTCCGAAGACAAAGATCTTGCCGTCTCCGATTTGGCCCGTCTTGGCGGCCGCCGTGATGGCCTCAATCGCCTTGTCGGCCTGGTCGGTCGCAACCGCAACCTCGACCTTCAGCTTCGGCAGGAAGCTCACGGCATATTCGGTGCCGCGATAGATTTCCGTATGGCCCTTTTGACGCCCATAACCCTTGACTTCGGTGACGGTCATACCGTGCACCCCAATCGCGGTAAGCGCGTCGCGGACCTCGTCGAGCTTAAATGGCTTGATGATGGCCACTACGATTTTCATGAGTTCCATCCCCGCTAGGCCCGTTCTGATGACCCCAGATTGGGCGATCTCTGTGTAGCGAGCTCAGCCTGGGCCAGTTGCCATGTGAGCGGTCGCCGCGGTGGGGGAATCAAACGCCGTGCCAACTTCACTAAGCACCTCCGGTTTGTGAGGGAGCGCTATCACGCCTGCCGCATGTTCGCCAAACCCGCTGGCGGATAGCTTCGACCCTTGACCAGTCAGATTAAATGTCGAGCAGCGCGCACGAGGGATGGGTAGTATGCCTACTTAATAGGCAGAAATGGGACCCAGAATCGCCGTGCAACGGCGGCGTGGGACAGGGCGACCACAAGGGTCGCGCCCATGGGCGCTAGGTTAAAGCCGCGTGGACCTCCCTCCCCCCTTGCGGGGGAGGGTGGGGGGGCGTGCCGTGGGGCACAGGAGTGCCAACTGGCTCGACCCCCACCCCCGACCCCTCCACAGGGGAGGGGAGGAGGGCGCGGCATCGTCGAGCCTTTGCCTGGCGCCTATGAGGGTCGCCCCTACATCCTTATGTTGGCACAAATCCACACGGCGTTACCGTCGTTGCATCCGTCCGCGGTTGGTTCCGGCTCAGAGTGCGTCGCTGTCGGTTTCGCCGGTACGGATGCGCCGTGCATGGTCGAGCGTCGTGACGAAAATCTTTCCGTCGCCGATCTGGCCGGTCCGCGCTCCGGCGGTAATGGCCTCGACGGCACGATCCACCTGCTCTGCCTGGACAGCGACTTCGATGCGAAGCTTGGGCAGGAAGTTCACGGTATATTCGGCGCCGCGGTAGATTTCCGTGTGCCCCTTTTGTCGGCCGTAACCTTTGACTTCCGTAACCGTCATGCCGCTCACCCCTAGCCCGGTGAGTGCCTGTCGGACTTCGTCGAGCTTGAATGGCTTGATGATCGCGATGATGAGCTTCATTGACGGCCGCCCCCTGTTCCCATCGTGCGGCGCCGACGCAGAGCGCGCCGACGCAACGTTTTTATCCGCCCGCCCTGCAAGCAGGGCTGCGAGCGATGGCTTTAGAAATTATGCCAGATGCCATATTTTACGGCAAAAGGAATTCCGTCGTCCGCGCCCGTTGGCGGCGTTGGTTGGTAATCGTAACTATAATCAGTCAACGTGCCAGCAGAAATAGCATGGGTTTCGAGGCATGCGCTCGCGGACGGTGCGAAGTCTGCCCAATTTTTCATCACCATGTCAGGCTGTCTAAATTTCACGCCGCTCTCTTAGCAAGCCCTCCTGAGCAACCGAGGCCACCAGCGTTCCATCCCGGGTAAAGATCAAACCCCGCGCAAAACCGCGCGCGCCGGCGGCGCTGGGGCTGTCTTGTGCATAGAGCAGCCATTCGTCAGCCCGGAATGGTCGATGAAACCACAACGCGTGATCAAGGCTTGCCGCCATGATGCTCTTATCAAACACAGTGCGTCCGTGCGGGATCAGGGCGGCGTCGAGGAGCATCAGGTCCGACGCATAGGCAAGCACGCATTGATGGATCGCGGCCGCATCCGGCAGCGCGCCGGTGGTGCGTATCCACGCATTGAATCGACCGTCGGGAAATCTCTTGCCGAGATAACGCTCGAATTCGACGGGACGAAGTTCGATCGGCCGTTCGCGCTCGAAATAGCGCCGTATCGGATCCGGCATCATTGGCAGGACCCGTTGCCGGATCTCAAGGTCGCTCGGCAGCTGCTCGGGGCCCGGCACCTTGGGCATTTCGGCTTGATGGCTCAGTCCCGGTTCGTTTCCGTGGAATGAGACTGACATGGCGAAGATCGCGTGACCGTGTTGGATCGCCACGACGCGCCGCGTGGTGAAGCTGCGACCGTCGCGAATGCGGTCGACTTCGTAGATAATGGGGACCTTGGGATCCCCAGCCAGCAAAAAATATCCATGGAGCGAATGCGGCGGCCGCTCCACAATCTCGTCGACCGTGCGGCAGGCAGCCACCAGCGCCTGGCCAATGACTTGGCCGCCGAAAACGCGTTGCCAGCCCACTTGCGGCGAACGGCCTCGAAACAGATTTACCTCGATAGGTTCGAGATCGAGAATGGCGAGCAGATCCTTCACGGCAGAGGTCATAGATCGTCCCAATCGGTCGATCTGCGTAGGCAGACCTGACGCTGTGTCAGTCACACTTGGGACCAAATCGAAGTCAATAGGCCAATGGTTACGAGCTGATGGTGACCTGCCTCTGTGCTGTCATCGCCCGGCTTGACCGGGCGATCTAGTAGCCACCGGCCGTGGATACTGGATTGCCCGGTCAAGCCGGGCGATGACACGGGAGAGTCAACCAGTCGAAAAATGCGTTAGACTCGGGTCGGCCCGAAATTATCGGAGACCCGCCGGAAAGGTCATCGAATTTGCCAGCACTCCCAAACGGTCGTTCGGACGTTCTGATCGCGGGCGGCGGCTTTGCCGGGTTTGCGCTCGCCATTGCGCTGCGCCAGGCGCTTGGCGGGAATTTTACCGTCACCTTGGCCGATCCGGCGGTTGGCCAAGCGGGACGAGATGTTCGGGCTTCCGCAATCGCGGCCGCGCCGCGCCGCATGTTCGAGGCGCTCGGCGTTTGGGACGCGGTGGCCGACGAGGCGCAGCCCATCCTCGACATGGTGATCACCGATAGTCGCGTCCATGATGCGGTGCGGCCCGTATTCCTGACTTTCGGGGGCGAGATCGAACCGGGTGAGCCGTTCGCCCACATGATCGAGAACGGTCGGCTGGTCGCTGCGCTTTCCGCTAAGGCGGTATCGGCCGGCGTCGCCCTCATCGCGGCGGCAGTGGCGGATTTCGCCGCTGAAACATCCGGCATGAATGTCGCGCTCCGCAATGGCGGGGCAATCAGGACCAAGCTCCTCGTGGCAGCGGACGGCGCCCGTTCGCTGCTGCGCGAACAGGCCGGCATTGCGACCCACGGCTGGTCCTATGGACAATCCGCGATTGTGACGACCGTCGCTCACGAGCGAAGTCACCAGGGCCGAGCCGAAGAGCATTTCCTCCCCCATGGTCCCTTCGCGATCCTGCCGCTGCGTCACAATCGCTCCTCGATTGTCTGGACCGAGCGGACCGAGGAGGCCGAACGGATCGTCGCTCTGCCCGACGATGATTTTCACCACGAGTTGGAGAAACGGTTCGGCCTGCGGCTCGGCGATATTGTTGTGTCGGGGCCGCGGCGCGCCTATCCGCTCGGCTTGTGGGTGGCACGCAGCTTCATCGCAGATCGGCTTGCCCTGGTCGGCGATGCGGCCCACGTCATCCACCCGATTGCCGGACAGGGATTGAACATGGGGCTGCGCGACGTGGCGGCGCTCGCGGAGGCCGTCGTCGACGCAGTGCGAGCAGGCCTCGATCCCGGCGACGCCATCGTGCTGGAGCGCTATCAGCGGTGGCGCCGCTTCGACACCATGACGATGTGCGTTTCAACCGACGGCCTCAACCGGCTGTTCACCAACCCGTCAGACGCGGTAAGGCTCGCCCGCGATCTCGGCCTCGGCCTCGTGGATCGCTTTCCCGCGCTCAAGCGTCTGTTCATCCGCGAAGCCGCGGGACTTGCGGGCGAAGTGCCGAAACTGTTGCGGGGGGAGTCGTTAGCGCATGTGAATAATTCGACGACCTCATCCTGAGGAGCGCCGCATCTTTGCGGCGCGTCTCGAAGGATGGCCACTTGCTCGGCTGTGCCCGCTGCCATCCTTCGAGACGGCCGCCCAAGAGGGCGGCCTTCTCAGGATGAGGTTGAGATTGTTCACGAGCTCTTAGGTTATCGGCACGCTCGACACATGATCGCGGAAAGCCTGGCGTGATGCGATCGCCGCGTACCAGCGCTCAAAATTCGAAAACGCCGGGCGCTCGGGCACCAGTTCGCGATAGCGATAGGACATAATGGCGATCGGAATGTCTCCCATGGAAAACATATCGCCGGCCGCATAGGGCGTCTTTGCGAATTGCTCGTCCAGAATCTTCACCGCTGCCGTCGTCTTGACCTTGCCGTCGGCGATCGCCTTGTGGTCGCGCTGTTCGGCAGGCGTTCGGACCAAGCCCCAGAATACGGGCGTCAGGGCAGGGCCAAGCACTGAAAGTTGCCAATCCATCCATTTATTGGCGAGCGCCCGCGTCCGCGGATCCGACGGCTCCAGCGTGCCGGCGCCATGCTTGGCGGCGAGATATCGAATGATGGAGTTTGACTCCCACAGCAAAAAGCCATCGTCCTCCTCAAGGGTCGGAACAAGTCCGTTGGGATTCATGGCGAGGTAAGCCGGCTCCTTGTTCTTGCCAAATGCGCCGCCGATGTCGATGCGCTGATGCGCAAGCTTCAACTCGGCGATTGCGAACATTGCCTTCTGAACGTTTGACGACGTATTCCTTCCCCAGATCTTAAGCATGTAGTCTTTCCGTAAGTTGGTGGGCGGATGCGGTGGTTTAGAGCGGATTTCGATAGCGTTGAATGGCACACCGGGGCCGGGCTTGTTCCGGCCACCCCGACCATTGAGGCACAGAGCAACAATAATCGGGGTGGCCGGGACAAGCCCGGCCACGACCGGGGAGAGAGGCTTCAATCTGGAGCGGGACCTGCCCCGCACTACTCAAGTTGCCGCGCCTCTTCCGGCAGCATGATCGGAATGCCGTCGCGGATCGGATAGGCGAGTTTGGCGGAGCGCGAGATCAGCTCTTGCTTCTCGGCGTCATACTCCAGCGGACCCTTCGTCAGGGGGCAGACCAAAATTTCCAGGAGCTTCGGGTCGACAGTGTTTGATGGGCGGTCGCTAGATACGGAATTCATGGCACGGTCCACCGGTTCTTCTTGGGACAGAGGCAGGTTATCCAGGTTTCCTGGCCCGCGTTCAAGTCGATGAGAATTCGCGACGCAGCATGGTTGCGCCGGGTTATTGTAGCGGCGGGTCACCCTCGGTTCGGCTTTTGGCGAGGGCGATTTCGGTGACGGCGATCAGAATTTCGGCGCGCGTCTTTAGATCAGGAGCTTCCAGCATCGCCTGTTTTTCCGCCGGGTCGTAGGGCGACATCATGGCAAGCGCATTGACAAGGGCCTCATTAGGGGCGTTTTCGATTCCCTTCCAGTCGGCTTTGAGGTTGTTCGCCTTGAGAAACGACGTCAGCGCCGCCAGCACCGCCTTGCGGTCGACCTGCTCCTCGCCCTTGCGGGCAATGAAATCGTCAACGAAAGACGAGAAGGCGACGCGGCATTGGCGATAGGCCGTCGCCACCGTCAATTCTCCAATGATGCGAAAGCGCGCAACGCCGGTCAGTTGCAGCAGATAGCGGCCGTCGCCAGTTTCGGCAAATTGGGTGATGCGGCCGACGCAGCCGACCTTGTAAAGGTTCGGCCGATCCTCTGCGCCCGGATGCGCGGGGTCGGGTTGTATCATCCCGATCAGCCGGTGGCCGTCGCGCAACGCGTCGTCCACCATTTCAAGATAGCGCGGCTCGAAAATATTCAGCGGCATTTGCCCGCGCGGTAGCAGCAGCGCTCCGGGCAAGGGAAACACCGGTATCGTCCCCGGCAAATCGGCGGGACCGCGATAGACCGCATTCATCGGCATCGCCGTACTCCGAATTGGCTAACGCATGACGTGTCGTCTTCGCTTACGGCTCACACCTTCCCTACTCTTCCCCGCAAGCGGGGAAGAGTAGGGAAGGGTTCATCAAGCCAACCCGAACCGATCAGGCAAAAAGGATCGACGACAGCCGCCGTCGCCCCGACACCGTATGTTCGTCGGTCGGGCCCCACGCCTCAAAGAATTGAACCAGCACGATCTCGAGCAACTGGTCAAGGGCCTCCTGCCGACGGCTATTTCCGTTCAACGCTATGGCGAGGTCGAATCGCGCCTGATGATCGCGCGGGTTGGCGGCAACCTTCTGTTCCAACTCGGCTACGGGTCCAAGATGAGCCGCTTGTTCGGCGACTTCAAGGGCGGCGCGAGCCGCCGCAACTGCGGTATCGTTTCGTTTGGCCTCCGGCACCTGTGCCAAAGTGTGTTTGGCCTCCTCGATGCTGCCGGTCTCCAGATATGATCGTGCGAGGCCTGCGAGCGCGTGCACGTTGGCGGGGTCGCCGGCGAGAACCTCGGAATATAGCTCCGCCGCTCCAGCCGCATCTCCCGCCACCAGCGCGGCGTCGGCCGACTTGAGCAGCTCCCTTTCCTCGCTGCGGATCTCCTGCTTGGTCAGGCGCTCCAGGAAGGCGGTCACCTGACTTTCCGGTAAGGCTCCCATGAAACCATCTGCGGGCTGGCCATTGACGAAGGCGATGACAGCCGGGATGGATTGGATTCCCATTTGACCCGCTATGGCCGGGTGATCGTCAATATTCATCTTGACGAGCTTGACCGCGCCCCTGGCGGAGCGCACCGCCTTTTCCAGAATCGGCGTAAGCTGTTTACAGGGGCCGCACCACGGTGCCCAGAAGTCGACCAGGACCGGCTGCCGACGCGACTCTTCGAGCACGTCCTTCCTGAAGGTCTGTGTGGTGGTGTCCCTGACAAGACCATCGGCCGTCGCCGCCGCAACCCCGACATCCATCAAATCGACCTTTCTTTGTCTCTCGAGAGGCATGAGCCTTCATACAGATTTTGATTAAATGGTGAGCAACGACCTGATTGCAATCGCAACTTTACAGCCCTCCTTGCCCTCCTCCGCAAGCGGGGACGGTTTTCGATTTACCCTTCCCCGCTTGCCGGGGAGGGTAGGAGGGGGCGTCCGAAGCGGTTTCGATGCGGGGCTCATGACCGCAGGCCTTAAGAAACGCCATCAAGCCAGCCCGCGAGATGGAGGTGGTCATGGTGTTGACGAGGGGATGATAATTCAAAACCTCATGGGCCAACATAGCGGCGTCGAGCACAATCGCAACTTTGCCGGCAGCGTCGTTGATCGCCGCGAAGGGCGTAACCGAGCCAGGTTCCACCCCCAACAGCTCCCGCAGGGCGTCTGCCGATCCGAACGAGAACCGTCCTTTGGCGCCCAGCCGCCGGTGGAGGCCTTTCATGTCGATTGCGGCATCCTCGCTCGCCACGACCAGATAGTAGGCGCTGCGCTTGTCCTTGAGAAATAGGTTCTTGGTGTGCCCACCCGGGATCGTGCCGCGCAACTCGCGGGATTGCTCGACTGTAAACAAGGGCGGGTGGGACACAGTTGAGTAGGGGATCTCCAGCCGGTCGAGGAATGCGAACAGGTCAGCGGGAGTTGAGGGCATAACGAACCCGTCAGTATCAGATGCGAGTTTTGTGGGCTGGTCGTGTTGGTTTGTAGAGTAGATTCCAGTCAGATTGAAGCGCCGGCAATTCTCCCCTAGTGGAGCGTTTCGATGAAGCCGATCATATGCACGGCTTGGTCATTCCGCGGCGCCACAAAAACTAAACGATGCGCACATCGGTAACAGCCGATGCGCGATGGCGCTCCGCAATGACACAGCATATGATTCGAATTTCGAAATCGCTCAACTCGTCGTGGCCGGGCTTATCCCGGCCACGACGTTTTTTGCTCGGTGCTAAAAGTTTTCGGTTCGCTGGGGCAAGCCCGGCGACGCCGCCGGTAGTGATTCAACGCAATCGAATTTGCCCTCAGGTCTGACCGGCGCGGGCGGCTTGGCGGTGCCCCAGGGTACCAAAGCCCACAGGCGTTCGTGCAGATAGTAGATCATGATCTTGGTCACGACCTCGACTGCGGCGATGCCGCCGGCGACGCTTGCTTTGCCGGTGACAAAGAAGCTGATGATGAACGTGTCGATGGTGCCGACGGTGCGCCAACTTACGGCCTTTATAAATGACCGGCCGTGCCCCTCATGGCCGCGGACCAGGCTTCTCCGGATTTCACTCGGCGATTGGATTTCATTGACCCGTTGAGGCTTGGGTACGGAAAGACTCAGCAGGAAACGCATCTGCTAAAATTCCCCGTTGACGAGAATGGAATTCTATATAGATATTGCAAACGCGGCTCAAACAGAAAATATTTCTTTCAGCATCGGGGTCAATCTTGGAACAAGCTCCCAGGCAGGCGCACTCAGATGAAATTTTCATTCTGGTGGTTGATCATCACGGCCGCGAGCACGCTCTGCCGGCGATCGGCGGCTGGCGCGTCATGGAGATTATCCGTGATTGGGGCATCGACCTGAGGGCGACTTGCGGCGGCGCCTGCGCCTGCGCGGGCTGCCATGTCTACGTTGATGGGCTGCCATGTCTACGTTGATCAGCCCTGGATCGAGCGTCTGCATCCTCCGACCGTCGAGGAGGAAGACCGGCTGGACGAAGCTCTTGGGGTCGAGCCGACGTCCCGGCTTTGCTGTCAAATTCTGATGTCGTCAAACCTCAACGGGTTGCGCGTTCGCTTGGCGCCGGGCTCTGAACTGGAGTGATTCATGGACCGGCTCGACGAACTTGAAGCCCAGAGCATCTTCATCTTCCGCGAGGGATTCGCCCGCATGAGGAAGCTCGCCTTGCTGTGGTCGCTCGGCAAAGACTCCAACGTGATGATATGGCTGGCCCGCAAGGCCTTCTTCGGTCACGTGCCGTTCCCCGCCATGCACGTTGATACGGGAAAGAAGTTTCCCGAGATGTACGCATTCCGCGATCGCTATGCGGGCGAATGGGGAATCAATCTGCTCGTTGAGCCTTGCCCGCCGATTGAAGCCGTCGACCCCACGCTGCCGCCAGCTGCGCGCTCGGCCGCACGCAAGACCGAGGGGTTGAAACTTGCCCTTGCCAAACACGGCTTCGATGGCCTGTTCGCTGGTATTCGCCGCGACGAGGAAGCGACCCGCGCCAAGGAGCGGGTGTTCTCGCCGCGCGGCCTCGAGGGCCACTGGAACGTGCGCGATCAACCGCCGGAATTCTGGGATTACTTCAACGCCCGTCTGCCGGCTGGCGCGCATCTGCGGATCCATCCGATCCTCCATTGGACCGAAGCTGACATCTGGGCCTATACGCGGCGTGAAGGCATACCGATCATTCCGCTCTATCTCGCCAAAAACGGCAAACGCTATCGCTCCCTTGGCGACGCCGACATCACGTTTCCGGTGCCGTCGCAGGCGCGCTCGATCGACGAGATCGTCGCCGAGCTCGATACGACACGGACCCCCGAACGCGCCGGCCGCGCCATGGATCACGAGGCCGAGGACGCTTTCGAGCGGTTGCGCGTCGCTGGATATCTCTAAGTAGCCGATTTCCTCTCGTCATCGAGTAACGCCGCTATGAATGCTCATGTCGCCGCCGAAGTCACCATCCCGCCGAAACTCCCTTCTCGTCCGCTGGTCCG